>Ga0209698_10008532_pt1 | contig 10570 bp, 9 predicted proteins | sample LitLauG_LLR_2012_FD_187203 | JGI IMG/M metagenome (GOLD analysis project Ga0209698, IMG submission 187203) | Freshwater sediment microbial communities from Pennsylvania, USA - Little Laurel Run_MetaG_LLR_2012 (SPAdes) (version 2) | ecosystem: Environmental > Aquatic > Freshwater > Creek >... | reverse complement strand
ACGTGACCGTAGGTGCTGTTGTTGACGTGGTCGATCATCCCGGCGAGGGTGGTCGACTTGCCCGAACCCGTGGGACCCGTCACCAGCACGAGGCCGCGCGGCTTCATCGAGAGCTCGGCGAAAACGCGCGGCGCCTGCAGTTCCTCGAGGGAGAGCACGCGCGACGGAATGGTACGGATCACGGCGGCGGCGCCGCGGTCCTGGTTGAAGGCATTGACGCGGAAGCGCGCAAGCCCCGGGAGATCGAAGGAAAAATCGACCTCGAGGTGTTCGTCGAAGGTCTTGCGCTGCGCATCGTTCATGATGTCGTACACCATGTCGTGCACTTCGCCGTGGTCGAGCGGCGGCAGGTTGATGCGGCGCACGTCGCCATGGACGCGGATCAGGGGCGGCAAGCCTGCGGAGAGGTGCAGGTCAGATGCCTTGTTCTTCACGGAAAATGCGAGCAGTTCCGAGATATCCATGTTTTTTCGACTTCCGATCGTTGAGGGAAGCGTCGCGCCGCCGCGGCATCCTGCCGGCGTCGGGAAGCATACGCTACGCTACGCATTGCGAGACGCGGCCCGGGTCATCGCCCCGGGTCATCGCCCGCCCGTGTCATGGTGCGGCACCGGCAGCGAACGGACAATCCCGCGGCCGTCCATTACGGTACCGAAGACCCGCGCTGCCGATCCAAAAGATACCGACTACTTTGGGTACTTCCACGCACCTTACGCCCGGAATCACCGTGCCTTCGAGCCTCCCCGCCCCGCCCTCGCCCGAAGTCATCACCCCTGAGCAGGGGGACGCGCCATTGGCCGTGACACAGCAACTTGCCATCCGGCTGGGCCAGGTGCGCGAGCGCGTGCGCGAAGCGGCGGCGGCTGCCGGTCGCGGGGACGAAGCGGTACTGCTCCTGGCGGTTTCCAAGACTTTCGGTGCGCCGGTCGTGGCCGCCGCCGCGCGCCTGGGCCAGCGCCACTTTGGCGAAAACTATGCGCAGGAGGCCATCGCCAAGATGACCGCGCTGCGCGCCTACCCCGACCTGCCCCCGCTCGAGTGGCATTTCATCGGGCCCATCCAGAGCAACAAGACCCGCCTGATCGCCGCCCATTTCGACTGGGTGCAGTCGATCGACCGCAATTCCATCGCCCAGCGCCTTTCGGCGCAGCGGCCGGCGGGCGTCCCCGCGCTGCAAGTCCTCATTGAAGTCAACATCAGCGGCGAGGCCAGCAAAAGCGGCAGCGCCCCGGACCAGGTGCCCGAACTGGCCCAGGCCATCGCACGCCTCCCCAAGCTGGAACTGCGCGGCCTGATGGCAATACCCGAGCCGGGCCTTTCGCCGGCTGCCCAGCGGCTGCAGTTCGCACGCCTGCGCACGCTGCTGGGCGAGGTTCGCGCGGCACTGGAAAGCGACCCGGCCCATCCGGCAAGAGCAGTCGCGCGGCTCGACACCTTGTCGATGGGCATGTCAGCCGATTTCGAGAACGCCATCGCAGAAGGCTCAACCATGGTGCGCGTGGGTAGCGCCATATTCGGAGAACGCACATGAAATTGGTATTCATCGGTGGCGGCAACATGGCTGCAGCCATCATCGGCGGATTGCGCCGGGGCAGCGGCAGCGCCGACGAGATCGTGGTGGTGGACCACGACGCGGCGCGGTGCGCGCTGCTCGCGCGGGACTACGCCGTGTCGGCGTTCGCCAGCCTGGGTAATGCGGCGGACGGCGCCACCATCGTCGTCCTGGCCGTCAAACCCGGGGATGTGGCCGCGGTGTGCGCCATGCTGCGACCGGTGCTGGGCGGTGCACTGGTGGTTTCCATTGCCGCCGGCATACCCAGCAGCGCCATTGCCAACTGGTGCGGCACCGACGCGGTTGTGCGGTCCATGCCCAATACACCGGCACTCATCGGCCAGGGCATCACCGGCATGTTTGCCCGCGCCGGGGTCACACCGGCGCAGCGCACGGCGGCCGCGCGTACCCTCCAGGCCATAGGCGATGCCGTATGGCTGGACGACGAGGCCATGCTCGATGCGGTGACGGCCATCTCAGGCAGTGGTCCGGCCTACGTGTTCTATTTCATCGAGGCACTGCAGGCGGCCGCGCAGCAGATGGGCATGGACCCGGCACAGGCGCGGCATTTCACGGTCCAGACCTTCGTCGGCGCTGCGCAACTGGCAGCGCAGTCCGCGGACGACGTGGCGCTGCTGCGCGAACGCGTGACATCCAAGGGCGGCACGACCGCGGCAGCACTGGCCCAGCTGCAGGCGCAGGCCGTCGGCCCCGCCATAGCGGCCGCCGCGTTCGCCGCCCTGGAACGCAGCCGGGAAATGGCCCGGACCTACGCCGGCTGATGAGGTGCGCCGTGCAGGGGTCAGGCGTAGACCTGCCGCTTGCAGCGACACCTCACGAACCCACTCCCAGGACGATGCCGGCAAAAACCGCCAGGCCAAGCCAGTGGTTATGGCGGAAAGCGCGGAAGCACTGGGCAGGGACGCGATCCCGTATCCACCAGATGTGCAGCAGCGCGCAGGCGAGCGCAGCCGTCCAGCCGGCAGCAAAGGGCCCGGCCAGACCGAGGAAACGGCCGATGCCCGCCAGCGCCCCAAGATAGAGGCCGTAGCAGACCGCCACGGCCACGACATCGCCGCGCCCGAAAAATATTGCCGAGGAGCGTATGCCGATGCGCAGGTCGTCGCGGCGGTCGACCATGGCGTACTCGGTGTCATAGGCGATCACCCAGAAAAGGTTGGCGCCAAACAGCAACCAGCCATACCAGGGCACGGCACCGGCCACGGCCGCGAAGGCCATCGGAATACCGAATGAAAACGCGATGCCCAGATAGGCCTGGGGCATGGGAAAAAAGCGCTTGAAATACGGATACGTCGCGGCCACTGCCACGGCAATGAAGGCCAGCGGCGTGGCTGCCGGATGCAACAGGGGCAGCGTCAGTGCCGACAGCAGGGCAAGCACCACGGCCACCAGCACGGCCTCGCGGGTTGCCAGCGCGCCGCGGGCCAGCACGCGCGTGGCCGTGCGCTCCACGTGCGCGTCGAAGCGCCGGTCGGCGACATCGTTGATCGCGCAGCCGGCCGAGCGCATGAGTACGGTGCCCGCGGTGAATACAAGCAACAGGCGCCAGCCGGGCCACCCTCCCGCGGCCAGCCAGAGCGCATCGAGCGTGGGCCACAGCAGCAGGAGTATGCCGATAGGCTTGTCCAAGCGGGTCAGGCTGACGTAACGGCTCAGGCGCTCGACCACGAGTTCGCGGCGGCCCGGCTCCGGTGGACCGGGCCGCCGATGGGGTTGCGCCGGCAGCGGTGTCATGGCGGGCTCCATGGTCTCAAGCCCCCAGGTATTGCGCGGCGCCGGGAAACCAGCGCTCGGTCGTGGCTGCTGCCGTGGCCGGATCATGCGCCAGCAAGTGGTCGGCCGTCTCGCGCACCGTCTCGAGCCAATGGCCATCACGTTCCAGGTCGGCCACGCGCAGCATGGGCAGTCCCCACTGGCGGGCACCCAGAAACTCGCCGGGGCCGCGCAGGCGCAGGTCGCAGCGGGCAATCTCGAATCCGTCGTTGGATTCATAGAGCACGCGCAGGCGGGCCCGGGCCTGCTCGGACAGCGGTTCGTCGAAGAGCAGCACGCAGGTGCTCTGCACGGCGCCACGGCCGACCCGGCCGCGCAACTGGTGCAAGGTGGCCAATCCAAAGCGCTGGGCGTGCTCGATCACCATGAGGCTTGCGTTGGGTACATCGATCCCGACTTCGACGACCGTCGTGGCCACCAGCACATCGGTCCGGCGCGCGGCAAAGTCGTCCATCGCCTCGCGCTTCTCGGCGGCGCTCATCTGGCCGTGCAGCAGACCCACCCGCAGCTCCGGCAGCAGGGCGCGCGTATCGGCCACCATGCGCACTGCAGCCATGGCCTCGATCTCGTCGTTTTCCTCCACCAGGGGACACACCCAATACGCCTGCCGTCCCTGTGCAACCTCCTGGCGTATGGCGGCCAGCACCTCGTCACGCCGCCCGCCGGCAATCAGCTTGGTACGGATCGCCTGGCGGCCGGGCGGCAAGGTCTGGATGACCGACACATCCAGATCGGAGAGATAGCTCATGGCCAGCGAGCGTGGGATGGGCGTGGCGCTGAGCATCAACAGGTGGGGCAGCAGCGGTCCCTGGCGCAGGGCGAGCCGCTGCTGCACGCCGAAGCGGTGCTGCTCGTCGACGATGGCCAGCCCCAGCCGCGCAAACTGCACGGAATCCTGGATAAGTGCGTGCGTGCCGACGACGAGTTGCGCAGCTCCCGCGGCAATATCGACCAGCGCGGCGCGCCGCACCGCCTCGCGGCCGCGACCCGCCAACCAGGCGACGGTTACGCCCAGCGGCTCGAGCAAGGCGGCGATTCGCTGGAAATGTTGGTCGGCCAGTATGCCCGTGGGCGCCATCAGGGCCGCCTGGAAACCCGACTCGATGGCGCGTGCCGCAGCCAGTGCGGCGACGATGGTCTTGCCGCTGCCCACGTCCCCTTGCAGGAGCCGGTTCATCGGCGCCGTGCCCGCCAGGTCGGTGGAGATTTCGCCCCACACTTTCTGCTGATCGGGCGTGAGCACAAAGGGCAGGGACTGCAGGAGCGCGGCCGTGAGGCGCCCGTGCCCGGGCAGCGCCGGCGCGCCATCGCGGCGGCGGCGCGCGCGCGCTTGGCGCAGGGCCAGCTGCTGGGCCAGCAATTCGTCAAAGCGCAGGCGCCGCCAGGCCGCTTCCTGCGCAACGTCCAGCGCCGCAGCGGCGGGACCGGCGGGCGGCCGGTGCAGCAGCGCAAGCGCCGCGCCCAACTCCATGAGATCGAGCGAACGGCGCAAAGGCTCCGGAAGGTGATCGTTCAGCGTGCCCGCATCCAGTGCCCGGGCAATCCGGCGGCGCAACCAGTGCTGCGATACGCCCTCGGCGGCCGGATAGACCGGTGTGAGGTGCGCCGGCAGCGGGGCACCGCCATCGACCACGCGCACCTGCGGGTGGACCATCTCCACGCCCAGCAGTCCACCGCGGACCTGGCCGAGCGCCCGCACGCGCCTTCCGGGCACCAGCTGGGCCTGCTGGGATGCATAGAAATTCACCCAGCGCAGCAGCAGGTCGCCGCTGGCATCTCGCAAACGCACCAGCAGCTGGCGACGGCCACGTACCGATACGTGCGCATCGACGATATCGCCCTCGACCTGCCCGTTGGTGCCCGGCGCGAGGGATGCTATGGCCGTGATGCGGGTTTCATCGACGTGGCGCAGCGGCAAATGGAGCAGGAAGTCCCAATCACGCACCAGCCCGATACGCGCAGCCCGCTCGGCCGGCGTTCCCGGCGTGGCCGCACGAGCGGCGCCGGCGGCTGTCCCGTTATCCGCGACTTGCCCGGCAACGTGCACAGCCTTCTGCTTAGCAGGACGACCGCCGGGGGTACGGGAACGGATGGCGCTGCCCTCCACGGCAGATTCCGACAGTTGCGCAGGCCGCGTGGCCGGCTTGGCCGCGGCGGCAGGCCGAAGCATGCCGTCAGCCAAGTACCAGTATGGCGTCGACCTCGAACTGGGCACCGCGCGGCAGACTGGCCACGCCAATCGTCGAGCGGGCCGGAAACGGCGCCGGCACGAGCTCGGTCATGATGGCATTGACCTTGGCAAATTGCGCCAGGTCGGTGAGAAAAAGCGAAAACTTGACCGCGTTGGCCAAGCTGCCGCCCGCCGCGCGCGCGACGGCATCGAGGTTGGCGAAAGCCTGGCGTACCTGGGCCTCGAAGTCATCGCTGACCAGTTCCATCGTCGCCGGGTTGAACCCGATCTGGCCCGACAGAAACACCACCAAGCCGGTTTTTACCGCCTGCGAATACGGGCCGATGGCGGCCGGTGCCGCCGCGGTGGCGATGATTTCCTTGTTCATATGCAGTGCCTATAGAAGGACAGGACCCGGGAAGGACAGGACCCGACCGGCGTTCGGCCCGGGAGTTGAAAAACCGGGAGACCCGGCATTTTGCCCGGGACCGGCAGCAGGCCGGAAGACTTGAGCGCCCGGTGCCTCCGAATTGAGCAAAGAAACACCCCATATTCACGGTACTCCCACGGGACACGCCACCCGAAAATCGCTCCCAGATGCTTGGAAAAGAGGGGCGAATTCGGGCGGTTACCGGTTTGAACGGTCACCGCAGCCTAGGCGCCGGGCGCCCTCCGCTGTGTAACGGTATTACCGGAAAAGACGACGAGATTCCTATGAAGCCCCTTGACGCCTGTACCCACCTGGTCCGACGTTACATTGGCCGCTCGGCCGGATTCACCATGGTGGAACTGCTGGTCGCCGTGCTTTTCCTGGCGACCGTCGCTGCGCTCGCTGCACCGAGCCTGTGGAACTTCGGCTCGGAGGCGCGCACCGCCAAGCAACAGGCCATTTACGGCTCCGTACGCGCCGCCGCGCAGATCACGCGCGCCTCCGCCCAGGTGCACAACCAGCTGGGCGCCACCGGTTCGGTCAACGTGGACGGCACGACCATTTCCACGATTTTCGGCTACCCGGCCGCGACCGAGGCCGGCATCGTCGCGGCCACCGGGCTTGACCTGGCCAATGACCAGGTCTCGCTCGTTGGTGGCGCGCCGCAGGCGGGGGGCACCATCGCCGTGGCGGTCAATGGCGCCCGCGGTACCTGCACCATTGTCTACACATCGCCCGCGTCGGACGATGCCCAGCCCGCCATCAGCTTCGTCAACAGCGACGGCAAGGGGGGCACGGGCTGCTGAGCGCGACGCCCGGGCACCCACTCACCTTGCCGGCTGCAACGACCTTCGCTACCGCAGCAATGCACATTCAAAACGAAACCAGCATTGCGGCGCACGAACGACCGTCGCCATTGGTGCGAACAGCCGATGAATCGGCCGGCGACGCCTTCGTCGAGCATGCGGCCAAACTGAACTGGCTGCTGCCATGGGCGCTGGCCATGGCCGGGATACTGATTACGCTGGTTCTGATGCGCTGATCGGTAAGGTGGTACCCGCTTGCGCTAGGCCACCAGTTCCGGCATCACCCGGAGGATGCCCAGCAGCCGCGCCTGCGTCAGCGGGCGTCCGAGGAAGTAGCCCTGGCCCTGTGTACAGCCGGCATCGGCGGCGGCGGCCGCCTGTGCGGCGTCTTCTATCCCCTCGCCGATGATGGTCGCGCCAAAATGCCGCGCCAGGTTCGCAACGCTGCGAACCACCACCCGCGCGTCGGGATCGTGGTCGAGCGCACGGATCAGTCGCGCATCGATCTTCACGTAGTCGGCGCGGCAACGGCGCAGCAAGTCCGGGCCACTCACGGCCCGGCCGAAATTGTCGAGCACGATGCGGATGCCACGTTCGCGCAGCGCAGTCAGGCGGATCAGCGAGACGTCGATTTCATCGCTACCCGGGATGCCGCTGCCGCGCAGGCTGGCCTCGGTGAGTTCGAGGTGAAAGCGCTGCGCCTGCAATCCCGACTGGCAAAGGGCATCGTCGATGATGGTTTCGAGCCGGGTGCCACGGAACTCGCGGGCCGACAGGTTCACCGACAAGGCGATATGCGAAGGCCATTGCATGGCGTCGTGGCAGGCCTGGTGCAGCACCGACTCGCCAATCGGCGTGATCAGCCCCGACTGCACGGCGACATCGACGAAATCCGCGGCGGCCAGCAGCCCGCGCTCGGGGTGGTCCCAGCGCAGCAAGGCCTCGAGGCCGACGATGCGCCGGTCCTCCAACGAGCGCCGCGGCTGATAGTGCACGCGAAATTCACCGCGGTCCAGGCCGCGGTGCAGCTCGGCCTCAAGACGCAGCAGCCGTCCGCCCTGGGCGGCAATGGTCGGCGTGAAAAATTCGTGGGTCCGCGTGCCGTGATCACGGGCAAAATGCAGCGCGCCATGGGCGTGCGCCAGCAGCAGGTCCGTTTGCATGCCGTCGGCCGGGAAACGCGCGATGCCGATGCTGGCCAGCAGGCGCAGGTCGTCCTCGCCCACACGGATGGGCGAGTCGATGACGGCGATGAGCCGATCGGCCAGCTGGTCCGGATCCGTTCCAGTGCTCACAGCGTCCGCTTGCATCGGCAGCGCCAGCGCAAAAGCGTTGTCGCCAATGCGGGCCAGCCGCGCATCGGCGGGAGCAGCGTCGCGCAGGCGGTCGCCGATGCGCCGCGTAACCGCGTCCGCGACTTCAAAGCCCAGCGATTCGCGAATCATGGTGAGGCGGTCGACCCCGATCACCATGACAAATGCCGACGTGCCTGCCGCCAGGCAGGCGGCCGAAAGCTGGGTCAGTTGCGCGGAAAATTGCGCGCGATTGGGCAGGCAGGTGACCGGATCAAACGCCGCATGTGCGGCCGCGCTGGCCAGTTGCGCACGCAGTTCACGGATCTCGGCCTGCAAGGCCGCAACGCTGGCCGACTCCATGCTGGAACGGACGTCGTCCGGCCCGGTCGCCGCCACTGTCACGGGAACCTCGTGCCCAATCTCGCCTGGTGCATCCATCGATGACCCCCGCCCTATCGCAACCGTACCTGCAGCGCAGTATCCAATGTCCCAAACCCAGCAGTAAAAACCCACGTACCCACGCCGAGAGTGCGCCGCCACGCCACGTCCTGAAGCGTTGATTAAAGGGACGGGACCGCACGAATTCATCGCTTTGGCCCAGCTGGACACTCAATTTGCGCGGGCTGGAGCCGAAAGAGATGCGTATGGGCTGGAGCACAGCCTCGATCCTGGATGAGGTGGCACGTGATCCTGTTTCTCGACTTTGACGGCGTGCTGCATCCCGATCCCTGCACCGAGGCCACGCAGCTCTTTGAAAATGCACCGCGGCTCGCCCGCGTACTGGAAGGATTTGCCGGGGTCGGCGTCGTGCTGTCGACGTCCTGGCGAACGGTTCGCACCGAGCGGCAATTGCTCGATCCGCTGCCCGAATTGCTGCGCGAGCGCGTGCTGGGCATGACACCGCGGCGCAGCCAATTCACCCCGCCCAGCGCATTGCTGCCGTACCGCCGCCAAGCCGAGTGCATGCGCTGGCTGGAAGAACACAATATGGCGGCCGGTCCCTGGTTGGCGCTGGACGACCGCAGCGACGGATTCCAGCCATACTGCGAGAACCTGATCGTGTGCAATTCGCGCACCGGCTTCAACGACCAGGTTGCCGCACACCTCGCGAGCGTTCTCACGCTGGCCAACGAACGGATCGGTGTCGACATCGACCTTATGCTCGCTTAATTGACGCACGTGGTGCCATGGGCACACTTAATTGGACGCGTTGCGCTCGACGCAATGCGGGCGGGTCCAATCCGCGCCCGGCAGATCTCTGCGCCGAACTCGCGCCTACCAGATTCACGCTGGAATAGTTCACGCTGAATACCTGCTGTTTTGCCGCAGGATTTGCCGTACGTACGCAGGGGCGGGCAGATAGAATCCAGTATGACTTTTCGAGCCCTTTTTGCCGGCAAGGCATTGACGCGCGCGTTGCTGCAGGGACTTGCCTCGGGCCTTGCATTGACGGTGCTGCTGCAAGGACCAGTGCAGGCAGCCCTGCCAGACGAAATCCAGGTCTATGTCGACGATCTCAATGATCCCGGCGTACTGGGCCTTCAGGAACATGTCAACACGACACCGGTCGGCAGCTCCGACCCCGGCTATCCGGGGGAGAGCCTGGCGCGGCACGGCACACGGTTCACATCGGAATTCGCCTACGGGCTGAATCCGGACCTCGAGGCCGGCGCCTATTTGCCCGTTGTAGTTGAAGCGAACCGCGACGTGGGGGTCGCCGGCGTGAAACTGCGGCTCAAATGGGTACCCATGAAACCCACGGAGGGTGCGGCGGGAATTTTCGCCGGCCTCAACGGCGAGCTGTCGCAAGTGGCGTACCGCTTCGACAGCAGCCGCCGCGCGTTCGAATTACGCCCTATTTTGGGGTGGCGTGACGCGAAGTGGCTCCTGGCAGTCAACCCGGTTTTCGAGTTCCACCTGCAGGGGCCCGAGAGGAGCCAGCCACCGGGGTTTTCGCCGCAGTTCAAGGTCGCCCGCACGGTGGCGAACGGGATTGCCGCCGGGTTGGAGTACTACGCGGAACTCGGTCCCATCAGCGATTTCGAACCCTACGCGCAGCAGCAGCATTCCCTTTATGCCGCCCTGGATATTGACCGAAAGCCGTGGAACATCAACTTCGGAATTGGCCGCGGCTTTACGGAGTCGACAGATCGCTGGACGATCAAGATGATCATCGAGATCCCGCTGGGTTCCTGAGCAGGCGTCAACCCTTGCCGTAGGCGGGAAAAAGCGGCCTTTTCTCGGCTGAGAACGTTCAAGGCAATTCTGTGGCGGCCGATTAAAGACAGGGCAGCGTGTTGCCAGCAAGAGTGCTGGGCAACGACGACGCCGGAAGGCATGGAACGGGCAATGCGCAACGCGCTGGCATATGCGGGCTTGGTTCTGCTGGGGTTACTGGCGGGGCAGGATATTGCCCTCGCGGCAGGCCATGCAGGCTGGTCGCTCGAAGGCGACCGGCTGTTCCTGGCCGCGCCGGGCTCGGACGGCGCCATGGCGATGGCGCAGGACAGCGAGGGCTTTCTC
>Ga0209698_10008531_pt1 | contig 10572 bp, 10 predicted proteins | sample LitLauG_LLR_2012_FD_187203 | JGI IMG/M metagenome (GOLD analysis project Ga0209698, IMG submission 187203) | Freshwater sediment microbial communities from Pennsylvania, USA - Little Laurel Run_MetaG_LLR_2012 (SPAdes) (version 2) | ecosystem: Environmental > Aquatic > Freshwater > Creek >... | reverse complement strand
AGGACGACCAGCCGGTTCGCCCGCGGGTCGGCGACGAACAGGTTCTGCGTCGGCACCCAGTTGAAGGCCATGCCGGCGCGCGCCACGACGTGCGGCGAATTCGACTCCGCCGTGGGCCGGTCGACGACCGCCAGCGGCGTCACCGTTCCCGGCGGTGCCAGGCCGTCCACCCCTTTCGCAACGTTAATCTGGACGATGCTGCCGTCCGCTTCGACGGCCGCGAACACCGCCCGGCCGCTGAGATCGGGCGACTTGGTAATGATCGCGGTGCCGAGGGTGGCGCTCGTGAGGCCGTGACTCGACGTGGCGTCCCGGTTCGTGAGGTTGCCGGCGAACACGCCGCCCGCGGTCGTGTCGGGCGCGCCGGCGAGCGGGTATCCCTGCGGGTCGAGGACGGTGATCGTTCCTGCTCCGGTCGCACCATTGGGCGCGTTCGCGATCCACGGGCGGCCATTGCCGTTGTTGAGCGAGATCCCGAGGGGCAGGCTGGCCGAAGGGAAGGCAGCGGTGGTTGCCTGCGGCTCGGTCACCGAGTTGAGGAATGCGGGACCCTGCGCGGCGTACACCTGCACCGCGCCACCCTGTGCGCTCGCCTGACCACCCACGGCAGCGAACCCGACCGGGACGGCGACGCCCGTCGAGGTCGGATCGATCGACAGGACGGTCCCCTCGGGATCGCCGGCGCGCGCCGGCGGAGCGCCGAAATTCGACGACGACGCGACGAGGACGCGTTTCGGGTCGAGCACCTGTCCGGGCTGGGTGAAGGCGACGAAGGCCGCCTTGTCGTGCAGCGGACTGCCGCGCAGGAAGTCCCCGACTTCGGCGACCGCCCCGGCGCCGGGGATGCCGGTCGCGATGATGCGGGCACGCGACGTGCCCCACGACGACTTCGGCCCGGAACCGTCGCCATGGGCGCTCACGGTCTGCGAGCCGGCCGGTACCGACAATGACAATGCCGCGCCGAGCGCGGACGAAGCGATGAGAAAGACAATACGCCGAACGGCGCCGCGCTGGACCTGCATGATGGACCTCCGGGAGGGATGTGAGGAAGCCGGGCGATCATGCGCCGGCTCCGTCGATTGGATGGCTGTGTGTAGGTTCTGGTTTTGCCAGCCCGGCCGCCGCCCGTGTGCGGACGGCGGCGATTCCGTCGAGCGCGGTCCCGGTCGTCGCGCGCGTACGGCAGGCTAGTTGCCGTGTATGCTAAAGTACTTCGAGACCGTCTTCCACTTTCCGTTCGTGATCTGGGCGATTCTCACGTCCTTCGCCCCCAGGCGGCTCGTCTTGCTGAACTTGATCTCCGGACTGCCGAAGATGTCGGACGCAAAGGTCATCGTTTCCAGCGCACCCACGAAACTGTCCGTCGTCAGGTCCTGTCCTGCCTTGTCGGCCGCCTTGGCGAAGGTGTCGATCGCCGAATAGCCGTAGACCGAGAACACGGTCGGGTCCTCCGAGAACTTCGCCTTGTAGTGCGCGGCCCATTCCGCGACCGGCTTCGACTCCTCGTCAGGATAGGGATGGGCGGCCATGTGCACGCCGTACAGACCTTCGACGGCCTTGCCGCCGAGTTGATGGATCAGGTGGCTGTACAGCGCGCTCGTTCCGAGGAACACCGGATTGAATCCGGTCTTGCGCGCCTCGCCGATGGAACCGACGGTCTCGCGGATGATCGTCCCGAGCACGACGAGGTCGCACTCGGCCGCCTTCAGCTTGGCGATCTGCGACGAGAAATCCGTGGCGCCGCGCTTGAACGAGGCCTTCTCGACGAGTTGCATGTTGAGCGTGGCGAGGCCCGCCTCGGCGCCGCGCAGCACTTCGAGACCGAAATCGTCGTCCTGGTAGACGATGCCGATCTTCTTCAGCCCTTTCTCCTTCACCAACTGCGGTAACACCACGCGCATCTGGTCGTAGTAGGGCGGCGCGAACGAGAACTTGAGCTTGTGGAACGGTTCGAACATTTCGCGCGCCGCGGTGATAGGGAAGTAGTTGATCACGTTCTTTTCGAACTGGATCGGCATGGCCGCCATGTTCGGCGCCGTGCCCATGTGGCCGACGACGGCGAACGCCTTGTCGCTGCTCACCAGCTTCTGCGCCGCGAGCAGGGCCTTCTTCGGGTCGTAGCCGTTGTCTTCCACGATCAGTTTGATCTTGCGGCCGTGAACGCCGCCCGCCTCGTTGATCTCGTCGACGCGCATCTGCATGCCGTTGCGGGCCTGCTTGCCATAGGCGGCGATCGGGCCCGACAGATCCTGGATGGTACCGAGCGTGATCTCGTTCGGCGACACGCCCTGCGTTTCCGCGGCGGCCGCCGCGCCGGTCAACCCGAGGGCGAGCGCCGCGGCCAGGGTAGCGATAGTCTTCATATGGACGTCTCCTGAGTGGCGTTGCGGCGGGTCAAGCCCCGCCTGCGTACATCGAATCGATGAGGTCGGCGTACTTCTGTTGCACGAGCCGGCGCTTCAGTTTCATGGTAGGGGTCAGCTCCTCGTCTTCCGCCGTCAGGCGCTGTTCGATGAGCCGGAAGCGTTTGATCTGTTCGACGCGCGCGAACTCGCGGTTCACGCGGTCCACCTCGCCCGCGATGAGGTCGCGGATCTCCTGTGCCCGGCACAGGCTGGCATAGTTCGAGAACGGGATGTCGTGCTCCTGGGCGTAGCGTTCCACGTTCTCCAGATCGATCATCACGAGCGCGGTGAGGAACGCGCGCTTGTCGCCGATGACCACGGCGTCGGTGATGTAGGGCGAGAACTTGAGCTGATTCTCGATTTCCGACGGGGTCACGTTCTTGCCGCCCGCCGTGATGATGATGTCCTTCATCCGGTCGGTGATGCGGAAGTAGCCGTCCGCGTCCACCGAGCCGACGTCGCCGGTATGGAGCCAGCCGTCGCGGATCGTCTCGGCGGTCTTGTCCGGGAGGTTGAGGTAGCCCATGAAGACGTTCGGGCCGTGCACCAGCAACTCGCCCTCGGGCGAGACCGCCATCTGCGTGAACGGGGCGACCTTGCCGATCGAGCCGGGACGGATGCCGTCGATCGGCATGAAGGTCGCGCCGCCCGCGCACTCCGTCATCCCCCACACCTCGAGCATGGGAATGCCGAGCGCGAGATACCAGCGTACGAGATCGGGCGAGATCGGCGCCGCTCCGGTCAACAGGAACCGGGCACGGTGAATGCCGATTGTCTTGCGGACGTTGTCGAGGGCGGCCCAGCGGCCGAGCATGAAGAGCGTTCGGAGCGACCAGGGGATCGGCCGGCCGGCGACGTACAGCTCGGCGACGCGCTGGCCGACGGCGATGGCCCAACGATAGGCGGCCTGTTGGAGCGGCGTCGCTTCGCGCACCGCGATCGTGACCGCGGAATAGAATTTCTCCCATACGCGCGGTACCGCCGTTACCACTGTCGGCGAGATTTCGCGCACGTTCTCCGGGACCGTATCCGGGTTCTCGACGAAGTTAAGCACCGCGCCGTTGTACAGGGAGAAGTACAGTCCGCCCATGCGTTCCGCCACGTGGCACAGGGGCAGGAAGCACATCTTCTCGTCCGACTCGTCGCCGCCGAGCACGTCGTGGTAACCGCGCATGACGTGCAGCAGGTTGCGGTGCGACAGCATCGCACCCTTGGGACGGCCCGTGGTTCCCGACGTATAGACCAGGATCGCGAGATCGTCGGCGCCGCGCGAAACGAGGCGCCGCTCGAACGCGCCGGGATGCGCGGCCGCATGCGCGCGGCCGAGCTCGCGCAGCGCGTCGAGGCTCGTGACCTGCGGATCCGAGAAGCGGCGCAGCCCCTCCATGTCCATCACGACGATCTTGAGCAGCTTCGGCGTGCGCTCCCGGACCTCCAGGATCTTGTCGAGCTGTTCCTCGTCCTCGACGAACACGTACCGCGATCCGGAGTCGGTGAGCAGATACTCGCACTGGGCGGGCGAGTCCGTCGGGTAGATTCCGTTGGCGACGCCACCCGCGCATAGCACGCCCAGGTCCGCGAACATCCATTCCTTGCGGGTGTTCGCCAGGATCGACGCGCACTCGCCCGGTTCGAAACCGAGTGTCACCAGTCCGAGGGCGATCTCCTCCACGACGTCGCGGAGCTGCTGCCAGGTCGTGGCCTGCCACATGCCGAAGTCCTTCTGACGCAGGATGACCTTGTCCGCGCGCGCCTTCGCCGCGTTGGCGAACAGCGTGGGGATCGTGTCGCCGGGCGGGCCGGGCCGCGTCCCGGCCGACGCGAGGCGCGCATTCCAAAGCGTCGTCACGGTTGCCTCTCCGGGAACGGATGGGGCACCGAGCGCACGGAGCGCCATACGGACGGCATCAGCGCCACGTCTTCTTCTTTTTCCATCGTCGCTCTCCACGCACGCCGGTCTCCTTCATGCCGAGGTAGAACTCGCGAATATCCTCCTTCTCGCGCAGGCGCTCGCAGGTGTCCTCCATCACGATGCGCCCGACTTCGAGCACGTAGCCGTAGTCGGCGAGCTCGAGCGCCATCGCGGCATTCTGCTCCACCAGGAGGATCGTGGTGCCGCGCTCGCGGTTGATGCGCCGAACGATGGCGAAGATTTCCTGCGTGAGCTTGGGCGACAATCCCAGGCTGGGTTCGTCGAGCAGCATGAGCGACGGCCGGCTCATGAGAGCGCGGCTGATGGCGAGCATCTGCTGTTGACCCCCGGAGAGCTGCCCGGCTTCCTGTCGCGCGCGTTCCTTCAGCACGGGAAAATAGGCGTACACCATCGCGAGGTCGCCGGCGATCTCGCCGCGATCGCGGCGCGTGTAGGCGCCCATCATCAGGTTGTCGTGCACGGACAGCAGCGGGAAAACCTCGCGGCCTTCCGGCACGTGGGAGATCCCGAGCCGGACGATGGCGGCAGGATCCTTGCCGGCGATCGGCGCGCCGCGGAACGCGATGGCACCCTTCTGCGGATCGATCACGCCGGAGATCGTCCGCAGGATGGTCGACTTGCCGGCGCCGTTTGCGCCCAGCACGGTCACGATGGTTCCTTCCGCCACCGAGAGGCTCACGCCGCGGATGGCCTTCACGGGGCCGTAGGCGCTTTCCACGTTGGCGAGCGACAGGATCGGCGTGTCCGGCGCGTTCACGCGTGCACTCCGGGGGTGCCCAGGTAGGCTTCGATCACGGCGGGATGGGCGCGCACCTCGTCGGGCGTGCCCTGCGCGAGCACCTCGCCCTGGTTCATGGCCAGCACGCGGTCGGACACCCGCGATACGAGCGACATGTCGTGCTCGACCATGAGCACCGTGACGCCGAGGTCGCGCTGGATGTCTTGGATCCAGAACGCCATGTCGTCCGTTTCCTCGACGTTGAGGCCGGACGAAGGCTCGTCGAGGAGCAGCAGTTTCGGACCGACGGCGAGGGCTCGTCCGAGCTCCACGACTTTGCGCACGCCGTACGGCAGGCCCGCGACATGACTGTCGCGATAGTGCTGCAGATCGAGCAGGTCGACCACGCGCTCGACCCGCTCGCGGAACGCGCGCTCCGCGGCACGCGCCGCCGGCAGGAACAGGATTTCGTCCAACAACGTGGTGCAACGGTGGGTGTGCTGACCGATGAGCAGGTTCTGCAGCACCGTGGCCTGCTCGAACAGCTCGATGTTCTGGAACGTGCGCGCGATGCCGAGCGCCGCGATGCAGTGCGGCTGAAGGTCGAGCACGTCGCGGCCGGCGAAGCGGATCGTTCCCGACGTGGGGCGATAGATGCGGCTGATGAGGTTGAACACCGTCGTCTTGCCGGCGCCGTTCGGTCCGATGAGGGTGAAGACCTCGCCGGGCTGGACGTCGAAGCTGATCCGCGACACCGCGCGCACGCCGCCGAATTGCACTGACAGGTCGCGGATCTCGAGCAGCGGCACGCTCATCGCAGGCGGTCCGATTTCTGGAACGATTTCTGACGACGGAACATGCCGCGTCGGTAGAACGGGAACAGCTGGAGGTACGTGCGCGCCTTGAACCACCAGCCGAACATGCCCATCGGCTCGAACAGGATGAAGCCGATGAGGATGAGCCCGAAGACCGTCGGCTGAAGCCCCGTGGCGCTCCCCAGCGAGGCCGGCAGGTGCGGCGCGAGCGCGGAGATGGCCTGCGGCAGGGCGATCAGGAACGCGGCCCCGAGAAAGGCGCCGTGGATCGACCCGATGCCGCCGACGAACACCATCATCAACAGCTCCACCGACTGGAGCACCGTGAACTGGTCGGGCGAGAGGAAGCGCAGCTTGTGGGCGTAGAGTGCGCCCGCGAGGCCGGTCAGTCCGGCGCTGATCGCGAACGACAGCGTCTTGTAGGCGGCCAGGCTGATCCCCATGCTCTGCGCCGAGATCTCGGAATCGCGGATGGCCACGAACGCCCGTCCGGTCGGCGTGCGCAGCAGGTTCAACACGGCGAGCGTCGCCACGATCGCGAGCAGCGTGCACAGATAATAGAACTGGGGGGCCGTCTCGAGTTTCCATCCAAATGCCGCCGGTTGCGCGACTGCGAGGCCGGAATTGCCGCCCGTCAGGCTTTCCCAGCGGGTGATGATCTCTTCGAGGATGAATCCGAAGGCGAGCGTCGCGATGGCGAGATAGATGCCGCGCACCCGCAGTGCCGGAAGACCCACGACCACCCCGGTGATCGCGGACAGCGCGACGGCGACCGCGAACGACACTGGAAACGGCCAGCCACGCGCCGCCAGGATCGCCTCGGCATAGGCCCCGACGCCGAGGAACGCCGCATGCCCGATCGAGACGAGTCCGGTGAACCCGGTCAGGACCATGAGTCCGAGTCCGACGATGCCGTAGATCGCGATCAGGGACAGTTGCGCGAGCTGGTACTCGGAGAACAGCCAGGGCGCCGCGGCGAGGACGATGCCGAGCACGCCGTACCAGAATTTCTGGCCGCCGTGCTTGAACAGCCGGATGTCCTGATCGTAGTCGGTCTTGAAGATGTAGCGCACGTTCAGACCTTCTTGCGCATCGTCTCGCCGAACAGGCCGTTCGGCTTGCCAATCAGCATCGCGAGAACGACCACGTAGGCCGCGATGTCCTTGAAGCCTTCCGGCAGGTAGAAGCCGGACAACGATTCGACGACACCGATCAGGAGCCCGCCGACGATGGCTCCCGGAAGGCTCCCGAAGCCGCCCACGACGGCGGCGGGAAACGCCTTCAGCCCGATGAATCCCATGTTGGCGTGCACGAAGGTGATCGGCGCGAGGAGAACGCCGGCCACTGCGGCGACCGCGGCGCTGATGCCCCAGATCAGGCCGTTCAGACGTCGGACTGGAATGCCCATGTAGTAGGCCGCGAGCTGGTTCTGGGAAGCGGCCTGCATGGCGACGCCGATGCGCGTGTAGCGGAAGGCGGCGAACATGATCGCGCACAGGACGACGGTGGTGCCGATGACGACCAGGTGCTCGGCGCCGATCACGAGGCCGCCGGCCTTGAACACCTCGTCCTTGAAGGGCGCGGGGTAGGTGTACGTCTCGGTGCCGACCCCGGGCACCATGGTGACCAGGCCGCGGGCGACGTAGCCGACGCCGATCGTCACCATCACGATGGCGAAGGCGGGCTGGCCGAGGATGGGACGCAGGACGAGGCGCTCGACCACGAGGCCGAAGGCGGCCAGGGCCAGCACCGACAGGACGACGCCGGCCCAGTAGGGCAGGCCGAGCCACGTGGTGGCCGCAAGGCCCGCGAACGCACCCAGCATCATCAACTCGCCCTGGGCGAAATTGACCGTCTCCGTCGCCTTGTAGATCAGCACGAAGCCGAGCGCGATCAAGCCGTAAATGCAGCCCTGCGACAGGCCGCTGATCGTGAGCTGCAGCACCTGCATGTTCGGGGGTCTCCTCCGGCGGGCGCCTTGTGGGTCGGGGCCTCGCGCGAGTGTTGGCGAAGTGTATCACCAGGAAAACTGAGTTACGATGCGAAACCATGCACACCGTCCGTATCGGCGCCGGCTTGGGTTTCTATGGCGATTCGTGGTTGCCCGTGCGCGCCAGCATCGAGCGCGGCGAGGTGAGCTACATCGGCTCCGACCACCTCGCGGAGCTCACGCTCGCCATTCTCCACAAAGATCGTCTCAAGGATGCGGCGGCCGGATACACGCGCGATCTCGTTCCGATGCTGACGGCCCTGTGGCCGCTTGCCCAGCCGCGCGGCGTGAAGTTCGTACTCAATGCCGGCGGGCTGAATCCGATCGGCGCACGCGATGCGCTGGTGTCCGCCTTCCGGGAGAAGGGCTGGCGAGCGCGCATCGCGGTCGTGACCGGCGATGGCGTGACCGGTCGCATCGACGAGCTGCGGGCTGCCGGGCAACCGCTCGCCCATCTCGACACGGGTGCGGACATCGCGTCGGTGCGCGAGCGGCTGTTGTTCGCGAACGCGTATCTCGGCGCCCGGCCGATCTACGACGCTCTCTCGCAGGGGGCGGACATCGTGTTGACCGGTCGGGTCGCCGATGCGGCGCTGTTTCTCGGGCCGCTCGTCCACGAATTCGGCTGGGCCTGGGACGACTGGGATCGGCTCGCGCGCGGTCTCGTGGTCGGACACCTGCTCGAATGCTCCGGACAAGGCAGCGGCGGAAACTTCGGCTCGCAGGGCGCGTGGGCCCGGGTGCCCGATCTCGCGCACATCGGGTATCCGATCGCGGAGGTGCGCGAGGACGGCACCGCGATCGTCACGAAGGCGCCCGGCACCGGCGGCCGCGTGAGTTTCGACACCCTGCGCCAGCAACTTCTCTACGAAGTCCACGACCCGCACCACTACTATTCCCCCGACGTGGTGCTCGACATGGGCACGCTGACGCTCACCGACCTGGGCGACGACCGGGTCGAGGTCGCGGGGGCGACCGGACGGCCGCGCCCCGATACGCTGAAGGTCGTGGCGGGTTACGAGGACGGGTGGATGGGTACGGCGGTGATCGGTTTCTGCTGGCCCGACGCTTACGCAAAGGCGGAGGCGACGGTGGCGATCGTACGCGCCGCATTGGCGGAACAGCGCGTCGCGGTCGAGGACTTCCACGTCGAATACCTGGGCCTGAACGCGTTTCTCGGGCCGCACGCGGATGTTTCGGGCCGCGACGACCTGAACGAAGTCTGGGTCCGCGTCGCGATCCGGACGGCCGACAAGCGCGTCGCCGACGGGCTGGGCCGCCAGTTCCCCTGGCTCGCGCTTTCCGGGCCGCCGTATATGGGCGGCTTTCACGGTATCGCGCCGGCGAGCCGCCTGCTCGGATTGTGGCCCACCGTCGTGGACCGCGACCTCGTCGAGCGGCACGTCGAAGTGACGGTGACACAATGAGAATCCGGTTGGCGGACATGGCGCACGCACGCAGCGGAGACAAGGCGGATCGCGCCGACATCGGGCTGTTCGCCTGGGACGCGGACGGCTATGCGGTGCTGAAGCGGGAGGTGACCGCGGACCGCGTCGCGACCCACTTCGCATGGATCGCGCAGGGCCCGGTGGAGCGTTACCCGCTCGACAACATCCTCGCGATCAAGTTCGTGCTCAACCGCGCCTTGCAGGGAGGCGCGGCGCGCAGCCTGCGCAGCGACAACCTCGGGAAAACCGTGGGCGCCGCCCTGTTGCGCATGGAGATCGACGTGTCCGAGGCGGAGGCGGCGCGCATCGTGCGGAGGGAGCCGCGTACGAAGTAGCGTCGACGGCCCGTGGCGAAATCACATCGGCCCTCGTGCAGGAGTGACAGGCGAATGCACTACCAGTCCATCTTCAAGGAAGGCTTGTTCTCGGATCAGACCGTGATCGTCACCGGCGGCGGTTCCGGCATCGGGCGCTGCACCGCGCACGAGCTCGCGCAGCTCGGCGCGACAGTCGCGCTGCTCGGCCGCAACCCGGCCAAGCTCGCCGCCGTCGCAGCCGAAATCGAGGACGCCGGCGGCCGGGCCAGCGCACACGTGTGCGACATCCGTGAGGAGGATCAGGCGCGCGCCGCGGTGGCCGACGTGTTGGCCAGGCACGCGCGCATCGACGGGCTCGTGAACAACGCCGGGGGACAGTTCTCCGCGCCTCTGTCGTCGATCTCCGCCAAGGGCTGGGACGCGGTCGTGCGGACCAACCTCACGGGCGGTTTCCTGATGGCGCGCGAGTGCGTCACGCAATGGATGCAGGCCCACGGTGGCGCCATCGTCAACATCGTCGCCGACATGTGGATGGGCATGCCCGGCATGGGACACTCGGGCGCGGCGCGTGCCGGTATGGTGAACCTCACGGAGACGGCGGCGCTGGAATGGGCACCGGTGCGGGTGAACGCGGTGGCGCCGGGGTGGATCGCCTCGAGCGGCATGGACCGATATCCGTCCGAGATGGGCGAGTTGATCCGCGGATTGCACCGCAGCGTCCCGCTGCAACGTCTCGGCACGGAGTCGGAAGTATCCGCCGCCATCGTGTTCCTGCTGTCGCCCGCGGCGGCCTTCGTCTCCGGCGCCTGCCTGCGCGTGGACGGCGCCGCCCCGAACGCGAAGCGGGTCGCGGCCACGGTCGGCACGGGAACGTCGAATGCCGCCTTCGACGGATTTCACCTGTCGAAGGTGCCCGACGTGTTGCGCCGCAAGGACGGTTGAACGT
>Ga0209698_10008528_pt1 | contig 10574 bp, 7 predicted proteins | sample LitLauG_LLR_2012_FD_187203 | JGI IMG/M metagenome (GOLD analysis project Ga0209698, IMG submission 187203) | Freshwater sediment microbial communities from Pennsylvania, USA - Little Laurel Run_MetaG_LLR_2012 (SPAdes) (version 2) | ecosystem: Environmental > Aquatic > Freshwater > Creek >... | reverse complement strand
CGGCTGACCTGCTCCGGGAAGTCTATGCTCCGCTGACCAGCGGCGGCTATGCGCGGCAGCCCGGAGCGATTCCGCAACCGGACCGCACTACCGTCCCTGCGCCCATCATCGTGACCAGCACCAAGAGCGCGGAACTGATCAAGCACGCCTCCAACGCCTTCCTGGCGCTGAAGATTTCATTCATAAACGCGGTGGCCTGCGTGTGCGAGTCGGTGGGCGCCAATGTGAACCAGGTGGTGCACGGCATCGGGACGGACGCGCGCATCGGCCCACGCTTCCTCAGCCCGGGCATCGGCTTCGGCGGGTCGTGTTTCCCCAAAGACGTGATGGCCTTCCGCGCCGTGGCCCGCGAGAGCGGCTACGAGTTCCGCCTGCTCGATGAGGTCGTGCGCATCAACGAAGAGCAGCGCCAGCGTTTCCTGCGCAAGGTCCGCAGCGCGTTGTGGACGCTGCGGGGCAAGAACCTGGCTGTGCTCGGCCTGGCTTTCAAGGGGGGCACGGATGACATCCGCGAGTCGCCCGCCATGTATCTGGTGCAGGCCCTGCAGCAAGAAGGCTGCCACATCACGGTTTACGATCCGGCGGCAATGGAACGCGCGCAGGAAGTCCTGAACCCGGGCGTGACCTGCGTGAACTCCGCCTACGAAGCGGCGCACAACGCCGATGCGCTGTTGATTCTTACCGAGTGGGAAGAGTTCGGCAGCCTGGACCTGAAGCGCCTGCGCGACGAGCTGAAGTATCCCATCGTGATCGACGGGCGCAATTTGTACGATCCGGAACTCATGGCCGCCCATGGCTTGACTTATTACAGCGTGGGCCGGGCCGCTTCCCTTCCCGATGGCGTTCCGGCGGCGCTGAAGGACGGATTGAAGAACGGCAATCAGGCATGAGCGCAAAGCGAGCGTTCGTCACCGGTGGCGCCGGCTTTCTGGGATCTCATCTCTGCGATGCGCTTCTGTCGGAAGGCTGGAGCGTCGTTGTCATCGACAACCTGATCACCGGACGCCTGGCCAACATCGAACATTTGCGGCGGGAACCCCGGTTTGAGTTTATCGAGCGGGACATCTGCGAACCGTTTGACCCCGGGAAGGTGGATTACGTGTTCCACTTTGCCAGCCCCGCCAGCCCCGTCGACTACACCATGCACGGCATCCACACCTTGAAAGTGGGATCGCTGGGCACGTTTCATGCTCTGGGCGTGGCCAAAAAATATGGCGCGAAGTACCTGGTGTCGTCGACTTCGGAGTGCTACGGCGATCCCCAGGAGCATCCCCAGAAGGAAACTTACTGGGGCCATGTAAATCCGATTGGGCCGCGCTCGGTCTACGACGAAGCCAAGCGCTTCGCCGAAGCCGTGACCATGGCCTATCGCCGCTATCACCAGGTGGATACGCGCATCGCGCGCATCTTCAACACCTACGGCCCGCGCATGCAGATCAATGACGGCCGCGTCGTCCCCAACTTCATGAAGCAGGCATTGCGCGGCGAAGACTTGACGGTGTATGGCGAGGGCCAGCAGACACGCAGTTTCTGCTATGTCAGCGACGAGATCGACGGCTTCCTGCGGCTGTCGAAATCCGACGAGCACTTGCCAGTCAACATCGGCAATCCGACCGAGTTCACCATTCTCGAGTGTGCGCAGATGGTGTTGAAGGTCACCGGGTCCAGGAGCCAGATCCGGTACGAGCCCCTGCCGCAGGATGATCCGAAGCAGCGCCGTCCGAACATCGATAAGGCGCGGCACCTGCTGGGCTGGGAACCGAAGATCGATCTCGAGGCCGGGCTGCGCCGGTCGCTCGATTACTTCAAGAGAGCCGTCGCAGAACAGGCCGCGCTGAAGTAGGGTTGAACGTCTTCGCCCACTTTGCGATTCCATCGGCGTTTTGTTGGCGGTAGTTTGTCTGCGAAGTGCACGAAGGCGGGCGGGCCAGGAAAGCTGAGAGGTACTGAGCCGCAAGACGGCCGCAACTGCACGGATTCAATTCGAGGGATTGGTCGTGGCGGCGACGAAGTCGGTGAGCTTCTTCACGTTTTCGCGCTGTTCCTTCGTCTTCAGTTCAAAAGAGACGCCCATCCCGTAGCCGGGATGCGTTGCCAGCACGGTGCCCCGCATACGAAGTTTCATCTCGTAGGTACGCACCAGAATCTCCACCGATACTCCCGTAGGAAACGGCGATAAGACTTCGAGGTAGCAGCCGCCGGCGCTCAGATCGGTCAGGCAGCAATGATACGGAACCGGGATGCCGGTGCGGTACACTTCCGCCCCGAGGCGGCAGGAATAACGCGTCTGGGCCCTGCGGTTGGCCGAGTCAGGCTGTTCCGCGGCGCCGGCTGCGCTGGAAGAGTGGGAAGCCGTTTCTTCGCCACCGAACGTCTCGTGTCCGGCGGCGACACCGACGGCCTGGAGCGGCTCTTCCATTTCGACGGTCACGTCCCGCAGTTGAGTCTCGGGAAAGACCTGATTTTCCTCCGCGGGCTTGGATGTGCGGGGCAGATTGGCGCGGAGAAAATCGGTCAACAGGCGGCGCGAAGTCTTGGGCACATCGACAAACTGAATTCCGGCGCGCCCGCTCCACTCCTGCCAGATCAGCTGTCCGGAAAGACGGACGCTTGCCGACTGGCCCGGCAGGTGGAACTGAAAATAGACTTTGCCGGTCGAGGGAATCTTCTTGCCGAAGCGCACCGACATGCCGTCTTGCGCCACGTCCACCAGGGTGGCCTTGTCCTGCAGAACGTCGGCATAGTCGACCGTGGCGTGGGCGTACACCGAAGCGCGAGCGCTCTTCCGTTTCTCCTTGCGCATGACGGCTCGTGCCGCGCGCAAGCTGCTGAGAGCCCGGTCATAGGCCACGGGCTTGTAAAGAACGAAATTGACGCCCAGGGAAAACAGCTCGCGAATCGCCTCCTGCCCCGAAACCACGGCGACGGCCAGAGTCGCTTCGTTGAGCCGGATCATGCGCGTATCGCGCAGCAGGCCGATCACTTCGTTGTTGGATTCCGCCTCCGCGATGACGGCATCAAAACGATCCTGCGCCAGCCGGATGGCGGCTCGGGCAAAGTCCGGACAGAACTCGGCCCGAATGCTGAGTTCTTCCAGCACGCGGCGCAACACCTGGGCCGCGGCCTCGTCCGTGCACACCACCAGTGCCGACAGGGTCATACGCAGATCATCCTAGGTTCCCCAGGTTCCATCGACAAGTTACCGGGGTCATGGGTTGCCGGCAAGCAGCGGCGATAAGTGACTTGTCTTCAGCAATGACCGTGGTAACCACAGCAGATCACCAAAGGCCAATACTGCAGCCTAGGACTGTCGTGCTTTGACGCCCCTTCCGGCCCTTCCTAGGATGACTAGAGACGCGACGAGGATCGCCGCATCCCCGCTGTTGTCTGCAGGTTGATGCGCTCAAAGATCCTCCCCGTGTTCGGTTTCGCGGGTCCTCCAAGGAAGCGAGAGCGCTTCCGCGGTGCCCCTTCCTCCACGAAAGAAGAGACAGAATGAGATCGAGCAAAAGTCGCGGGTTCTCGCTGCTGGAAATGCTGGTGACTATCGGCATCAGCCTGACGCTGGCCGGCATCACCACCATGGCGTTTGTGCCGGTGTTGAAGCAGCAGCGCGTGGCGGACGCGTATAACACGACGTTGACGACCATGCGCCGGGCACGCGACCAGGCGGCCGGCGACATGCGCATCTACGTGGTCACCTTCACCGCCCCGGGAACGGTCACGGTGCAGCAAGCCGGCCCCGGCATCTCCACGTGCCAGATTCCGCCGACGGGCCCGGTTCTGATCACGATGACACTGCCTTCCGACATTACGTACCACGTGGAACCTGGAGTGCCGACTTCCAACTCGACGGCGCCCACGACTCCCGACGCATTTGGCACCGCCGGCTTCACCTTTGATCTGGATCAGTCGAACAACAACCCTGGAATTGCCAGCATCTGTTTCAACCCGGACGGCACGGCGACCGACGCGCTGGGCAACATGAGCAGCGGCGTCGTGTACCTGGGCCGGCCCGGCGATTTGTACAGCATGCGCGCCGTCACGGTCTGGGGCGCCACCGGCCGCATCCGCGGATGGCGGCTGTACAACCCGGGCGGAGTCAACACCTGGAGTCAACAATGACACAAGCGAGAATCCCATCGCGGCAAAGCGGCTTCACCCTCATCGAGGTCATGATTTCGATGGTGATCCTGATGATCGGTTCCCTGGGGGTGCTGGGCGTGTTCGGACTGGCCATGAGCACGACACAGCGCTCGCAGCAGGACATGTTCGCCCGCCAGTTGGCCTCGGAAGCCATCGAGAGCATCTATACCGCGCGCAACACGGCGGAAATGTCGTGGGCGCAGATTCAGAACGTGTCCAACGGCGGCATTTTTGTGGACGGTCAGCAGTCGGTGCTGTGCGCGGGGCCGGACGGCATTATCGGTACGGCGGACGACGCTCCCTGCCTCACCGCCTCGGGAGCGACCTGCCCCAACGCCGGCGTGCTTTGCCTGACCGAGCCCGGACCGGACGGCATCATGGGAACTGCCGATGACGTGATTGTGTCGTTATACGGCTACAAGCGGCAGATCCAGATCCTCCCTTTGTACGACAGCAGCGGCAATGTGATCCAGACGCTGCACTCGGCGACGATCACCATCACGTATGCGGTTCCCGGTTTTACGACGCCCAAGACTTATGTCATTAACGAATACATCTCCGCGTATCACTGAGGCTGGCACCATGCGACACACACGTGACATAACTCGGGGCTTCACGTTGCTGGAACTGATGGTGTCGATGGCGGTCGGGCTGATCCTGACGGGCGCCGCCCTGCAGCTTTACGTGCAGGCCACCAAGGCGACCTGGCTGACTTCGCAACGGTCGGAAATGCAGTCGGATTTCCGCGCGGCGGCCAACCTGCTGCAGCGGGACATCAGCATGGCCGGGTCCGGTGCGCTGGGACAGCAAGGCCTGGCCTCCAACAGCATCGGCCTGCCCACCGGAGCCGGTTCGACCGCCGCGGTGTATCCCTGCAGCCTCGCGACCTGCAACTACATCAATAGCCTGCCGGTGGCTTATCCCACGGTGTCAGGCGCGCCTTATCTGTATTCGATCATCCCGGGATACAACCTCGGGATCACGGTGAACGCCACTGAGGGCCCGACCGACATCATCACCGTGGCTTACGCCGACGGCAACCTGGCACTGAACTGCTACTCGGTGGACGTGATCTCCTCCACGCAGATCCTGTTCCAGCTTCCGCTGACGCTGGCCTCGACGTGCGTGCTGCCGACGGGCGTGGTCACGGTGCCGGCGCTGAATGCCAGCGGCATCGGCCTGCAGGCGGGCGATTTTCTCCTGTTCGGCCAGAGCGCCGTCGGGGTGGTAAGCAGCGTAGCCACGGGGGCCGTAACCGACGGCACGAAGTACAGCACGGCCTTCACCGTCACCTTTAATGCCGGCGACCCTGGCCATATCAACCAGCCGACGGTCACCAACGGCAGCATGAAAACGCTGCCGACCGGCATCAGCACCACCCTGTCGGCGGTGCGCCTGCTGGTGGTCACCTACTATCTGGATATCTCCCCGATCGACGGCGTGACCCCGCGCCTGATGCGCGCGCAGAATGGCCGGACACCGAGTCCGGTGGCGGAGAACGTCAGCTACCTCAAGTTCAGCTACGACGTCGACAATAGCGGTGTGTACACCGCCAATCAGACCTCACTCCCCGCGGGTGTAACCCCCAACATGATCACCAAGGTCAACATCCTGCACATGAGCATGCGCAGCCAGATGAAGGGCACTAGCGGATATCAGGGGCTGGACCTGAATACGTCGATCAGCGCCCGCAACCTGACCATGGGACAGGAGTATCCGATTTCAGGATCTGCGTACTAAACCGTCCTCGAGGCTCCGGAGAGAGCCAGGACGGGGTTTGGGTAAACGAGGAGACACTACGATGCGTAACGCCAAATTCGGTTCGCGAGGATTCACGCTGATCGCGTCCCTGTTGCTTTTGCTGCTTATGTCGGGCCTCGCGCTCGGACTCTTGATGATGGTCAATACCGAGCAGCGGGTTGGCGGCTATGACCTGAACAACACGTATACGTATCACGCGGCTGAGGGAGCGATCGAGAAGATGACCTCAGACCTGGCGGCGACGTTCCGCAACGTCCAGGCGCCGACCGCGGCCCAGATCTGCACTCTGAGCAGCACGCCGCCGACGTGGGACACGACCGTGTCCTACACGGTCTACAACGTTGCGCCGGTGGCGACGAGCTATGGCATCAGCCCGTGCCCCACGACCAGCAACCCGAATCCGGCGCTGCTGACGGTGTGGGGACCGATTCAGTCGGGCCCGGATGCAGGCCTGTACGCGCAGTTGATCCCGGTGAGCATGAACGTGCAGGTGCAGCGGGGAACGGGCGAAACGGTGAGCATGACGCGCACGGCGGAAGTCGCGCTGATCCCGGTGTTCCAGTTCGGCGTGTTCTCCGATTCCGACCTGTTCTTCGGCCGCAGCCCGGACCTGGGCTTTGCCGGGCGCGTGCATACCAACGGCGATCTCTACCTGGGAGTGGCGGACGGATACAACCTGGTGTTCGGGGACAAGATGGCGGCTTTCGGCAACGTGATCCGGCAGCAGATGGATAACGGCGTGACAGCGGCCGGTAACAATGACGGCGGCACCGTCATGATTCCCACCCAGTCGGGCGGTTGCTCGACCCAGATGTCGAACGTACCCGGGGCATCGCCCAGCGCCACCTGCGTGGACATCTCGACGACCCTCCTGAGCAGCAGCCTGGGCAGCGTGACCGGCGGCCATGGTTCGGCGCAAAATACAGCCAGTTGGAAGAGCGTGTCCACCGGCACCTATCAGTCGTACCTGATCGACGGCAACGGCAACCAGGTCACGCAGGCCCCCGGCACGAATTCGACCGGCGCCACCGACCTGACCCTGCCCTTCGTCAGCGGAACCACTTCGGCGGTGCAGATCATCCGTCGCCCGCCCGCGGGCGAAGTCACAACCTCGGTGTTGGGCCAGTCCCGCGAAGCCAACATGGCCGTGATCCGCATCATGCTGAGTGACACCGAAGCGGGCCTGCATCTGACCGACTGGAACGGAAATTCGGCGCAGGACTACCAACTGGTGAGCATGTTGCCCACGGCCCTGCAAGGGCTGCCGCAAGGCAGTTCGGGCGGAACGCAGGCACAGGCTGGGATTGTCGTGCCCTCCGGCGGCGCCAACACGTACTACTTCGGCGAGAGCTATTGCGCCGGCACCAGCATTCCGGCCAGCTACCAGGCCAGCCGCGCCTGCAACGGCGCGGGCGGCGACACCAGCCAGATTATCCCGCTGTACTACGGTCCGCTCTCGAACGGCCCGGGCGGAGCGGCCCTGGTGCCCACGGCCTTCCCGGCCGCGGCGGCCTTCACCACCGCTAACAACGGCGCCAACGGCGTGGAGTGGCCTTTGGTGAATGGCTGGCTGCTGGTCGAATACAAGTCGAGGATCACGGGATCCTGGGTGGGAGTCACCCAGGAATGGCTGCAGCTCGGATTCGCGCGCGGCCTGCAGGTTCCCACACAGCCGGGAACACCCTATGTCGCGCCGGCTTCGAATGCGATGGGCGTCTACGGCAGCAACTCCATCCAGGATCATAAGGACGCGATCCTGTACTTCCAGGAAACCGCCGACCGAAACGGAAACAACTCGTTCACCGGCACCGGCGCCGGCACGGATGCACCCGTCACGGTCAACCTGTTTGGGGCCGGCTCGCAATACAACTGGTATCCCATTAACTTTTACGATCCGCGCGAAGGCGAGAACAATGACGCGGCCGGGACCTTTGCCGCGGGCAGCGGCACCCCCAACGGCGTGATGAACGCCGTGGAAATCGACGTGGGGAACCTGCGCAACTGGCTGCTGGGCACAACGGGAGTGTCCGGCGTCAATGTCGACTACACGCAGCAGAACGGATACGTGCTGTACTTCTCCGATCGACGGGGCATGCAGTTTGCCACCGCCGCACAAGGCGCGAACTATCAGCAGCAGTGGGGTGAGTACGGATACGAAGATACGGTGAACTACCACAACGCAGGCGCCGGGTTCGCTCCTGACGGCGCGCTCGATCCGGTGAACTATAACGGCGTCTCGGCCGAAGACGTCAACGGCAACGGCCTTCTGGACAACTACGGCGTCAAGTACGTCGGCGACGCGTTCGGGCCGACGACCGCCGCCGATACCGACACCGCTGCGATCCCCAGCCCCTTCGCGATCGGCCACCGGATCAACACCTTCACCTTGGGCCGCGCCAACCGCGTAACGGGCGCGCGCCACGCGCTGAAGCTGGTCGACGGCTCGTTAGGGCACGTGCCGACCATGCCGCCCGGAAACGCCATCAACAACTGCACGCTAACGGCGGCGAACCCAACCGGGTGCGGAGGGTTGACGGTAGCCTCCGAGAATCCGGTTTACATCCAGGGAAATTACAACTCCAATTGCGGCGGGGCTGGTCCGACCTGCACCCCCGGCAATCTCAACTATGACGCGACCTGGGGCGGCGGCGCCGAGCCGATTCACGCCGCGACTTCGATCATTGCCGATGCGGTGACGATGCTGTCCAACAACTGGCAGGATTGGGGCTGCAAACCGGTGGCCGGCGCCTGCACCTCGGCCCTCAACACCACCAGCGGCAGCCTGTTGAACCCGATCAATCCTGGCGGACAAAGCGTACCTGCGCTGACTCCGAACCGCATCGCCATCAGCACCTATTACCGGGTGGCGATCGCAGCGGGCAAGAACATTGCCTTCTACAACACGGCGCAGACTCCGGAGTTCGCATACGGCATGGACGGCGGCGTGCACAACTTCCTGCGCTTCATCGAAGACTGGGGCGGTCCCGCATCGGTGGGCGCGCAGTCGCAGCTTTTCTACAAAGGCTCGATCGTCAGCCTTTACTGGAGCTACTACTCGACCGGACCGTTCAAGTGCTGCAATACGGTCTACAATCCGCCCGACCGGCAGTACACCTTCGACAGCCTGTTCGCCGTGCCGCAGAACCTGCCGCCGGGAACACCGATGTTCCGCAACGTGGACAACCTGACGTATCGTCAGAACCAGGTCGCGCGCACCAACTAGTTGGACCGCGCAGTAAAGGCGTTAGCGGCGGACCTATGGCGAGGCGGGCGCCTCGCTGTGCTCGGTGGGCGGACCAAAGGGTCCGCCCCTACACATTCTTGTGTAGGGACGGACCCTTTGGTCCGTCCCGCTTGAGGTCGGGAATTGGTTACAATCATCCCAGTCCAGACCCTTTTTGCTGATGCCGCCATCCTCCTACACTCGTTTCACTCCGCTTGCGGTGTTCTTGATTTCAGCGCTCACCGCGATCAGCTTTTTCTTTATCCCGGCGTTCATCATTCGCCCGTTCGGCCATCAAGCAGCTGCCGCTCTCAATCTGGCCTTGGACCTGCGACAGCAGTCTCCCTGGGTCACGCTTGTGGCCTGCTTCGTCTGCGTGTTCCTCTTCCTGGTTCTATGGCCGGCCGCCCGCCTGTGGCGCAGGATCGGACTCGGCTGCGTGATGGCGCTGGTGGTCTTCTCCGCGGCGATGGCGCGCCTCAATTATTTTGAATGGATGTTTCATCCCATCGACAGCGCGCAGTTCGTGTCAGAAGCGGACAGCAAGCTCGACAAGGGTGAGATGATCCTCGCCGTGCGGCGGGGCAACGATGCCCGCGCGTATCCCATCCGCCAGATGGCCTACCATCACATCCTCAACGATGTCGTCGAGGGTGTGCCGGTGGCCGTCACCTATTGAACGCTCTGTCACACCGGTCTGGTGTGGAATCGCACGGTGGACGGCAAGGTGCTGCACTTTTATCTGGCCGGCATCAACAACCAGAATTTCCTGATGCGCGATAAAGAGACCGGCAGCTGGTGGCAGCAGATCACCGGCAAAGCCATCTTCGGGCCCATGAAAGGCGCGGTGCTCGAACTGGTGCCGAGCGACGAACTCACCTTCGGCGAGTGGAAGACGGAAGTGTCGGATGGCAAGGTTCTGGCGCCGGTGAAGAAATACACCAAAGAATATGATCCCAACTGGGAGGCGGAGGTGGCTAAGCTTCCGCTGGTCATCAGCTTCCCGGGCACGGAATTGAAGTCGCGCGACGTTGTGGTAGGACTCACGCTGCATGGCGCCAGCCGCGCGTATCCCTGGGTAGCGCTGGTGAAGCAGTCCCCGGTCGTGGATCGTGTAAACGGAACCCCGCTCCTCGCGGTCGTCGGACCGGATGGAAAGTCGTTTCGCGTGTTCGTGAGCCAGATCGACGGCCAAGACGCGGAGTTCTTTCTGAAGGGCGAACCGGAGTCCGCTCCGGCCGGTGAAAAAACCGCCGCCCCGGCGTCCCCGGTGCCCGCTCCGTCTGCCCCAGCGCCAACCGCCGGTGCGCCTGCGGACAAGTCCGCCCCTTCGTCGGCTGCGGACAAAGCTGCTCCGGAGAAAGCGGCGAGTGCGGCACCGGCAGTCCCCAAGCCGTGGGTGCTGCTCGACACCGCGACGGCCAGCGAATGGAATTTCCAGGGC
>Ga0209698_10008527_pt1 | contig 10574 bp, 13 predicted proteins | sample LitLauG_LLR_2012_FD_187203 | JGI IMG/M metagenome (GOLD analysis project Ga0209698, IMG submission 187203) | Freshwater sediment microbial communities from Pennsylvania, USA - Little Laurel Run_MetaG_LLR_2012 (SPAdes) (version 2) | ecosystem: Environmental > Aquatic > Freshwater > Creek >... | reverse complement strand
GTGGCTGACTGCGCCGAACGGACCCGGTCGACTGCCCGCCGGTGCGCCATCGTCAGGACCCAGCTGCTTGCGCTTCCACGGTTGGCGTCGAACCGCGTTGCGGTTCGCCACACCTCGATCAGCACTTCCTGGGTCACCTCCTGCGACTGCGCGGGATCTCGAAGGACCCGACGGACCACCCCGAAGACGGGGCCGGCGATGCGGTCGTACAGACGCTCGAAGGCGTCCTTGTCGCCGTACGCCACCAACTCGAGCAGCTGCTCGCTCGTCTCGCGGGCACCAGTGTCGGTGTCCGGGCCGCTCCACGACGGGAACGGGTCGGTGCCAGTCATGAGGACGACTGTGCCACGACTTGGCGCCCAGCTCTCGATCAACGGCGCTGACGAGTGCACGCTGGGTATTCGTCACCGCAAGGGGGAAGGATTGCCGTCAGCGTGGTCATGCTCGCCACCTGTTCGGCGACGCCGCGCGCGGCCCGGCGGGGGCGTGAACGTGTCGGCCATGTACGTCAGCATGGCCGGTGAGGCCTTCGAGCGGCGAGAGGTGCGTCAGGTGACGTCTGCAGTGAAGACGGGCTCCGACGCCGTGAGCCGCTTCGGCGTGCCGCTGTACAAGTGCGCGCCAAGCACGGTTCGGATGGTCTGGTCGGTGCAGTCGATGCCGTGCGCCCTGAGGTCGTCTATGACCGCTGCGAGCGTGAACGTGGCTCGGCCGGTACGCGAGATCATGCGTCCAGCGGAATCGAGGATGGAACGACGGGCGCCCTCGCGAGTTGCGATGGGGACTAGCACGCCGGCTGGGTGTTCTGGGTGACTGGCGACGTACTGGACCACCAATGGGACCGTCCCCGTCACAGCTCTAGCTCGGCCAGCAGGGGGCGGTGATCACTGGCGACGAGCACGTCTGGCAGGTCCAGCACCCGGGCCGACCGCACGGAGAAGTTGGGGTCGGCGAAGATCCCGTCGATGGTCTGTCGGGGCTGCCGTGCGGGGAAGGTGAGCCCGTCACCGGTCCCGGCGGTGGTGAACGTGTCGGGCCGCCTGGTGGCCAGTGCCGTCCAGACGGCGGAGCCCGGCCGATCATTCATGTCGCCGCCGACGAGTGTTGGGACACCCCGAGGGACGTGCGCGGTGATTGCCGCATCGAGCTCGCCGACATGTCGCAGTCGCGCGGCAGCATTGAGGTCGAGATGGGTGCCCGCGACGGCGAATCGTCTGCCCTGCCTGTTCAGGACGGCGATCGCGGTACCGCGCTGGTGCAGGTGACGGTCCTTGCTGAACAGCACGTCTGCCGTCGAGATCACGTCCACGCCCAGCGTCGACAAGATCAGGTTGGACCCGGCAGGACGGCCACCGCCGACCACGACGAGGTTCGAGACGCGAGCCAGCTGGGCGCACAGGGAGCGCCAGTGTGCGAAACGCGGCGACTCCTGGATCAGTACGACGTCGGGTTCCGCGCTGCGGATCACCCGCCCCAGGGCGCCACGGTCGTCGCGCATGGACCGGACGTTGTAGGTCAGCACCCGCAGACTCGCCATCGGGACATTCTCTCGCGGAGGCGTCGACGCCCCCCAGCACAGTTGACACTTTCTGCGGGCAATTGGAAGAGAACGGCTGCGCCACGAGAAGTCGTTCGCCGCCCCGTCGGCGCAAGACCCGAGCCCGGTCAATAGGGGTCAGATCCAAGACCGGTCCCGGCCCAACCGCGGCGGCGATCTGCAAGCCCACGCGGCACTGTGGCGGATCGCCATCGTCCGCATGTCCAGCGACCCAGTCTCCCGCGACCACGAGCCGCCCCTTTAGCACGTCGTTGCGCCGGGTTGGTCGATGATGCGGGAGGATCATCGCCCATGGGCTAGTGGCAGACATCAGGCCGCATGCGAGGCTATTCGCTACCACCACGACAGTCGCGGCGAACTTTGCGCTGGCGCTCGCCCTGGTCGGTAATCACCAAGACTCAACCGAGTTGTCGTCGCTACAAGCGGTTGGGGGAGGATCGGATTCGCAGGATCCAATAGTGCAGCACATGTCCTCGTGGGGTTCTGTCGCGGTGCTTGCTGAGTTGCTGCTGAGGTTCTGTGCACCCCTCGCAGTGATCGCCCGGATCATGCATTTCCCCTGGCGCTGGCCCAACTGAGCGCGGGGTCCTCAGGAACGCAGCCCTACGGCGACGCCAACCCGATCAGGCATGTTGGCGCGGCAAGGCGGCATGGCTGTGTCGCGCGTCTACCGCGGGACCCGCCGTGGGAGCAGCGCCCCGATCAGCCAGAAGAGAGGGAAGAAGAGCCCGATAAGGAACATCACCCAGTGACCTTTGCGTAGCGAGATGACCCCGATGGTGATGAGCAGAACCAGGTAGACGATGCTGAGAATCCACCCCATCGGTGCCTCCTCGGTCAGTGGCCGGGAGCAGAACTTGTCCGTCCCGCGTTGTGGTGCAAGAGGCCGCCGGCCTCTTGCCTTCTTAGCCGACCCTACGCTTGAGCAGAACGCGCCGCGCGCATAACCGGCGGGTCGAGCGGGTCAGACGCGCTCCGGACAGGTAGTCACTTCGGGGCGATGTGATCCAGCTAGGGATTGGCTCGCTGGCGAGTCAAACTGCCTCCGCACAAGATCCATATCGTCCGGCGGCGCGGCCCCGCGTGGCTGCTAACCTGCCGTGTGAGGAGTCCGCTCGACGTCGCCGCACCGGCGCGACTTGGGCCGGTGTTCCGTTGGCTTCTTGCCTCGTCGTGGGTTTCCAACCTAGGTGACGGGTTCTCTCTCGCAGCAGGCCCGCTTCTGATCGCCTCCCGCTCGCACAGCCCAATACTGGTGTCCCTGGGCGCGTTCATGCAGTGGGTGCCGGTCTTTGCTTTCGGGCTCTACGCCGGTGCTCTCGCGGATCGGGTTGACCGACGTACCCTCGTCCTGTGGATGAACGTGGTGCGCGCTGTCGCACTTGCGGTTCTGACGACGACGATCATCGTCCACTCGGTGAGCGTCGCTGTGATTCTTGTGGTCCTGTTCGTGCTCGGGACGGCCGACACATTCGCCAACAACGCCTCGGGCGCGATCCTGCCTATGCTCGTGACCAAGCGGGATCTGGGCATCGCGAACGCTCGATTCACCTTCGGTTGGGTGGGCCTAGGCCAGTTGGCCGGCCCGCCGATCGGTGCGGCCTTGTTCGCGATTGGGGCCGCGTGGCCCTTCGCCGGCGAGACGATCTGCGCCACTGCCGGGGTGCTGCTCTTCACCCGAGTGGTTCTCCCACCCCTCGTAGGGGCCGCTGCCGAACGTCGCCGCCTGCGTCACGAAATCCTGGAGGGGCTGCGTTGGTCGCGCGACAGCCTCGCGATGCGTGCCCTGGTGATCCAGATCCTAACGTTCAACATCACGTATGGAGCATCGTGGTCGGTCCTGGTGCTGTACTCCCAGCAGCGGCTCGGAATGGGCCCGGTGGGGTTCGGCCTGTTCACTGCAGCGTCTGCGCTCGGCAGCCTGCTTGGAACCATGACCTACGGCTGGCTGGAGCAACACGTCAGCCTCGCGAACATCATGCGCTAAGGGCTGATCCTGGAGACGTTCACACACCTGGTGCTGGCGGCGACGAGAAGCCCCGCCCTCGCGATGACGATCCTGTTTCTCTTCGGGATCCACCTCGCCTACTGGGCGACAACGGCGACCAGTGTCCGGCAACGCGCCGTGCCCCTCGACCTGCAGGGTCGGGTCGGGAGCGTCTACTCCTTTGCGATGATGGGTGGCTTGGTCGTTGGAAGCGCGTTGGGTGGCGTCCTGGCCAATCGCTGGGGGATCACCGCCCCGTATTGGTTCGGCTTCTTCGGATGCGCAGTAATCCTGGTCGCAGTTTGGCGACAGCTTGGCCGTGTCGCCCACGAGGATGCCAAGATCGTCGAAGCCTCTTGACTGGATGAGACTGCCGCACCGCGCGCACCGATTGCCGGATGTTTCGTCTGAGGACGCCCCCTATAGCGGCACCACGGCGTGATCACAGCGGTGTGTGTGAGAGCCCGCCGACGTCGACCGGGCCCGCGACGATGACGTGTCGGATGAACACGAATCCCAGTGCTGGCTGTCTGGCATCGCGTTGTTCGGTCAGATAGTCGAGGTGGCGTTGCGGCACCTCGGTCAGTTCCTGGTAGGTGTCCGGGCTGAACGGGGTGAACTCGTCCTCGGGTGGGGTGGCCGGGACGTCCTGGCCGGGTCGGCTGTTCAGCCAGTGGGTGCGGCTGTCGTAGACGACCGCTGGCAGCCCAACGATACGTTCCGTCGGGATCCGCACGACCCTTCGTTCCAGGAGCCGGGAGAAGGGGACACCCAGGCGTCGTCGCGCTTCGACCAGGCGCGCCGGGTCCAGAGCCGCGAAGTTGACGGTATCGCCCCACGGTGCATCCAAGTACGGGACCTGCCAGTCCAAGACAGATTCGCGACCGTCCCACTTGGGGCGCTCCCGTTGGTAAACGTCAGGGTGGGTGGTACGCGGCGCATTGATCGGAAGTAGCTGTGTGCCACGGAAGTCCTCCGCACACAAGTGGTAGATGGATGCCACCCGCGAATCGTGTCACGGACCTGAGACGTTGCACATAGCGCTTCTGCGCTGTCAGTAGGGAGGATCCGGAAACCCCTCGTGCTGGTCCGGAGGCCAGACTTCGTCCCACACGCTGACGTCCGAAGAACCTAGGCTGCGTGCCTGATCGGCGAGCAGCTCGACAATCTCCTTCGGCGTTCCTGGAACGAACATCACCGTCGCACCTGCTGGGGGAGCGCTAGCCAGGACGATGTGTGACTCGATCCACCGAGCTTCGACACCAGCCGTGTAGTCGCCCTTAGGGTCGTCTGGTGGGGCTAGCGTCGGTGCTGAACCCTGGTTGTGGCTTATCCGAAGTGTTGGCTTTGGGGATCTGGTCAACCGCGCTGGCTGTGAGTGTCGCCCACGTCTGCCCTCCCGGGTTCGCTCTTGCCCGGTCCTGGACTAGGACCTGGAACGCAACGTCGGACAGGCGGCGCTAGAGGCAGCGGGTTGCGCCCTTGTTGCCCTCGTCGGCGGTGAGCTTGCGCTGGTAGTAGTCCTTGCCTCGTGGGTCGTAACGCTTGTGGGACAGCGCGATGACGTGCAGAACGTAGTTCAGCCGCCGGTTGCCAGCGCGGGACAGTCTGTGGCGTTTGATCTCTCCACTGGAGGCCTCGACGTGTGCGGTCCCGGTGTAGCTGGCGAAGTTGTCGCTCGAGGCGAACCGGGCCACGTCACCGACCTCACCGCTGTCGTTTGGGCACTGGGCGGGTCGCGCCGTGTGTCACCGTTGTTACGGGCGGTGATGTCACGGCTCGAATCTTTCGGTGATGGCCGTTGAGGTCTAGCGTGCGTCCAGGGGGAAGTCCGGATATTGGCCAACGGGTAGTCGCGCGCAGCGACGTGCTGTGAACGGTCGGGCGCGCGCCGATCAACAAGAAGGGATTGCCAATGATCTTCACCAGGAGGCTGCTGACGGTCGTCGTCACGGGGATCGCGATCCTTGGTGTCGGGGTTCCGGCGGCCTCAGCAAGTACAGCGTCGCCGGTGATTCAGGTGATCAAGTTCACGACGGTGGACACCAGCACCACGAACCCGACCCCCACGTCGTTCACGCTCACCGAAACGCTGTGGCAGGGCAAGAAGCAAATCGGCAACGACGCGATTCAGTGCTCCTTCGCGTCAATAAGCGCGACGACCGGACACTGCGCGGGCGTTCTGTGGTTCGACCGCACGGGGGCGATGTTCATCAGTTTCGCCGTGGGTAGCAGCAACACAGTCCACGGACGCATCGTCGGCGGCACGGGTGCCTACGCGAACGCTCACGGAACTGTGGAGCACACCAGCAGCACGACGAACAGCAACATTGGGTGGGCCACTTTGAGGTTCACGCTCGCTTCCTGACCCACGTGACTGAGCCACTCCACCTCCCGCGTGGGGTGGCTCAGTCTTGTTCGGCAGTTCGACCAAGATCGGCACCGAACGCCGGATCGAGCTCGCTGTTTGCGCCCGTGATCAGGCACATCGGTGCGGGGAGCGTTCCGCTTCCAACGTCTGTTCTGGCGCATTGATCCTCGAGCGCTATGTCAGAGCGGGTGTGGCTGGGCCTTCTACCGCGCCAGTCGGTGGGCCAGCCAAGACAGCGCGAGCGGGTAGCGGTAGTCGATACCTCCGTGCCCGGCATCGAACAGCTCGAAGTGGATCCGCTCGTCGGGCAGCCCGGCCCGGGTCACAGCGGAGTGGAACGCCTGGGCCCCGAGGTCGAGGAACCACTCGTCCCGCGTGCCGGCGTCGATCCACACGGCCCGCAACGCGCGCACCGCGTCGGCGTGGGGCTCGACCATGCGCACCGGGTCCCAGTCCAGCCAACGCTGCCACACCGCGGGGACCAACTCCCCGGAGACTGGGTCGAACGGCAGCTCGGGGGTCCCGTCGGGTCGGGCGGAGAAGCAGGCGGTGCACCCGAGCAGGATGAGCAGCAGGTCGTCCTCGGTTTTGGTGAAGGAGGTCCGGGACCTGAAGTCCGCCCACCAACGCAGGATGTCCCCGTCGTAGTCGCGCAGCGCCCGGGCCGCTTTTCCGAACTCCGCCAGGTAGGACAGCTCGTACAGCGCGTCGCCGGCGTGCGTGGCCAGCGCGCCGAACAGGTCAGGGCGGAGCATGGGCGTGATCATGGCCCCGAACCCGCCGGAGGACTTCCCGGTGACGGCCCTGGACTCCCGGTCGGGCAGGGTGCGGTAGCGCGAATCGACCCAGGGGACGACCTCGTCGCACAGGTAGGAGTGGTAGGCGCCGGTCCCCGGGGAGTCAACGAACTGCGAGCCTCCGTAGGCCGTCCAGGCGTCGACGTAGACCAACACGCAGCCCGGCGCCTGCCCGGAGGAGAACAGCGCGTCTGCCGTCTCGACGAACGGCTGGCGGAACGGTTGGCGGTTGGCCCACATGGTGACGTGCCCGGTGTACCCCTGCAGCACGTAGACCGACGGATACCGCACCCTCGGGTCCTCGTCGTAACCAGGCGGCACGTACACCCATAGCGGACGCTCGTGGGCGTCGCCGAGCGCGTTGCCCCTCAGCAGCTCCGAGGTGATGGTCTCCCGGTCGAGGCGACCGGCCAGTTCGGCGCCCCACGGCAGCATGCCATCAGCCAACCAGATGCCCGCCGGCCGGTCTAGGCGTACAGACGCCGGGTCCTCCCGAGGAGGCGTCGGTGATGACTCCCGCCCCTCAGCCAACCGCTCTTCCCAGCGGACCTGTGAGGTCATCCGAAGCATCCCCGGAGAGGACCTCTAGCTGAGATCCGCGAGGGCAGTCTTTCCTCGGTTCCAGATCCGCACAGAGTGCCGGGTCGCGGTGGACCTTTGCCGAGTTCGCTGCGATCCCCGGCCGCTTCGCGACCTTCCGCAAACCCGTCCGCTGAGCCACAGATCTTCAGTGACACCTCAGCGGTTCGCTGTCCCCTCGTCGTTGGCCACGTGCAGGCGAAGCGGTGACCGCCAGGGGGTCAGAGTGGCTTCACCCAACCGTGGCCGGACCGCTCGGAGTCCTCGCCAGCCCGACGCCTCGGTAGCATAGTTGTCCAGCTTGCGTCGGCAGGCCCGACCAGCCCGACAACCGTCGTGGGCTAGTCGCACTGCTTCGGCCCCATCCCATCGACACCACCGATCAGTTCTGGGCACAGAATCGCCAGCAGATCCGACGGCCACTCCCCTTTCTGTCACAGCCGAATCCTCGGCTCCGAGTTGGTTTCGGCCGTTGGGTACACCTGGGGTGGTCTCCGTGAGCCTTCCGACCCAAGAGCAGTCGGCGAATCACAAGCCACACGCGCATAGTCGGATCGAGCCTGCGACATGCGCTCGGGATCAGCACTCCGGGTGCGCCCTCTGCGGCGTGAGAACTGCCTCCAGTTCCGTTCAGGGTGACGTTCTCGAGGTCCGGTGCTGCCGTGCCGTCACACGGCTCGTCAAACGCGGCAGTTGTGTGCTCGGTCCGTCGATGTCGGATACCGCCAAACGGCGGGCGATAACAACCAGGAGCACGCATGGCCCTGTTCATGGATGTCCACAGCATTTCGGGAGGCGTCACCGAGGCGGATGTGGCTGGCGCCCACGCCGCCGATCTCGCGACGCAGGGGAAGCACGAGGTCAACTACCTGAAGTACTGGGTGGACGAGGAGGCAGGAAAGATCTTCTGCCTCGTCGAGGCGCCGGATGCGGAAGCGGCCAATATGGTGCATCGCGAGGCGCACGGGCTCGTCGCCGACGAGATCTACAAGGTGTCCGAGCACTCGTGACGTCAGGCAGGCCCGGGTCCGGTCGTCGGTGGGGACGGCTCCGCCCGCGGCCGGACTCGAGGTGTCACACGTGAAGGACGTGGGACGATCGGGTGCGATGACTCTCACCGTTCGCCTGCTTGGCCGGCCCGAGATCGCTGCCGGCGACGAACCCACGTACCGGTTCCGCAGCCAGAAGAGCTGGGCAGCGCTCGCCTACCTGCTCCTGGCCGACCAGCCACCGTCGCGTAGGCGGCTCGCACAGTTGCTTTTCGACGCCACCGAGGACCCACTACGAGCGTTGCGCTGGAGTCTCGCCGAAGTACGACGGGGGCTCGGGCCTGATGCGATTCTTGAAGGCGACCCTGTTGTGCTCGTGCTGCCCCCGGGAGCCGTGGTCGACGTTGACGTCGTCACCCGCGGGTCCTGGCCGGACGCCCTGCACCTACCCGGCCTTGGCGCCGGACTGCTCGACGGCCTCAACGTGCGCGGCGCAGCCGGGTTCGAATCCTGGTTGCTCAGCGAGCAGCAGCGGATCTCGGCGGCCTCGGAGGCCGTCCTGCATGAGGCTGCGCAGGGGCTTATGGCCCGCCACGAGCTAGCCGACGCATTGCGCTGCGCCGAACGCGTCGTCCAGATGAGCCCGCTCGACGAGAACAACCAGGCGCTGCTGATCCGACTACAGCGAATGATGGGCGATGAGGCCGCCGCCGAGCGTCAGTTCGCGACGATCACTCGTCTTCTGGTCGAAGAGCTCGGCGTACTGCCCGGTGTGGCCATCGAGTCGGCGATGCGGGAGACGGCTTGGCGGCCGAGCCCTGTGACAGGCAGCGTCTCCATCGAGGCGATTCTTGAGTCAGGTGGCGCGGCTGTGGCCGCCGGTGCTACACAGTCCGGCATCACCTCCCTCCGCTCTGCGGTGGGGCTCGCGGATCTCTCATCTGACCGGGGCCTGCAGGTCCGCTCGAGGCTCATGCTCGCCGAGACACTGATCCACTCGTTGCGCGGGATGGACGAGGAAGGCCTCGCCGCGCTCTATGAGGCCGACGAAATCGCCGCATCCGACGGCATCGCGCCGCTTCAGGCGGAGATCAGCGCCGAGCTCGGCTACGTCGACTTCCTCCGAGGACGCTACGACCGGGCCGAACTGCGGCTCGATGTTGCACTCGCGCTCGCTGGCGATGCACCTTGGGTCATCGCCAAGGCGCACACGTACAAGGGGTCGGCCGAGAGCGATCGTGCCGAGTACAGCAACGCCCTGATCTCGCTGCACACGGCGATCACGCACGCACGCGTCGCCGGAGACCCACGGCGTGAGACGTACGCCACCACGATGATCGCCCGCATCCACGTGCTTCGAGGCGACACCGAGGCTGCCGCCAACCGACTGCACGACGCCATCGCGATGGGGGAGCGGGACCGTTGGCTCGCGTTCCTCCCCTGGCCCCAAGCCTTCCTCGGCGAGGTCGAACTCGCCCGAGGCGATGTCGAAGCAGCCGAGTTAATCCTGAGTCAGGCATTCGCCCGGGCCTGCCAGCTCGGCGACCCCTGCTGGGAAGGAGTGTCGGCTCGTGGCCTCGCACTCGTAGCCGACGCACGGGGCGCCACCGACCGTGCCTTCGAGCTTCTCGCCGAAGCGCGCATCCGGTGCAACCGACTCGCCGACCCATACGTCTGGCTCGACGCCTACATCATCGACGCCCAATGCCAACTCGGTCGACGGCACCGGCATCCTGACACGGCGCAATGGGTCGAGGTAATGCACCGCTTGTCCTCCCGAACTGCTATGCGTGAGATGACCGTCCGCTCCCTACTCCACGCCGCGGCACATGGTAGCCCGGGGGCGGCAGCCGGTGCCCGACTACTCGCGACCGCCATCGACAACAGAGCACTGGCTGCCGCAGCCGACAACGCGGGTGTGCTCACCACGTGAGACGCAAGTCCGTTACGGGTGCGGCTCGGTTTCCGACTCGAGTCGTGGCCTGTCTGGGTGGCTTCTGGAGAGCACTAGTTCCTACCGTGGTTCGCAGCGTTTCGGTGCACGCTATTGCGCCGCCGGAGGCTGGCGTCGTCGTGGGCCGGTCGGGCTTAGTGGGCGAAGTCCCAGCAGCAGGCACCGTGAGGCTCAGCGGTGGCCACGCCGACTGCGGTGTGCAAAGTCAGGCGATATAAGTACCAAGGCGGGGGGCCCGCGCTCGGCGCGCTATAGGCAGCCGTGAGCGCGTCGCCGTTCACCGAAGCCGGCCAGCCGCCGGTTCGGTAGACGGTTGCCGCAGACTCCAAAGAGGGCTCG
>Ga0209698_10008526_pt1 | contig 10575 bp, 7 predicted proteins | sample LitLauG_LLR_2012_FD_187203 | JGI IMG/M metagenome (GOLD analysis project Ga0209698, IMG submission 187203) | Freshwater sediment microbial communities from Pennsylvania, USA - Little Laurel Run_MetaG_LLR_2012 (SPAdes) (version 2) | ecosystem: Environmental > Aquatic > Freshwater > Creek >... | reverse complement strand
CTGATACTTCTGGTAGGTGAGCTTTCCATTGGCAATTGCGACCTTCCCCAGCAGGCTCTTCAGCAGAGCTTGTTGGCTGGGATCGGAGGTGCTCTTCAGCTTTTCGTTCAGGATGCCGTCGATCAAGGTATCGATGCGGCTGATAAAAAAGCTGGCGACGCCCGCCATCTTCTTGAGATTCCCGCCGCGTGCCGCCAGGGCTTCGACTCCATTCACGTAAGCCTCAGCGACTTTCTCGTAAACTTCCTGCGCAAAAAGCAAAGTCACATTGATGTTGATGCCCTCGCTGATCGCTTGCCGGATCGCTGGAAGCCCCTCAACCGTCCCTGGAATTTTGATCATGACGTTCTCGCGCTGCACGGTCTTCCACAACCGCCGCGCTTCATCCATCGTCTCTTGGGTCTTGTTCGCCAGATACGGCGAGACTTCCAGGCTGACGTACCCATCGCGGAAATTCGATTCCTCGTACACTCCGCGTAGCGCGTCGGCGGCATCCCGAATATCGCGGATCGCGATCTGCTCAAACTTCGCTGTAGCGGACAGCCCCTTCTGAGAAGCCAGCGAATGCAGGCCGTCGTCATACAAAGAACTGTCCGCGATTGCCTTCTCGAAGATGGCCGGATTCGAAGTCATTCCCCGCAGCCCATCGTCCTCGATCATTGCTTTCAACTTGCCGGTCGTGAACAGATCCCGGCGAATGTAGTCGAGCCACATGGACTGCCCGTACTTGAGTAACTCCTTTAGCGTATTTTTTGTGGCTTTCGAATTTTCTAAAACTCCAGTGGGTTGCATGACAGCCTCCATATCTTGATCTTGTTGGATGACGATTCCCAAACGAGCGACGCAGCCGAACCTCTTGACGCCCCAACTACTTGCTGGCGATCGCTGCCCGTGCTTCTTCGATCACTCTCTCGAGCGTAAACCCAAAATACTTCAACAGATCCTTTAGCGGCGCGGATGCTCCAAACCGCCGCATGCCGATGTTGCGCCCCTTGCTGCCCGTGTAGCGTCCCCAGCCGAACGTAGAGGCCATTTCGACGGACACCCGAGCCATTACGTCCGAAGGCAGAACACTCGCTTTGTAAGCTTCGTCCTGCTGTTCAAAGATTTCCATTGACGGCATGCTGACCACGCGGGCTTTGACTCCCTCTGCCTTGAGCTTCTCGTAGGCGTCAACGCACAGCGAGAGCTCGCTTCCCGTCCCAATCAGGATGACGTCCGGCTTTCCACCGGGCGCGTCCGCAAGAATGTAAGCTCCCTTCGCCACACCGGAAGCCGCGGCGTATTTCGTTCGATCCAGCGTCGGGAGCGCCTGCCGCGTTAGCACCAGCGTTGTCGGGCGATGCGTCTGCTGCACTGCGATTTTCCATGCCTCGGTGACTTCATTGGCATCGCCCGGACGCAGTACCAGCATGTTCGGCATCGCTCGCAGCCCCGCCAGTTGCTCAATCGGCTGATGCGTGGGTCCATCCTCCCCGACGCCAATCGAATCGTGCGTCATGACGTAAATCACTGGGATCTCCATCAGAGCCGCCAGACGCATCGAGGGCTTCATGTAATCGGTGAAGTTGAAGAATGTCGCATTGAAGACCCGTAGCCGGGATATGGCCATGCCATTCGCCGCAGCCGCCATGCCGTGTTCGCGTACTCCGAAGTGGAAGTTTCGCCCAGCATAGTTGTCGGCTTGGAAATCACCTGCGCCCGGCATCTTCAAGTCGACCTTATTCGACTTCGCCAGGTCAGCCGAGCCACCGACCAGCCAGGCAATGTTTTGCGCGAGAACATTCAAGACTTTGCCGGAGCTTTCCCGCGTTGCCACGCCTTTCGCGTCCGCCGGAAAAGTCGGCAGACTCCTGTCCCATCCCTCGGGAAGCCTGCGCGCTTGAATGTCGTTGAGTTCTGCAGCCAATTCGGGGAACTGCTTCGCATAATCCACGAATTTCTTCACCCATGCCGCGTGCAGTTCCGCTCCGCGCTTTCCCACCCCTTGCTTGAAGTTTTCATACACTCCGTCGGGGACAAGGAACTTCGCGTCTTCTGGCCAGCCATAGAACTTCTTCACCAGCTTGACTTCATCGACGCCGAGCGGCTCGCCGTGTGCTTCGTAGGAATCCTGCTTGTGGGGAGACCCGTAACCGATGTGGCTGTCGACGATGATCAGCGTCGGGCGATCGTTCGTCTTCAGGAATGTCTCATAAGCCCTCGCCAGCATTGTGAGATCGTTCGCATCGGCGACGCGGGTGACGTTCCAGCCGTAGCCCAGAAAGCGTGTGGCAACATCCTCGGTGAACGACCAGTTCGCCGGGCCGTCAAGGGTGACGTGATTGTGATCGTAAATCCAGCAGAGATTGGAAAGCTGCAAGTGCCCGGCCAGTGACGCGGCCTCGCTCGCCACGCCTTCCATCAAATCGCCGTCGCCGCAGATCGTCCAGACATTGAAGTCGAACATGTCAAAGCCCGGACGGTTGAAACGTGCCGCCAGCCACCTGCTGGCGATCGCCATGCCAACGCTGTTGCCCGCACCCTGGCCGAGAGGGCCGGTCGTGGTTTCGACTCCGGTGGTGATGTGCGACTCAGGATGACCAGGCGTTCGGCTTCCGATCTGACGGAAGCGCTTGATCTCGTCCATGGAAACAGAGAGATCGCGCGTAACTTTGTCGTCCTCGGCCTTGCGGACACCCGCCAAATGAAGGACTGCGTACAGCAACATGGAAGCATGCCCCGCCGACAACACAAACCGGTCGCGGTTCGGCCACAGCGGATTTTCAGGATCGTAGCGAAGATATTGCTGCCACAAGCTGTACGCCACAGGTGCCAAGCCCATCGGCGCCCCTGGGTGACCGGAGTTCGCTTGCTGCACGGCATCAATCGCAAGAGTGCGGATGGTGTTGATGCAGAGGGTGTCTAACTGCTGTCCTGTCGCTAAGACTTGTTCACTGGCAACCATGCGACTCCGTTCTTCCAGTCCGCTCGTTGGCGCGAATGGCTCGCTAACCGATTAGAGATCCCGGGCAGAGAAAGGGTTCAATACGCTGAAAGTGTATCAATTTCCGCGATCGCATGGATTACGCTCAGTTGAAAAAACGGCGGGAAGATGGAGAGGTCCTTACTTCAAAAGCTGGATATAGCCGTTTTTTTCGCTCTGCGAGGCGCGCGTCGTTTCCTGCACGAACTTGAGGAACTCGCGCAGGTTGTCGCGTTCTTCGGCCGACATGCCGTCAAATCGGACACGTACTCCGTTCGTGCCTGTGCTCCGCGTCACGATACCGCTTAGAGCGAACCCCTTAACCCAGATCTTGCCGTTCGGCACCCATAACCCGACCTCCACCTTGCCGCCCGGCTTGACTGGGCTGGCAGTTTCAACCAGGCATCCGCCGGCGCTGGTGTTCGAAAGGTTTCCCCAGATTGAGTTCGGTGAATCGTCGACACGCAATTCCACCGCGACAAAGCACTTGATGCGCGGATGCCGCCGGCGATCGCTGCTCCAGTTGGGGCTGAAGAGATCGGGTTCGAATGGAGGTGTAGCCGAACTGGGCGTCGGAACCGGCCGGGGAGCGTCCTGCTCTACTTGACTGGGTTTCTGCCGGGATTTGGAAACGTCTGCCTTGATCTCGCGCATGGCGTTCAGCAAGGCTTCTTCCCGCTTTTCGATGGGTGCTTCCCGATACGCCTGGAGAAGTTTTCCAACTTGCCTTACAAGGTCCGGATCCGACAGTATTCGGGTCCAGTCAGTTCCCGTTGCAGCGCTCATGGAATAGCGATCCCTCGTTCTCTAAAGGGTTGGTGTCTCTGCCTTAGCATGAGCCGTGGGTCACCTCGGTTCAAGATGACCTAAGTCACTGGAAGCTCCGGAGAATGACTGGTGAGAAGGGGGCTACTGGCTGCTCTCAAATGCGAGTTGCACGATTTCCGTGGTCTCACTCTGGGTGGGCTCGAACTTCCATTTGCTGACCGCGTCCTGTGCGGCTTCCACGAGCACCGGGTTTCCGCCCAGCACTCGACTGGACTTGACGCTGCCGTTGGGCCGCACGATGACTTCCACGCGCACAACTCCGTGGATGTGCATCTTTTTCGCCAGTTCCGGATAGACCGGCGCGACACGGGATGAGATCTTTCGCTCTGAACTTGAGGAAACAGTCGTGTTTTGCGCATGCGACGGATTAGACGAGAGTGCGAGGATTAAGGCCAGAAATACAACAACACTGCGCATGGCTCCGAACTCCTTTAACTCCTAGATTATCCGGATCAGCCGATTACTGGCAGAGTACTGAAGGCACTGCCCCTAGGTGCCGAGTACCGGCCAGAACCGATTCACGACGCGTGATTTCGTTTGCATCGCAACTGCGCACAAAAGAATCAAAGCTGACGAGTTATGCTATAGACGGAAAGGAAGATTCAGCCCTCCCGGGTGTCTGAACGTTCCCGATCAAGAATGCGACGCTCATTGAAAGCTTTCCCTACCGTAGTTCTTGGTTTCATGTCGTTCTTTGTCGTTTCCTCTACGCTGTCTTCACAAACGACAGGCGGGACGCCATCGATTTCTCTCCCTGGCTCTCAAAGTCCTTTTCAGGGGAGCGTCCCCGAAGGCACCGCTACCTCGGAAGTTCTTCAGATTGATTTCAAGGAAGCCATCGACCGCGGGTTACGCAATAACTTAGGTATGCTGCTGGCCGGGGATCAGACCCAGGCAGCTCGCGGCCAGCGCTGGCAGCAGTTGGCTGAATTACTGCCGAACGTCTCCATTCGCGCCATCGAAGACGTTCAGACTCAAAGTCTTACCGCCCTCGGCCTGAAGGGCAACGTCTTTCATGTCCCGGTACCCAGGGTGATTGGTCCCTTCAATTACTTCGATCTCCGTGCCAATGTCGCGCAGAACGTGTTCAATTACAGAACCCTGGAGAAAGAGAGAGCCGCGTACCAAACGCTCAAAGCTGCTCAACTCAATTTCAAGGACGCGCGCGAAATCGTGGTGCTTGCGGTGGGGAACTCATACCTGCAGGCCATTGCGGCAGCGGCCCGCGTTGAGACCGCCGAAGCGCAGGTCAAAAGCGCTCAGGCCTTGTATCAGAAAGCTGCAGATCAGCAAAAAGCCGGCCTGACGCCTGCGATTGACGCTCTGCGATCGCAGGTGGAACTCCAGACTCGGCAGCAGCAGCTCATCGTGGCACGTAACGAGTTGGCGAAATCCACCTTAAGCGTGGCTCGCATCATCGGCCTGCCGCTCGGACAAACGTTTGTTCTTACGGAAAAGGCCCCGTATCAGGCGCTGGCTCCTCTTCCGCTGGAAACCTATCTGCAGCGCGCCTACGCCGGGCGTGCCGATTATCAGGCTGCGATGGCGCAGGTGCAAAGCGCAGAACTCAGCAGGAAAGCGGCCGTTGCTGGACGCTATCCGTCGATCGACATCGACGCGAACTACGGCGATATCGGCGTGAATCCCGCGAATTCCAACGGCACCTGGCAGGTCCTGGGCGGCATCACTATCCCCGTGTTTGCCGGAAACCGGGTGCATGGCGATATCCTCGTTGCCGATGCCCAACTCAAGCAGTCTCGCGCTCAGCTAGGCGACTTGAGGGGGCGCATCGATTACGAAGTGCGTTCAGCCCTGCTCGATCTCAACGCAGCGGCCGAGCAGGTCGATGTCGCACGCAGTTCCGTCGACCTGGCTGAGCAGGCGCTTGCCCAGTCGCAGGATCGCTTCACTGCCGGAGTTGTCGATAGTCTCGAAGTCGTACAAGCCCAGGAAGCCGTCGCGGGGGCCCACGAAAGCTACATTCAGAGTCTTTATGCTCATAATCTCGCGAAAGTCGAATTGGCCTACGCCATCGGCGATGCCGAACAAGGTGTCAGGCGATATCTGAAAGGCAATCAATAAGCGTATGGAGCAAACGACGCAGGCTGCGCCCCCTACAGCGAATCCATCTGTAGCCGAGAAACCGGAGTCCGCTAATAAGCCCTTGCCCGCTACCGAGAGGGACTTTCGCTCACGCCCGTCGCGCACGCAGAGTCCGGGCTTTCGCATTGCCGTGGCAATTGCACTCGTCGTGCTGCTGGTTGTCGGATTCTTTGCCTACCGTTACTTCACCAGTTATGAATCCACCGATGACGCGCAGGTCGACGGCCACATCAATTCGGTGAGCGCCCGAATCTCTGGCCATGTGATCAAGCTCAACGTCCAGGACAATCAATATGTTCAGGCGGGAACGGTGCTGGTCGAGATTGATCGGGCCGATTACCAGGTCGCCTACGACCGCGCGAAAGCGGACTTCGCCGATGCCCAGGCGGCCGCTACGGCGGCGGGTGTTACGGTCCCGATCACGTCGGTGAACACAAGCAGTCAAGTGTCGGCCAGTGAAGCCGATGTTGCCAGTGCCCGCGCTGGCATCCAGGGGGCCCAGCAACAATTCCAGGCAGCCAAGGCGCAACTGCAGCAGGCGGAGGCGAACAACGTAAAAGCGCAGAACGACCTTGCCCGCTACCAACAACTCGTCGAGAAGCAGGAGATCTCGCAGCAGCAATACGACCAGGCCATTGCCGCGTCGAAAGCCAGCGCGGCTGCTGTTGAGGCGGCCCGCGCCACTGCCGATGCTGCCGATCAACAGGTGACTCAGGCCAGAGGCAGGCTGGTACAGGCGGAAGCCAATTGGCGTTATGCCAATACCGCGCCCAAGCAGATGCAGATCTCGCGTGCCAAAGCGGAGTCCGCTCTGGCCGAAGTTCAGCGCATGAAAGCCAATCTCGATCAGGCCGAACTGAATTTGAAGTACACCAAGGTCGTCGCTCCGGTCAACGGAATCGTAAGCAACCGCACCGTGGAAGTCGGACAGAACGTCGCTCCCGGGCAGGAACTGATGAAGGTGATCAATCTGGACGACATTTGGATCACCGCCAATTTCAAGGAAACGCAGTTGCGCGACATGAAGGCCGGCCAGCGCATTACGATCGAGGTCGACGCCAACGGACGCAAGTACAACGGCAAGGTCGACAGCATCGCCGGCGCCAGCGGAGCACGCTTCAGCCTGTTGCCTCCCGAGAATGCCACCGGCAACTACGTGAAGGTTGTGCAGCGCGTTCCGGTCAAGATTGTTCTCGATCCTGGATCGAACAACGACCATCAACTGCGTCCCGGCTTGTCTGTAACTCCCAAGGTGTGGATTCGCGAATGAGCGCTGGCGCGGCGACGCTCGACCGGTCCGATGCCTGGCGTCCTGCCGTAAATCCCTGGATTATCGCATTGGCGGTCACGTTGGCGACGTTCATGGAGGTGCTCGATACCTCCATCGCCAACGTCGCTCTGCCTCACATTGCAGGAAGCCTTTCCGCCGGGCAGGACGAGAGCACCTGGGTTCTCACGTCCTATCTGGTCTCAAACGCGATCGTGCTACCGCTCAGCGGATGGCTATCGTCGATCGTAGGGCGCAAAAACTTCTACATGGGCTGCGTGGCGCTGTTCACGATCAGTTCCTTTCTGTGTGGCCTTGCACCCAATCTCGCGGTTCTGATCATTTGCAGGGTTCTTCAGGGTGTGGGCGGCGGCGGATTGCAGCCGAGCGAACAAGCGATCCTCGCCGACACTTTTCCGCCAGCCAAGCGCGGTATGGCGTTTGCGGTTTACGGAATGGCGGTGGTTACGGCGCCTGCGATCGGTCCCACTCTTGGGGGATGGATCACCGACAATTTCAGCTGGCGCTGGATATTTTTCATCAACATCCCCGTTGGGATTCTGTCCATACTGCTGACCTCGAGGCTGATTCAGGATCCGCCGTATTTCAAGCGGCGCAAGCTCGCTGAAACTCACATCGATTACATCGGACTGGGATTCGTGGCTCTTGGGCTTGGCACTCTTCAGGTAGTGCTCGATAAGGGACAGCGCGAAGACTGGTTCGAGTCGCACTTCATCGTCATTCTGTCGGCGATCGCTGCCTTGTCGCTGATCTTTGTCATCTTCTGGGAGTGGAAGCACAAAGACCCGATTATCGATCTGCATCTTTTCCGTGACCGCACGTTTGGCGTGTCGAATCTGCTGATGTTCATGCTGGGATTCGCCTTGCTGGGCAGCACGCTGCTGCTGCCGCTGTTTTCGCAAACACTGTTGGGATACACGGCGCAGCAGGCGGGACTGGCTTTGATGCCCGGTGGATTTGCGATCATCCTGCTGTTGCCGCTGGTGGGGTTCTTGCTCTCGCGGTACACGCCGCGCTGGCTTCTGCTGTTCGGTCTCGCGGTCCTGTCGTTCTCTTTGTTTCACATGACGACGTTCGATCTCGACATCGACTTCCGGACGGTCGCGGGAGCGCGCGTGCTTCAAGCCGTGGGCATGGCTTTCTTGTTCGTCCCGATCAACACGGCTGCCTACGCGTTTCTGCCGCGCGACAAGAACAACGCGGCTTCCGGACTGATGAATCTAGCCCGCAACATTGGCGGGAGTGTCGGTATTTCGGTGGTCACGACGATGCTCGACCGCCGCACGCAGAAGCATTTAACCGATCTGGCGGGCAACCTGAGCGCTGCGAATCCTTCCTTGCAGGCGATGCTTCAAGGAGCGGCGAAAGCTCTGCAGGCACATGGCGCGAGCGCCGCGGGGGCTTCACAGCAGGCCTATGCGCTGGTCCAGGGTACAGTACAGCGACAGGCCGTTATGCTGTCTTATATTGATTGTTTCTGGTTTCTGGGTGTGTCTATTCTGTGTATGATTCCGGCGGCCTTCCTGATCAAGAAGTCGAAAGCTGGCGGAGGAATGGCGGTACACTAAAACCGTATGTTTCGCCTCATTACCATCGAGCGTGAGTTCGGTTGCGGTGCAGGTTCAATCGCCAGCCAGTTAGCGGACCGCCTGGGCTGGAAGCTTTGGGATCATCTGCTCACAGAAGAAATCGCGCGCATCGCGCAAGTCGATCCTTCGGCGGTGAAGCGTTGCGATGAACGGATGGACAGCCGTCTGCATCGCTTGGCCAAAGTTTTCTGGCGCGGAAGCTACGAACGCAGCTCTCATCTAGGCAATCAGATCTTCGATACTGATCGCATGATGGCGATGATGCAGGACATCATGGATCGCATCGGGCGGGAAGGGAATGCGATCATCGTGGGGCGTGGAGCGCCGTTCTTTCTGCGTGAACACGCGGACGCGTTTAACGTATTCCTGTATGCGCCGCGGGCGGAGAAGATTCGCCGCACAATTGCTGACGGACACTCGCAAGAAGAAGCCGAAGAAATGGTTGATAGCGTCGACCACGAACGCATTGCGTACGTGAAGCACTACTTCAACGCGGACTGGCCAACGCGATCGCTGTATCACATGATGATGAACACCGCTGTCGGCAATGAACCGGTGATCAACACGATCCTCGATACGATGCATCAAGTCGCTGGAAGCCCGAAGGCAACGGATTACGAACGTCCGAGCGCGCAACCGGCGACCCACTGAACTCAACCGATTAAGTCTTTCTTTGCGACCTTCGCGAATCCTTCGCGGTCTTTGCGGTCCGAGAGCCTTTAACCGCGAAGATCGCGAAGAACATCCCGCGAAGATCGCGAAGACCTCAGGCTGCGTCGCGCGTTTCTTGCCGGTGGGTTGTCACTATATTGTGCGTTGATCAATCGTTGCGTGGCGCTTGCCGCACGGGCCGCTGCGGCGCTGGGCAACAATCTTCCGCGCAGACGTCTTGCCGTGGGCCTAACGATCCCAGCGCGCGCCGTTCCGCGCCTTCCGTTCTCTCCAGAATCAACTCCCGGATCATGGCGATGAACCTGGGATGAACTCCGACGGTTTTGGCACGCGCCATCGGCAGCGCGAGTGACTCGCAAAGCTGTCTGGCCTCGATGTCCAAGTCGTACAGCACTTCCATGTGATCGGAGATGAAGCTGACCGGCGCAATGACCACCGCACTCGCGAGATTCTTTTCTTTCACCTCACGCAGATAGTCGAGGATGTCGGGTTCTAGCCAAGGCTGTCCGGGACCGCCGCTGCGGCTTTGATAGATGAGGACGTCGTTGCGGATGCCGATCGCTTGCGATGTGAGCCGTCGCACTTCTTCCAGTTGTTTCACGTAGTCGGAGGTGTTGGCCATCGACATGGGAATGCTGTGGGCGACGTAGACGATCTGCACATTCTGTCGAGCTCGCGCTGGAATTTGCGCCAGCGCTTCTTTGAGCCGATCTTCGGTGGCCTCGAGAAATCCGGGATGGTTGAAGAAGACGCGAAGTTTGTCGATCTGCGGAGCGCCTTCGCCCACTTCGGCTTGTGCGCGCGCGATGTTTTCGCGGTATTGACGACATCCGGAGTAAGAGCTGTAAGCCGAAGTCACAAACGCGAGCGCGCGCTTCACTCCATCGTTCTTCATCTGGCGCAGGGTGTCAGCGAGCATCGGATGCCAGTTGCGATTTCCCCAATAGACGGGCAGTTTCGGTCCATGCTGTGCAAGTTCGTTTTTGAGCACGGCAATCAACTCCCGCGTCTGCTGATTAATTGGGCTCTTTCCGTCGAAATGGTAGTAATGCTCGGCGACGGCGAGCATGCGCTCGCGCGGAACGTTGCGTCCGCGCAGCACGTTTTCGAGGAAGGGAATGACCTCGTCG
>Ga0209698_10008525_pt1 | contig 10575 bp, 10 predicted proteins | sample LitLauG_LLR_2012_FD_187203 | JGI IMG/M metagenome (GOLD analysis project Ga0209698, IMG submission 187203) | Freshwater sediment microbial communities from Pennsylvania, USA - Little Laurel Run_MetaG_LLR_2012 (SPAdes) (version 2) | ecosystem: Environmental > Aquatic > Freshwater > Creek >... | reverse complement strand
AGATCGCTGCGGGCGGCGGGCGCGCGGTCGCGATTCGGGCGGATGTCTCGCAGGAAGAACAGATCGTCCGCATTTTCGAAACCGCGGAGCGGGAACTGGGTCCGATCAAGGGACTGGTGAACAACGCGGGCGTGACAGGCGGGTTTGCGCGCGTGGAGGATGTTTCGGGCGATGCGATTTCGAAGGTCTTCGCGGTGAACGTGGCGGGCGCGATGCTGTGCGCCCGCGAGGCGGTGCGGCGCATGTCGACGCGGCGGGGAGGAACCGGCGGCGTGATCGTGAACATTTCTTCGCGCGCGGCACACACGGGAGCGCCGGGCGAGTGGGTCCACTACGCGGCATCGAAGGGCGCAATCGATAGCTTCACCATCGGGCTGGCGCGGGAAGTGGCGACTGAGGGGATTCGGGTCAACGCGGTCGCTCCGGGGTTGGTCGAAACCGGACTGCATGCCGCCAATGGCGAGCCCAATCGGTTGGAGCGGATGGAGGGGACGATTCCGATGCGAAGGGCGGGCGTGCCGCACGAAGTGGCGGAGGGGGTTCTGTGGCTGCTGTCTCCGGCAGCGTCGTACACGACTGGCGCGATTCTGGAGATTGGCGGCGGGCGGTGAGTTCGCGCAGTATGACAGATGCCATCATCATCCCGTTAGAGGTTTGGCAAGACCCCCAGGGGGATGTCATCCTCGTCTACTCCGAATGGGAATGCTCCGTGTACTTCTCTTGCTGGACGACCTCTGGCGAACCGGCGGACTTCATCTGCCAACTTTCATTCCAGTACGCGTTCGCCGTTCGTAGCTTTGCGCGAAAGTATCTGCCGTATCGGATCCCACAACCTAGCGGCCACTCCTTCATTCTCCGTGTTCCAGACTCTGATCTTGTTCGGGAGCATATTACCTATCGGCTGCACCATTACTCAGATTCACCTCCGCAACACTCGGACCTCAAACACTACGTCGTCGTGGGTGGCGACATTTATCATGAGATCCTCGCGAATGGATTTACTGCGGCCACCATTCTGAAGAAGGACGTCACCGACCCGAGGTTACTTCGTCTAATCGCTGCCGCATGAATATCCCCTCGACGGTAGCCTCAGCTTTGATCTTCCAGATCTTTGCGCAGATAGACCTTCACTCGTTCCGGCAGGCGCGACGCGTGCAGCACGTCGCGAAGAACTGGGGGCGGCAGGCGGCGGGCGAACTCCAGAGCGCGGGCCAACGGAGTATGCGGGTTGCGCAGCAGGGCGAGGCGAATTTCGTGCCGCAGCGACCATTTCGCGTGGTGGCAGACCGCCTCGACGAAGCCGGAAGTGGCTCCGGGGCGGTGCAGGGCTTTGACGATAGCAGCCTCGGTGAGGCGGGGATTTTCGAGCGCGGTCTGCCAGACGCGGGACTCTTTGTCGAGCAGCAGCGCTGCCGCTACCATCCCGGAACATCTGCGGGCGAGCGAGATGCGTTCGCCGAGACTGACCGAGGCGAGACGGGCGACGAGCAGTTCCTCAGCGACACGCTTCAGGTCGGCAGCGACCGCGGGGAGTAGTGCGAATTGCATCAAGTCGAAGGTATAGAGCTCGCGGATCAGCCGCAGCACGAGGCGACGTGGGGCTTGCGGATGGGCGGCAAGGGCGAGCCGCACCTTGCGGGACGTCATCGCAGCGGAATTCCTCGCGATGTGTTCCATCTCTTCCCCGGCCAGGTCGCGGTTTTTGAGTTGGGCGAGAGCGCGATCTTCCGTCAGAGGGGGATCGGCTGTAGTCAGGACATCGGAAGATTCTGGTCTTGAGGCAGACGAATTCTGAGCGGCGAATGACTGATCGAATTGGGATTCTTCCGGACCCATCACGCTACCACGAGCGCCGGGCTGCGCCCGGCCGGACAGCCGAGGGCGGCTGTCCCCACATGACTGAGTCAAAGCACTTTGGCCGCGGCTCTCCGCGCCATGCGCAGAGCTCCTTCCACCGGTTCGACGACCTGAGGATTTATTTCCACCCGCAGGTCCAGCCGGCGTAGTTTATTGTAAAAAACCTGGACCACGAGGGGTGCGTGACGAAAGACGCCTCCGGTCATGGCCACCGGGACGAAGGCTCCATCGGCCGCGGGGAACAGGCGGCGGATCACGATTGCGGCCAACGAGGCGAGTTGCTCGCCGGCGTGCGCGAGAAGCTGCAGCGCCGAATCGTCATGGCAAGCGCAGACGGCGGGAAAGAGCGCGGCGAAGTCGGGAGGCGGAATCGAGTTGGCGGCGCGGGCCAGATCGGCAAACGAGTTCACTCCCCAGGCCTTAAGCACGACCGCAATACACGGCGATTCTTGGAGCGCGCCGCGGCGTTGAGGATCTTCACCTACCCCGTCGGCGGCCCGCAAGGCTGCGCTGACGGCGGCTCGGCCAATCCAATGCGCAGAACCCTCGTCGGAGACAGCGAATCCCCAACCTCCGGCGCGGGCGGTGTGTCCCTGGCGGTCGCGGCCATAAGCAATCGAACCAGTGCCGGCGATGACCACGACTCCGGGGCCTGCGTCGAACGCCGCTTCGAGTGCGATCTGCATGTCGCCGACGACGTCGATGGGAGTGGGGATAATTTCCGCCATGGCTCGACGGACGATTGCGGCAAGTTCGGGGCGAGCCGCACCCGAACCGCCAACACAGGTATGTGCGACCTGCGCGGGCGCGATGCCGGCCGCGGCGCAGGCCTGGCGCACGCATTGGTGGAGTGAATCACGCGCCTGCGCCTCGCCGACGCGAACGATGTTGCTGGGACCCGCGGTCGCGGTCGCCAGAAGTTGAGATTCATCCCCTACGGCGCAGGTGGTTTTGGTGCCGCCGCCATCAATGCCAAGATAGTAAGGCACGAGGTATTTCTAACACAGAGCAGTGGGCAGGTCTCGGCAACCGCCTGTGCGGCAAAGCCGGGCGGGGTCTACAGAGTCTCACTCGCGGCAGGTGAAGATTGCCTCCATAATTGGGTCTCCGGGTGCCGACGCTTTTCGTACGAGAGGAACGCAAGCATGACGTCGAAGATTCAGATCACGGAACTTAGCAATAGCGGCGATGCGCGTGGATTCAGTTTCACGGTCCCGGCGGAAGCGCTCGTGTTTGTTGGACGAATGGCGGATGTGCATCTGGCTTCGACCAAACCAGGAGCGGTGCGAGGAAATCATTATCATTTGCGACGGCGAGGGGCGATCGTGGTGCTGCCGGGCGCGAAGTGGTCGCTGCACTGGGACGACGGGGAGGGATCGGCGACGCAGCACCGCGCATTTGACGGGAGCCTCGCGGTGCTGGTGCTGGTGTCGCCGGGAGCATCGCACGCGGTGCGCAATGACGGCGATGGTGCGCTCTGGCTGGTGGCGGTGTCTTCGGAGACGTATGATCCGGAGGAGAGTGTGATGCGGAAACTGGTCTAGGGGCGGTAAAAAGCAGGTTCCTTCCCTTCGCTTTGCTCAGGGTCGGAATGACAAAGGATTGTTTCTGCCGTTCAATGACAAAGAAGATGGTTGCATGTCGCTGAACTAACTTCGCATGGGCCTGAACAGGACCGACTTCGCCATCATCGGGCTTTATCTGGCGGGCATCACTCTGTTTGGGCTGCGCTTTCGCAAAAAGCAGCGGACGCTGCGGGACTACTTCCTGGCCGGGCGCGATATTCCCTGGTGGGCGATTGCGCTTTCGATTGTCGCGGCTGAGACCAGCACGCTGACCATCATCAGCATTCCGGGGCTGGCCTATGACACGAACCTCACGTTTCTGCAGGTCGTCATGGGATATGTGGTGGGGCGAGTGGTCATCAGCTTTGTGCTGCTGCCGCACTACTTCCGCGGCGATCTCTATACGGCTTACGAGTTGATCGAACGGCGCTTTGGGCGCGGGTTGCGGTCGTTGACTGCGGGATTGTTTATGATCACGCGGGCGGCGGCCGAGGGCGTGCGGGTGTACGCCGTGTCGATCGTGGTGTCGATTGCGCTGGGGACGGGCGAGGTGGCGTCGATTGCGATCATCACTCTATTGACGCTCATCTATACGTTCGAGGGTGGCCTGACGGCGGTCATCTGGACCGATGTGGTGCAAACCGCGATTTACGTAGGCGGAACGCTGGTGGGCCTGGCCACGATTCTGCACCTCGTGCCCGGGGGGTGGACAGCGATTCATGCCGCAGCCGCTAGCGCGGGCAAGTTGCAGGTGTTCGATTTTCGCGGAAGCATCTGGGTTCCTTACACTTTTTGGGCGGGCGTGATTGGCGGGGCTTTCTTTACGGTGGCCAGTCATGGCACCGATCAGCTGATCGTGCAGCGGCTGCTGGCGGCGCGCGGGCGCAAGCAGTCTGCGACCGCGCTGGTTTCGAGCGGAGTCGCCGTGCTATTTCAGTTTGCGCTCTTCCTGCTCATGGGCATCCTTCTGTGGGCCTACTATCGGGCTCCGTCGACGCAATTTGGCCGGCCGGACCGGATTTATCCGACATTCATTGTGACGCACATGCCGCATGGGATTTCTGGGCTGCTGATTGCGGCAATCCTGGCGGCCGCGATGTCGAACCTGAGCGCGGCTCTGAATTCGCTCTCGTCGAGCGCCATTATGGATTTCTATGCCCGGCTGCGGCCGCAGGCCGATGAGACGAGCAAGATGCGGCTTTCGCGTCTGGCGACGCTGGCTTGGGCGCTGGTGCTGTTCGGGCTGGCGGTGATCGCGCTGCACAAAGCTGGGCGCGTGGTGGAGGTGGGGCTGCAGATCGCGTCGGTCGCGTACGGGGCGCTGCTGGGCGTGTTTCTGCTCGGAGTTCTGACGCGGCGCGCGAATCAGCGAGGAGCGATGGTGGGGATGGTGTGTGGGTTCGCAGTCGACCTGTACTTGTGGCTGGGTACTCGAGTACCGTGGACATGGTGGGTGATGATCGGGTCGGGAGTGACGTTCGGAGTGGGATACGCCTGCAGCTTGGCAGTTACCAGCGAAGCTGAATGATGGTCACACTACATCGGGAAGGTGTGCAAATATCTTGTTTTTTAATGACTTACAGCCTCAACCGCCGCTCCTCCGGGGCGCAATCGAAAGCAGAACAGAAAAAAAGGAACCTGGGAGCAGTTTTTGCGTATTGTTCAGCTGTGGGGGTCTCTATGAACAACCTGTTTCGACTTCTGTGTATTTCCTTGCTGTTGGCGTCGGTGGGGTTCTGCCAGACCGCGCAAGAAACTACGAAACTCCAGCATCAGGGTTTTGAGACGAACCTGGCCAGCGGCACGACTCTTCGTTTGCACCTGCACGATGGAGACTTCCGCGTGGTGGGCGGCGATGCGGAGAAGATTTCTATTCGTGTCGAGGGCAAGAACGTGGAGCAGGCAAAGAAGATCAAGCTTCAGGTAACGCGCTCGGACGGAGCCGTGGATCTCAGGCTCTCGCACGTGCCCAAGAACGAATTGCAGGTTACGATCGAAATCCCCAGGTCGACAAACCTGTTCGCGCGGATGCGCGGCGGCGACCTCGCGGTCGAAGGCGTAGAGGGAGACAAGGATCTTGAGCTCACCGGGGGCGATTTGACTATCCAAGTGGGGAGCCCGGAAGACTACGCCCACGTCGATGTTTCCGTGAGGTTCGGAGACGTCAGCGGCGCGCAGTTCGGCGATCCGAAGGGCTGGCTGGGGAATTCCGTCCGCAAAGAGGGCAACGGAAAATACCGGCTGCACGCGCATGTCATGGCGGGCGATCTGGTACTGAAGTCGTAATCGCTCTCCGGCGCTCCGCCGGCAAGGAATTCCGACCACCGGGGCTGAAGCCCGCATTTGCGCTGAGCCTCACGCGGCGCTGAAGGCGCCGCTCTTCCACGGCGGGCGGACGCGTTCACGTGGTCTCCCCTCAACCTTCTCGCTGGCGGATTCCCCCGGTACATCAGTTCTCGTCGGCTCTCGAAGTTTTCTCTACTCCCTGCCTCCGCTATACTCCCCACTCCGGCATGAAACACGATTCCAAGCCCGCGGCAAGCGCACGTCCTGAACTCTCCCGCGACCTGGGGGTGAGCCATGCTTCGGCGGTGGTGGTGGGGACCATCATCGGGAGCGGGATTTTTCTGGTGCCGGCGGAGATGATGCAGGCGGTGGGATCGGCCCGGCTTGTTTACCTAGCGTGGATTGTAGGTGGGCTGCTGTCGTTCTTCGGCGCGCTGACCTATGCCGAGTTGGGCGCGATGAAGCCGCAGGCGGGCGGCGAGTATGTGTACGTCCGCGACGGATATGGACCGCTGGCCGGGTTTCTCTACGGGTGGACGTGGTTCGTGATCGCCAAGCCAGCGTCAGTGGCGACGGTGGTCACCGGGCTGGTGCGAATTCTGGGAACGTTCCCCGTCTTTTCATTCTTCTCCTCTAACTTCATCTCGGCCCCGATTGCCGTCACCTGGGGACAGATCGTCGCTATTGCCGCGGCCCTTCTGATTTCCTTTCTCAATTACCTGGGGATCAAGAAGGCAGGCGAGTTCCAGCTTGTGTTTACGCTGTTGAAAGTCGCGATCATCCTGGGAATCGTGGTGGTGTGTTTCAGCGGAATTGGCAATGTGACCGGGAGGGGATGGAGCAACTTTGCGGGAACGTTCGCCGGCGCCAAGGGCGGCGTGGCGGGATTCATGGCGGCGCTGGTGGCGGCGCTGTGGGCTTACGACGGATGGAATGATCTGAACATGGTGGCCGGAGAAGTGAAGCGGCCGGAGCGCAGCATTCCAATTGCGCTGATTGCCGGGGTGGCCACGGTGGGCGCGCTCTACATGCTGGTGAATGCGGGCGTGCAGTATGTGCTTCCGGCGAGTGCAATCGCGGCGTCGGCGCGGCCGGCGTCGGACGCGGTCGCGCTGGTCATGGGGCGCGTGGGAGCGGGGATCGTTTCAGCGGGGATGGCGCTGTCGATGTTGGTCACACTCAACGGCACGATCATGAGCGGAGCGCGGGTGCCGTTTGCGGTGGCGCGCGATGGATATTTTTTTCGGGCGCTGGCGGAGGTGCATCCGCGGTTTCACACGCCATCGGTGGCGATTGCGGTGCAGGCGGTGCTTTCGATTTTGCTGCTGCTGCTGGGAGGGAACTTTCGGCAGCTCTTTTCTCTGGCGATTTTCGCGGAGTGGTTGTTCTACATGATCGCGGGGAGCACGGTTTTTGTGTTTCGCTGGCGCGAGCCCCAGGCGGCGCGGCCCTATCGCATGTGGGGATATCCTGTGGTGCCGGCGTTGTTCGTGACCGTGGCGGCGGCGCTGTTGGGCTACACGTTTAAGAATGACTGGCCCAACTCGGGCTATGGCGTGTTGGTCATTCTGGCGGGGACACCCCTGTTTGCCTACTTCTCGTGGCGGCGCAGGCGTGCGAAAGCATCTAACCGCGAAGTGCGCTAAGAAATGCCGCAAAGGACGCTAAGGAATCTCCGATCAAATCCGTGCCCCCAGTCCTCGCTGATTTTCTTTGCGGCCTTTGCGGTGTTTCTTTGCGACCTTCGCGGTTCAGGCTCTTCATTCCGTGTTTCATCCCTGTTTTGTCGGGTCGCAGCGAAGGCTGATCGTCGGAAAGGCCTGCCCCGCGCCCGTTTTGGTCAATTTTCTCAAAAGGACATATCCCCGGTTACTTAAGGTCAAGAGCCGTGGACACGTTTACCCCCTGTCCTATCTCTCGTATTTTGAAGACTCCAAGCCCCCCGGCGTCTCCCCCGCTGGGTCCCAATGGAGCGAATTTGCATGGCGACACCTGACCGCGGATTTCAACTAGGACTACTGCCCGAACGCAAGATCGACAAGCGGGCTCTGGCGACCAGCTACGGTTTGGTGACGCTGCTGGTGCTGCTCCTTATCAACTTGAGTTTGTTGCTGCCGGAAAAGCTGCAGGTCGCGCAGTTTCGGGTGACCGAATTGATTCCGAGGCCTTCGTTACGGCCGGAACCGGAACCGGTCAAAGTGAAGCCGCAGATCAAGCCGAAGCTGCTTCCAGCGGTGAAGCTGCCGGTGTTCGAGCAGCCGAAACTGGTGGTGCCACGGGAAGTGCGGCGCGAAGCTCCGCAGCCGGTAGAGGCGCCGAAAGTCGTGGTGAACCAGTTCGCCGCGCCGCAGATCAAAGTCGCAGGCGGGGCGCGTCCGCAACTGGTGCATACCGGAGACTTCGGCGGAAGCTCGCAGACTCCGACGGTAAATGCGCCGATAGAAAAAGTTCAGACGGGCGGATTCGGCGATCCCAATGGACTGCCGGGCACGGGTAAGCAGGGCGCGAAGTTGTACGCCGCGGCACTGGGCTCGTTTGATATGCCCGCAGGTCCGGGACAGGGCAACGGGTCGGGCGGGGCCAGGGGAATCAAAGGAACTGTCGCCAGCGCCGACTTCGGTAACGGCGTTGCGACCGCGGGCAAGGGAGACGGGCGCGGCAACGGCAAGGGCGTGGCGACTGGCGGATTCGGGTCGGAGCAGGTGGTGCATCAGGGACCAAAGATTGCGGCGCCAGATTCCGGCGGGCTGACAACTCCGGTGGAGATCACGTTCAAGCCCAATCCGGTCTATACCGACGAAGCCCGCAAATTGAAGCTGGAGGGCGAAGTGCTGCTCGAGGTGAGCTTCTCGGCCACGGGTGCGTTGCAGGTGAATCGTGTAGTGAAAGGGCTGGGGCACGGTCTGGATGAGGCCGCCATGGCCGCGGCTAACAAGATGCGCTTCAAGCCGGCACTGCGCAACGGGCAGCCGGTGGATTCGACGGCGATTGTTCACGTCGTGTTCCAGATGGCGTACTGAAGACTTTGGCGAAGTACCTTTGGGTGTTTTGGGTTCGATCGGGAACGGACCTTGTTATGGCAATCGGGTCATGGCAATCAGGTCATTGAAATCGGGTTACTGAAACTGGGTCACCGGAACTTGGAGAAAAGAGTCATGCGTACTTGGAATTGGATCCTCACTGCGGCTCTGTTGGCGTCGATGAGCGCTGTCGCACAGCAGGCGGCGCAGTCACAGCCGGCTACGCCCGATGCGGCGCAGACGGCGCAATCGTCCCAAGCGGCTGATCCCGCGGCGACGCAACCGGCGCCAGCCCAGCCCGCGCCAACGCAGGCTTCGCAACCGGCTCCGGCCGCGGTCGCAACTCCCGCGGCTCCGCCTACGGTTGCGGCTCCTACCACAATGGATCAGGTCGTGACGCTGTTTGTCGAGCGCGAGCACGGCTTGATTAAAGCGCTGTCCAATCGCACGCCCGTGGTCGAGACCTATTTGCAGAATCTGACCAGCGATCCGCAACTCGGTCCCGTGCCCAGCCAGGATCACTACTTCCTCGGCCGCATGGATATGGGCGAAACGGTTGACCGCAAGGACTATTTGAAGGATGAAGAGAAGGGTGGCATGCAAGCGCGCCTTCTTGGCGGCTTCCAAAAGCTCTACAAGGTTCAGTACCAGCCGCTGGGCTTCTCCTGGATGGTGTACGCGGACCGCACTGACTTCGACCGCGAGCACTACGATTTTCACTATGTGCGCCGCGAGTTTCTTGGTGACGTACGCTGCCTGGTGTTCGATGTGACTCCGAAGAAGAACTCCGGCAAGGGCCGCTTTCTTGGCCGCGTGTGGGTGGAAGACCAGGGTTATAACATCGTGCGCCTGAACGGGACTTACTATCCGGCGCCGCGCAATTCCTATTTCTTCCACATGGACAGCTGGCGGTTGAACCTGATCCCCGGCTATTGGGTGCCGGCGTTCATTTACAGCGAAGAAGGCGACTTCAGCGCTGGAGTGAAGAACAAAGTGGCCTTCAAGGCGCAGACCCGCATCTGGGGCTATGACCTGAAGAAGGGCGGCAAGGACGATGAACTGACCCAGATCCGCGTCGACAGCGTGAAGGATGAAAGTGCAGCCGCGCAGGATGCTTCTCCTCTGCAGGCGGAGCGAGTGTGGCAGCAGCAGGCGGAAGACAACGTCGTCGAGCGCCTGACCTACGCCGGATTGCTGGCGCCCGAGGGCGACGTGGACCACATTCTCCAGACCGTGGTCAACAACCTGGAAGTCACCAACAACATTGATCTGCCGCGGCCGGTGCGCACGCGCGTGCTGCTGACGGCTCCACTCGAAACTTTCAGTGTGGGCAACACCATCGTGATCAGCCGCGGTTTGGTTGACGTGCTGCCGGATGAGGCCAGCCTGGCCGCCGTGCTTTCGCATGAACTGGCGCACATCGTGCTCGGTCACAACCTGGGCTCGAAGTATGCCTTCAACGATCGCATGCTGTTCTCCGATGACTCGACGTACCAGAACCTGGGCTTCAAGCACATTCCCGAAGAAGAGCAGTCGGCGGACAAGAAAGCTGTCGAACTGCTGAAGAACTCGCCCTACGCGCAGAAGCTCGACACCGTGGGCTTGTTCCTGAAGGCGCTACAGTCGAAGGCTCCGCAATTGAGCGCTTTGCTCACGACTCACCTGGGCAATCCTCTGGCCGAGGGCGGCACAGTGAACCGCCTGTCGGCGCTGGCCACGCAAGGCCCGGCGCTCGACAACAACAAACTGGATCAGATCGCTGCCTTGCCCCTGGGCGGACGCGTGAAGATCAATCCCTGGGACGACCGGGCGGAAATGGTGAAGACGGCTCCGGTCGCCATCACCTC
>Ga0209698_10008524_pt1 | contig 10576 bp, 13 predicted proteins | sample LitLauG_LLR_2012_FD_187203 | JGI IMG/M metagenome (GOLD analysis project Ga0209698, IMG submission 187203) | Freshwater sediment microbial communities from Pennsylvania, USA - Little Laurel Run_MetaG_LLR_2012 (SPAdes) (version 2) | ecosystem: Environmental > Aquatic > Freshwater > Creek >... | reverse complement strand
GACTGGGGCTTTGATTATAAGCGCTATTGTTTTGTGCATAAAATAAATGCGGAAGACCCTGGCAGTCACCTAAAGGGAAAAGACCTTTTCAATGAACGCAGGAAAATCTGGCGGCGGAGGAAAACTGAAAAATTACGTTACGAAGATTGAGAAAGGGGGCCGAAGTAATACTGAGATCCCTATCAGGGGGTTTTCTTCTTTAGCCAACTGCCCTGAAGTTGATTGGCAGGCGGAACCACTATTCGGTGACCGCTTCCTGGGAGGGGGACAAATCCATCAATTCTCCTACTTCCTGCAAATACTGGTATACCCGTTGGGCTTCCTGTTCATTAACGATACTGATCGCTACTCCTACATGTACCAGCACATAATCATTCAGCCGGGCCTCAGGCACCATTTCGAGACTGACATCTTTGATGATCCCTCCGAAGGAGACTTTGGACATACGGATAGTTCCGTCCTCTGACAATTGCGTGGCTATGATTTTGCCGGGAATTGCTAAACACATGATGATTCAATTTTTTTTGGTTGTTGTCAAAAAGACGCTAAGCGCCGAAAAATGGTTTACAATATATTTTCTAACTAATTGGCCATCGGTCTTAGCGCCTTAGTGACAATTAATAGACCTGTGTAGTTTTCATGGAGTGCTCCTTTTTCTGATCCACTTTTTGCAGCAACCACCTGCACCAGTCGTCCATGCCGTTGCCTTTTAAACTGGAGAGCAGGAAGGTATCTATCTTTCCGTTCACTTCCCTGGCATCCTTTATCACTGCATCCACCGAAAAAGGCACATAGGGCAACAGGTCACTTTTAGTGACCACCATAATATCCGTGGTCAGGAACATACTGGGATATTTTTTGGGTTTATCATCGCCTTCGGTGCAGGACACCAGTGTTACCCGCAAATCCTCGCCCAGGTCATACGAAGCCGGGCAAACAAGATTGCCGACATTTTCGATAAAAAGAATATCCGTACCGGCCAGTTTCATCCCGGGGAGCGCCTGAAGGATCATTTGTGCTTCCAGGTGACAAATACCCTGGGTAACGATCTGCAGTGCCTCCACGCCCTGTTGCCGAATCCGGTCTGCATCGCGCTCCGTTTCCAGGTCCCCTTCCAGTACAGCGATTTGTACGGTGTCTTTCAGTCTTTTTATGGTTTCTTCCAGGAGGGAAGTTTTACCGCTGCCGGGGGACGACACGAGGTTGACCAGGAGAATATTTCTGCGTTTCATTTCGCTCCGGATCTGTTCGGCGATATAATCATTGGCCTTCAAAAGGTTTAAGGAGACATCGTGAGCCCTTAAACTTCCTGCGGCTTTATTACTCAACTTCTGCATAGGATGGTTCCTCCAAAATAATTTTATGAATTAATAATTCTTTTCCTCCCGTTATGTTTGAGACCATTTCGCCGCAAGCGGGGCAGACAAATTTGTATTTTTCAATCTTAAACTGTTCGCCACAATGATCGCAAGAACCCGCCACTTCGACCACGTCCACGAACAGGGATGCCTGCTGCACCCTGCTGTCCATTTTCATCAGTTCAAAAACATGCTTTAATAACTCCGGCTCAATGCTGGACAGCACGCCCACTTTGAGGTGAATCTCCCGGATCTTTTCGACATCCTTGTGATCGAATTCCTCCTCGATGGTGTTGATGATACTTTGACAAATAGAGATTTCGTGCATAATTCATCGGTTTATCGTACTGCAATCTTCACGGTTCCATTTTCTTCCAGTAAGGGAAACGGTTCCAAATGGAGAGTGTCGTCATCGGTACAAAGGCCTGCCCGCTGTACATCATAGCGGTGGCCAAGCTGGCACCCCAGTTCATTTTTCGACAGCGAACCGCCGGAAAAACTTCGGTTGCAGGCCGGACAAAGGTTTTTAAAAGCATACAAGGTTTGATCTACGCGGCAGATGATCAGTGCCGTTCCGTTTACTTCCTGCGCCACCATCCGGCCGCTGGATAATTTATCGGGGCCGTTGACAATTTGCCACCCCTGTTCCTTCTTCAATGGTAGGTGGTCATGCGGCTGACTCACGCCTTCGACTTCCAGTCCTGACAGGTCTGGACAATACTCTTCTATCGCCTGGCGGATGCCCAACTCCAGGGTAGCGGAAGAAGAGGGACACCCTTTGCAATTTCCCGCGAGTCGTAACCGGGCAATCCCGTCGTCAATACTGATTAATTCTACACTTCCCCCGTGGCTGTCCATGTAGGGTTTCACTGTCTCAAGCGCCTTAAATAGCCGCGTTTTGATGTCTAGCGGGTGAAGGTCATGGATTAAAAGCAATCCGTTGACGAAACTGTCCTCGATCAGATGATTGTATATGTCCCTGGCAGCGCTGCTATTGCCAGCGGCAATAATTTTTAATATTTTTTCAAGGCCCTTCCCGTAAAAACCAAGAATGTTCTCAATACATTCCTGCATCAGCTCCTTAGCGTTCCCGGCCGGCAGCGACTCTATTTCCCCGATCAAACGCTGAATACGGTCACTTCGGTGATTGAGTTCGTCTGCTTCGTCGCCCGCGGCCACCGGTTGGCTACCATGATGTTGGGTTTGCCCGTTCGTTTTCCGGATGACATCTTGCACTACCATTACGTCATTTTCTGAAAATATGCTCATGCTGCTTCATTGTTGGTTGAATATATCTGTTGAATAAGTTCATCGACCATTTCAATGGCCTGATCGATAGCCGTGTTAACTGATTCGCTGAGCCCGATGGAAAAATCCTCAGTCGTTTGTGGCTCAACTGCAATGATCGATACTTTTCCGGGCCACGCGCCGATTGATTTCACGAATCGGAGAACCGTCGCAGGATCTGCATCGTGAGGGTTGATCGGGCCTCCTTGTTCCAGGTCACCGCTAAAATCGTCTTCGCTCGGTTCAATTAAATACATGGTTCCCGGCGTTCCCCCGCGGGCCGAAGCATCTATAAAAATAAGCCCGTCATATCCTTTCATAAGGTCGTAGGCCAGTTTCAATCCCCCCGTTCCGAAATCTTTCAGTTCGACCCCCTCAGGAAATTGCTTATGGGACATTTTTTGTACCACCGCGCTTCCAAATCCATCGTCTTTCATAAAAATATTACCAATGCCGGCTATCATCACTCTCTTTTTGAGGAGCGCCGGCGGCGGAGTCGTCATTTCTGTTGTGCTGGCTACCGTGTGAGTTGTTTCCATATTATTGTAAATGTTCGATTTCTGAAGGACTGAAATAGCGATAGATGCCCATCTCGCGCTGCAGGTCCTGCCCCGGATCGTCATCTATAGTCACTGCTATATGGATATTATCATCATAATCTGTATGGATGACTTCTATTGTCGCAATCCTGCCGTCGAGAAAAATATCTGAGATATCGGACCTCTTCTTACCCAGCCTCAAAAGAATCTTGTCGCCTTTACTGTAAAGAACTCCGTCAATCATTTTGACCGTTTCACCGGGTGCATCATCCATTAATCCGTTTGCTCTCATACGATTATTTTTATTGCGCCACGAATTTACCGGGCCGGTCTTCTTTCATCATACTATGATAGGAAGAAAGATCCCCGGGGGTGAGGCTGCTCACTTTATTGAGCATCGCCTGGAGTTTTGGATCGTTGCTGCCGATTCTCTCTTTTTCCTGGTCGGATAACAGATTCACATGGAGCAGCAGTGCTTCCTCAATTTCAGTGCTATCAAAAAGATCGCCCGCACTCTGCGGATTTATTTGCGGATGATCATTCAATATGATCGGCGAAGAAAGCAAGGCCCTGTTGTCATCATCCACGATGATCGGCCACGTATGAATGTTCCTGCAGGCGTCGATGGCGCTTTGCCATTGAGAAGGAGGGTCCAGGTGAGAAATAAATTGCGCTTCGCCCGTTTTGAAGACAATATTTGAAGAAAGGAACGATTGCCCCAACACAGCGTCCCTGCTGATGGTTGCGGCCTGGTCAATGTGCGTTGCGTTAGTAACTACCACCGTGAGCCGGTACGCATCCGATTTGCCTTCGATCAATTCCATGGCGAACCCTATCATTCCCTGTGTAGCCGAAACAGTGGTCACCAATTTTGCGACGACTTTTTTGTCGGCGTTGAAAATCATTTCTCCTTCATTCCAGCTGTCAAAAGCAACCGGAAGGATTTTGCACCTATTGATTAAATCTGCCGCCCTGCATTCAAAGGAGTGGTTCCTTTCAATGGTCTGCCACCCAGATTCAAGGCAGCGATCATTGACCTCGGTGCGGGCGACAGCAATAAAATCACCATTTTCACCGTCGCCGGTTCTCTTTTCAAACACTTCCGTTTTTCTCACCTGTAAGAACCGGACTTGAATAGTCACGGACGGGTTGGTGATTCCGGCAATAATACATTCGGATTGTATCCGGGAAGGTGCATGTTCATGAAAAGCAGCATAGTCTTGAGGGAAGATAACGCCAAAGGGAACGGGCATTTGATTTTTTACTGCAGATCGGTAATAGGGGTAGAGCGAGTATCCTTCATAGAGAATACTTCGGGTTAGAACGGCCAGCTTGTTATCGGCAGGATTACCTGTGATATCGTTTTTGTCAATCATGTTTTTATTTTTCTACCAATTGAACGTCATTCAGGGCTTGATCCAGCAGGGATTCCAATCCCGCTTCCAGCGTCGGAAAAGCACTTCGGGATTTGTACCTGACGAGCCGGTCATAGAGATCCTTTCTAACCCGCAGCCAGCGGCTGTTGGGGAAATAAGTCTCCATCATTTCCTGCCAGAGCGCAGCTGGCATCTTATATAGTGCTTCCCGTTCCCAGGGCACCAGGCTCACCTGCAAATCACCCGTTGCGCTTTTATAAAACAAGGTGCCACTAAATAGGAACGCCAGGGGAACCAGTCCTTCCGCTACCGCATAAAAATATTTTCCGGCCGCCAGCGCCTGGTCTTCACTGCATGGAATGACCAGTTCAACCGTAGTGCTGCCCGAAAAACGTGGCACTGGAATATTAACAATCGTCCAGAAGAAACTACGCAGCGTCTCATCCCAGCGGTAAGGTGCTCCGAAAAGTTCGTGCAGCTTATTTTTGGAATCTTCATTGTAGGTCCTTTTAACGGCTTCTATCATCACCTGGCATTTCAGGGCCGCCGCATACACTTCTTCGTTTTCGGTAGCATTTGTTACCCGCAGCCGGAAGGATAATGCAGGAATGGCTGCAAAGGGCTTTACTTCCGACGATATGATCTCAAATGTTACATCGGGCATGCTGTGGATTTTGATTTTAACTCTTCGAAAAAACGGTTGATTATGTCGCTGACTTCCTTGCCACCGAAAAGTCCCTGCCAGGCCAGCCGGATCATGCCTATTAACCGGTAACAACTATCCACGGGCACAATGAAATACAGGCCTTCATTTTGAAGCCGGTTGACCAGTAACGCTTCCAGATCAGGTAACAGGGTATCCAAAATGGGATTCTGCAGCACCAGTGAGTCCCATGCCTCCATTTTTAATTTTGATTCCGTGGCCCCCGTTGGAGCCGGATAAAACGCGACGGTGCCGTGCTTTACCCTGCTTTTTACAAAAAAAGTCATGTTCACCGGGATAAGAAAATCCGACCACAGGGTGTCGGACATCTGGAAATCCTCCAGCTGGAGGTATCGCTGCGGCAAGGTTTGGTAGGTCCCTTTTTCGGATTGCAAGATCAGGCAAACTTCGCAGCTGCAGGCGAACCTCATCGTAGAAAGATCCACGAGGTGGCGATGATCGGGTGATAGCAGCGTCCCGCAAAAGTGACATCTTTCTTCAGGTGCCTCCGGCGCGGGAATCGCGAATTTTCGCATTTTCGATTTGAGTGAATCGGTCGACATAAGGTGTAAAAATGAGGCCTGAAAAAACTTATCGCCTGCTCTGTGGCGCCTGACTACTGTGAAAGTAGCCTGGCTAGCTGGCGATAATGTGTTGCCTACCCCGCATGGTTTTCTTTTCAGATTGCCATGCCATTATTTTTTCCCGTTATACGATGCCAGGGCTGTAGGTGTGTGGGTGGATTTCACCAATTTCCCACCGCCGAGATACATGTGAACGCCACAGGGCAGGCAAGGATCAAAGCTTCTGACCGCACGCATGATATCGATACCCTTAAAATTATCCGGCCCGTTTTCTTCAAAAATCGGTGTATTCTGCACGGAATCTTCATAAGGTCCCGGAGTGCCAAAACTATCGCGCGGACTGGCATTCCAGGGTGTGGGGGGGAACATCTGATAATTGGCGACTTTGCCGCCTTCTATTTTCATGTGATGGGAAATGACCCCGCGTGCAGCTTCATGGAAGCCAACACTGACGGCCTCATCGGGCACTTTAAAAGGAGACCATGTTTTTGTCCTGCCAGCGTGCACTTCATCCAGCGCCTTTTCCAGATTATACAATCCTACCAGCGCCGCATATGTTTGATGGTAAGCTCTGGCACGGTCCCTTTCGATGGCGTTGCTCCACTTGGGCACTTTCCAAACCTGTTTCACCGCCGGCATACCGACCGTCTTGGGCAGATTGAATTCGAGGGAATTTCCGGTTGCTTTAATGTAGCCGATATCCACCAATCCTGCTTTGGCCGTGACCCATTGTCTTGCAAAAGGGCCGCCACCGGTATCGCAGCATACATGTTTGCCGGTGCGCTTATCGTACCATCTCGGAGAAGTGACCCAGGTATATTTGCCGGCAAAATCCCTCTTTTGCGGCCGGGGTTTGGTAGTCTTATTCCAGGGATGATTTCTATCAACCGGGTTGCCTAACGGATCCTTGGTCACAAACATTTTTTCATTTTTCCAATCGTCATAATAAGAACTACCCAATAAAATTCGGATGCCAAGATTAATTTCTACCAGGTCCGTAGTGACTAATTCGCCATTGATGGCCACCCCTGGTGTGATGAATCTTTTCCGTCCCCAGTTGGTCATATTTTTATAGGTATAATCACAATGTTCGGGGTCATCAAAGGAACCCCAGCATACCAGGTTGGTATCTCTGTACCCTACCTTTTCATAACCAGGAAGCGCCTGGTAAAAGAAATCATACAGGTCATCATGCATCGGCACCACTTTCTTGCAGTACTCTATGTACTTCATCAGCCGGACATAATAATCCGTCAGGGTCTGGTGGGTGATCGTAGTGCTCACACCGCCCGGTACCAGAGTGGAAGGATGCGTATGACGGCCTTCCATCAGACAAAACATTTCACGTGTGTAGCGCGATACCTGCAGGGATTCCATATACCCTTTGCCGGTAAAAGGATTGAGTGAATCCATGATGTCAGCAATCGTTTTATACCCATGGATCGCCGCATTGGGCGCCTCGGTATGTCTGGCTTTTTCATACACACTGGGATTGGTTTCCTTGACCATCTGTCCGCAAAAATCAACATTGCACATATTGTCATTGAAGATGGCGTGATCGAACATATAATCTGCCGATTCACCCAAATTCAGGACGTAATCGCCCAGATGGGGCGGCTTGACGCCGTAAGCCATATTCTGATTGAGGCAGGAAACCGTCATATGGTTATCGCCGCAAATACCGCAGATGCGGCTGGTAATAAAATGAGAATCCCGCGGATCGATGCCCCTCATAAAAATGTCAAATCCGCGAAAGACCATCGAAGTGCTGTAACATTCCTGCACCGTCTTGTTGGTAAAGTCGATCTTGCAGTGAATGCCCAGGCTTCCCACGATGCGCGTGATAGGGTCCCATGACATCTCTTTGACGACAAGGTTCGATTTTGGCTGGGTGCTGGCTGGTTTAGTGAGTACGTCAGGCATAAAATTTCTTTTTAGGTGTAAAATTATTTTGAAGCAATCATTAACATCCGCTACCAGGCGGGCTCATAGCCGCTGGTTATTTTCCTTCCTGGTTTTCTCCATTCAGGCTCCTTATCTTTCTTCCTTGTGGTGATACCGCGGAATACCCGCAGGATCGGCCCCGTGACAAATTTGGAAGTGGTGGAAGAGAACCGGCCACCCAACGCTTCATCCATGAACGGCATGAATTTGTCGGGGAACCCTGGCATGGTACAAGCCATGCAAATGCCGCCAATATTTGGACATCCGCCAACTCCATTTTGCCAGCCGCGCCTGGGGACGTTGCAGTAAACAATAGGCCCCTGGCAACCAATTTGGACCAGGCATTTTGAAGACCCATATTCCCGGGCAAAATCTCCCTGCTCATAAAAGCCGGCTCTGTCACAGCTTTCGTGGGCAGTGCGATTGAAGAGCCATTGCGGACGCAAGGCATCGTCGAGCGGAATCATGGGCGCTTTTCCTGCCAGCTGGAATACCAGGTATAACAAGGTTTCCGTGGTATTATCAGGTTGGGCGGGGCACCCGGGAATGCAAACGATGGGAAGCCCGGCTTTAGATTTCCACTCCCATCCCAAATAATCGGGAAGGCCCATGGCCCCCGTAGGATTATTCTTCATCGCGGGAATACCTCCATAGGTGGCACAGGTGCCTACCGCGACGACAGCGGCCGCTTTTGGCGCGAGCCGGTCTATCCACTCGTTGGTAGTAATAGGCTGCCCGAAAGGCCCCGTAGTGCCCATGGCGGCCCAATGCCCACCGGTATGCTTGATTGCTTCTTCATTGGGAATGGATCCTTCCAGTATCAATACAAAAGGATCAATTTGGCCGCGTTCCGCCTTATACCACCACTGCATGAGTTCATCCCCATTTTCGTAAGAAATTACCGGGCTGTGAATGTGCACGTTGGGCATGCCGGGTAAGGCGCCAAGGGCAATATCTTCAAGACTGGGATTTACTGCGCCTGTCATGGCAACTGAATCGCCGTCGCAGCTGAGACCGGAGGTCATCCAAATGATATGGACGTCGGTAACTGATTTATCAGGCATCGTTTTAAGTTTAAGAATTTAAAAATAAAAGAGACGTACCAAAGAACTTTCTCACAAGGGGAGTAAAAAATCAGCTACAATAATGTTGCCATATATAGTGGACCTTACATCTTGCAGTAAATCTTGTACTTAGAAAAAATTTACTAAACACCGTTGACTTTTTTACACGGTCTCACCGGAATTCATTCTACATTTCGCAACACGGATGGTTACCTTGCGTGAAAGGGCGGTAGTATCAAGGAAAGCCTGGCTCAAAAAATGAGGCTTAAAAATTGTTGTAAATTTTGAAAGTATTTCCTGCCAGCCTTGGTGAAGGGTTCAGGCAATCAACGCATTTAAAATGATAATTAAATCACTCGACACATTATGAAAAAGAAAATCTCGCCGGGGAAAGTATTTTCCGTCTTAACCGTGCTCGGAATTGTAGTAGGAGGGATGCTGGTATTAAAATTAGTCGCAGACAGGCAGTCAAGAGTCGATTAGCCGTTTGGATCGTTGTCTATCAGTCCGGCCGGTAACAGATCTATCAGGAACTTTTACTCCGGCGGGATATAACACCTATCCCTAATGCTGGCCGCACCTGCAGTGGGCGCCGCATTTCTGTTTGCAATAAGAGGCGAGCCTCCGGAAGCAGGTGAAATGGATGGATGGTTTTACCAAAGGCTTTTGCTGAGAAACCCAGTAAAATGGATGATGGACAGTGATACTAAAAATTTAAAATCCCTGGCAAAATCTGCCAGCTTAATTTTCACCAGGACCAGTCGGTTGCGATAATAATCTTCATGCAATCTGCCTGACTTCCTGGGCGTAGTCATCTCTACCCGTCCTTTGGCTGTATGCGGATTCATTTCCGCGGCTCCCATCTCTTGCACCTGTCGTTCGTCAGTAACCTCATCCCATTTCAAATCAGGTTTACCGATCGCTTCACCCGGAACTTTTGCCAATTCATTCGGCAGAAATTCGTCACTGGCAACGTACCGAATTTTTCTATCATCAAACGGCTCTTCCATTTCTTCGACGATCGCTTCGGCAATATCCAACGGGGAGACCCAGGTATCTCTTTCCTCGCCACCACAGTTGGAAATGATCTCGCCCCGGCTCTTAGTGGCCGGTATACACGCAAACATATCATTGTAAAATCCGGCAGACCGGATCGAAAAATGAGCCGTTGGAATTGCTGACGTATTCCCGAAAAATTGTGCAAAAGTTCGCTTTACCATAACAGAACCAGCCAGACCAAATTTGGATATTTTGGTGACATCGGGGCCTGCCGCTAGGGCCCTTTCCCCTGACCTTGAATTTCTTTTATCTATTTGCGTTTTCGTCTTTAAATTCGCCTATGCGCAGCATCCCCTTCCTCATTTTCGGAGTAATTACCCTGTCACTTATCTTTTGGTTGGATAACAGTTGGACAATTAGCGGACAGGCGGCGCCTGCATTTGGAAAATTCCTCAGCCCGCAGGAAGGGCTGTGGCGCAATGCAGAGCCTACAGACCGTGACTATAGTGCCGACTTGTCTTTCAAGCAGCTGAAAGGAAAGGTCAATGTCTATTTTGATGAACGCCTGGTTCCCCATGTTTTTGCTGAACAGGAAAATGATGCGTTTTTCGTCGAAGGATATCTTCATGCCAAATTCCGTTTATGGCAAATGGAATTTGAAACGTATGCCGCAGCCGGTCGCATCAGTGAATTGATTGGTGAAAAAGCGATTAATTATGACC
>Ga0209698_10008522_pt1 | contig 10577 bp, 10 predicted proteins | sample LitLauG_LLR_2012_FD_187203 | JGI IMG/M metagenome (GOLD analysis project Ga0209698, IMG submission 187203) | Freshwater sediment microbial communities from Pennsylvania, USA - Little Laurel Run_MetaG_LLR_2012 (SPAdes) (version 2) | ecosystem: Environmental > Aquatic > Freshwater > Creek >... | reverse complement strand
GGCGAGGTGGCGACGAGGGCCTTCTCGGTGGCGGACCTCGGGGCGGACTACCGCGTCGACCCGGCGGGCACCTTGCGGGGACCCGAGGGCGAGCTGGCCCAGCTGCGCCAGCTGCCGAGGACGCTGCCCCACGACCTGGCCAATGCACTGGCGGCAAGCGCGGTGGCGCTCGCTGCGGGTGCCTCGGTCGCGGGCTGTCGCGCCGCGCTGGAAGGCTTCGTCGGGCTCCCCCACCGCGTCGAGCTGGTGGCCGAGGACGCCGGCGTGCGTTGGTACGACGACTCCAAGGCGACGACGCCGGCCTCGGTGGCGGCTGCGGTCGCCGGCTTCCGCTCCGTCGTGCTCATCGCGGGCGGCCGCAACAAGGGCCTCGACCTCGGCTCGCTCCGCCACACCGCACCCCCGGTGCGCGCCGTGGTGGCGATCGGCGAGGCCGCCCCGGCGGTGACGGCGGCCTTCGCCGGCGTCGTGCCCGTCGTGCCGGCGGGGACGATGGAGGCGGCGGTGGAGGCTGCTGCTCGCCTGGCCCGTCCGGGCGACGCCGTCCTGCTCTCGCCGGGGTGCGCGTCCTTCGACTGGTACGGCTCCTACGTCGAGCGCGGCGACCACTTCGCCCGCGCGGTGCGAGCCCACCTGCGCACCCCCGGGACCCCTGTTCCCGACGACAGCGGAGGCTCACGGTGATCGAGACCGGCTCCCGAACCCGCCCCCGCACCGGTGCGGGCACCAAGTCGGACAGGGGCGATGGCAGCGGCGCCGACGGCGGCATCGGCACTGCGGTCCCCGCGGGCGAGATGCGGGCTCGCTGGCCCGGCGGGCTCCTCGTCCTCGTGGTCCTCGTCGCCGTCCTCAACCTGGTCGGCCTGGTCATGGTCCTGTCCGCGTCGTCGGTCCAGAGCCTCCGGCTCTACGGCTCGCCGTGGTACTACTTCGAACGCCAGTTGCTGTGGCTGGCGATCGGCGCGCTGGCCTTCGTCCTCCTGCTCCGGGTCGACTACCACCGGTGGCGCCGACTGGGCACGACCTCGGTGATCGTGAGCATCCTGCTGCTCGTCGCGGTCATGGCACCGGGCATCGGGATCAGCGCCAGCGGCTCGGCCCGCTGGTTGGGGGTCGGGTCATGGCGCGTGCAGCCCTCGGAGCTGGCCAAGCTGGCGATGGTCCTCTTCGCGGCCGACGTCTTGGACCGCCGGGCCCGGCGGATCAGGGACTGGCGCTACAGCATGATCCCGGTGCTGCTGGCCTTTGGGGCGCTCGGTGGGCTCGTGATGGTGCAGCCCGACATGGGCACCACCATGATCCTGGCATGCATCGTGCTCGCCGCCCTCTACGCCGCCGGTGCGCCGCTCGCGCCGATGGGCGGCGTGCTCGGCGTGGGTGGGGTGCTGGCGATCGTCATGGCGGTCGCCGCGCCCTACCGCTGGCGGCGCATGACGGCCTTCCTGCACCCCTTCGCCGATGCCGGCAACACCGGCTACCAGTCGGCCCAGGGGCTGGTCGCGCTCGGCTCGGGCCGGCTGGCCGGCCTCGGCATCGGCGCCAGCCGGGCGAGCTGGGGCTACCTGCCCAACCAGCACACCGATTTCATCTTCGCCATCATCGGCGAGGAGACCGGCCTCATCGGCTCCCTCCTCGTCGTCGGCCTGTTCGTCGCGTTCGCGGTGCTCGGTATCCGTGCGGCCTGCCGTGCACCGGACCGCTTCGGGGCATTTGTGGCGGCCGGCATCACGGCCTGGGTCGTCGGGCAGGCGGTCATCAACATGGGGGCCGTCGTCGGGCTCTTCCCCGTCACCGGGGTCCCCCTGCCCTTCGTCTCCTTCGGCGGGTCCTCGTTGGTCATCGCGCTCGCTGCCACCGGGATCCTGGCCAACGTCGCCCGGCAGTCGCGCTGAGCGGGCCCGGTCCTGCCGGGTGAGCGTCCTCGCCCTCCAGCGGCGCGACGATGGCGGGGTGGACCCATCCCCTCCGTCGACCGCCTCCCAGGCGGGTCCCGCGGCACCCCGGGGCGATGTCGGCGTCCCCACGTGGGCCGTGATCGCCGGGGGCGGGACCGCAGGTCACGTGCTCCCCGCCCTCGCGATCGCCCGGGCGCTGGTCGCGAGAGGTCGGCCCCGCGAGGCCATCCACTTCGTCGGTGCCGAGCGGGGGATCGAGGGCCGCCTCGTGCCCGAGGCCGGGTTCGGCCTCACGGTGCTGCCCGGGCGCGGCGTGGCCCGGCGCCTCACCCTGCAAAACGTCGGTGCCCTCGCCGGCCTCGCTGTCGCCGGGGTGCGAGCCGTGCGGCTCCTGGCCCGCCTCCGCCCCGCCGTGGTCATCTCCGTCGGCGGCTACGCCAGCGTCCCCTGCGTGGCCGCCGCCTGCGTCTTGCGGATCCCGCTCGTGGTCGCGGAGCAAAACGCGGTGCCTGGCGCGGCCAACCGCCTGGCGGCGCGGTTGGCGCGCGCCACCGCCGTCTCCTTCGAGGGCACGCCGCTGCCGAGGGCAGTGGTGACGGGCAACCCGGTGCGGGCCGAGATCGTCGCAGTCGACCGCGGCCCCGCCGGGCGGACCGCCGCCCGGCGCGCGCTCGGATTGCCCTTGGACCGAGCCGTGGTGGCCGGCTTCGGCGGTTCCCTCGGCGCACGCCGCATCAACGACGCCCTCACCGGTCTCGCAGCATCGTGGGCCGAGCGCGACGACCTCGCCATCCGCCACATCGTCGGCGAGCGCGACTGGGACGCCGTCGTCGGCGCCCGGCCCGATCTGCCCACCGACGGTCTGGTGTACCAGCAGGTCCGCTACGAGGAACGGATGGACGCGGTGTTCGCCGCCGCCGACGTGGTCGTGTGCCGGGCCGGCGCGAGCACGGTGGCGGAGGTGGCGGTCGTCGGGCTGCCCGCCGTGCTCATCCCGTTGCCCGGAGCGCCCGGCGACCATCAGGGTGCCAACGCCCGCGCGCTGGCGGCAGCCGGCGCCGCGGTGGTCGTCCCCGACGCCGAGGTCACGCCCGAGCGCCTCGCCGCCGAGCTCGATCGGATCCTCAGCGACGAGCCACTGCGGGCGCGCATGGAGGGCGCGGGCCGTCAGTTCGCGCACCCCGATGCCGCCGATGCCGTTGCCCGACTCGCCGAGGAGCACGCCCGTGGCTGAGATCGACCTGTCGCGCCCCCGACGCCTCCACATCGTCGGTGTCGGCGGTGCCGGCATGAGCGCCATCGCGACGGTCCTGGTGGCCATGGGCCACCAGGTGAGCGGCAGCGACCTCAAGGCCTCCGCCGCGCTCGAACGCCTGCAGGCCCTTGGGGTGGACGCCCGGGTGGGCCACGACGGCGAGCACGTCCACGGTGCTGACGTCGTGGTCGCCTCGACCGCGGTGCCGCCGACCAACCTCGAGATCCGTGAGGCGACGCGGCTCGGGATCCCGGTGTGCCGCCGCGCCGAGGCGCTCGCCGCGATCGCTGCGGTCCGCCGCAGCGTCGCCGTCTCCGGCACCCACGGCAAGACGACGACGTCGTCGATGCTCTCGCTCATCCTCACCGAGGCCGGGATGCACCCGTCGTTCATCATCGGAGGCGACATCAACGAGGTGGGCAGCGGTGCGGCGTGGGGAGACGGCGACTGGCTCGTCGTGGAGGCTGACGAGAGCGACGGCACCTTCCTCGAGCTCGCACCCGAGGTGGCGGTGGTGACCAACATCGAAGCAGACCACCTCGACCACTACGGCTCGCTGGCCAACCTCGAGTCCGCCTTCGGTCAGTTCCTGGCAGGCGCCGCAGGCGGGCGGGTCGTCTGCGGCGACGACCCGGTCGCAGCGCGGTTGGCGGCCGAGCTCGGTGCGACCACCTATGGCCTCGCGGAGGCGGCTGCGGTCCGCATCGTCGCCGTGGAGCGGGGGAGGGCGTCCAGCGCCTTCGACGTCGTGCGCGAGGGCACGACGCTCGGTCGGGTCGAGTTGGCGGTCCCCGGCCTGCACAACGTGCGCAACGCGTGCGGTGCGCTCGTCGCGGCGATGCAGGTCGGCGCCCCGTTCGCCGCGGCGCAGCGGGCGCTGGCTCGCTACGGGGGGGTCGCCCGCCGCTTCGAGTTCCGCGGCGAACGGGAGGGGATCACCTACGTCGACGACTACGCCCACCTGCCGAGCGAGGTCGCCGCGGCCATCGCCGCGGCGGGCGACGGCCGCTGGGCCAGGATCGTGGCGGTGTTCCAGCCGCACCGCTACTCGCGCACCGCGAGCCTCTGGCGGGGGTTCGCCGACGCGTTCGAGGGAGCGGACCTGGTCGTGCTGACCGACGTGTACGGGGCCGGGGAGGCGCCACGGCCGGGGGTCAACGGCCGACTCCTCGCGACCGCGGTGCGCGAGGCGCATCCCGACCAGGCGGTCCAGTACGTGTCGTCGCGCTCGGAGCTGCCCGGTCGCCTCCGCTCGCTGCTGCGCCCAGGGGACCTCTGCCTCACGATGGGGGCCGGGGATCTCACGCTGCTTCCCGACGAGCTGCTCGAGCCCCCGGCCTGAGCGGTGAGGGGTCCCGCGGTGGGTGCCGGGCGCTCACCCGATGCACGGGTGGAGGCGGCAGCCGCCGTCCTCGGGTCCCTCGGGCGCCGCGGCGTGCTGCTCGGCGCGCTGACGACCTACCGGGTCGGCGGCGCGGCCGAGCTGTTCGTCGAGGCGACCACGCTGGAGCACCTGGGGCTGGTCGCCCGGGCGGCGCAGGTGTCCGACCTCCCCGTGCTGGTGATCGGCCGGGGCTCCAACCTCCTGGTCGCCGACGCCGGGTTCGTCGGCATCGCCGTGGTGCTCGCCGGCGCGGAGTTCGCCTCCATCAGCCTCCCACCGATGCGAGGAGCGCCGCCTGCGGGGGCCGCAGCCGCGACAGGAGGGCCGGGTGCGGAGGATGCGCTGGTGGAGGCGGGCGGCGCGGTCCACCTGCCGGTGCTGGCCCGCCAGAGCGCGGGGGCCGGCCTTCGGGGCCTGGAGTGGGCGGTCGGGGTGCCCGGCTCGGTCGGTGGCGCCGTCCGGATGAACGCCGGCGGGCACGGCTCGGACGTGGCGGCGACGCTGCGGTCGTGTCGGATCGTGGACCTGCGCACCGGCACCGCCGAGATCTGGTCGCTCGAACGCCTGCGACTGGGGTACCGCCGCTCGGCGGTGGAGGCCCACCTGGTGGTGACCCGCGCGACGTTCGCGCTCCGGCCCGGCGATCGCGACCAGGCCGAGGCGACCATCCGCGAGATCGTGCACTGGCGGCGCGAGCATCAACCCGGAGGTCAGAACGCCGGATCCGTGTTCACGAACCCGTCGGGCGAACCACCCCGCGACTCCGCGGGGTGGTTGGTCGAGGCGACGGGGCTGAAGGGCTTCCGGCGGGGGAGCGCGATGGTGTCCGACAAGCACGCGAACTTCATCCAGGCGGACCCGGGTGGCTCGGCCGACGACGTCGTCGGGCTGATGGCCGAGGTCAGGCGCCGCGTCGCCGAGCGCTTCGGCGTCCTCCTGCAGAGCGAGGTCCGGCTGGTGGGCTTCGATGACGGCTGAACCCTCAACCTCAACTTCAGGGTTGGTCGCCCGGTGACCGATGCCCCGATCGGGCCGGCGCCGTGGGGCCCGCCGATCGACCCGCGCATCCGGGAGCGGCTCGCCGCGGTGAAGCGGGAGGCCGAGCGTCGCCGCCTGCGATGGCTGGTCGGCATCGCCGCTGCCGTCGCGGTCGTGGCCCTCGGGCTGGGTATCACCCGCTCACCGCTCCTGGGGGTGCACCATGTGCGGGTGAGCGGTGCGACCCGGACGAGCCAGACGGCGATCATCGAGGCCGCCGGTCTGTCCCACCACCCCCTCATGGTCGACCTCGACACACCTCGGATGGTCCGTGGGGTCGAGGCCTTGCCGTGGATCGCCACCGTCCACGCCAGTCGCCACTGGCCCGGGCGGGTGGACATCGACGTCACCGAGCGGGTGCCCGTGGCGCAGGTGGCCGCTCCGGGGGGCCAGCTCGCCCTCGTCGACCGGGGCGGACGGGTCCTCGAAGCGGGAACGGGCGCATCCGGTGTGCTGGCGTCGCTGGGCGCGGGCGGGAGCCCCCCGCTGCCGAGCATCCAGATCAAGGGGACGATCCCGCCTCCCGCGTCGAGCCTCGCGTTGCCTGGATCGGCCGATGCGCTGGCGCTGGCCGCCGCGCTCCAACCCGGCCTCGGCGTGAGCGAGGCCTCGCTCGTGACCGCGGTCGTCGCCGATCCGGGACGGCTGCGCCTCACCTTGCGCGGCGACATCACGGTGCTCTTCGGGAGCGCCGATCAGCTCGACGCCAAGGTCCTCGCGCTGCGCACGATGCTCGACCGCGTCAACCTCGCCAAGGTGGCGGTGATCGACGTGCGTGTTCCCGATGCGCCGGTCTTGACCCATGTTGGCCAGGGAAGTACTGTCTCGACCACTCCACGAGGTTGACATAACTCTCAACCTCACGTTCAGATGCAGTGTCCGACGTGCAATCGACCGATCGGTGCGCACCCGTGCCGGCCGGCCGGGCGGCGTCATCCATCGGTGTTCTCCAATCGGTGTTCCGGCCAGGGCGGACGGACCACCACCGTGCCCGGGAGGGTCCACATGGCTGGTGCCCAGAACTACATCGCCGTCATCAAGGTGGTGGGGATCGGTGGCGGGGGTGTCAACGCGGTCAACCGGATGATCGACGCCGGCCTCAAGGGGGTCGAGTTCATCGCGGTCAACACCGACGCCCAGGCGCTGCTCATGAGTGACGCCGACGTCAAGCTCGACATCGGCCGCCAGCTCACCCGCGGCCTGGGCGCCGGGAGCGATCCCGAGATCGGGCGGCAGGCGGCCGAGGAGCACCGCGACGAGGTCGAAGAGGTCCTCAAGGGCGCCGACATGGTGTTCATCACCGCGGGCAAGGGGGGTGGCACCGGCACCGGTGGCGCGCCGGTCGTGGCCCAGATCGCCAAGAGCGCCGGGGCGCTCACCATCGGCGTCGTCACCAGGCCGTTCCAGTTCGAAGGCCGGCGGCGCTCCGTGCAGGCCGACGCCGGCATCGCCAAGCTCAAGGAGGAGGTCGACGCGCTCATCGTGATCCCCAACGAGCGCCTCCTCACCGTGTCCAACGACAAGACGTCGATGGTCAACGCGTTCAAGATGGCCGACGAGGTGCTGCTGCAGGGCGTCCAGGGCATCACCGACCTCATCACCACCCCCGGGATCATCAACACCGACTTCGCGGACGTCAAGATGATCATGAGCAACGCGGGCACCGCGGTCATGGGCATCGGGACGGCGTCGGGCGAGGGACGGGCGGTCACCGCGGCCAAGCTGGCGATCACCAGCCCGCTGCTCGAGGCATCCATCGACGGTGCCCGCGGCATCCTGCTCAACATCGCCGGCGGCAGCGACCTCGGGCTCTTCGAGGTCAACGAGGCCGCCGAGATCATCCACGGCGTCGCCCATCCGGACGCCAACATCATCTTCGGCCAGGTGATCGACGATGCCATGGGCGACGAGGTCCGGGTGACCGTGATCGCCGCCGGCTTCGACCGCTGGGACATGGAGGGCAAGGGCCGCCAGGTCGAGCGCGGCGGTGGTGGCCTCGGTCTGGAGGAGACCGATCGGGACTTCGGGGACGTCGACCTGGCCGACGACGACGATTTCGACGTGCCGTCGTTCCTCAAGTAGTGATCGTGCTCGGCGCGGGCGCGCGAGGTTCGGGCCTCAGGCCGGTGCGGCAGACGCACACCTGCTCGCCGGCGAACCTGGTGGCCCGATAACCGGGGTGTCGGCGCAGCGTCTCGGGGGCGCCGACACCCCGACCCCGGTCGGGGCCGGTGCCCTCGTGCGGTGCACCGGCCGCGTCGATGGCGACATGGGAGATGCGACCGACGGCCATGGCCCGGCGCTGCGCCGCCGGCGCGCCGTGCTGGACCGGCCCTGGACCAGCCTGCGCCAGGTGCACGGCGCTCGGGTCGTCGCGGTGGCGTGCCCGGGCGAGGGCGCGGGGGAGGAGGCCGATGCCGCGGTGTCAGCTGCGGCGGGAGTGGCCCTTGCCGTGCTGAGCGCGGACTGCGCGCCGGTCGCGCTGGCGGGCGACGGTGGCGTCATCGGCGTAGCCCACGCCGGGTGGCGGGGCCTGCTCGGCGGTGTCCTCGAAGCGACGGTCGCGGCCATGCGGGCCATGGGCGGCGACCGCATCGAGGGGGTGCTCGGACCATGCATCCACGCGGAGTGCTACGAGTTCGGCGCCCGCGAGCTCGGCCTCGTGGTCGACCGTTACGGGTCCCAGGTGGCCGCCGAGGATCGACACGGCCGCCCGGCGCTGGACCTGCCCGCCGCGGTGCGGGTGGCGTTGGCGGACGAGAGGGTCTCGCTGGTGGGCGACCTGGATGTGTGCACCGCCTGCTCGCCGGGGCACTGGTCCTGGCGCGCCGGGCGCGACCGCGCCCGCCAGGCAACGGTGGTGTGGGTGCCGTGAGCGCGCCTGGGCGCGATCGGGTCGCTGCCAACCTGGTGCGCATCCGTGAGCGGATCGCGGCGGCTGGCGGCGACCTCGCGCGGATCACCATCGTGGCGGTCACCAAGGGCTTCGGTCCCGAGGTGGTGGCCGCCGCCCGGGCCGCCGGACTCGGAGACCTCGGCGAGAACTACGCCGCCGAGCTCGTCGACAAGGCCCAGCTCGCGGCGACCGACAGGGCCGGTGGGCCGCTGCGCTGGCACTTCCTTGGCGCCGTCCAGCGCAACAAGGTCGGCCGCCTGGCCCCGCACGTGCACCTGTGGCAGTCGGTCGACCGGATCGAAGCCGGCCGGGCCATCGCACGGCACCGGCCCGGAGCGCAGGTCCTGTTGCAGGTCGACCTGTCAGGCGATCCGGGCAAGGCGGGGTGCCCGCGCAGCGAGGCACCCGAGCTGGTGCGCGGGTTGCGAGGCCTCGACCTGGAGGTGGCCGGCGTGATGGGGGTCGGACCCAACGGGCCGCCGGAAGGGGCCCGCCCGGGGTTCCGCTGGCTGGCGGCGCTGGCCGGCGATCTCGGTCTGGCGGAGGTGTCGATGGGGATGAGCGACGACCTCGAGGTCGCCGTCGAAGAAGGTGCGACCATGGTGCGGGTCGGTCGTGGCCTGTTCGGTCCGCGGCCGGCCGTCGCCGGCCTGCAACGATAGGCTCCACGATGGGAGGCGACTGATGGCATCAGGCATGGTGCGGCGAGCGATGGTCTACCTGGGCCTCGTCGACGATGACTACGACGACTACGAGGCCTACGACGAGCCGGGACCCGTACCATCGCGCCCGGCGCCTCGCGCCTATGCGCCGGATCTGGACGTGACGGGGGGAGGATCGACGCCGGGGGTGCGGACCCTGCCACGGGAGGTGCGCGAGGACCAGACAGGAGGGAGCGTCATCACACCGCGCCCTGCGGTGGTCCGCCCGATCGTCACGACCGTGCAAAACGCCAAGGTCCACGTCTGCGCGCCGGCGAAGTTCTCCGACGCCCAGGAGATCGGCGACCGGTTCAAGAACGGCCAGCCGGTGATCGTCAACCTCCAGGGTGCGGACCGCGAGCTCGGCCGGCGCATGATCGACTTCTGCAGCGGGGTCACCTACGCGCTCGGCGGGAGCATGGACAAGGTGGCCGATCAGGTCTTCCTGCTCACGCCCACCAACGTCGAGGTCTCGGCCGAGGAGAAGCGCCGCTTGCAGGAGCGCGGTCTCTACCGCTCATGAACTTCTTCAGCTTCAGCGGCGGGCCGCTGTGCATCCTCGGCAACCTCTACGTGCTGATCCTGTTCGCGCGCGCCATCCTGAGCTGGTTCCCGGTCTCGGAGGGGTCTCCCCTCGTGCCGGTCGTGCGGTTCCTGCGGACCATCACCGAGCCCGTGCTCGCCCCGGCCCGCCGCATCATCCCGCCCCTCGGGATGTTCGACATGTCCTTCCTGGTCACCCTGCTCGTCTTCGAGTTCCTGATCGTGCCGGTGCTCTGCCGCATCGGCTGAGGCGCAGGTGTGGGTCGATCGGCGTGTGATCCCCAAGCGCGGCCAGGGCGGGAAGTAGCATGGCCGCCATGGAGGTCTCTCCCAAGACGCTGCGTGAGGTCGAGTTCCGCGAGAAGATGCGCGGCTACCACCCTGAGGATGTCGACCAGTTCCTGGAGAAGGTCGCAGCCGGGATCGAGGTCCTCCAGGACCGCCTCCGCCAGGCGCTCGAGCGCGTCCAGCGCGCTGAGCAGGCGGCCGCTGACGCCGGGGGCAACGACGAGGCCCTGCGGCGCACCCTCGTGCTCGCCCAGCGGACGGCGGACCTTGCCGTCCAAGAAGCGCGCGAGCAGGCCGCGAGGATCCTGGCCGGGGCCGAGCAGCAGGCCCAGGGCATCATCTCCGAGGCCGAGGACCGGGCCCGCCGGGCGCACGAGGATGCCCTGATCGAGGTGCGCGCCGAGGTGAGCAAGCTCGAGTCCGCCCGTCAGCAGCTCCAGGCCGAGGTCGACTCGCTGAGCCGCTGGGTGGAGGACAACCGATCGCATCTGTCGCTGGCGCTGCAGGAGGCGCTGGCTCGGGTGGACCGGGCCGACCTGCTGTCCCCAGCACCGATGAGCCGTGGTATAAGTCCCTG
>Ga0209698_10008519_pt1 | contig 10578 bp, 7 predicted proteins | sample LitLauG_LLR_2012_FD_187203 | JGI IMG/M metagenome (GOLD analysis project Ga0209698, IMG submission 187203) | Freshwater sediment microbial communities from Pennsylvania, USA - Little Laurel Run_MetaG_LLR_2012 (SPAdes) (version 2) | ecosystem: Environmental > Aquatic > Freshwater > Creek >... | reverse complement strand
GTGTATGACAAGGTGGACATCACGGTACGCAATTTCTCGTTCACCAACGCCTTTCCGGTAACTGCATCCGCCGGACTGCCGGGGGGCGGCAGTCTGAAGCTGGATGGAACCGCAGGTCCGATGAATGCAACCGATGCATCGCTGACCCCGCTCGAAGCCAAGCTGAATATCAAGAAGCTCGATCTCTCGCAGTCGGCGCTCGTCGATCCAACCCTCGGCATCACGGGTAGCGCAGATTTCGACGGGTCGGTCACGTCCGACGGCCACATCGCCAAGACCAATGGCACGCTGAAGGCCACCGCGCTGAAGCTGGTTCCGAAGGGATCTCCGTCCGGACAACCCATTCAGGTCGTGTACACGGTTGAACACAATCTGCAGACAGAATCGGGCAAGCTGGTGCAGGGTGACGTCTCCATCGGCAAGGCGCTGGCCAAGCTCACCGGCACCTACGACATGAAGGGCGAGATGACGTCCATCCGCACCAGCCTGAACGGGCAAGCGCTGCCGGTGGACGATCTGGTCGCCGCGCTGCCGGCGGTCGGCGTCGTGCTGCCGTCCGGCTCGCGACTCAAGGGCGGAGCGCTCTCGCTCGATCTTGATTCCGTGGGCCCGGTCGACCGGCTCGTCACCACCGGCTCGGTGAAGTTGAGCAATACGGTACTTTCCGGCTTCAACCTGGGCTCCAAGCTTTCCGCAATCGCCGCGCTCGCAGGCAAGCAGACGGGCAATGACACCAGCATCCAGAACGTGAGCTCTGACGTGCGGGCCGCACCCGAGGGCACGCACCTCGACAAGATCAGCCTAGTTGTCCCCGCACTCGGGGCAGTGACCGGAGCGGGCACGATCAGCCCGGCAGGAACGCTCGACTTCAAGATGTCCGCCAACATCAGCGGGGGCGCGGTCGGTGGCCTGACACAACTCGCGGGCATGGGCGGGACAGGTTCGTCAGGAATTCCGTTTACGATCCAAGGCACCACCTCGGACCCGAGCTTCAGACCCGACATCAAGGGGATGGCGGGGAGTCAACTGAAGGGGTTGCTGCAGGGAGGAGACAAGAACAATCCTCTCGGCGGCCTGACCGGCCTGTTCGGGAAGAAGAAGCCGCCGAAATAGGTAATAACCCGGAGCAATAGGAAGACGCCTGGGAGGCGCTGGCAGCGCGTGCAGAGTCCGGGATGACCTTAGGGTCGTCCCATGGGACGAAGAACCGCCTACGGGCTTCCTAATGCATTTGACGGGCATCCCAGACAACGGTCCGACCGAACAATCGGGGAGCGGCGGAGCTGGGTTTGGCCTCGATATTCTATATCTATAAGATATAAATTTGTAAGTTATTGAATTCACGTGGACACTGGACCAAGCGGGAGCACGTCGCCCTTCTAACTTGTGCCGAACGAGCACCGGCACCCTGTTAACTACGATTCAACGGGAATTCTCAGGCCCCTTCCCTGGGCCTTTCCAGGGCGCGACGATTAGAAGAATGTCCCGGAGGGACAACTGCCAATAGCCCGGCGCTTCAGCGCCGGGTTTACACGAACCACACGAGCGAAAAGTCCCAGAGGGACGACTGAATTCAACCCCAAACGTATTTGGCATCGTAGGTGATCCCGTGCTTTTCCAGGAACACCAGGAATTCCTCTTCAAATCCGCGCCTGTGATGATGTTCCGCCTGGGAATTAATGTACGCAATCGTGGCCGTCTGTTGTGAGATTCCAACGGAAAGCGCACCATACCCTTCCTGCCACGCAAAACCGTTCTTCCCCGAATCATTCATCCATTTTGACGAACCGCCCTTCAACAATTGGATTGCCTTCGCGAGCGCCATGGTCGCAGGCAGCGAGACAAGCACGTGAACATGATTGTCGGTGCCTCCGGCGGCGAGAAGTTTGAAGCCGTTCTTGCGGGCAATTCCGCCGAGATACGACCAGACATCGGATTGTTTGGCCGGGGGAATCAGTCCGCAGCGTTGCTTGGTGGAGAACACACAATGAAACAGCCCGGAAACGTACGTGTGCGCCATAGGGATTTCAGTCGTCCCTGACGGGACTTGTCGCTGGTGTTGGCCGTGCGCCCGGCGCTGAAGCGCCGGGCTATTGGCAGTTGTCCCTCCGGGACATTTGTGGTCCTTGTCAGTCTGTCGCGCAATTGGCACGCCTGCCGTGACCGTTGAACATGAATTTTGTGTTGAAACGGGCTCATGCGCGGTTTCCGAGAGGCGGGCGTGCCACCGGGGTTGCGACAGGTGCGTAACCGGCCAATGTGCGCTCAGCGCACGCCGCGCAGTTCGGCTTCGACGGAACGGCCTTCGAGTGTGCGCATGCCGTTGAGAATGGTGGCAATCACGTTCTCGTCGCCGATGACGGTGTTGATCATCAGGTGATAAAAGCTGCGGGTCGGCCAGTCGGCGTTGAAGTAGTGCTTGATGTAGGCCATGCGTTCCTTGTCGACATTCTCGACCAACTCTTCGGCTTCTTCCCGGCTTTTGCCCATGGCTAGCAAGCGGCGAATCTTTTCATCGCGCGGAGCGTAGGTGAAGACGCGATAGGTGTCCTCGCGGTCGCGCAGAAAATAGGGAGACCCACGGCCTACGACCACCGCATTGCCCTCGGCGGCGATGTGGCTGGTGATTTCTTCCATCATGGCAATCATACGGTCGGTATCAAAGGTGCGCGCATCCGCGAGCGGAATGCTGCGCTCGTAACTGCCCCGCCAAAAAGCTTTCGCGAGGCGATAGAGACGACTGTCCACGCGCTCATCGCAAAGCGCCACCGCCGACTCGGCGACCTGGGCGCGCTTGGCAATCTCGGTTGTCAGGCTTTGATCCCAGAGGTCCCACCCCAAGCGGCGCGCCAGTTCGCACGCGATGCCGCCTCCGCCACTGCCAAACTCCCGTTCCAGCGCAACGATGCGAAACATGGTCAACCCCTTCCATGGATCTGTGACGGCCGGGCGAGGGCGCCCGGCCCTCCACACTATTTATTTTTAGTGTACCGCGATCCCGCCTCCCGGCTTTGACTTCTTGATGAGGAAGACACAGGGAATCAAGCAGCCGATCACGACCCCGAGCACCCAGAAATTATCAATGTAGGCCAGCATGGTCGCCTGCCGGATGAGGTTCCCCTGCACCATTGCGTATGCGTGCTGCGAGGCGGATCCAGGCCCGGAGCCAGGGCCGGAACCGCCGCCCAGAAACGTGCCCGACATGCCCTGCAGTATCTTCTGAAACTGCGGGTTGGCGGCGCTCAAGTTCTCCGTCAATCGCACCTGGTGCACCTGCGCGCGGCGAGCGAGGCCGGTGGTGACAAAGGAAATCCCGACACTGCCCCCGATATTTCTGGCCAGGTTCATCAAGCCGGAGGCGGCATTGTTCTTATCGCGCGGGAGAGACGAATACGCCGCAGTGTTGATAGGCACGAACAGGAACGCGAGTCCCAGGGCCTGATAGACGCGGGCCAGCGTGACGGTACGAAAGTCGACACTCAAGTCGAATGTTGTCATATGGAACAGCGAAATCGAGAGCATCGACAGCCCAAACAGCATCAGCCAGCGCGGGCTGTAACGCGAAAGCAGAAAACCGACGATGGGCATGGCCACCATGATCGTGAAACCACCCGGCATGAGCGCCAACCCGGACCGCTCGGCCGTGTAACCGAGCATCGTCTGCATGAAAAGCGGCAGCAGCAGCGTGCTGCCGAGCAGGGCAAATCCCAGCATGAACATCAGGAAATTGGAGGTGGCGAAGGTGCGGTTGCGAAACAAATGCAAGTCGATGATGGGATCTTTGTGCCGCCACTCCCAGAACACGACGAAGATCAGCGCCGCGGCCGAGATCACGGTCAGGATCACGATGAAATTCGATTCGAACCAGTCTTCGCGTTGTCCTTTGTCGAGGATCACCTGCAGCGTTCCCAGGCCAAGCGCGACCAGGCCGAGTCCGATGTAGTCGATCTTGGTTTCGCTCAGCTTGCGCCGCTTGAGATAGGGAGGATCCTGGATGAGCCGCGAGGTAAGCGTCAGGGAAAGAATGCCGACCGGGATATTGACAAAGAAAATCCAGCGCCAGCTGAAGTTGTCGGTGATCCATCCGCCCAGCGTCGGACCGATGGCGGGCGCCATGACCACTGCGATTCCATAGACGGCAAACGCCATGCCGCGCTTGGCGGGAGGGAAGGTATCGGCGAGGATCGCCTGCTCGCTCGGCTGCAACCCGCCGCCGCCCGCACCCTGAAGAATGCGGAAGACGATCAGCATGGGAAGGTTGGGGGCGAATCCGCACAGAAATGAGCTGACCGTAAAGAGCGCGACGCAGCCCATATAGAATCGTTTGCGGCCAACGATGGAGGAGAGCCAACCGCTCAATGGGAGAACGATGGCGTTGGAAACCAGATACGAAGTCAGCACCCAGGTGCTCTCGTCTTGTCCGGCGGAGAGGCTGCCCGCGATATGGGGCAGGGCGACATTGGCGATGCTGGTGTCGAGCACCTCCATGAAGGTCGCGAGAGTGACCGCCAGCGCGATGATCCAGGGATTGACGGCCGGCCGCCAGGCTTCGGCCTCGTTCATGGTGATGGTTGCGGCACCCATGCTTGATTAACCCCTGCTCCGAGCTCCGAGCTACGGGCTGCGAGCGAACAAATGCTGGTTGCTCGAAGCTCGCGGCTCGGAGCTATTTCGTCCACACCTTGGGAACGACCGACATGCCGGGTCGAAGATCATGCGCTTTGGTCTCGCCCGGCTCAAATACGATCTTCACGGGAATGCGCTGCACCACTTTCACGTAGTTGCCGGTCGCGTTCTCGGGAGGCAGCAGGCTGAAGCGCGCACCGCTGGCGCCCGCGATTGAATCCACGTGGCCCTTGTATTTCTTTCCGTTGGCATCGACAGCGATGTCGGCGGCTTGGCCCGCTTTGATGTTTCTGAGCTGTGTCTCTTTGAAGTTGGCGGTGACCCAGATGTCTTCGAGCGGGATGATCTTCATCATCTCCTGGCCAGTTTGCACATTCTGGCCGACTTCGACGGTGCGATTGCTGACGACTCCGCTGACCGGCGCGACAATCTTCGTGTATTGGAGATTCAGTTCGGCTTGCTGCAATTCGGCCTTTTTGCGGTCCGCGTTGGCCTGCGCAGAAAGGGCGCGGGAACGCGTGGCTTGCATTGTCTGCGGGGCCGTCTGCGCAGTGCGCAGGTCGGCGCTGGCCTGCAACAGTCTGCTCTCGGCTTGTTCAACCTGGGCCGCGGCTGCGTCAGCCGCCGCGTGTGCCGCTTCCACGTTGGCCGCACCGGCTTTGGCCGAGGCTATGGCCTGGTCGTACTGCTGCTGCGAGATTTCCTGTTTGTCGATCAGTTGCTGGTAGCGCACAAGATCGTTTTGCGCTTTGACGTTATTCGCTTCGGCTTCGGCCACCTGCGCCTGGGCCGCAGCCAACTGCTGGCGTGCCGCCGCGATTCCAGCTTTTGCATTCGCTACTCCAGCCTGCGAGCCGGCGACCTGGCTCGACGTGCTCACGTTGGTCAGGGGCACGTTGATTCCCGCGGCAACCGCCTGGGCCTGGGCATCGGCGTAGTCGGCACGGGCACGGGCCACCGCCACTGCGTTGTCGGTCGGATCGATCTCGACCAGGACCATTCCCTTATCGACGTACTGGTTGTCTTCGACGTTGAGCTTCACCACGTGGCCGCTGACGCGCGCGCTCACGGCGTTGACGTGCCCATCAATCTGCGCGTCGTCGGTAGATTCGTAGCTTCCGAAATAGCGCCAGAGGAGCACGCCGGCGACCAGCACCACTGCGATGACCAAGAGCAGCCCTATCTTTGCGCGCGGATTCCCGAGAAGCGCGGCGCGGCGCTGGTAGCGCGCCTCGCTGTCCGCGGGGGGCTGCGGTTGCCCGGAGCGCTGCTCCGGTTTCGAGTCGACGACGGCGGTTGTCTGTTCCATAGGCTACTTCCCTTTCAAATATTCCAGCACGCCTTCTGCGGCGCGACCGATGGCGCGCGCAAACGAAACTTTGGCGAGATTGTGAAGGTAGAGACTCGAGATCAGGCTCTCGTGCGCCGTCGCAACCGCTTCCTGCGCCTGGATAACCTCGAGGTTGTCCGTGACACCGGCCGTGAAGCGGTCCTGCGACTGGGTGAGGGCCTGATCGGCGAGGTTCACGGAACTCTGCGCCACTTCCACCTGATCGCTCGACGACTTCAGGTCGAGCAGCGCGTTTCGTACGTCCTCATCGATCTGGCCACGCACGTCCGCCAGTTGCGCCTGGGCCTGGCGGAGGCTCGCGTCGGCTTTTAGAACATCGGAGTGAACCTTTCCGCCCTCGAAGATCGGGATGTTGAGTGTGCCGGCCACCAGATATGTGGGCAGCACATCGCCGGGCACCTTGCCGATCTCGCCGTAGTTGGCAGAGAAACTCAGGCTGGGATAGTAACCCGCGACTGCCGCGCCGTGTTCAAACTGCGCCGCCAGCAACCGGCTCTGCGCAGCTTTGTAGTCGGAACGCAGGGAGTACGCGCGCTGCAGGCTGGTTTCGAGATCCGGGATCGGAAATGCTTCGTAAGGAGCGTGATCCGCCAACGTGAATTCCTGGGCAGGGGCTAAGCCGATGATCCGGGCCAGAACCAGCTTCTGCTTGGCAAAGTCGTAGGTGGCGGCAATAAGTTGTTGCTGGCGCGTCTGATATTGCACCTGCGCCCGCAGGGTGTCGATGGCCGGACTGACTCCTGCCTGCTGTTGGGCTTGTGCCTTCTGGTAAAGCGCTTTCGCAGTCTCCACCTGCGCTTGCGCCGTCTCGACGCGCGCCGCTCCCGCAATCGCCTGAAGATAGGCATTGCCGGTTGCCAGCACCACCAGGTCGCGCGCGTCCTTCAGGTCGAGATGAGCCACTGTTTCGCTGGTGACGGCGGAGCGGTACTTCTGAATCGCCTTCCAGTCGAACAGCTTCTGCGTGCCGAAGGCGCGCACATCAAAGTAGGAGAACGGGCCGACCGTGTGAGGTAGAGGCCCGCTCACTCCCGGAAAAACGCGCAGTCCGAGCGCTTCCAGGCTCGTCTTCTGTGCGACCTCCTGCACGTCCCCGCTGACGTGCGGGAGCAGGTCGCTAAGTTCCTCCCACTTCTTTCCGCGCGCAGCAATCGTGTTGTACTCGGAGAGAAGGCCAGCCAGGTTGTGACGCAAGGCCCGCTCGATAGCATCGCGGAAAGTGATCGGCAGCACACCGGGGGTAGGCTTGGTTTCCGGCACGCTGCCGAATACCGGATTCTGCGCGGACGTTTGGGTCTGAGCAGTGCTCGCCTGCGAACTGCCTATGGAAGTCGCCGATTGGGCGGTCATAACAGAGCCGAACCCAGCGAGAACGATCAGAGAACAATAAGCACGAACCAACCGCGCCTGACGATCAGCACGTCTTCGAGAAGCCATGGAATCTCAGCCCATCCTTTTCAAAGCGTAAATCGTAAATTTATTGGAGTATTTTTTCATCTCGAACGTCGCAAATTGTTGAGCGGACTGGGAATTCAGGCGGTCTGAGCGGCCAATCAAAACCCACCGCTGTGACCTTGGTCATCTTGTGTAACCTACGACGGAAGGCCAATCTAGTAAAGGCGTAACAAGGCCTTCCCCGCTCGCGAAAACCTAGGGTTTGGAAAGCAAGTATGAGCGAAGTTACGAAACCGTCAACGGCAAAAGGATCGGACTGGACTCGTCTGCTCACCGATCCGGATCTGGTGAGCCATCTCGGCCGGCTGCTTCAGACCTATCGCGAGGTTGCGCCGGAGACGCGGGAAGCGGCGCTGCTCAAGGCGATGCGCGAGATCAAAGACGCCGCCGTCAAGGCCCGCGAACTCGCGAACCACGCTTCCGTTTCTGCCGAAGACGAGCTGGAACCAGCGGTCGAAACCGCGTTGCCCCATCCAGAACCGATCGATCAAGCGCCTCCGTTCGAACCCGAACCGGACTTGTTTGCGCCTCAGTCCGGGCTCGACCGGCGCCGTTACAAACGAATCAAGTGCTTTGTCGCGGTCGAGATTCATGTCGAGGGAATGGATGAGCCGGTGTGGGGGAACCTTTCCAATGTAGGCCGTGGGGGCTGCCTGGTAGAGACCGCATCGGCGGTTCCTGCCGGTAAAACGCTGGAAATCGGGTTGTGGGTTGCCAGCGGGAAGATCTGGGTGAAGGGCGTGATCCTGAGTGGCGTGGTCACCCGCACCGCGCCATCGTTCGGCGTGCGCGTAAAGTTTTCCGAGGCGGAACTGGCCGAGAAGGAACATCTGCGCGAATTTCTGAGATTCGTTGAAAACACGACGAGCAAGGCCCAAAGCGGACACGCTTATGTGGCCAAATTAAGAAGCTGAGATCCCCTCTCCAGCTTCCGAAAACCAGTAGCAACTTTTCCCACCCGCCGGGTTCATTCTTGAAAGACTTGATGAGGACACGAATGTCTGTGCGTGTGCGACATCTTGGAATCGCCGGGTTGCTGGTTGCGGCCGCACTGGCGGGCCAATTAGCCGTGGGCAGAAAGAAAGACAAGCCCGCTGGGACGATGGACGACCGAAAACGGGCGGTGCACGCACTGAACCGGCTAACGTTCGGTCCGCGGCCGGGCGAAGTCGAACGCGTCGCAGCCATGGGCGTGGACCACTGGATTGAACTCCAGCTTCGTCCCGAGAAAATTGACGACTCCGCCCTCGAATCGCGCCTGGCGCCATTCCGCACTCTGCGCATGGACACGCGTGCGATTGTTGAAAATTTCCCGCCCAACCAGCTGATCAAACAGGTTGCGGAAGGCAAAGCTTCGCTGCCGCGCGATCCCACCCAGCGCGCAATCTATGAAGCGCAGATCGAGCGCTACCAGGACAAACAAGAACGCAAAGAAGAAGCCGGCAAGAAAACGGCGGCGGGCGATTCTACAGGCGCCACGGGGACCGGCGAGGACAACCGGTCCGCGGATATGGAAGAATCGCGGCGGCGCGCCGAGCGGCAATCCGCGAATGTAAAGGCGCTGGAACTTCTGGATCTGCCACCCGATGAGCGCATGAAGGAAATCCTGCGCATGTCTCCCGAGGACCAGCGCGCGCTCGCCGAAACCAGCAAAGGCGCCAAGGCCGATGCGCTCATGGAGGGCATGAACCCGCAGCAAAAAGAGACTTTGATGGCGCTTAATAATCCCGAGCAGGTGGTGGTCACCGAGCTGATGCAAGCCAAGCTGCAACGCGCCGTCTACAGCGAGCGGCAGCTCAACGAAGTCATGACTGACTTCTGGATGAACCACTTCAACGTGTTCATCAACAAAGGCGCGGACCGTTATCTGCTGACTAGCTATGAGCGCGACGCGATCCGGCCGCATGGGATGGGGAAGTTTGAAGACCTGCTGGTCGCGACCGCCAAGAGTCCGGCCATGCTGTTCTATCTCGACAACTGGCTGAGCGTGGGGCCGGATTCGGACGTCGCTTATGGAATTCCCCAGCAGCCACATCGTCGTGGACGGCGCGGCAATGGACCCTGGGCGCAGGGGCGGCCGAAGGGCAAGAAGAAGCAGGCGAGCGGGCTGAACGAAAACTACGGCCGCGAGCTCATGGAATTGCACACGCTCAGCGTGAACGGCGGGTATTCGCAACGGGACGTCACCGAAGTTGCCAAGGTCTTCACTGGTTGGACACTGGAGCAGCCGAGAAAAGGCGGCGGCTTCCACTTCGAGCCGCGGATGCACGAGCCGGGTGACAAGATCGTGCTGGGCCATCGCATCAAGGAAAATGGCGAGAAGGAAGGTCTGGAAGTTCTCCGCATGCTGGCGCGCAATCCGAAGACCGCGCACTTCATCTCCGAAAAACTGGCCATGCGCTTTGTATCGGACGATCCGCCGGCGACGCTGGTCGAACGCATGGCGCAGACGTTTTTGAAGAAGAATGGCGACATTCGCGAAGTGCTGCGCACGATGTTCAAGTCACCGGAATTCTGGTCCCCGGAAACTTATCGCGCGAAAGTGAAAACACCTCTCGAATTCGTTGTCTCGGCGGTGCGGGCCAGCGGTGGGCAGGTAGACGACGCGCGGCCTCTGGTCGGCACACTCAACAACATGGGCATGATGCCTTATGGCATGATGCCGCCAACGGGTTACTCGATGAAGGCCGATACTTGGGTAAACTCGTCGGCGCTGCTCGGGCGCATGAATTTTGCGCTTGGTCTGGCGGCGGGCAAGGTGCGCGGAACCAGGGTGGACGCGGCGCAATTGGCGGTGGGCGCGACTGACGCGCAACAGGCGCTCGCGTCGCTCGAAAATTCGCTGCTGGCCGGCGAGATTTCCAAGCAGACGCACGATACCATCAGCAAGCAACTGGAAGACCCGAAGATCAGCCAGCGGCGACTGGATGATCCATCGCGTCCACCGAACGTGGGCGCGATTGCGGGGTTGATTCTGGGGTCGCCGGAGTTTCAGAGGAGATAGCTGCGAGCCACGAGCTTCGAGCTATGAGCGAACCCGAGTCGGTTGCTCAAAGCTCGTCGCTCGCAGCTCGCAGCAGCAGCTCGCAGCAGAGGTCTTTTTATGTCCATCACTCGTCGAGTCTTCCTTCTCAATAGCGCCCTCG
>Ga0209698_10008517_pt1 | contig 10580 bp, 10 predicted proteins | sample LitLauG_LLR_2012_FD_187203 | JGI IMG/M metagenome (GOLD analysis project Ga0209698, IMG submission 187203) | Freshwater sediment microbial communities from Pennsylvania, USA - Little Laurel Run_MetaG_LLR_2012 (SPAdes) (version 2) | ecosystem: Environmental > Aquatic > Freshwater > Creek >... | reverse complement strand
CGCCAGCAGATTCGTCTGGTAGGCGATGTCGTCGATGATCGAGATCCTCGTGGCGATCGACTTCATCGCCTCCACCGTGCGCCCCACCGCGTCCCCGCCTTCCGTGGCCTCCTTCGAGGCCTTGCTCGCCATCGTGTCCGTGACCCGCGCGTTCTCGGTGTTGGCGGCGATCGACCGCGTCATGTCCTGCATCGAGGAGGTCGTGAACTCGAGCTCCGAGGCCTGCTGCGAGGCGGCATGCGACAGCGACTGCGCGGTCTCGGAGACCTGCTGCGCGGCCGCCATGAGGGCGTCGGCACCGCTGCGCACCTCGGCAAGGGTTCGCGATAGGGCATCGCCGGCGCTGCCAAAGGAGTCCTGCAGTTCCTTCCAGGCACCGCGATGATCGCCCTCCATCCGCTGCGTGAGATCGCCCTGCGCCATGGCGCCGACGACCCGTCCGATGTCGGCGAGTCCCCGCTCGGAGGTGGCCAGGAGCTCGTTGATGCGTTCGCCGACCTGGCGGAAGAATCCCGTCTTGCCCCGGGTCTCGATGCGGCGGGCGAAGTCGCCATCGAGCGCCGCGGCCACGATGCCGGCGAGCTCGGCCTCGCCCGCGATCTGCTGGGTGCGATCGACGTACTGACCCACCGTTCCGAGCCGCGCGCCGCCCGGACCGGTGACGGGGGAGGCGGTGAGTTCATAGGTGCGGCCGGCAAGGACGATCTCGCGGCGCTCGGTCGAGCGAAGGGCCCGCATGCGCGCGACCTCCTCCGCGCCGGCGGGGTGGAAGGAGGCGAGCGAGCTCCCCACGACCTTGCGCGGATCGAAGCCCGGGAATTCGGAGCGCATCACCTCCGGGTCCCGCTCGAGGATCGCGCGCAGGGCGGCGTTGGCATAGACGACGATCCCCTCGTTGTCGGCGATGCACACCGGCATGGAAGAGGATTCGAGCGCCTGCTGGGTGCGCGTCGTCTCGGCCAGGAGACGCTCGTCGGCGAGCTTGCGCTCGCGCAGCCCCTGCTGCATGGCCGACAGCGCCCGCAGGAGCTGGCCCGGTTCGTCGCGGGAACCGGCGGGGATCGGATGATCGAGGCTTCCCTGCTCGACCGCGCGCGCGGCCTCGACGGCGGCGGTGATGGAGCGCACGACGAAGCGGCTCACGAGGCTCGCGAGGAGCCAGCCCAGGATGGCGAGCGCCACCACTGCGCCGACGATCGTGCGCAGGCTGCCGAGCAGTTCCTCGCGCAGGTCGCCGATGTAGATGCCGGAGCCGATCACCCAGCCCCAGGGCGCGAAGCCCTTCACGAAGGAGATCTTGGGCACCGGCTGTTCCTGGCCGGGCTTGGGCCAGAGGTAGGGCACGAAACCCTCGCCGTCCGATTTCACCTTGTCCGCGAAGGCGACGAAGACGGCCTTGCCGTTGGGATCGCGGATTCCGCTCGCATCCTTGCCATTGAGTTCGGGCTTGATCGGATGCAGCACGATGCGCGCATCCATGTCGTTGATCCAGAAATAATCGTTGTTGCCGTAGCGCATCCCCGAGATCGCCTCGCGGGCGAGCGTTTGCGCCTCGGCGCGACCCAGGGCGCCGGATTTCTCCTTCTCCTGCGCCCATGCCAGGACGCTCCAGGCCGACTGGACGGCGCTGCGCGTGAGGTTCTCGCGCTGGCGGTATCCCTCGCGGTACTGGACCGTGCAGAACCAGGCGCTCAGGACGACGAGGCCCAGGGTACCCAGCAGGGCGATGAAGCGAAGCTTGGTGGCAAGGCTTCGATTGGCAATCCAGGAGCTCATGGACCGGTTCCTCGCAAGGAAGGGCACGGCAATCGGCGCCCCGTCGCGCGATTTTCGGATGGCGCACGGGGGTCCGTTTGCCGGAAAAGCCTTCCGATTCCACCCTGACAGCCGTCCCGCCATGTGTAACTGATTCCCAGATCCTGTCGGGATGGCCGGCGCAGCTGCGTTGGACCTGGTGATGCGGGCGATCGCGTGGAATTTCCGGTCCCTCGCAGGTTCCCAGCCCGATATTCCCCGCGGCCCAGGCGGATGAGGGGCCGCCCCAAGGGAGTCACCATGGAAATTCGTCCTCCTGCTCCGGCGACCGCCCCGATCCGTGTCCGCGGCACAGCGCTGCGGATTCCCGGCGTGAACGTCGCGCGGCCCGAGCATCGCGGTCTGCGCCTGCAGGCGCGATCCCTCGCCCGGCGGCACCGGACTCCTGCCCACGCCCTCGGCATCGGTGCCGCCTATGTCGTGCTCGCGGGCGGAGCCAGCCTCGCCGCCGGCGAGGGGGCACTCGCTCCCCTGCCCGCTGCGGCCATCGTGGCGCTCACGACCGTGCTCGCGGTTCGCGCCATCTTCTGGCTGCACCGGCATTCCTGGAGCGGCGTCCTCGATGTGGAGATGACGGACGAAGCCCTTCATATCGACGGCCGCGCCGTGCCCCGCTCCCGCTTCCGGGATTTCACGATCCTGCGCACCTATTGCACCGACGAAGGCGGCGGGGAGCGCGGGGACGATTGGGCGGTGATCGGATACACGGCGGGCGAGGAGTCCCGGGTGATCGGGCACCTGCCCCTCCACGCGGCGCGTTGCGTCGTGCGCGGCTTCAACGAGGTCGTGGGGCTCACGCGCCCGTTCGGACGGGTAACGGCCTGCTACCCCCTGTCGGGTTCCTCGGCGACCCTTCGTTCGTTCCCTTGATGCGGCAGCCCGACCCTATCGCCGCACTCCACGCGGCCGCGACGATCACCCGGGCGCACTTTGCCGCAAGAGCGTCCCCGGTCCCTGCGCCGAGGCGGGCGGTTCCAGCTTCAGTCGGGTCGAAAGCGCCAGGTATCGCGGGTCCTGCCGCAGGGGCCAGAGGAAGGGATCGAGCTTGAAATAGGAGAGGTCCTCGTTCTGGTGCAGGGCCCGGTCGAGCCACTCGAAGGCCTTGCGGCTGTCGCCGCGAAAGGCGTAGACCTCGGCCACCTGGGTCGCGGAATCGGCGCCGTGCTTTCCGATGAAGGCGCGCAGCGCCTCCTCCGATTCGGCCTGGCGGCCCAGGGCCCAGAGGGCGAGCGCCCGGTCCTGCGTGCGCCGCGCCTCGTCGGTCTCCTTGTCGGCGGCATCGAGCGCCTCCTGCGCGCGTCCCAGGAGAAGGAGCGCCTGGGACAGCTCGCCCTGGAGGCCCGGAAAGGTCGGGTTGATCGCCTGCAGGCCGGCCAGCGTCGCGACCGCGTCCTCGAAGTGGCGTCCCGAGAGCTGGTTGTCGGCCAGGGTGTAGAGATTGCCGGTATCGAGGGGATCGAGCTCGAGCATCGTCTTCTCGTTGGCGATCATCTCCTGGTTGTCCCCCGTCCGGCAGGCTCCGAAAAGGAGCAGGTCGTCGCGCGCCTGCAGCCCGTTCCAGCCGTTGGGGTCGGCGCGGTAGGCCGCCGCGTACTCCCGTGCCGCGCCGTCCCAGTCCCGGTCGTGGATGCGCAGGACCTGCCCGAGGATGAAATGCGCCCCCGCATTCCGCGCGTCGAGCGAGAGGGCACGCTGCTCGGCGGCGAGGATGTGGGGCACCGCCTCGGAAAACGGGACATCCCCCCGGGCCGCCCGGTCGAGCCAGGCGTTGCCGACCTTGGCCCAGGCGAGCGCGTACCCGGGCTCGATCTGCACCGACTTCTCGAACAGCTCGGCCGCCTTCTGGTAGTCGCCGGCATTGCCCCGGTTGAGGAGGTACGTGCCATTGAGGTACAGGGCATAGGCGCGCACGTCGTGCTCGCGCGCCGGAGCGGGGGCCGCTCCCAGGCCGAGCGCGAGGTGCATTGGCTCCTGCACGGCCCGCACGATCTCGTCCTGCACCCGGAAGATGCCCCCCAGCTTGGGCTCGTAGGTGTGCGACCAGAGCTGCACGTCATCGGAGGCGCGGATCAGCTGGACGGAGATGCGCAGGCTGTTGCCCTCCTTGCGCACGCTGCCCTCCAGCACATGGTTGACGTGGAGCATGCGCGAGATTTCGGCGACCGTCGCCGGCTTGCCCTTGAAGTAGAACGAGGAGGTGCGTGCGATCACGTGCAGGTCGCGGTTCTGCGCCAGCTGGTCGATCAGTTCCTCGGTGAGTCCCTCGGCCAGCGGCTCCTGGTCGTGGCCTTCGCTCATGTCCGTGAAGGGCAGCACGACGAGCGACTTCTCGAGTGGCGGGATCACGCCCGCCGCGGCGACCGCGGCGCCGACGGCGCTCGAGGCAAGGGACGAGGAGGAGTCGGCACGGGGCGCCCGCAGGAGTGCGGTGGTCAGCGCGCCGATGAGGATCGCGCCGGCGACCGCGGCCACCGCGACGAGATGCCGGGCGAGGAACTTGCGCGCGCGATAGGCCGGCGAGGCCGAGGCCGCCTGCACGGCCTCGCCCGACAGGTAGCGGCGCAGGTCGCGGTCCATGGCGAGCGCCGTCGGGTAGCGTTCGTCCACGGAAAGGGCCAGGGACTTGAGGACGATCGCGTCGATCTCGCCCTTGAGCATCCGGCCCAGGCGGGCAGGGTCGCCCCCGCGTGCCTCGGCCGCGGCGGCATCGATCCGCGTGCTCGGCAGTCCCGTGAGCGTCGGCGCCTCGGCGGCCGGATGGCGCAGGGGTTCGCCCGCCGCCGGGGGCTGGGCGAGGAAGGGCAGCTTGCCCGTGAGGAGTTCGAAGAGCATCACTCCCAGCGAGTAGACGTCGCTCGCGGGCGTGAGCTCCTCGTCGTGGAACTGTTCGGGGCTTGCGTATTCGGGCGTGAGGGCGCGGCCCCAGACCTGGGTGAGGCGCGTCGACTCGTCCTCGAGCATGCGCGCCACCCCGAAATCGAGCAGCCGCACCCCGCCCTGCTCGTTCACGAGCACATTGCTGGGCTTGATGTCCCGGTGCAGCACGCCCTTGCTGTGCGCGTATTGCACGGCCTCGAGGACCTGCAGCATGAGCCCGAGGCGGCCGCGGATGTCGAGCCGGCGCGCGTCGCACCAGGTCGTGATGCTGCGTCCCGGCACGTACTCCATGGCGAGGTAGGGATAGCCCTCGGGGGCGAGCCCGGCGTCGTAGAGGCGCGCGATGTAGGCGTGCTCGAGGCCGGCCAGGGCCTGGGTCTCGCGCGCGAAGCGCTCCGCGATGTCGGGGCGCATCGAGCCGATGCTGGGGATCTTGAGCGCCACGTCGCGGCGCATGATCCCGTCGGCGCGCTGCGCGAGCCAGACCTGGGCCATGCCACCGGCGCCGAGCTTCCTGACGAGGGCGTAGGGGCCGATCCGCGCGCCCGCCTGCAGGGGCGGGGGCGCGCCCGAGAGATGCACGGCGACCTTGGGTGCGAGGGAATCGAGGTGGAGGCGGTGCTCCGGGAAGAGCGCCTTGCGCAGGTCCGGGAGGATGTCGGCGTGCTCGGGCCCCAGGGCCTCGTACCAGGCCTTGCGGCCCGCCTCGTCGCGCTCGATCGCCTCGTCGAGCAGGCGGCTCAGGCGCTCGAGCTGTTCGAGGGAGAGCGGCATCGGGCTCGCCGGCGCGGGTTCAGTGCGCGCGCAGCAGTGCCTGCAGGAGGATCTGGGCCTTCTCCCAATCCCGCTGCACGGTGCGCACGGTGAGGTCGAGGGCTTCGGCGATTTCCTGTTCGGTATAGCCGCCGAAAAAACGCATCTCGACGACGCGCGCCATGCGCTCCTCGACCTTTTCCAGCTCGAGCAGGGCCTCGTGCACCCCCAGGATCTCGAGGTCGCCGTCTGCGATCGATCCGGCGAGCTCGGTCGACAGGGTGAGCTTTTGCGCCTCGCCGCCCCGGCGCTCGGCCTGCCGGGCCCGCACGCTGTCGATGATGATCGAGCGCATCACCTGGGCGGCATAGCCGAAGAAGGCCCTGCGATCCTCGAGCGTGAGTTCGCCCGTCTGCACGAGGCGCAGGTAGGACTCGTGGACAAGGGCCGTCGTGTCGAGGACCGTGTTGCGCCCGCCCTGGTAGAGGCGCGAGTGGGCGAGGCGGCGCAGTTCCTGGTAGGCCGCGGCGAAGAGCGCGTCACGTGCGGCCTTGTCCCCGCCCTTGACGCGCGATAGAAGCACCGTGAGACGTTCGCCCATGGGGAATCCCTGCGATCCCGCGCACTTCCGGATGGAAGCGCGATGCTGCAATGCCACACGCCGAAGTTGTTGCAATTCATTCTAGTCAAGACAATGCTCCGGAGCGAGGAATCAATGGGCGCGCGAAGGCTCGGCCCGCAGGGGGAAATGTCGCGTTTTGCCCGGGCCGAGCGTTTTTTCCCCTGAGGAGGCGGGAATTTCGGGCGATGGAACCCCGGCGCCGTGTCCGCCCTCCCTCGTGAACGAACCTGTGGAGGATGCAATGGCGCGAGCGATGTCCCCGAGTTTGCAAGGCGCGGCTCCCGCGCGCTGCCTGGCGGCCTGCGGCCTGGCCCTGCTGGCGCTGGCAGCCTGTCCCGGCGCGATCGCGGGCACGGAGATGGGTGTGGCCCAGGTCGGCAACAGCGTGAAGTTTGTCGTTCCCCCGAACTGGAAGGTCGCCCAACAGAACGACCAGGTCGCAATGATCATGCCCGAGACCCAGCCCCAGGGCGGGTGCCTGCTCGCGGTGACGCCGATGTTCGAGGACGACATGCACGATGACATGGCGCTTGCCATGAAGTCCGCCGAAATCATGCTTCCGCCCCAGCTGCGCCCCTTTGGTGTCGGGGGGATCTCGCGCCTCGAGGGCGTGTCGGTCAAGGGCTGGCACTTCATCGATCTCTACGGCAGCGCGGGCGATCCGCGCCAGGGAATGGCCGCACACGTGCTGGTCGCCCAGCTGGGAACCCGCAGGGCCGTCATGTTCGGCCTCTCGAGTTCGAAGATCGACGACAACATCTACACCATGGCGGCGGAGCCCAAGCCCGTCTGCCTGGCAGGCCAGAACAACCGGCTCTGGGTGACGATCTTCCACAGCCTGATGTTCAGCGGCGTGCCCATGGACCCGACCGAGTTCCGCCGGCTGCTCGTCGGCAACTGGTCGCACATGGGGAAGGTGGCGCTTTCGCTCAGCTTTGCTCCCAACGGCGACTTTTCCAAGGGCGGGGCGAGCGGGTACGTCCTGCACAACGTGAAGCCGGGCTACGACGAATACAACACGACTTCGCTCGGGATGGGCGGTCGCTGGGAAACGCCGGGAGGGGACCAGCTGCTGCTCCACTGCAATCGGGGCTGCAACGCCGACCTGAAGAATCTCGTGAGCATCGTGCGCAAGGTCGATCCCTCCAACCCCGGGGGATCGGCGTGGACGCTGCGCACGATCGGCATGCCCTCCTCCGGGGATTTCACCCTGGATTACGGCCGGGATCGCTGAACCGCTCTCCGGTGGCAAAAAAAAGCGCCCCGCCGGATCCGGCGGGGCGCGCGGTTTTTGCTCCAGCGGCCCGCGCGATCAGTGCGGAGGCGGCGGCGGAGGCGGCGGCGGTGCCGCGTTGTAGGGGAGGGACTGGCCGGGCAGCAGGTTGCCCTTCGAATACATGCACTGTTCGTAGGCGATGTCGTAGCGGCGCTGCGTGGAATAGGCGCCGCGGCTGGCTTCGCCGGCTCCCGCGGCCGATCCGATGAGAAGGCCTGCGCCTGCGCCACCCGCCGCGCCGCGATTGCCACCCATGAGGCCGCCCGCAGCGGCGCCGATGGCGGTTCCCACGATGGCCGAGCCCACGGCGGCCTCATTGACCGGGTTGTTGGGGTTGTTGGCGCCCGAGGATTGCGCCGCCCAGCCGCGGCACTGCTGGTCCTCGGACACGAAGACTTCGAAGGGCTTGCCGGGTGCGGGCATGACCCGCACGCTCGGGCCCTGGGGGGCGGTGGTGCATGCACCCAGGGCCAGCGCGACGGCGCCGGCAAGAATGCGACTGGAAGACATGTTCTGGTTCTCCTCGTGGTTCGCCAGGGCCGGGGACCGGGCCCCAAGGGGCGGCCTTCACGCCGCCAACACGAAAAGTTTAGGCCTGCCGCGCCCCGTCCGGGTTCCCGGACCGGGGTCGCGGTGGTAACGGCATGTAAGGGCGCGAAACGAGGCTCAGTGCGCGTGGCTGTGGTTGGCGTCGGCCTGGTCAGCGCGCGCGCGGCGGGGAAACATGTACGAGACGAACGACTTGAGCGCCAGCAGGCCGAAGAGGACGTAGCCGACGGTCCAGATGATGTGCTGGTCCGGATACACCTTGTTCAGGACGGCGATGACGGGAATGCCGGTCAGGCCGATCAGGATGCCCCAGGCGTTGCCGGCTTGCGAGTTGCGGGGTTTGTGGGCTGCCATTTTTCGTTACCTCAATGCTCTGGTTGCTGTGGAGTCGGGACGGATCCCGATGCAGCATGCATTGTGATGCCTCTTGCGAAAAGTTGGCATCCGCCGTTCGCACGACTAAAGATTTCGGATGGGTCCCGCACTGCGAAATAGCATGGACTAGCTAATGGTCTTTGCCCCGTCCCAGCGGGGGGCGATCTCCAGGGGAACCCCCAGGAGATCCAGCACCCGCGCCAGGGAATGGTCGACGATGTCCTCCACCGTGCGGGGTTGAAGGTAAAAGGCCGGGACCGGCGGGAGGACGATGGCTCCCATCTCGGTCACCGAGGCCATGTTGCGGATGTGCACGAGATGCAGTGGCGTTTCGCGCACCAGCAGGATGAGCCGCCGGCGTTCCTTGAGGGTCACGTCGGCTGCACGCGTCACGAGGTTGTCGCTGATCCCGTGCGCGATGGCCGCGAGCGAGTTCGCCGAACAGGGCGCCAGCACCATCGCCTCGCAGCCAAAGGATCCCGAGGCGATGCTGGCGCCGATGTCGCCGACGGGATGCGTCGCATCGGCAAGCGCTTCGGCATCGGCGCGCCGCATGCCGAGTTCCTGGTGCAGGCTGATGGTTCCCGCCGCGGAGACGACGAGGTGGGTCTCGATCCCCCCGGCCGCGCGCAGGTGGCGCAGGAGCCGCACCCCATAGATCGAACCCGATGCGCCGGTGATGGCGACGATGATGCGCCGGGGCGCCGCGCCGGTGCGGCCGCCGGTCAAGCGCCCGCCGTCTCGCCCAGCAGGGTCTTCAATTCCCCGCTCTCGAACATCTCGGCCATGATGTCCGATCCGCCGACGAACTGTCCGCGCACGTAGAGCTGCGGGATGGTCGGCCAGTTCGCATGCTCCTTCACGGCCTGGCGCACCTCCTCGTCCTCGAGGACGTTGACCGTGACGAGATTGCGCACGCCGCAGGATCGCAGGATCTGCACTGCGCGGCCGGAAAAGCCGCACTGGGGGAACTGCGCCGTGCCTTTCATGAACAGGACGACGGGGTTGGCGGTGACCGTCTCGCGGACGAAATCGGAGGCGTTCTGGGACATGGGGGGTATTCCTCGGCTGTCGGGCATCCCGGCGCAGCGTGGCCGGGTCGAGGGTCCAGTGTAGGAAGCGGGTCCGCGGGCGTCAAATCGAGGCCGCCTGTGCGGCACACACGCGCTCGAGTCCCGCCAGGTCGCGCAGGCTGCGCACGGCGCCCAGGCCATGCGCGCAGGCCAGGGCGCGCACGGCCTGCCCCTGGTCGAACCCGTGCTCGACGAGGACGGCGCCCCCCGGAAGCAGGTGCTGCGAGGCGCCGGCGAGCACGCGCCGCAGGGCCCCCAGGCCATCGCCCCCATCGGTGAGCGCCTCTCGCGGTTCGCTTGCCAGGTCGGCGAGGTGCGGATCGTCCCCGGCGACATAGGGCGGATTGGCCGCGACCAGGTGAAAGCGCATGCCGGCGCAGGCCCCGTACCAGTCGCTCTGGCGCAGGGCGATGCGCGCGCCCAGTCGCAGGGCATTGGCCTGTGCATAGCCTAGCGCGGCCTGCGACCGGTCGACCGCGAGGATCTGCAGATCGGGGCGCGCGAGCGCGAGCGAGATCGCGATGCAGCCCGAGCCGGTCCCCAGGTCGAGGACGCGCGCGCCCGGCAGGTCGCGCAGGGCATCGAGGGCGGCTTCCACGAGGATCTCGGTCTCGGGCCGGGGCACGAGCACGCCCGGTCCGACCGCGAAGCGGTGACCGTGGAATTCGCGCTCGCCCAGGAGGTAGGCCATGGGGGTCCCCGACGCGCGATCGCGCGCGAGGCGCTGCCAGCGCGCGGCATCCTCCGCCGCGACGGGAAGATCCGGGTGGGCCAGCAGCCGCTCCCGCGGCAGGCGCAGGACGTGCGCGAGCAGGGCCCGGGATTCGGAGGCGGGGAGGGCGACGGTCGCGGCAAGTTCGCCGGCCCGAAGGACCCGCACCCCTTCCAGGAGGCCGCTCACGCCGATTCGGCCAGCGCCGCCAGCTGCTCGGCCTGGTGCTCGGTCGTGAGGGCGCGGCTCAGTTCGTCCAGGTCGCCGTCGAGGATCTGGTCGATCTTGTAGAGCGTGAGGTTGATGCGGTGGTCGGTCACCCGGCCCTGCGGAAAATTGTAGGTGCGGATCCGCTCGGAGCGGTCGCCGCTGCCCACGAGCAGGCGCCGCGCGGTCGATTCCTGCCGGTGCTGCGCCTGCTGCTGCGCATCGCGGATGCGGGCCGCGAGCACCTTGAGGGCACGCTCCTTGTTCTTGTGCTGCGACCGGTCGTCCTGGCACTCGACGACGAGGCCGGTGGGCAGGTGC
>Ga0209698_10008516_pt1 | contig 10580 bp, 2 predicted proteins | sample LitLauG_LLR_2012_FD_187203 | JGI IMG/M metagenome (GOLD analysis project Ga0209698, IMG submission 187203) | Freshwater sediment microbial communities from Pennsylvania, USA - Little Laurel Run_MetaG_LLR_2012 (SPAdes) (version 2) | ecosystem: Environmental > Aquatic > Freshwater > Creek >... | reverse complement strand
CTCAAAGGGAATTCATTGCCCACATACAGCATCCCCTGCAAAAAAGGAAGGAAATGTAAGTCGAGATCCACAAAACGATTCTCCGCCAGGTAAGTATCGGCAGAAGGAATCGCTCCCTGCAGCTCCAGGTTTTTGGTCCAGGTATTAAATGCGCCTTCATCCCAATGTTGCCGGTACACTTCTTTGGTGCGCCAATGCTGGATAATTTGGGAAATTTCCCCCGGACCGTCATAGTGTAAGTGAAAGGCCGTGATGGCCTTCCCGTTCGGGGTAGATAAAAAGGTGTGCACCAACTGTTGTGCATCATCCATGATAAACACCCCACAGCGCACGAAAGGAACACCCAGAATGATTAACTCATTCCACACCAGGGGCGTAATCTTTTCCAGGTCATCCGTTGTTCGCATGGACGCTATCTCAGCGCGCACCCGGTCAACCGATGCGCGTTTGACTACTTCCCATGCCTGGGCCTCTGCCTTTTGCAAATCCAGGAACCGGGTGTAACTAAGGTTGAATACCGCTGCGAACCGTTCTACCAAATTGATGGTTTCTGGTGGTTGAATTTCCGGGGTCGTCACACCAATTAACCCTTTGGAAAAGAAGGCAATGTTCTGTACCCGTTGTTCCCAAATCCGGTCAGGCGCAAAGCTAAGCCCCATTTCATCGCGCAGGAAGTGAATATATTCGTTGAGTTCGCTGCCCGTTTGCACGAGTGTCAGCGATTTTTTCTTTGCTTTCCAGGCCGCATACATTTTTGAAAATCCCGGCCGGTCGATTTTTCCCCGGAATTTATTGGTGAAATGGTTGCCCCCCTGGTCGGTCACCCAGCATTCGAGTTCACCTTCCTCCTCCATAAACGTGCCTATGTAGATGCGGTCTGGCAAAATGCCCAGCCCCGCAAACTGTTGAAAAAGCACGGAGGCCGTCTCTGCCAACTCATCACTTTTCTGCATGGCTAACGTGCGGCTTCTTACCCGTTCGAGAGCGGCTTCAATCCTGGCTTCCCGCGCCTGTGCTTCAGCCTGTTTCAAATCGTTAAAGCGCGTGTAAGACATGTCGAACACCTTTCCCAGCCGGTGGAGAATCTCGAATTTTTCATCAGTTATATGTTCTGTCGCCACAATTTCAATAGCGCCAAAATTGTAAAAAGAAGCAGAATACACGACACTTTCAGGGGCCTCCAGCGCCTTTTTGATCAGCGTGGGAAAACTGCCCACTTCATTAAAAAAGGCCTCCTGAAATTGCTTTTTCTCCTCCCCCTTCATTTCATAGACCCATTTTTTATTTTTTTGTTTCCAGGCGTCTATCACGGACTTAAAATACGGATGCCGGAACGGCTTAATATAATAAGGCTCTGGCGGCTCGTTGAGTTCCGTGCTGGCCACCCACATTTCAGCCCGGAGGAGTTCGGGATTGTTGATCCAGATGATGCAGCTCGTCAGGGCAAATTCAAGGCGATTCAATTCCGTAAATACCGTGGCGACCAGTTCCGCCAGTTCATCGGAATTTTGCATGGCCATCGTCCGGGAGCGCACTCTTTCCAGGGCGGCTTCGACATGCGCTTCGCGTGCCTGCTCTTCGGCTTTTAGCAGGTCATTAAAACGCGTGTAGGTGAGATCAAACACTTTCCCGAAACGAAAAAGGATATCGAGGCTCGCTGGCGCCAGAGGTTCCAGGCTATCGGCTTGCAGGGCGCCGAAACCATGAAAAGAAACAGAAAAAAATATCCGGTCCAGTGCCATCATGGCCTTTTTTACTTCTGCAGACACATTTTTAGCGCCGGTATCATTGAATAAGAATTGATCAAGGGACTTCTTTTCTTCCCCTTTGAGTTCGTACACCCACCCGGGGATTCGATCTGCCCAGGCCTTGCGAAATGCTTTGTAATAGGGATGATCCGGAAATTGGATCACGAATGAATCCGGCGTCTGATTTATTTCCGGGTTCGCCATCCAGGTCGTTGCGGCCGTTGCATTGGCATCCATCATCCAAAGAATACATCGGGTGAGGGCTAAATCGAGTTTGGTAAGTTCCCTAAAAACAATATCAACCAGCTCGGCCAGTTCACTTGATTTTTGCATTGCTGTCGCGCGTGCGCGTACCCGTTCAAGCCCCAGTTCGATTTGCGACTCTCTCGCCTGGTCTTCGGCTTTTTGTAAATCCAGGAATCGGATGTAAGACTGATCAAAAACGTTGGCAAACCGAATCAATACGTCTTTGTCTTTTTCGGACGGTATATTGCCGGTGTAGCTGGGAATATAGATGCCTGAATGGGTGGCAAAAGCAATCGACGCCGCATAGGTCTCTTTTTCCAACAGTGACTTCTTCATTGCTTCAGGCAGGTCTTTATTGTTCGTACATTCAAAAGCCCAGGCCCAATATTTATTTTTTTCCTCAAAGGCATACACTTTTGAAAAATAGTCATCCCCATTTTCTTTGGCTTTCCAGATGTCGCTGATGATGGCATGCTCTGTATAAGGTATCAACGTGTTGACCACTTCAGGAAATCCTTCGCCCGTAATCCAAAAATTGATTTCTTTATGATCTTCCTGGAAAGTAACGATGGTGATCGCTTTATCCCCCGCCAATAGTAAGTCCAGCGCAGAAAGCTGTTCATACAATACCTTGACTATCTCGACCAGCTCGTCACTCCTGCCCATGGCCAAAGACCGCGAGCGCACTTTTTCAAGAGCGGTTTCAATTTGCGCTTCCCTCGCCTGGGCTTCTGCTTTCTGCAAATCAAGAAACCGGGTATAGGATTGTTCGAAGATATTTCCAAAGCGTTCAAAGATGTCATGAAAGGAGGGAAATGGTTCGAAGGTGATAATAAACAAATAGCCTCGGGAGAAATACAATACGTGCCAGTACATATTGGGGCGGCTGCCGGCTGCAACGGTTAGCCGCGACGGGAGTGAAGTCCCTTTCTTCAAATAGCTCAGGTGGACGGCAAGGGTATCTCCGGAAAGATGCCATACCCGAAATTTATCACCCGACTGCCAGCCCTCAAAAACTGATCCATAGGACGGGGTTTCATCGTAACGCACGATAAAAGATTCAGCGATCATTTCACCGGTGGCGTCAGTGATCCATTGTTCAGCGACCGGTTCCTGGCCTTGAAATGTAGCAATCCCGCAGGTGCGGATATCCGTGGACGGTATGCCCAGTCCCAGTAATTGTTTAAATAAAACAGACACCGTTTCTGCCAATTCCTCGCTTCGCTGCATAGCCATCGTTCTCGCCCGAACCCTTTCAAGGGCCAGTTGAATTTGCGATTCCCGGTATTGCGCCTCCGCCTTTTTTAAATCGATGAACCGTATATACGTCTGTTCGAATACAGCGGCAAATCTTTCTAAAAGAAGAACGCTCTCCGCGGATGCCGGGGCGTTCGTTTGCACATTCAGGATTCCTTTTGAAAAAAAGGCAACGGTGACAATTCTCCTGGTTTCATCCGGGTCGTAGGCGGCTCCGCCCATGGCGGCCCGGTAGGTCATAAAATCGTGAAGTGCAGTTCCCTTAAGATCGATGACCATTGATTTTTTATGATCCTTCCACCCTTTATAGATCGGCGCCGTCACATGGGGCTCATCCAGCGAAAATTTGAAGACCTTATCCATTCGGCGGCCATACATGGTCACCCAATATTCAATAACACCTTCTTCTTCATTGACAATGCCAATGCTGGCCTGGTTAACGTCTTCCCCCATTTCCTTAAACTGCTGAAAAAGGAGGAACACCGTCTGGGATAGTTCTTCACTTTTTTGCATGGCCATCGTTCTGGCCCGAACTCTTTCCAGCGCCAGCTCTATTTGCGATTCCCTGGATTGTTTTTCCGCGTTTCGGAGATCCAGGAAACGGGTATAGGTAAGATCGAAAACGCCGGCAAATCGTTCCAGCAACGCAATCGTCTCCGAGGGAGCCGGCTCCGTATAAGAAATAGAAAGGAGGCCCCTGGAAAAAAAGGCAATATTGATTACCCGGCGTTCTTTTAAATTGTCATTGGAAAAATTGACGTCACTTAAGCTATTGCGGAACTTATTATATCGCCTCAATTCTTCGCCACCGATGTCAATGACCAATGACTTTTTATGTTCTTTCCAGGCCGTATAGATTTTACCCATAACAATGGGTTCGTCTACCGGTGCGACGAAAGCCTGGTTGACCTGGGTGCCCTCGTTGGTCAGGGATAGCTCTATAACTTTTTCCACTTCATTGATTATGCCAATCGTGATCTGGACGGGATCTTTTCCCAATTCTTTAAACTGCCGGTACAGCAGGTATGCCGTTTCAAAGAGTTCCTCACTTTTTTGCATGGCCATCGTTCTGGCGCGCACCCTTTCCAGTGCTAGTTGTATGTTCGATTCCCGCGCCTGGCTTTCGGCTTCTTTCAAATCCAGGTACCGTCGGTAGGTTAAACTGAGTACTGAAGTAAATTTTCGGAAAATGCTTAATTGGTTCTCTGTTAACTTATTTTCTGTCCAGGCAAATACAAATCCCTCTTTAAAATACATGAAATGTCCGTACTGCACTGCCTCTACCGGGTATTCCGGGTAGGCGATTTGCGGACTGATGACATCGTAATATGCCTTTATTTCGCGGCCGTTCAGCACCGGAAAATATTCTTCTTGCAGCTTCCAATGATCAAAGATTCCGTCGAGTACCGGGTGGCCCTCCTGCTTCAGTTTTCCTGAAACCGGGAAGGAATCGCCGTCTTTAGCGATCGAGGTGGTGGTCAGGTAGGTCGTATGGGTTTCTTCGTCAATTCGTCCCACCCCGCAGCGCCAGGGTAATACACCCAATGCTTTCAATTCTTTAAAAAATACATTGATTGTCTGCGACAATTCTTCGGAACTGTGCATACCCATCGCATGGGAGCGGACCCTTTCTAGAGACACTTCCATTCTGGCTTCTTTCGCCTGCGCCTCGGCCGCAGCCATATCCGTATAACGTTGGTAGGAAAGTTCAAAAACATTCCGGAACCGCTCCAGGATCGCTATCTGTTCTTTGCTGAGCGCCTTGAAGGAAGAAATGCTCAAACCTCCCTGGCCAATGGAGTAAGAGTAATAATTAACCGATTTGGCGGCGTCCAGTTTTGGATCGGGCAGATAGCCTATTTCAAGGCGGTAGGCTCTCCAGGCTTCCATTTCGCTTTCCGGAATTTTGATGGAAGCAAAAGCGTCCTTGGCGCGGCGCAGCTTCTCGGCCCATTCTTTGACAGTAGGATGGTCTTTATAATGGATGTCAATCGTGCCGGTTACGCCATAGTCGGAATAATAATAGCTTCGGACGGTTTCTTTTTCATCGTTATTGATAATGATTTCGGTATTGCGGAGTGGCGTAAATCCAAGGGTAAGTAGCTGGGTAAAAATAACTTCGCTGACCGCGGACAAGTGTTCGGCTTGCTGCATGCCCATCGCGACAATTCTCACCTGGTCAAGAGCTGCTTCGATTTTCAGATCACGCTTTAATTTTTTTAGCGAAGAGTCCTTTTTTTCCAGCTTTTTCTCCAGTTGCTCATTTCTTGCCAGCAGCGATTTTTCTGTTTGCTTTTTCATTCGTTCAAATCATTGGATATAATTACCGGGCTTTTGAAATAAGAATTAGCGGAGCGTTTTCATGGGGAATGGTGATCATTCTTTAAAGATAGCTCAAAGCTGATTAGCCGAACGGCCGTGGTCCCTAAATAGGAAAAATAATACTGATGATCAGTTTCATACATTATCGACAGGACAAAGTTGCTGACGGTTTTCCTATTTACACGATTCCCTGCAGCCTTCCCATTTCTTTAACACCGGCTACCTGCTTTTGTTGCTTTTCCCCGTTGTTTATTTGAACAAGTGAGGGTTGGCGGAGCAACCTGGCGGAAAAAGACCCTGGCCAACCGGATTAATTGCATCAACTGACCGGGAGCAAAATTACAAATTCGGAACCTTCCGATTCCTTGGTACTCACGGTTATCTCGCCGCCATGGGATTTGACAATATCGTAACTCAAACTCAAACCCAAACCGGTTCCTACTCCTGCTGGCTTCGTGGTAAAGAACGGTTGGAAAATTTTATCAATTACTTTTTGGGGCACGCCGTTGCCGTTATCTTTCACGCTGACGGCCACCTTATCACCGGTTTTTTTGGTGCTGACGATCACCGTGGGTGCATAATTTACCCCACTTGTTTTCTTTTTGTCTGCAACCGCGTAAAATGCATTGTTGATTAAGTTGAGGATCACTCTGCCGATGTCCTGCGGAACAATATTGATCTTGGTGATGTTCGGCTGAAAATCAGTGGAAAATTCCGCATTGAAAGACTTGTCTTTAGCCCGAAGTCCATGGTAACTTAGCCGCAAATATTCGTCGGCGAGTGCGTTGATGTCGGTGGGTTCCTTGATATTACCGGTACTGCGGCTATGCTGCAACATTCCTTTTACGATGGCATCGGCGCGCTTACCGTGATGAACTATTTTTTGTTCATTTTCATCAATATTGTCCGCCAGTGATTTCACCTCCTGGAGATTCCCCTTGTTAATTTCGTCCTTCATCTCCTTAATGAGCTCCGAATTTATTTCTGAAAAATTATTGACAAAATTCAATGGGTTCTGAATTTCGTGGGCGATGCCGGCGGTCAGCTCTCCGAGAGAGGCCATCTTTTCAGACTGAATTAATTGTGCCTGGGTCAATTTCAATTCATGATAGGCTTTCTCTATTTCTTTAGCCTGGGCGATTTCCCTTGCCCGGTTTCTTTCCCTTTCCGCCTTGAGGATCCTTGCCTTCTGAAACCGGTCGAGAGATACGGCCAGGAAAATAAGAATAACGGCATACAATGTATACGCCCACCATCTTTTCCACCACGGTGGCGAAATGATCACGGTAATATCTTTTTCCTGCCATATACCATTGGCCGTATTCACGGCTTTTACCCTGAAAACGTATTTACCGGGAGGGACATCGAAATATAAGGCCCTCGAGTCGGATCCCGGTTCCCTCCATTCCTTGTCATAATTGTCCATTTTGTAGATAACCTTCTTATCTGCGGGAATACCGTAATCGATCGCATCAAAAATGAAAGAAAATAGATTTTGATCATATCGAAGAAAGATTTGCTTAACACTGGAAATGGGTGCTCCCAGGACACCGTTTTGACCAGGTTTTACTGCCTGGTTGCCGAGCCAAAAGTCAGTGAATTGAATTTTTGGTTGCAGTGGGCTATTGGTAAATCTTTCAGGGTAGAAGGAATAATATCCGAACAGGGCTCCAAAGATCAACTGCCCATCTTTCATCCGACAAACCGATCCGTTATTTAGCGACTGTGAATGAATGCCACTCTCTTTCCCATAAAATATGGCCTCCTTTTTTTCGGGATTGAACTTGTAAATTCCTTCGAAAGAGCCGATCCAAAGATTATTATGATCGTCCCCCACTATTGACCAAACACTGTTGATGTCAAGTCCGGCATTTGCGAGATTCAACTGTAAGAAATTGTCGACTTTTCTGTCATAGCGAAATAGGCCATCAGCGGCTCCTACCCATAGTGTATTATTCCGGTCTTTAAAAATTGTATTCACACTTTTCTGTGGAAGATACTGTTTAAAAATGCCCGTCCGGGTGTCCATTCGATTCAATCCTCCGCCATCCCAGTGACTGATCCAGAGTTCTCCAGGCTGGCCTTCCAATAGGCAGCTAACTAAATTACTGCTGATCGTGGTGGTGTCACCGGGAATATGGACGAAGTGGGTAAATAAACCGGTTTGAGGATCCAACCTGTCAATTCCTTTGCCAACAGGATAACACCATACATTCGATGCGGCGTCCAGGTAGACACCCCCAACAATATCACCCCCTAGGCTACCTGAATTATTCCTGTCAGGTGCAAACCGGGTAATAATCCCCGACTTTGGATTGAATCGATTGAGTCCGGCGCTCGTTCCCAGCCATAAATTTCCGTGCTGGTCATCTGACAGGCTGAAAATCACGTTACTGCTAATGCTGTTAGCGTTCAGGGGATCGTTCTTGAATGTTTTCGTCTTCCCTGTCAGGGGGTCCTTTCGTACGAGCCCGCTGTCGGTGCCGAACCATTGAATGCCGTCAAAATCTGCAACAATTCCATTTACGATTCCAAAATTCACCCGGTCAAATGAGATGATGTTCGTAAACATGTCCACGCTATACAAATTATCATCCTGAGTCGAAACCCAAAATAGGCCGTCTTTAGAAACATAAGCCCACCATGGGTCGTTGTCTCTGAGGCCGCTGACTCTATCCGCGGTAGATCCAAAGTGAGTAACTCTTTTTGTCGCTGGATCATATCGGGTGATTCCATTTCCAAACGTTCCGATCCATATTTGCGATTGCGGATCTTCGGTGATGAAGGTAATGTGATCATAAATGCCCCTGATAACAGGTCGGCTTAATTTCCCGGGATCGGCCGGATCATACGTCAGACGATCAAACAAGCCGGATTTTCTATCCATGGTATGCAATCCGTCACCGGACGTTCCGACCCAAAAGGTCCCCCGGCTGTCTTCGAAGATGGCCCTCACCTTGTTGTCGATCAGGCTGCGGGGATTATTGGGATCATGCAGGTACCGGGTGAAAGTTCCCGTCGTTCGGTCAAAACGGTTCAAACCACCTTCATATGATTCCGGCTCAAATGCACTTCCGGTCCCCACCCAAAGCGTGCCTTCACGATCTTCGTACAGGGCCCTGACAATATTGTAACTCAAACTTCGGGAATCAGCTGCGTCATGGTGGTAATGACGGAACCGTCCGCTATGGGGGTCAAGGATATCCAGGCCTCCGTCGCTGCCCACGCAGACGTTCCCCAGATGATCGACTAATATCGCCGAAACAGTATTGTTAGCCAGGCTGCCCGGATCATTGTCGCTGTGCCGGAAATGGGTGAATTTGCCAGTCACCGGATCGAACCGGTCGACACCCCCTCTATTAAAGAATCCTATCCAGATGATCCCGTTAGCATCCACAGCCAGACACTCCGGGTAGCCCTGGCCACCCAATGAATTGGAATCCTTGGGATCATTCTGGAACCTTTTCATGTGTGTGCCGTCATAGCGGATGATGCCCCGGTTTGTCTGGTCGGAAAACCACATGACTCCTTGGGGATCGCGCGTCATTCCATTTATCCTGCCCGGTGTAATTCCATCTGCCCCGGTAATGAGATCGAACCTTGGCTCGTGCGTTTGTCCAAGACCGAAGTTAGCGGCAAGAGTGATGAAAACTGCAAAAAAGCATCGTTTTATCATGTAGAGCATTAATTTATGGCATGCAGCGGTTTTCGTTGCTGCATTAAATTTCGTGTATCTCGGTAAATAAATGCCAACTGTTTTTTCCCCCTCAAAAATTTACCGGAACGTCAATCCTCTGAAAGGACCGATTTTCACCATCGCGCTTCCATAATATGCCCATTCCTACCAGGAACCTGGGAGAAAAATGGCAGTGATGAGGTCAAATTCCTCAACGATTTTCCTGCATCATTGATGGTTGTTGCTGATGAATTACCCATTAAGAATCCGGCATGTTTCGGGGGACATGCCGTACTTGCCATTATAATGCGGTTTGTTGGAGCGCTTGTTAGAGAGGGCAAAATTTTCTGATCCGTTATTCAACAATTGATTAGCGAAAGAGTCGGGTAGAGATGCCTTCAGGCGGCAGGTACCGCCAGGAAAAATTTCTGCAGTTCCCTTGAACATTCCCTCAATAGCGATTTCTGCAAGGGCGTCCAGCGACCCATCAAAGCGGGCGGCTGGCCTTCGAACGAGTCCTTCCATGCTGCCCGGATGAACTGCTTCAAGACTTGTCAGCGCAGTACTCAAGACACTGACCGACACGTTTGTATTGCGCAGCTCATACCTCAGGCGGCTGGTAAAAAAAAGCAAAAAGTCGTGTGCAGACAGGTCGAAGTTTAAGTTGGGCAAGGTTTCGGTATTCCCCGCCGCATGAAGAAGATAACTTTTCATTTGTTGACGCAGCACAGGAATGAACTGGAGGGAAATGGCAGTGACCGCTTTTGCATCCAATTTGAGACGATCGACCGTCCACACTAAAATACACTTTTAACCCCTTTTCGCGTGCAATCCTCACGTCCTCATCTGCTCCTTTGGAAGCACCCTGCAGGCGAAGCACCGCATCGCATTTGTCAAGAAGACGATGGGCAACAGGATATTGCACTTCTTCCCACACGGCATCGCCCGGCTGTGTGGAACCGGCCAGCTGCATCAACGGTAAGGCCACCCATTCCCCGATCATCGGGATATGACCTTTCCTGAAAAGCGGTAATGCGACTGTTTCAAGCCTTGACAGGTTTTGCTGCATTAACTGAGGGTCGTCGTTTGTCCCGCTGCGATAGGGACCTGCAATAAGGATAAGCATTTTTTTTATCTTTTTACAAAACAACTACGTACGACGTGAAAAAAAAATAAGATAGCTTAAGAAATGCCCCTTCGCGTTTTGTTTCGTCGAATACTGCTTAAAAATTCCGGCGTGATGCCCAAATAAGAAGCTATTTGCTTTTGGGTCACCTTTTGGGCGACTTGCGGGTATTTCTCCAGGAAAATATGATAGCGTTCTTCGGCGG
>Ga0209698_10008515_pt1 | contig 10581 bp, 7 predicted proteins | sample LitLauG_LLR_2012_FD_187203 | JGI IMG/M metagenome (GOLD analysis project Ga0209698, IMG submission 187203) | Freshwater sediment microbial communities from Pennsylvania, USA - Little Laurel Run_MetaG_LLR_2012 (SPAdes) (version 2) | ecosystem: Environmental > Aquatic > Freshwater > Creek >... | reverse complement strand
TTGCCCGGCTACCACTCAAACTTCAAGTTCGCTTTTTGAACCGTATCCAACGGGATGCGAACCAGATGGCCGGGGGCCAGTTCCACTTCCAACGCCCCGTTGGCAAACTGCGCCAGGCGCCCTTCCACCTGACGGCGGTTCTCGCCTGGGGGTTGCACAGCCAGGCGAATCTTCTGCCCAACCACGCGTTCGAAATCGCGAGGCTTGGAAAGCCTGCGCTCGATGCCCGGGGAACTGACTTCGAGAGTGTAACTGGTATCAGGAATCGGATCTTCCTCATCCAGCAGCTTGCCAAAGCGTTCCGAGATGATCTCGCAATCGCCGTGGGTGACGCCGCCGGGCTTATCTATATAAACCCGCAGGAGACGCGACTTGCCGGCTCCTTTGAGTTGAACCTCGACGATTTCAATGTCGGTGCCCATGGCGGAGCGCTCACCTATTGAGGTGATCCTTTCAAGCAATTCTTTGTTTTCTACAACCGCCATAACCATGTCTTAGAGAAATAAAAAAGTGGGCGATTAGCCCACTTTCGTGTTCGAGATTCCTTTTTCATTAGAACACAAATGAATGGGGAATAGGGGCCCAAGGCGAGATGCTTTGTTTGCTGCGCAAAAGAAGAAACGGCTTTGGGCGCCCGCGGCAGCAAACGGCCTAATTAAAACTAATTAGGAGTACTATTTGACGAGTACGGAAAGTGACGCTTGAGCTCAGAAAGCGGTCGAAGAGCGTTGAACTAAATGAGTTCCCAAAACAAGTCGCTAGGAGAAGCAAATGCCCGCGGAGCGCAGTCGCGCCCAAGGCATGCGGAGGCTGTTCCAGCCATGTCGCCGCCAGAGGATCGGACTCCGAGGCTGAGTAGCGGCAAAGATACGTACGTTCTAAGAAAGCCCGGGCCCCGATTTAAACCGAATCAGAAAGTGACTGCTGAATTACAGATCATTCGCCTCTTGAGTGACGCGGGGGCAATGGGTGAAGTCTACTTGGCGCGGCAGCGGCTCTGGGACGTAGACGTGGCGTTGAAGATTCCAAGAGACGAGATCTTCTGCGATCCGCAGAATCGGCACCGCATTATTCGCGAGGCGGAGGAGTGGACAGATCTTGGATTGCATCCGAACATCGCCTACTGCTATTACGCTCAGCAATTGGAAGATCTGCTGCTGCTGGTAGTTGAATACGCCGACGGTGGAACGTTGCGGGATTGGATCGTCGATTGCCGGTGCGCGGACCTGAAGGTTGCCTTGGAACTGTCGATTCAGTTCTGCCACGGTTTGGAGCACGCCCACAAGAAGTTGGTGCATCGCGACATAAAGCCCGACAATATCCTGCTTATGCGCGACGGGACGCTGAAGATCACCGATTTCGGCATTGTGCGCCCGGCTTCGGCGGTGCCGGAGGATAAGGCAGGCGGGCATCCGCTCGCAGAGGCTGGAGCCACCACAGGCATCGGAACGCCCAATTATATGGCGCCGGAACAGTGGCGCGAGCAAGGGAAGATCGACCCGCGGACCGATCTTTTCGGGTTCGGTTGTTGCCTTTTCGAAATGCTGAGCGGGGCAAGACCATACCCGGGCGAATTCGCAACAGCCGGGTTGCCGCAGGAAGCGCCAGACCCGGACAAGATGCGTGGCGGCAAGGGTTTGCCGCAAAGGCTGTCTCGGCTGATGATGAGCTGCGTCGATTGGGAACCGGGGAACCGACCGCCTGACGCACAGGCCGTGAGGCTGGAACTCTGCGCGGTTTACGAAGAAGCGTTCGGTGAGCCCAGCCGTTATGCGGAATTGCCGGAGTTAACAACACAGGCGGACGGTTGGAACAATAGGGCCCTCTCTTACCTGGCGTTAGCACGGCAGGAGGATGCCGAAAAGGCCTGGCAGAAGGGGCTCGAAGCCGATCCGCGCCATGCGGAATCGACGTACAACTACGGCCTCCACAAATGGCGGCATGCCAAGGCGACCGATCAAGATTTGGTGGCGAGCATGCGTGGCGTGGCAGAAAGTGACGCATCGTCCTGGTTTCCAAACTACTTGCTCGCGCAGATCCATCTTGAACGCGGAGACGCCGAGTCTGCGCAGGAAGAAATGCTCAAGCTCCAAGGCGACGAAACAGCCAAGAACGCGGCACTGGCGCTTCGACGTGTGTTGAATGAATTATCGCTGCCCAATTTTCTCGTGCGCATATTTGAAGGCCACAAGGACGCTGTGCAGTCCGTCTGCTTGAGCGCGGACGGCGAATACGCTCTATCGGCAAGCGACGACCAAAGCGTAAAGCTGTGGAATTTGTCCAGCGGCCGCTGCCAGCGGACGTCTACTGGACACACGTCATCAGTGACGTCGATCTGCTTGAGCGCGGATGGACGCTATGCCCTGTCTGCGGGCGCCGATAGTGAGCTGAAGTTGTGGGAAACGGAAAGCGGCCAATGCTTGCGTAGTTTCGAAGGGCAATGCGACTCCATCGGCTCGGTCTTGAGTGCGGATGCGCGCTACGCTCTATCGGGCAGTTGGGACAAGGCACTCAGGCTCTGGGAGGTCGACAGCGGACGCTGCTTACGCCTGTTCGAAGGTCATACCGCAGCCGTTCTGGCCGTTTTTCTGAGTGCCGACGGAGAACGCGCGCTGTCGGGAAGCTGGGACAAGACTCTGAAGTTGTGGGAATTGGAGAGCGGGCGCTGTTTGCGAACGTTCGAGGGCCATACCGGGTTAGTCCTCACTGTTTGTCTGAGCGCGAATGAGCGTTTCGCATTATCAGGCAGCCAGGACAAAACCCTAAAGCTGTGGGACGTGGAAACGGGCCGCTGTCTACGCACTTTCGAAGGACATAGAGGGCACGTCAAGTCTGTCTGCCTCAGCGCGGATGGGCGCTTCGCCCTATCCGGCGGCCAAGACAAGACGCTAAAACTGTGGGAGTTGCAGACGGGCCGCTGTCTGCGCACCTTTGAAGGGCATACCGATGCCGTCAATTCCGTTTGTTTGAGCGCTGACGGACGGCGTGCCTTGTCGGGAAGCTCTGACCAAACGCTGAGGCTATGGCCAACCTGGGAACTCGCCTATCGCGCCAATTTCCGCTTGGGGCGATTAACCGCGAGCGGCGAATCGACAGCCGAAACAGCCCAGTATGCATCAGCCCTGTCAAATGCCAGAAGCGCTCTGCGCGGCGGTGATACGGTGCGAGCTAGCCAATACATACGCCTGGCGCGTCAGGAGCCAAGCTATATGCGGGCGCAAGCGGCCGTGATGGAGTGGGCCAAGTTGTATGCGCGGCTTCCGCGGCGCGATCTGGCCGATTGCTGGATGCTTTGGAAGGCGACCAAGGAACGAAACCAATCCCTCTCTTTGAGCGCGGATGGGCGCTTTGCACTTTCGAACACCGACCGCACCACGTTGAAGTTGTGGGAAGTCGAGAGTGGACGGTGCTTGAGCAGCATGAAGTTGGATGGGTGGATGGTTGGTCCCGTTTGCCTAAGCGCAAATGCGCACTACGCGTTAGCTGGCAGCAGAGACCACACGCTGAAGTTGTGGGATGTCAGGAATGGGAACACCGTGAAAACTTTCCTGGGACACACCGATTCGATCAGTTCGGTTGATCTGAGCGTCGACGGAAGCCTGGCGCTTTCGGGAAGCAACGACGCGATCTTAAAACTGTGGGACATCGCTCGCGAGCAATGTCTGCAAACCTTCCGAGGGCAGGCGGATTCGGTAACTTGCGGTTGCCTCAGCGCCGACGGGCAGCTTGTTCTCTCCGGCAGTGCGGACAAAACCCTGAACCTTTGGGACGCGGCGACTGGCCGCTGCCTGCGCGCTTTCGAAGGTCATACTTCGCACGTCACGTCGCTCTGCCTGAGCGCCGATGGGCATTATGCGCTCTCGGGCAGTTGGGACACCACGCTCAAACTATGGGAACTGGCGAGCGGGCGTTGTCTCCGCATATTCAAAGGACATGCGGCTGAGATTGACAGTGTGAGTCTGAGTGCAGACCAGAGATTTGCTTTGTCCGGCAGTTCGGACGGCACGATGAAGATGTGGAATCTTGCCAGCGGCCGCTGTGTGCGTACCGTGGAAAACGACGAGAGCGTCAAATCCGTAGCTCTCAGTCCAAAGGGGCACATCGCCCTCTGTTTGGTGGAAGGCGGCACTCTTAGCGGCTGGTTTCTGGATTGGGACTTGGAAGAAAAGAAGCCAGCCGATTGGGATGAAGGCGCCCGGCCGTACGCCAAGCAGTTTCTTGCGATGCGAAGGCGCGCAGAGTCCGAATTGTCTGAGGAGGAATTTCAAAGCTTTCTTCAGACATTGGGCTGCGCCGGTTTCGGATGGCTGCGCCCAACAGGCGTGCGCGCCGAACTGGAGCGGATGGCGCTCGCAAGGCAGGCAAAGTGAGGATGTGCGTGAAACAGAGTGTGAACCACGGGGAGTTTAAGATGCTAATCAAAATCGTTGTCCCGGTAAGAATGCTGTGGTTGCTGCTAGCATTCGTTTCCGTAATCGGAGTAGCGAATGCGCAGGAGGCCTCCAGCAAACCAGTCGACGTAGTTTTGGCGCTGGACAATTCCGGCAGCATGAAACACAACGACCCTACGGGCAGCGTGAAGCAGGCTGTTGCAGATTTTGCCAGACGCCTACCGCCCGCTAGTCAGTTGGGTATCGTGATTTTCGATCAACGCGTCGATTTGGTCATGAACCTAACGAAGGTTTCGGCCCCCGACTTCCAAAGCCGGCTTACGGAGAGCTTACGACGTGTCGACTATTCAGGGAAATGGACCGACATTCCGGGCGGAATCGACCGCGCCATCTACGCCCTCAACCATGATGGGCGTCCGGACGCTTTGCGCTCGGTCGTATTTTTCACAGATGGAATTGTCGAAACAGGCGATTCAGTAACGGACATAGACCGCAGCAAGTGGCTGCGTGAGAACCTGACCGCAGACGCGAAGCTGCGCGGAATCCGTATCTTCGGCGTCGCTTTGACCGAAGGCGCGGATCGTGAATTAATTCAAGTAGTCACTCACGGCACCGGAGGAGAGAGCTACCGGATCATGAAGTCAGCCGAGATGGCTGGCGCATTCGAGCAAATCAGCAGGCAAGTCAAGCAAGATCCGCAGGTTTCATCTGTAAATCCACCCCAAGCCGAAGCGGCGAGCGGTTCGGCGGCAACGGGACCGCCGCCAACGCGCCTATGGATGGTGGTTTTGGCCGGGCTGGCGATCTTAATGGCCTTGATCGTGTACGCGCTCCGGCGCACTGCCCCGATGGAATCGCAACTTGTGCCTATTGCAGACATGGCACATCTGGTAGATCTGGGAGGCCATTCCGGAACGGGCTTCATTCCCATCAGCAAACGGCGCGTGCGGATCGGGAGAAACGAAACGCTGAATGACGTTGTGATTCCGCAAACGACGATGTCCGCGCAGCACGCCGCCATCGAGTTCAGGGATGGCAGTTACTTTCTCCGCGACTTGCGAAGCGCGAACGGCACATTTGTAAACGGCAAGCAGATGAGCAACCCCGATGCGGAGCGCGAGGTTTTGCTCAAATCGGGAGACGTGATCCGCTTTGATGCGTACGATTTCATCTTCAATATCGACGTTGTATCGGCTGCGGTGCCAACAAACGAAGGGATTGTCCAAAAGGTCAATCAAACGATCCTGCGGAAGGGTCCTGTTCCAGATCATGAGGCACCGAAGCCGAAGATCGCGGTGGCGCCGCGGCCGAACGCCGCGCCAGTTGTCATGCGCGAAGAAGAAAGCCTTGCAGGGGTCGCCTCCGCGCCGGTTTTGAAAGGCGGCGGCTATTGCCCGGTGCATTCGGCATGGAGGGCGAGCGCAACTTGCCTGACGTGCGGGACTAGCAAATGCAAACAATGCATGGTAGAGGACGCAAATCCTCCGATTTGTCTCGCGTGTGTCAGTGCGGCCAAGCCTTCGGCTAAGGCAGTGAGCGCGTAATGGATTACAAGGTGAACGTGGGGCGAGGGAAGGCGCTCTCCGGAGCAGAAGAGGACAAACAACGAAATGCAATCAGCGAATGATGAACTAAACCAAGGCCAAACTCACGAAGGTGATATCGGAAAAGCAGATCCGGCCGATACCTCGGGCAACGTAGATAAGATTCGGGATATCCTCTTCGGGCCGCATATGCGCGACTATGAAGCGCGCTTCAAGCATCTTGAAGAGATTGTGCGAACAGAGACAAGTGAGACGAGCCGCCGCCTCGAATCGCTTGAGGAATATGCCAAGAAGCAATTTGAGGCACTCGCGGCGCGGCTTGATGCCGAGCGTGGCGAACGTTTGGCCGACACGGTACAGCTTTCAAGAGAGGTGAAAGGCTCGGTTGATTCGATCAGCCGGAAAATGCACGAGGTGCAAAGCCAGAGTGCGGAAACGGCCGATCTTCGGACCAGACTTCAGCAGCAATCCAATGAGCTTCGTGACGCCATGCAGGGCGTCCACCACGAGATTTCAACGCTCGTGGAGCAACGTTTCCAAGCGCTGCATTCAGGCAAGGCAGACAACGCGGCCTTGGCGTCACTCTTTAACGACTTGGCCGCGAAGCTTGCGGGCAAGACTGAACATTCTCCGGCTGAACACTATCAGTCTGAACTTTCACGGGATTGACATGCCAATGACAAGCACCAAGAGGGCATTGGACAACAACGGATCCGACCTGACTCCAGCAGCAACCGGCCAGGATTTCGCCGAAATGCAGACGATGATCGTCGGCCAGGAGCGGCGCCGCGTAGACGAACTCGAAGGCCACATTTATGACCCGGAACAGCGCGCCCAGGACGTGGGCGAAGTTCTCGCAGAAGCGATTCAACTGCGGGCCGCGCGCGATTCAAAGCTGCGCCGGACGTTAGACCCGATCTTTGAACAATCCTTCCGCGCATCGGCCCGGCGCGACCCGGAAGGTCTATCGGAAACTCTCTATCCCGTGATTGGGCCTTCGATCCGCAGAGCTGTCAATGCGGCTATGGCGGGCATGGAAGAGAAGTTGAACCAATCGCTTGAGAAGAGCTTCACGCTGGATAGTTTGAAATGGCGAATGGAAGCCTCGCGGACTGGCAAGCCCTATAGCCAGATCATGCTTTTGCGCAGTTCACGGTATTGCGTGGAGCAAGTCTTCCTCATCCATCGCGCTACTGGCTCGCTGCTCGCATTGGCGGCCAGCGACGAGTCTCTCATTCGAGACTCGGACCATATCTCTAAACTGGTGCACAGTATTCAAGAATTTGCGAGCGATGCCGCTGACGGGCTCGAAAAAATACAAGTGAACGACTACACCGTCTGGGTGCAGCAAGGCCCGTTGGCCATGCTGGCGGCTGTCATTCGTGGCGTGCCGCCCCCTGAACTCGGAGGCGTGTTTGAAAAAGCTTCTGAATCCATTCACCAAGAGCATTCCGGACTCTTGCAAAACTTTCACAGCGACACAGCTCCCTTCGCCGCCGTCCTGCCCAAGCTCAGTTCGTGCTTGTTGGGACAATCGGCCGTCAATGGCCCACCCAAACGTTCGCGGATTCTGCCCATTGCCATCACTCTGCTATGTTTGGCCGCCGCCGTTTGGGGATTTTTCGCGCTGCTGGATCGCTACCGCTCTAACCAATACCTGGAAGTTCTCAAGAAGGAACCGGGCATTAGTGTTGCGAATTCGGAATGGCATGCTGGCCGGTTTACCATTTACGGGATGCGCGACCCAATGAGCCGCGACCCCCTCTCGCTCGCTAACCAGACTGGCTTAGAACCGAGCCGCTTGGATCTTCATCTGTCGCCCTACCAATCGCTCGACCCGGCGTTCACTGCACGCCGTAAGCTGGAGGCGGAACAAGAAAACGTTGAAAACACGGTCCTGCGTTTCGACATGGGGAGTACGGTGCTGCAAGCTCCGGCTATCGACCGCCTGGAAGAAATGGTCGGTCATCTAAAGACGCTATTTTCCATCGCCTCCGCCGTCGGCACGCCATTGCGAGTCGAGGTCATCGGCCACACCGATTCCATGGGATCAGGCGAAATCAATGCCGTGCTGGCGGAAGGGCGGGCGGCAGCGGTGGTTTCGGAAATGCGCGCTTTGGGAGTCAAAGACAGCCAATTTCAGCAAAAGGCTGTCGGCGATCAGCAACCTGTGCGGACAGGAACAAGCGAACGCGATCACTCGTTCAACCGCAGCGTGTCGTTTCGCGTCATCAAGGGAGAGTAAACCGGCAACTTAAAGCGCCGACTCCATCCACCGCCGATAGCGAGTAAGATCGTAGGTCAAGATGGATAAGGGATAGGGGATGACGAATTGACGGAACCACTGCTGATCGCTCGTGGCGAGTGCGATCTTTTGCTTTTGCCGGCGTTGACAAACCGGCACGGACTGGTTGCAGGTGCCACTGGGACTGGAAAAACAGTCACTCTGCAGGTGATGGCCGAAGCGCTGAGCCGAATCGGTGTACCCGTCTTTGCGGCCGATGTGAAAGGCGACCTTTCGGGTATCTCGATGCCGGGGCAACCGACACCGAAGCTCAGCGCTCGGCTACAGCAACTCAAATTGACCGATTTCCAATTTGCCGGTTGTCCCGTCACACTCTGGGATGTGTTCGGAGAGCAAGGGCACCCCATGCGCGCCACGGTTTCGGAAATCGGGCCGTTGCTCCTGAGCCGAATCCTGAACCTCAATGACACCCAAGCCTCGGTGCTGTCGTTGGTGTTCAAGATCGCCGACGACAATGGCCTCCTCTTACTCGACCTCAAAGACATGCAGGCGACGCTCCAATATGTCGGCAATCAAGCGAAAGATTTCCAAACGACGTACGGCAACATCTCCGCGGCGAGCATTGGCGCCATTCAACGCGGCTTGGTCACCCTGGGCAACCAAGGCGGCGACCGCTTCCTGGGTGAGCCGGCGCTCAACATAGACGATCTATTGCAAACCGATGCGCAGGGCCGAGGCGTGATCAACCTATTGGCGGCGGACAAATTGCTGCAATCACCCCAGCTCTATGCGACTTTTCTCCTGTGGCTGCTTTCCGAGCTCTTTGAGCGGCTGCCCGAGGTGGGTGATCTGGAAAAGCCGAAGCTTGTATTCTTTTTCGACGAAGCCCATCTGCTTTTTACGGATCAGCCGACGGCCTTGCTCACAAAAATCGAACAGATGGCGCGCTTGATTCGCTCCAAAGGAGTAGGCGTATTTTTCGTTACGCAAAACCCCATGGACGTGCCGAACACGATCCTGGGTCAGCTCGGCAATCGAGTGCAACATGCGCTGCGCGCCTTCACTCCGAGCGATCAAAAAGCGGTGCGAGCTGCGGCGCAAACCTTCCGCACAAATCCGAAACTGGATGTGCAGACGGTCATCACGCAACTGGAAGTTGGCGAAGCGTTGGTGTCGTTCCTGGACGAAAAAGGCACGCCCAACATTGTGGAACGGGCCTTCGTGTGCCCGCCCCATAGCCAGATCGGACCGATTACTCCGGACCAGCGAAAGGCTTTGATGGCGAGTTCGCTGGTGGCGGGCGTGTACGAGAAAGTCGTTGATCGCGAATCGGCCTATGAGCGATTGAAGGCCAAAGCACAGCAGCAGCCGCAAGCCGCCGGTGTGAGTAATCAAGCAGTCAACGCGCAGCCAGGAACATCGGGGTCAACAGGAGAAGGAAGCCCCCTCAGCGGAGTTTTGACCAGCCTGCAAGGGGCAGTGCTGGGCACCGTCGGGCCACGCGGCGGCAGACACGAAGGGCTGCTGGAGCAGATGGTCAGGAGCGGCGCGCGCGCCATCGGCTCCCAAGTCGGCCGCCAGATCGCGCGCGGAGTTCTCGGATCTTTGCTCGGCGGGTCGTCTGGCAGTGGACGATGACGACCTAGTTGCCAAAGACTTTCGTATGATGACGCGAGGGACCTCTCCCTCACTGGACTCTACTATGAAATCAACTTCTTTCTGCATTTTCGCTTTGATGATGGCCGCACAGTTCGCGCTGGGACAGGAATCGGGCAAGACCCTTGTTGGCGAAATGACAAAGCATTGGGAAAGCTCGAAATCCCTCTCGCTCGCCGTCGCCGAGGCCATGCCCGCCGATGCTTACTCATTCAAGGCCACCGACGCCGAGATGAGCTTTGGCGAGCAAATGAATCACATCGCCATGGCCAACGGCAACTATTGTGCGGCCGCGATGGGCGAAAAAAATCCGATCACCAAGCCCGAAGATAATTCCAAAGCCACAGCCGTTAAGACCCTGACGGCAGCTTATGACTACTGTCTCGGCGGCCTTGCGAAGTTTGACGACAAAGGCTTGCAGGGAACGGTCACCAGAAACAACGCGGAGATCTCAAAATTCGAACTCTTCTGGGGCGGCTTTACCCACGCTGCCCACCACCGCGGCCAAGCGGAAGTTTATCTGCGGCTGAAGGGCGTGACACCTCCGGCGTACAAGTTCTAAGAAGACGGCCGGCTGTCACTTACTTTGTCGGAAGCGTGCCGCCGTACGCTTTCTTGACCGCTTCAATACGCGCGTTCCGGCTAGAGACGAGAGCTTCGTCTCTAGCCGTATGAACGACCGGCCGCTGTTTCTTACGTTTGATGCCGCCGTTCGCTGGCGCGACGACTTGTACCGTAAGATTCA
>Ga0209698_10008514_pt1 | contig 10581 bp, 8 predicted proteins | sample LitLauG_LLR_2012_FD_187203 | JGI IMG/M metagenome (GOLD analysis project Ga0209698, IMG submission 187203) | Freshwater sediment microbial communities from Pennsylvania, USA - Little Laurel Run_MetaG_LLR_2012 (SPAdes) (version 2) | ecosystem: Environmental > Aquatic > Freshwater > Creek >... | reverse complement strand
ATCTTTAAGCGCAGGCAAGCCGGAAATCGAGGAAGGCAGGACAGTGTCCCATTATTGCACTCCCGGAAGTGTTTGAAACAAAATGTCTTTGGCGTCTTGGGGAGTCCTCAGCCGAATCCAAATGAAACGGCCCGAGCGCACCATGCTGACGTTTCGTGCGCTCAGTCGCTGCGCGCTGCAGCCCCCACAATCACGGGCTGCACCAGCGGCGGCGCCTTCGCCAGCTTATCCCGCCGCAACTCAGCCAGCGAAAATCCCGCCGCGCGGATGTTCTCAACCGTCCGGCGATTGCACTGGCAGCCGCACCCGAACCACGACCAGGGCCGGCGCAGGCGGTCTTGCCAGCCGGCGAGTTTCGGATCGTCCGATCGCACGTGCTCGATGAAGAGGAATCGGCCCTCCGATTTCAGCACACGGCGCACCTCCGCCAGGGCCTCCAGCGGATCTTCTACCGTGCACAGAACCAGTGTTGAAACCACGTAGTCGAAGCTCCCCGTTTCCAGAGGCAGCTGCTCGGCAGGCGCGTGCAGGATGCACGTTGGGATACGGTAGCCGGGCAGTTTGCGCTCCAGTTGTCGCGCCATCGCCTGGGCGGGTTCCGCGATGACCAGTTCGGCTACCCCGTCGCCGTAGTAGGGAAGATTCGCGCCCGTTCCGCCACCGATCTCCAGGACACGTCCCGTGGCGGTCACCAGCAAGCGCTCACGATGTTCCGCAAGTCCGGCCTTTTCCGCTGGAGCCAGGAAGCGGTCGTATCCCGCAGCGAAGATTTTTCCCCAGATTTCCAAGTAGCCGATTCCCCGCCATTCCTTGCTCCTATTCTACGTTTTCCGCGGCCTCCCGTGTGCGAACGATCAGGGCATCGCTTTAAGCGGTGCCGCAAGTCGTTACTCGTCAACCGCCCCTTGACACGCTGCGACGTGTCACGAAACCACCCGAGCGGCTGTTCATCAACTTGGAACCGCTCTCGCACCAGATGCCAGCCGTCTTCCACACCATCGTTTGGCTATCAATCGTGAGCACGGATCGGAGGCCGTACCCCACCGAGGGCGCGGCCGTCCGGAGCCGGTATTGAGTCTAAGAATGCAGCGAGAGCGCGATTACTGAACGCCGCAAACTCTGCCGCTAATTTCACCGTTCCATCGTCCGCTCACCCCAAACACACTGTTGGGGTCGTCCCAAAGGATGAATGGCCCTGCAACCTCCAACTGTCCCGAAGCAGACGCGAATCGATTGGTTCCTTTCACAATATTTGCGGTGGCCTTGTAGCTGCCGAGAAATTTCCCAGTGGGCCAGATCACCAAGGCCTGAGCTTTATAGGTGAAACTGTCCAAACAGTCATTCGCTCCGCCCCACGCAGCCGCAGACGTCAAGCACACCTTATACTCTCCACCTTTAAAGATCGAAACCGGTCCGTGTGGGTACTCAGTCCCGTCGTTGCCCGACATGCCCCCTTGCAGGAACTCGCCGTCAAGGTTGACAATGACCGGTCCGCCCCAGGTGTCTGTACTCGCGAACGGATTTGGAGTGGGTAGCCTGCCCTGCACGAACCCGTGAAATGCCTTGCACTTCTGGTTCGCCTGCACCTCTGAACCAGGCACAATGGGAAGGGCAAGTGCGAATGCCAAAACAAACACGAAGGCCAACGCAACAACGCTTATTCGTCTCATGGTGAAACCTCCTCAGGATGAATCTCGTCGACTTCTTTGATCCTTACGCAAGCTTGGTTGGGTGGTTGGACTCGCCTCAGGGGGTGCTGCGTCTCAACGGGCGGGAACTGCTCTTCGAAGCGGCGAGACAGCTACGTTCGTTTGGACTGTCGCATACATTCTCTAGCCGTTTGCTGGCTGTTGTAGCGGAGAAATATGGAGAGGAGATTAATCCATTCCCAAAACGGAACGGCCGTGGCTGGTTGACTGGGGGGCCTCTGCAACTCGCAAGAACCTCCGCGCGGGAGGATTGTTGTCGAAATATCTTTTCGTCAATCGTCCCGCAATATACTCGGCTCAGGTGTATAGGGATCGCCTGGCGCTCACACTTTCATTGCAGAGGAATCTCGAACACCACACTGTAATTCGATCCTCCACCCTGCTGGGGAACGTACGATTCACTCCAACTGGGCGATCGTACAGTTCCGTCATGATAGGATCGCCCAATGTGGGAAGGCTCTGTAGTCTCCATTCACATTGCGCTGGAAACGTCGGCTCCCATGCAGTCGCGCTCGGTGGTGAGAGCCATTCCCGGACGTGGGCTCGATGGCGATCGGTACTTCGCGGGAAAAGGGTTTTACTCAACGAAGCCGAGCTACGGCGGACGCGAAGTAACGCTGATTGAGATGGAAGCGATCGAGGCGCTCTTCCACGGTGTGATCAATGCCGACGGAAAGCGACTCGGTATCAAACTTGCCCCCGGAGACACTCGCCGCAACATCGTGACCTCCGGCGTCCCGCTCAACCACCTCACAGATCGTGAATTTTGGATCGGCACCGTGCTCATGCGCGGCACACGTCTGTGCGAGCCTTGCAAGCATCTGGATGATCTTACTCAGCCGGGAGTCATGAGTGGTCTAATCCATCGCGGGGGTCTGCGGGTACAGATTCTGTGCGAGGGCGTGATCCACGTCGGCGACACGGTCCACCTGAACACGTCATAAGTAGCGGTTATCCGAGAACCAAGCGCTCGTTCTCGGTGGGTTCGTTAGTCTGCCACTCGACACTTGGCGAATGCTACACAACAGAGGACCGCACACGGCATCCGGGGAGCGATTGCGGCATGATGCTCATCAAGCAATTGCCTGAAGTTGACAGGCGAGCGCGCAGGCGAGTTGCACTCCGCTTGCTTCCTTTCGTCTCGCTCGCCTATATCGTGAACTACATCGACCGAGTCAACGTTTCCTTCGCGAATCTGCGCATGAGCGCCGACTTAGGTTTCAGCGACCGTGTCTATGGTCTCGGCGTCGGCATGTTCTATGTGAGTTACGTCCTGTGTGAAATACCGGGAGCCCTTATCGTCGAACGCTGGAGCGCCAGAAAATGGATCGCACGGATCATGATCTCGTGGGGAGTCATTACAGCTTTCACGGGCTTCGTCAACAGTGCGAACCAGTTCTATTTAGCTCGCTTCTTGTTAGGGGCCGCAGAGGCCAGCTTTCTCCCCGGGATGATCGTCTACTTGACGCACTGGTTTTGCGTGCGTGATCGGAGCCGCGCGGTAGCGTGTCTGTTTGCAGCAATACCCACTGCTTCCTTGATCGGCTCTCCTGTGGCGGGCTGGTTGCTCGGCGTTCACTGGAGCAATCTCGCGGGATGGCGCTGGCTCTTCATTTTAGAAGGAGGTCCCGCTGTCCTCCTGGGCATCGTCACCGTGTTCTACCTGACTGATTTGCCGTCCCAGGCGCTGTGGCTTCCCTCAGACGAACGAGATTGGTTGGTCCGCGAGCTTCAGGAAGAGCTTACGGCCAAGAAGAAGATCAGGGAATACAGCATCAAGGAAGCATTCTCTGACCGGCGCACTCTTTTATTGGTCGGCGTTTACTTCCTCGCGATCTCGGGAGCGCTGGGAAACATTTACTGGATACCAACGTTCGTCAAACGACTTTCGGGATTCTCCAACCGAACGGTCACGAACTTGCTCCTCATCCCAGCTTTGATTGGTCTGTTCGGGACGCTCGCGAACGGTTGGCACTCGGACAAGACCGCAGAACGGCGTTGGCACGCTGCAGTTCCACTACTCGCCGCCGGCCTAATGTACGGGCTTTTGGTACTGTTCCAGCACGACACACCTTGGAGTATTTCATTCCTGCTACTCGGCAGCGGCTGCCTGTATGCCTTCTACCCGCCTTTCTGGGCGATGCCGACGATGATTCTCGGTGAGTCGGCAGCCGCAGCGACGTTTGGACTGATCGCCGCGGTTTCGCAGGTCGGCGGGTTTGCCGGGCCCTATGTAATCAGCTATCTCAATGAGCGGACCCATTCGCTCATGGCGAGCTTTGGATTCATTGCGTTGGCATATGTCACTGCGGGTACTCTGGTTCTTCTTCTTAGAGTTCATTTCCCTCGGGAGGAAGCGAGATTGGCTCCAAGTAACTGAGGAAGAAGGTGCTGTCCTGAGGTTGTGGCCGATAGAAAAAGCAGATTAGCGGAAAATGCCGATAGCAGCAATTGACGGTGGTTCTGACCGGCGACCGTAGCCTTCTGCTCTCGAGGGGCGATTGGCTTGGACCCACCCAGCGAGTCGGCGCCCCATTCGCAGCCCTTCAGTTACACTCTTCCTGACCGCATGACGACCGAACCCGCGCCGACCGAATTTTCAGCTTTACGTTTCCTGCTGCCCTCCGCGCGCGATGTCATTTTCATCTTCCTCTTCTGGTCAATCCTCGCTGGTCCACTGTCGAGCCGTCCTCTCGCGGATCCGGATATTGGATGGCACATCCGCAACGGTGAGTGGATCCTCGCCACGCACTCGATTCCGCACACCGATCCGTTTTCTTCCACCGTGCAAGGCCACCCGTGGTTTGCTTGGGAGTGGCTCTACGACGCGCTGCTGGGAATTCTGCACCATGCCTGCGGCCTGAATGGTGTCGTCTGGCTGTGCGCCTTGCTGGTGGCGTCGATCTTTGTGATCCTGCTGCAACTGCTTCTCCAGAATGGCACCGGACTGCCCTTGGCAATTGTTTTGATGCTGCTGGCGGAGGGCGCGGCCGCCATCCACCTCTACGCGCGCCCCCACATTGTCACTTGGTTGTTTTCGCTGCTTTGGCTGGTTGCGCTGGAACGATGGGAACATCCGCCGGCGCCACGATGGCTGCCGTGGTTCTTTCCGGTTTCGATCGTGCTGTGGGTCAATCTGCATGGTGGGTGGATCTTCGGGCTCGCATTGCTCGGCACTTATACGCTCGCCGCATTTCTCCAGAGCCTGCGAACTGCAGATCCATTCGCCCGGATTCGCGCCTCAAACCGCGCTCGCGCTCTTGGTTTCATCCTTTGCGGGTCAGTGCTCGCGACACTTGCGAATCCCTATGGCTGGCGGTTGCACGTCCACATCTATCGCTATCTGGGCGATCGTTACCTCATGAACCGGATCGATGAGTTTCAGTCGCCCGACTTTCATGGCTGGGCACAGCGCTGCTTTGGCACCATTCTCTTGCTGACGCTGGTTGCGTGCGCGGGCCATCGCCGTGCGTTGCCTCTGCGCCATCTTCTGGTCGCGCTCCTCGCTGTGTTTGTGGGACTCTATTCATCGCGCAATCTTCCCGTGTCGTCAATGTTGCTGGCTTTGATCGCGGGTCCGATCTTGTGGGAAAACTTTGTTTCGCTGGCGGAGAAGCCAGGTTGCTGGGATTGGTTGAGAGGTTGGGTGGGGCGGATCTCATCGTTCTCGGACCGGATGTGTGCGCAGGAATTGCAGTTGCGTGGGCACGTATGGCCGGTGGTGATCGGGATGGCCGGGTTGGCGGTCGCGATTCAAGGAGGAAGGCTCGGCTCGCGACCGCTGATCCATGCGCAGTTCGATCCCCTGAAACTACCCGTCGCGGCTTGCAGCAGCCTGCAGCGAGGACAAAGTAGGGAACCGGTCTTTTCGACCGACGCCTGGGGTGGTTATCTGATCTACCGTTTGTATCCCGAGCGGAAGGTCATGCTGGATGACCGCCATGACCTATACGGACCGGACCGGATTCGCGAGTACCTGACCCTGGTGCAGGCAGAGCCAGGTTGGGACCAGGTGCTGGGCAAGTGGCAGGTTCAGACCGCGCTCTTGCCCGTTCGATCAACTCTGGCCAACCTGCTCCGCGAGGTACCGCGGGATTGGCGCCCGGTCTACCAGGACGACGTGGCCGTGGTGTTTAAGAAAGAGGTTCAGAAAGACGCGCGCCAGGATCTCAAGCTCAAACCGTAGCGCTTCCCGCCTTGGCCAGTTCGCGCCTTTCCTGCTGCTCCTTTTTGGCCTCGTTACTGCCTTCCAGCGTCATGTCACGCTGCCCAAACTGGATCCCAATCTTCTTCAGGAAATCGAACGGCGGAATGCCGCCCGCGAAGATCCAGACGAAGTCGTTGGGGATTTCACGCAATTCGCCCTTGACATCGAGAACCACGGACTCGTCCTTGATCTCTTTGGGATTGGTTTCAAACAGGACCTCGACTTTGCCGGTCCGCATGCAGTCCTCGATGCGCTTGGTGTTGCGCTCCTTGATGCGGCTGAACTGCGCGCTGCGATAACAGAGCGTAACCTTGTTCCCAACCTGGTTGGCCAGACCCATGGCGGCTTCCACCGCGCTGTCACCACCACCGCAGACGAGAATCTTCTTGTTAATGTAGTGATCGCATTCAATCAGCCGATACATCACTTTCGGAAGTTCCTCGCCCACCACCCCAAGCTTCCGCGGAGTACCGGTCTTTCCCAAAGCCAGAATGACCGCTCGCGTCTGGTACTGGTTATTCGCCGACTTCACCGTGAAGATGCCGTCCTCGCCCTTGGAAATCTGTTCGACCTTCTCCTGCGTAACACAGCGGAAGTCCGCGCGGTTCAGAACCATGTCCCAGAACGCAAGCAGATTCTCCTTAGAAAGCTCAGTCTTCTTGAACTTGCCATACATCGGGAATTCGACGGGGCTGGTCATTACTAGTTTTTGGCGGGGGTACTTGGCGACGGTGCCGCCGATTTCGTCTTGCTCGAGGGTGATGTAGTTGAGTTTGTTTTCGATGGCTCGGAGAGAAGCGCTGATGCCCGCCGGTCCGGCACCGACGATCAAAAGGTCGTGCACGCCGGGCTGGGCGTGTGGAGGTGCGGCGGCGCGGCGGTGGAGCAGGGTATCGACACATTCACGGCCCTGGTTGACGGCGTTCTTGATTAATGCGAGGCCGCCGAGTTCTCCGATGATGAACAGGTTTTCGATGCTGGTTTCGTATTCCGGCGTCATGTAGGGCATGTCCGCACCCATGCTGGGTGTGGCCAGGACCATGGTGATGGCGCCGACCGGGCAGGCCTCAGCGCACAGGCTGTGGCCAATGCATTTGTAGCCATTGACGATGACCGCTTTGCCGCCGAGCATGGCGAGCACGTCGCCTTCGGGGCAGACGGTGGTGCAGGTTGCGCAGCCGATGCAGTAGGTCGTGTCGATGTGGGGATGCTGGGACTTTGGGCCTTCGGAAAAGAGCTTGCCCTTCTCGGCTGACTTGCGAGCCTCCTCGTCCCGCTTCTTCAGGCTTTTCAGGTAGCCGCGCAAGAAAAACAGACACAAGAGAGAGGCAATGACGATCGCGATCAGGCTATCCATACAGCAATCTTAAAAAAATCCCATCATCAGCACTACGCTAATGTGAATGATCGCCAAAACCGCAAACGAAAAACTGAACGGTTTATGTACTACATGCCACAGGTGAAAGACCTGCTGTGAGCGGGAGAGAAAGAGAATGCGCTTGGCAAGCGAAGCTTCTTCGCGGGCGACCGCGATGGCCTTTTCCAATTCGAAATGGCGCGTGGGCAGCAAGCCGGCGAGAGTCGTGATGTACTCAGAGCCGCTGAGCGCGTGGCGGCGCAGGCGGGCAATGCGAAACGGGCGCGCCACATCGAGCGCAAACATGTAGATCAAAGCGATGGGCACGAACAGCTTGTCGACGGCTTCCTGACTCGGCAGGCGCAGGGCCGAGCGCACATCGGACTGCTTCAACAGGTTCTGGCCGGCGAGCTGCTCGGACATTTTTTCCTGCAATTCCTGAAGTTCCTTGCGCGAAAGTTCCGCAGCATTGACCCGGCGTGGAATCTGGCCGTAGAGATAGCGGCCGATGACGCCGCTGGTGGAGACGGCCACCATGATCCAGAAGGCGATGCCGGCGAATCCGCGGAACTTGAACGAGGCATGGAGGGCAATGACGAAGGGAGCGGCAAGGCCGAGCAGCACGTGAAAGTCGAGCCAATGGCGCGACAGACCCTGGCGACCGAGCCACGTCCAGTACTTGCGCAGCGGGTACAGGAAGATGACCAGGAACATGCAAAAGCCGAGGATCCCGAGATTGACACCGATGCGGCCGCTCGGGCGCAGCAGGTGGTGCTTGGCCATGAACGGGCGGTCGTTGGCGCCAGCGATGTAGTAATCAAAGCCGTAGGCCAGGATTCCTACCACCAGGGCGATCGCGATGATGTAACCAATCAGCAGGCGTAGCTTGTGGCCCGCGTCGGCGTTCTGCGCGCCGGCCACGACGACGGCTCGGACTGGAGAGGGTGCGGTTGCTGTGCTCATTTTGCTGCGACGTGCTCCTCGGTTGAGACTGAGAACTGCTTATAGTTGGTGAAGCGATGGGTATTGCGCCAGTGCTGCTTGGGCGTTTCGACCTCGACGACGGCTTCCGACGGGAACCAATATACCGGGTCGTCCTTGCTGAAAGCGACCGGAGCAAAGTGCACCGAGGCTTGCATGGTCTTCATGCCGACGTCTTCCAAGGTCGAACCGATACCGGCGTCCATGCGGAGGATGTTGCCGGTATCAGGGTCCAACCACGCGTCGCCGGAAAGTTCGAGTGGATATTCACGTCCGCGCAGAGCGAGAGCGGCGATGGAACGTGTATTCCGGGTATGCACAAAATGCACTTTGCGCGCGTTATGGCCGTCGACCATTTCGCTGCCCGCGTCGGTGAACTCGAAACTGCCCGCGTAGAAAGGGTGAAAGACCAGAAAGAGAGTGCCAAAGCCGTTGCTGAGCAGCATCGAGATATCTTTCTTGCGGTCGGCGGTGGCTTGCTTGACCGGCAGACGCGACTCGTCCAGGCTCAGCTCTCCGCCTGCGTTGGTCAGAATCGCGAGGTAGTCGAAGCTCGACTGCTCTTCGAGTTCGACTTTGCCGTTGGGCCGGAGCTTGGATTGCGTGACCTGCTCAACGCATTTGACGTTGGAGAACTGATCGAGAAAATCTGAAACGCGCTGGGAAGCGCGGTTCAGGAGCTGGTCGAGCGGCACTGAGCTGGTGTCCTGCGCGCCGGCGAGCGCCGCGCTGAACAATAACAGAATGCCAAGACGGAAAGTTTTGGGGAAGTATTTATGCATTATTATTTTGCCTTTTGCCCTTGTCGATTATCGAACCGATACCCGAAGGTCATAATCCACTGATCGTAATTCATCTGGTTACCGCGGCTGACGGTGCCACCCATTTGGATGAAATAATGCTTGCCGAGGTTGGTTTGGAGCATGCCGTTGATGAAGCGAGATCGATCGGCATTGGTCAAGGTGGAGTTGAAATTCTGCTGTCCCGCGAGGATTTGCAACTGCAGGCCCTCGGTCAGGCTTCGAGTGAGGGAAAGCGCCTCGTAGTGGCCCGTACCGAAGCTGCTGTTGAAACGCGAATAGCGCGCATCCGCCTGCATTTTGACCCAGGGCAGATGGCCGAAGGTGACGCCAAACATCTGGTTCAGGGAACTCTTTTTCTCGCCGCTATAACTGCTCAAACCCAGGTCGGCGCTAACCCAGATCTGCTTGAGGACTTCCACGCGAGTTCCGCCCATGGTTCCTTGCGAGAGGAACTGATTGAACAGACCGGCGGCCACCGACCCGTTGGTGATGAACGACGGATTCAGGAACGGCAGATCGCGATAGTAGGTATTGCTCACCGTGAATTCGATGCGCGGAAGGGGCGAATAACGAACGGTGGTGAAGCTGCGCCCCAGCCCCCAGTTGGTGCCGAGTTGCGTGTAGATCCCACCCGTGTAGGAATTCGGACCGGTTTGGACCTCACCCACACACTGAGCAACAGGCGTCTGCTGAGGCCCACACTGATAGGTGTTGGTGGCGTGGGAATCGATTTGCGCGGCCTGGTAGATCGAGAAGACACGCTTGTATTGAATGGAGTTCTCGAAGAACATGAAGGGACGGTTGGGACTCCAGCTCAGCATCTGCAAGCCGCCACCCTCGGTTGAGGAGTAGTGAAGATCGTCGTAGCTGCCACCGGAAAAATTGACGAACGCTCCTCCCATCTGATCGTTGGGAGCGTAGCTAAACGACGTGGGATTGGGCGTAGAACCAAAAAAGAGGCCCGTGGTCACACCTGGCTTCACCTTGAATCCCGCGTAGCCTCCATCGAGTGTGTCGAGGCTGGTGGCCCAGGGCAGATACATTCGTCCAACTCCCGCGACGAAAGAGGAATTCGGGTTTTGGTAGCTGGTGTAGAGGGTATAGGTGCGGTTAATGGTGTCCTGCAGGGTCTGCGGGCCGGTGTTCGTGGTGTGATCGAAGCGCCCATTCCAGTACCCCTGGAAATTCCAATACGTCCCGGCGATGCGAGTGAAGTCAGCCCGCAGCACCATGCCAATTTCGTTGGTGTACATGTTCGACGGACCATGGTCGAGCACACCGATATAGTTGAGTCCGATCAATCCGCGCGAGCGGTTGACGGCGGGCGACGGAGGTCTGGGGAGCGCGGCACGGGCTTCTTCGTCGAGGGTGTCGTTCTCGGTGAAGCTGACGACGGCAGGGTATTTGCGGGTCGCGCTGAGAGCGTTCTTCTCCACCAGCGCCTGCTGGTCGGAAGAAGAAAGATAAGCGAGATCGCCGACTTTCACGGGGCGCTTGGGGGTATGGATTTCGGTGACGGCAGAG
>Ga0209698_10008512_pt1 | contig 10582 bp, 10 predicted proteins | sample LitLauG_LLR_2012_FD_187203 | JGI IMG/M metagenome (GOLD analysis project Ga0209698, IMG submission 187203) | Freshwater sediment microbial communities from Pennsylvania, USA - Little Laurel Run_MetaG_LLR_2012 (SPAdes) (version 2) | ecosystem: Environmental > Aquatic > Freshwater > Creek >... | reverse complement strand
GCCGGGCAAGGTCGGATTGGGCGCGCGCATAATCGGCTTCGGCTCGCGCCAGATCGGCGTTGGCCTGCGCCAGGGCAAGCTGGGCGTCAGAGGGATCAAGCTCAACCAAAACATCGCCGGCGCGCACCGTCTGGGTGTTTTCCACGTAAACGCGCGCAACCGGCCCGCCGGCAAGGGGGGTGATTTCGGCGGTATCGGCGTTCACATAGGCGTTGTCGGTTGATACAAAACGCTGCGCCTCGCTTGCCCAATAGATCGCGTAACCAATCGCGCCCAGCGCCGCTGCCAGCGCCAGCAAGGCCAACAGTCCTCCCCGTCGGCGATTGCCTTTGCGAACGCTATCGTGGGCTTGGCCATCCTTGCTGGGTGCGGCGGCGGTGTCAGCCATGCTTACTACCCCTCATCGTGGCGCGGTTGCCTTCTCACGGCCCCTAGAATCCACAAGCCATTGAGTTTACGCCGTTTTGTTTCGCGATCTTGAAATGACTGAACGGTTCGGTCATTTAGATAGGCGTCAGGGAGTACGATGATCAAGCCAGCCGCTAGCGCTTTCTCCAAAATTTCATCCGAGCTGCCGCCAGTGGCGCAGCGGGGCGCTGACGGAGAACGGCGCGCCCACATCATGGACATGGGCGAAGCGCTGTTTCTTGAGCAAGGTTTCCAGGGCGCCTCAATGGCTGAAATCGCGGCCCGCGCCGGCTGCTCCAAGGGCACGTTGTACAATTATTTCGAGAGCAAGGACGAACTTTTCTTGGCCTGCGTTGCGCGTCATTGTCGTGGTCTCCAGGCCGATATGGCCTCATTGGCCAGAAGCGGCGGCGAGACACGACAAACGCTGACCGACATTGGTCGCAGCTATGTGCAATTTGTGTCCTCAGACGCCATCGTTCGGCGCTTCCGCATGATCGCTGCCGAAGGCGAACGCGCTCCCGAAATCAGCCGCGCATTCTACGCTATGGGACCTCTGCGCGGGGTAGAAACGCTGCGCGACTATATCGAAGACGCCATCGCCGCCGGCGCGTTGCGGGCCTGCGACCCTACGCGCGCGGCGCGCAATTTCTTCGCGCTCTGCAACGGCCACCGCATAAAAGCCAGGCTGTGCAATGCAGAAGCGGAACCCACACCTGCGGAAATCGAAGCCGACGTCGCCGAGGCGGTGCGCGTGTTCATGGCCGGCTATGGCGTTTGAGCGCACGTGGCCACGCCGATTATTGACTTATCAACGCTTTTCGCCGATATGCAGGTGAAGCGGCCGTTCGCGGGGCTTCAAGGCCTCATCGCGAACGCGGTCCCTAACGGAACGCCACCATCGACGTTCGGCTTTGAGCCCTAGACCAAAATGGGGGCTCGCCGCCCTTCATCGCCGTCGCATCGTTCCAGATGAAAAGCCGTAGCGCGACCGCGCGCGGCTGAAAGATATTGTGTGACTCAATTTAAAGACCTCGGCCTTTGCGCGCCGATCCTCAAAGCTCTCGACGCAGAGGGCTACGCAACGCCGACCCCGATCCAATCCCAATCCATTCCCATCGTGCTTACGGGGCGCGATCTCATTGGCCTTGCCCAAACCGGAACCGGCAAAACCGCCGCGTTTGCGCTGCCTATTCTCCAGCGGCTCCACCAGAACCGCAAACACGCGGGCGAGCGCGCCTGCCGCACCCTGGTGCTTGCCCCAACGCGGGAATTGGCGGTCCAAATCGCTGAGTCCTTCCGCGCCTACGGCAAGTTCCTCGGTCTCTCCACGGCAGTCGTGTTCGGCGGCGCCTCGATGTTTAAGCAAAAGCAGGCGCTCTATCGCGGTGTTGACATCGTGGTGGCGACGCCAGGGCGATTGCTAGATCACATCAATCAACGCTCGCTCAGGCTGGACGCCGTTGAAATCCTGGTGCTGGACGAAGCCGATCACATGCTCGACATGGGCTTCATCCATGATCTGCGCAAAATCGCAACGCTTGTGCCAAAGCGCCGCCAAAGTCTGTTCTTTTCAGCCACTATGCCGGCGGCGATCGCTGAACTTGCAGCGCAGTTTCTCTCCAACCCCCAACAGATCGCGGTAGCGCCGGTGTCTTCAACCGCCGAGCGCGTCGAGCAGGCGGTGGTCCATGTCGATCACGCCAAGAAGCAGGACCTTCTGCACGCTCTTTTGGGCGACAGATCAATCAGCCGCGCGCTGGTGTTTGTGCGCACAAAGCATGGCGCCGACCGCGTCTTGCGGAAGCTGGAAAGCGCTGGCTTCGCCGCCGAAACCATCCACGGCAATCGCAATCAAGGCCAGCGCACCCGTGCGCTGGACGCCTTCAAGAAGGGCCGTGCGCGCGTGCTGGTCGCCACCGAAATCGCCGCGCGCGGCATCGACGTCGACAATGTCAGCCACGTGATCAATTTCGATTTGCCCAATGTCCCTGAGCAATACGTGCACCGCATTGGGCGCACCGCGCGCGCCGGCGCAGGCGGGAGCGCGGTTTCGTTTTGCGCGCCCGACGAACGCGCCTATTTGCGTGATATCGAAAGCCTCACCAAACAAGGCGTGCCGGTGATGGAAACCGACTTTTCGCTCGCTACCCCGCGCCCCGACGAGCGGGTCCACCGTCCGAAGGGGCCGGCCCAACGCAGCCTGCGCAAACATCGCCCGGAGCGTCATCACGCCTCAGACGCCCACGGCAAGGCCCACGCCAAGCAGGGCCACGGACGCTCCCATGCGCGCGGCGACGCTGATCGTCGCGGCCCAAAGTCGGAGCGCCCCCAAACCCGCTCCTCCGCGCAAGCGGGCCAGCGCAAGCGGCACGATTAAGCTCAGGGCGGAGGCTTCGGCCAAAAAATCGGGAAAGCCAAGCGCCTGCTTGCGCTTAAGGCTCGCGTCAAGCAGATCTGCGCGATCGGCCCGCGCACCTCAGCGCGGGCGCCCAGGCGGGCGAGCAAAATGCTAGGTGATTGGTCGGAGCAGCTGGATTTGAACCAACGACCCCCACGTCCCGAACGTGGTGCTCTACCAGGCTGAGCTATGCTCCGACGCGGTGAGCGGCGGGGCTTACAGGGCTTTCTCGGCGATCGCAACAAGTTCTCGCCAACAGCGCCCGTTAGCTTGCGGGTGGTAAGGTTGCATCCCTTCGCGGGCGCCCTTAAGTAGCGCGCTTCCATCGCTCCGAGGCATAAATGCCTCGGCTGTTGGGGTGTCGCCAAGCGGTAAGGCAGCGGTTTTTGGTACCGCCATTCCTAGGTTCGAATCCTAGCACCCCAGCCATTCTCAGAGCTGCACGGCCCGCAGGTTCTGCGCCCAGGCGGCGAAAAGCGTTACCCCGTTTGTGTCCGCTACGATCTGGAGCGCTAGGCCTCGGGTGAGACCAAAAAGGGCGACAGTTCTCCTAAAAAAGGGGTCGCCGCTTGAGCACGAACGAGCCCGTAGACGTTCACGCACCAATTCGCCGCCGCTCATGCCAAGGCGATAGTGAATGCGCCAAGTGGCGGCAAATACCAGTTTCGTCGAGCGCGCGCTTTTATCCCAGCACGCGCTCCTAGACGTTGTCGACTGGCGCGGCGTCTAAATCGAAGATGAAGTAAGTCGGCTGAGCGCCACCTAGCTGAGCGCAGCGTGGGCGTGGGTCAGCACCCAGGCAACGCCAAACACGAACCCGAATATGAGCACCCAGCGCGCCGTCTCGGCCATGAAGTGCACAATCTTGCGTGCCGGCTCGAGCGCCGAGAGCGCAAGCGTTGCAATGAACACGCTGGCGACCGCAAACCAGATTTCGGCTTCGCCTAGCCCGTCGTCCATTGCGGCGATCCAAGCCAGATAGGCGCAGAAGCCAGCGATGACGAAGCGCACCAAGCCTTTGAGCACGCCACTGCCGGTTCGGTGAGGGTTGGGTTTAATTGGCGCGACTTGCGCTTGCGGCGCAGGCGCGGGCGCAGGCGGCGCCAGCGTCTCGGGCGCGCTCATTTGTGCACGCAGCCGCCGCCACGCTTCCGCTTCCAGTTCTGCGCGCACCTGCTGTTCGAACATCCAGTCGTCGCTGGCGAATGCAGGTGACCTCTTTGTGGTCATAAGAGGCCCCAATCCCTTCAAGTCACGATTATCTGGTCTGATCGGCCAAACCGGCAATAGCCTCTCTTACGCCTAACTGCTCTTACGCTGACTGCGGATGCGGCCCGGCGCCCCGCCCAGCCGCCCGCCGGGCGCCCCATTCTTATCATTTTTCGATAAGAAAGGGCTTGCAATGGGTCCCTCGTTCATATCATTTATCGATAAAACCGGTCTGGCCTGCACCGGGTGGAGTCTGACCCCGTGAAGCAATTCCTCATCACTGTCGCCGGCGTTCTCGTTGGTTTGGTCCTATTCTTGTTCATCGGGCCGATTTTGCTCCTGTTTATGATTTCCTCGTCCATGCGCGGCCCGCCACAGCCGGCGCACATGGTGCTCTCGCTTGATCTGCGTGAGCCGATGAACGACCAGCGTCCGGACGGGCCGTTTGGTTCGCTAAGCAGCCGCCGGGCCTTGCTGGACGTGCTGGCCAAGATTGACGCCGCGCGCACCGATCCCGCCGTCGAGGGGCTTTATGTGCGCGCCAACACCGAGGGCACGGGCCCAGCGCAAGCCGAAGAATTGCGCGCTGCCTTGGCGGCGTTCAAGCGCTCGGGAAAGTTCGTGATTGCACATTTGCAAAATGACGGCGCGCGCATGTCGATGGCGGGTTTCGCCAGCGTCGCGGGCGCCGATGAGGTGTGGCTGCAATCCACCAGCGAAGTGCAGCCCATGGGCCTTTATGCCGAAGAGACCTTCTTCGGCAACACCTTGCAGCGCTATCACATGCAGGCGCAGTTTGAGACGCGAGAAGAATTCAAAACTGCAGCCTCGACCTTGACCGACAACGGTTTTAGCGCCGCTAACCGCGAAGAAACCAGCGGCCTCGTCAATAGCATTTACACATCGCTATTGGCAGATATCGCCGCCGACCGGCATATTGCGCCCGACGCGGCTCGCCATGCCATTGAGGCAACGCCATACACCGCCGAGCAGGCGATGCAGTACAAATTAGTCGACCATGTGGGGCGGCCTGAAGACGCCCAGCGCGCCGCGCTGGCGCGCGTTCACGACACGAGCGCCCAGGTCGTGGACTTTGACGACTACCATCCAAGCCTCGCCCATAGCGGCCGCGTCATCGCGGTGGTGCAGGGCGAAGGCGCGATTGTGTCTGGACCCCCGCACCGGGGCCTCTTTGACGACGATCAGCAGATGAACAGCGACCGCGTCTCAAAGGCTCTGCTAGACGCTGCAAACGATGACGATGTCGCCGCCATCGTCTTCCGCGTGAACAGCCCAGGCGGATCGGTGGTGGCCTCCGATCAGATCTTGGCGGCGCTGCGAACCGCCAAGGAACGCGGCAAGAAGGTGATTGTATCGATGGGCGACGTCGCGGCCTCGGGTGGTTATTACGTCTCCGCTTACGCCGATGAGATTGTCGCTGAGCCCACCACCATAACCGGCTCGATCGGGGTGCTCGGCGGCAAGTTGGTGATCGGCAACGCTATGGACTATTATTTGTCGAGCCATACGGACGCGATTTCGGTCGGCTCGCCCGCGATTGGCATGTTCTCGGCAAACCATCCTTTCAATCCCGCCGAACGCGCCGCGTTCGCCGGCTTCATCGATCGTGCTTACTCCACCTTTATCGGCATCGTTGCTGATGGACGCCATATGAACCGCGATCAGGCGCACGCCCTCGCGCACGGTCGGGTGTGGACAGGTCAGCAGGCGCTGGCCAACCACCTGGTCGACCGCTTGGGCGGCTTCGCCGATGCGGTAGTCGAGGCCAAACGCCTGGCCGGCATTGATGCAAATGCTGGTGTGCAGTTGCGCTATTATCCTGAACAAGAGAGCCCGTTCAAAGCGCTCGGTCACGCGTTCGGCGTTTCACAAGAGAGCGTCGAAGGCCTTGCCCGCCTCAACGCCGTCTTGTCAGATCCGCGCCTGGTGCGCGCTATGACTGCAATCCGCGAGGAAGACGCCAACGCCCGCGCCGAAGCCGATCAGACGACGGTGCGCTAGCCCCCCGCGGGGGGCGCGCCCGCAAAAAAGCTCCATGAGCCTAGGGCCGGTCGCCAGCGACCGGCTCTTCTTTTTTGGCGAGCCCACCGCGCGCTAGCTTTTAAATTCCACCTCGTACTTTGGCAGATCACTACGCAGGGTCTCGTAGAGGCGCTCCACAAACCGCCCCGGGTCGTCGTCGACGAAATCGTCGAAATAGTCGGGGTGGTTAGATTCAAAGACGTATTCGCCGTCCTCGGCGAAGATGAAGCCGAGTTCTTCATCGGTCTGTACGTGGATAACCGCGATCTGGGTGTCGTCGTCGTCTTCTTCGCCGAGCGAAAACGACAGCCGTCGCGAGTTGATCTTTTCTTTCAGGATGGGCGCCAGCGCCTGCAGCGCGGCGAGGTCGTCAAACTCGCTGTCGCCCTTGAGCGAGGCTTCCAACTTGGCGCGCGCGGTGTCGACGTCGTCGTCGAAACTGACGGCTGGCGGCGCATCGGCTTTCTTGACGCTCATGCTCAGGCAGCTTCCACCAGGCTTTGAAACACCGCCGAACCGCCGGTGCGTCCCAACTCCGGATCAGACGCGCGTTCAGGGTGTGGCATCATGCCCATGACATTGCCGCGTTCATTGATAATGCCGGCAATATCGCGCGCCGAACCGTTGGGATTGTCGAGATAGCGAAACACCACCCGACCTTCGCCTTCGAGGCGCTCTAACGCATCCTCATCGGCGGTAAAGCGTCCATCGCCATGGGCGATGGGGATCTCGGTTTGCCGCGTTTCTCGATAGGCGCGCGTGAACGGGGTATTGCCATTGACCACAGCCAGCGGCGCGTCTTTGCAGGCAAACCTCAACCCCGCATTTCGCAGCAGCGCCCCCGGCAGCAGCCGGGTCTCGGTCAGCACCTGAAAGCCATTGCAGATGCCCAGCACCAAGCCGCCGCGCGCGGCATGATCGATCACCGCGCGCATGATCGGCGCTTTCGCCGACATGGCCCCCGATCTCAGATAATCGCCGTACGAAAACCCGCCCGGCAGCACCACCAGATCGAGCCCATCGGGCAATGTTGCATCCTTGTGCCATGCCATGCTCACGGGCTTGCCCGTGAGGCGCTCTAAAGCGCGCGCAGCATCGCGGTCACAATTGGACCCCGGGAACACCACAACGGCTGATTTCATGACACTCACATAGACTGCGTCGCCGCGAAATTGAAGCGTCGAACCCCGCCCCGGCGCTGCTGGTCGCGCTGGCGCGGGGGTGATGGTTGCGTCGGCGAAAAAGCCTGCACACGGCGGCGCAGGCGCGCTATCACGGGGCTTGACGCCGCTTTGGGCCGCCAGTGTTGGATGGAGCCTCGAGCGCGGCCCCAATTGCACGGGTGCGGGCATTTTGGCGTCGGGATTTGGCGACTAGGAGGGATGTCATGGCGGCAGGAAGATGTTTGTGCGGGGCGGTGAGCTACCAAGCCAGCGGCGAGGCGGTGTTTGGAGGCAATTGCTATTGCAATGATTGCCGCAAGACTTCGTCCAGTCACACGACGGTCATCGCCTACCCCTTGCCGGCGGTTAAATTTGGCGGGGCGGCGAAAGAGTTCACTAGCCAAGGCGGCAGCGGGCTCGGCGTCACGCGCGGCTTTTGCCCCAATTGCGGCACTCAGATGTATTCAAAACCCGCGGGTCTGCCCGGCATCATCTTGCTGAAGGCAGGAACGCTCGACGAACCAGAGCATTTCAAGCCGGCCATGTCGATCTTCACCTCGCGGGCGCCAAGTTGGGACCAGCCGCCCTCGAGCTTGCCTTCATTCCCCGAAATGCCGCCTCCACAAACCTAAGGAGGCAAACGTTCTCAATCCGTGCGCGACGTCTGCGGGCGCTGGGGTTCGCACCGTTGAATCGATGAGGTCGCGGGTCATGGCGCCGACGTCGGCGTATACAACGTTGGGAACAGCTGCTGCAGATTGTGCAGTTTCGGCAGATCGTTAAAGACAATGTAGGGATAATTAGGGTTCCGGTTGAGGAAATTCTGATGATAGTCCTCGGCTGGCCAGAAGCGTTCCAACGCATCGACGCGCGTGACGATCGGCGCTGAATAGGTATGGGCTGCGCCCAATTGTGCGATGTAGGCGCGCGCGATGCGGGCTTGATCGGGGTTGGCCGCGAAGATGTCGCCGCGATAGCTGGTTCCGCTATCTGGCCCTTGGCGATTGAGTTCTGTGGGATCGGTGGCGACTGAGAAATAGACCCGCAGCAATTGGCCGTAACTGATGAGGTGCGGATCATAAGTGATCTCCACGGCTTCCGCGTGGCCGGTGGTTTCAGAGCTTACGTCTTCGTAGGTTGGCGAAGCGAGGTGTCCCCCGCTATAGCCCGAGCGCACGCTGAGCACGCCGCGCACGTGCTCAAACACGCCCTCCATGCCCCAGAAGCAGCCGCCCGCAAACACCGCCGTTTCCGGGTGCGCGCCTGACCCTGCCAACGGCAAATCCACGACCGGCGCAGGAACAACATGAGGGACTTCGTTAGCGCTGGCTGGCGCGCACGCCATCAGGGTGGCGGCGGCAATTGAGGCGAGAAGGAGGCTGCGGATCACGGGGATGCTCCAAGTTTGCTGGTTCTAATACGCTTGGCGTCAGCATCTGGGTTACAGACCAAAGGCCGGCTTTTTGCGATTACTAAGTTCACAAACGTCCAAGTGCTGCTTTCTTGCGATTGCCGCGCTGGTTTGTGGGGGCGCCCGCGGTCAGGCTTTCGCTAAGCCAGGAGGGGGCCCTTGATGCTGGCGCTGCACGAGCACGCCATGGGCAACATCGCTTGGCGTCTTTTTGGCGCTGGGGGCGCCGGTTTTAGTTTTGCCCAAATCCTGACTGCGCATCCCAAGGCTTAGAGCAGCGATAAGCTATCGAGATCGAGGGCCTGCCAGGCCGGACGCTCGGCCATCACCGCAAACATTTCGTCGCCGCGCTCGGTGCGCTCGACATTCATGGAGGCAAAGATAGCCATCAACACGCCGGAGAATGCATAGAGCCGATATTCACGCCAGATCGCGTCTGCGTCGACCTTAGCGCCCAGTGCGCTGAGCTCGCGTATGTAAAATTCAACCAGCCGGCGCTCCTCGGCTGCCCGCACGGCCCGATCGGCGATACTGGTGCCGATCAGATAAGAGATGTCTGAGGCGCCGGCGCCGACGCCCAAGGTCTGCCAATCAACCACGAAGGCGCGATCGTTGTCCGGAGAGAACAGGATATTGTCGATGCGAAAATCCCGGTGCTGCAGGGTAATCGCTGCAGGCATGTATTCCAAATAGCCGTTGAGCTTGGCGATGAAGGCGTCGCCCATCTCCAATATGTCGGCCCCGAAGCGGGTTGCGTAGCGTTCGCGGAATTGCCCCCAAAACATCGGTAAGAGATTGCGCACCATCATCGCCGAAGTCTCGCTCGGCGCCAGCCACGCATAGGTTTCGGCGCGTCCGTTCCCCCAAAACGGGGCGTGTAGGCGCGCTGCTTCTTGGATGGCGGCCTCGATTTGGGCGATACTAGCGCCCGCCAATTGATCGCCTTGGCGCGCCGGCGCCAGATCTTCAAGCAGCAGAATGAAATCGAGATCGTTGTTGGCGCTTTCAAGATAAAGGCAACGCGGACACGAAATCCCAACAGAGGAGGCCAAGTCGCGATACCAACTCAGCTCCAGCGTATAGCTGCCGAGCGCTTGGGCGATGGCGCGGGTTTTGTCGTCGAGCGAGGGGCACTTTGCGACCACTGAAGCTGGCCCTGCGAAACCATCCCAGTCGAGGCTGAGGCGAAAGCTCTTGCTCATTTGGCCGGTGCCGATGGCCTTGGCGCTGAACCGTTTAAGCGATCCGCGCGGCGCTTGGAGCGCTCCGGCAAGCCAGTCGCCGGTGATGGCGTCTGGGCCCGTGGGCACGCTCACCTAGCGGCATCCAAAACCGAGCGGAAACCGCTGGGTTCATGGGGGCCTATGATGAATTGCTCGAGCACGCCAAAGCCCTCAAGCTTGCGACCGTCAATTGCCAGTTGCGCACGCGCCAGCGCCTGAATGTGCAAGTTGCCGGGAATGGCATCGTCGGCGTTTTCCAGGATGTCGTAGGCGGTTTCGAGATCGCCATGATCGCGCCCGTGGCCCCAGGTCGGATGGGTGTAACCCAGGCCGTTCATATAGAAGTTCGCGCCGCTCGGCGTGATCTGAAAGTTAGGTCCGCTTGGGCTGAACATCACTTCAAGGCTGTCGAGCCTGCGCGTACCCGGCTTGTATTTAAGCTGCATCTGCGGCTGCTCGTACTCGGTGCGCGATTTGCCAAACACATCCACAACCGCGCGGCGGTTCCAAGCCGCCCCAGTCTCATCGTCATTGCTATGGAAAAACACAGCGCGATCTTCGAAATTGAACGGCGACCACAGCCAAAAGAACTGAAACGGGCCAGGGGCGGGCTGCGCGTCGGGCGCGCCCACCGGCCGGATCCCCCAGGAGCGATCGCGGGTGCCGCGCACCTGGTGGGCAACGATGGGGATTTCCCGTCCAGCGTGGGTGATCAAGCCTGACC
>Ga0209698_10008510_pt1 | contig 10583 bp, 5 predicted proteins | sample LitLauG_LLR_2012_FD_187203 | JGI IMG/M metagenome (GOLD analysis project Ga0209698, IMG submission 187203) | Freshwater sediment microbial communities from Pennsylvania, USA - Little Laurel Run_MetaG_LLR_2012 (SPAdes) (version 2) | ecosystem: Environmental > Aquatic > Freshwater > Creek >... | reverse complement strand
TCATTCCATTGGGGGCTGGGGCGCAATCACGACCGGCAAGAACCTGGGCGCGATTCTCGGCGATCTAAACGACCTGCTCTACGAGCGCGACAAGATTGTCGATGAACTGGGCAATCCGAAAGAAATCATCCACGTCAGCGCCAATCCGAAGTATGGGTCGGAAAAGAAAGGCGCTCCCACGGCGTATTTCATGGTGGCTGCGCCGGAGCGCATCCGCGTCAATTGCGACCTTCGTCATGTCAACGTCGTGCTCTGCTGCGACCCCAAGGCATTCACGCACACGAACCCCCTCGATGGGATGTCGGAGGGTGGGTGCCTGGTGTGGGAATCCGAAGAGGAAGGCGAGCAGGCCTGGGAGCGGCTGCCGCTCTGGGCGCGTAAGCAGATCATCAACAAGAAAATTCGTGTTTTTACCCTGCCCGGCTTCGAGATTGCCCGCAAGGCGACCGATCGTGCCGACCTGCAACTTCGCATGCAGGGGAACGCTTTTCTAGGTGCATTCTTTTCGGTCTCGCCGCTGCTGGCTGATTTCCGCATTACTCCAGAGCAGTTCCGCGACGTCGTCCAGAAGCAATACGTAAAAAAGTTTGGCCGGCTCGGTGAGGCGGTAGTCAGCTCGAACATGGAAGTCATGACCCAGGGCTTCGAGCGCGTGCGCGAGATTCGCGTGGGCGAACTGGAGGCTCCCGACCATTCGACGCTGCGCGGAGAGGCCCTCCTGCCCGTCGTAGGTGGTGGGGACCACGATAACGGCGGTTGCCACACCGGATGCCGTTCCACGCCCCATCCTGCCATTCAGCACGACCGCACACCGGTGACGCAAGTGGCGACTTTCAATGCCGAATTCCGTGCGGGCTACGGCTACAACCAGCCGGCAACAGCCTTTGCGTCGGTCGGAGTCATTGCCGCTGGCACTGGCGATACAGCGTCCAAGTATGTCGCGCGCCGTGAAACGCCCCTCTACATCGCCGAGAACTGCACGCAGTGCATGGAATGCATTGCCGTCTGTCCCGACACGGCGCTGCCCAACTGCTCCGAGGACCTGGAGACGATTCTCCGCGCGGCCATCTCGCATTACGTGACCGATGCAGGCGAGCGCCACAAGATGCTGCGTTCCCTGCCCGAGATCGAGCAGCGCACCCGCCAGCGGATGCGGGATGCGGTCGCAAAGAATGCAGGCACTCCGCTGCCTGAGATCCTTCACCAGGTCACCAACGAGGTGGACGGATTCTCCGACGAAGCCAAGCGGCAATTCTTCGCGATCATCGACAAAGTGCCGATGGCATTCCAGAAAGCGAATGCCATCTTCTCAACCCCTGAGAGAAAAAACCCTGGTGGCGGGGGAATCTTCTCGATCTTCGTTTCGGACCTGTGCAAAGGCTGCGCCGCTTGCGTAACGGCGTGCGGCGAGCACGAAGCACTGAGAATGGTGCAGGAGACGGAAGCGGTCAATGCCGAGCATGAGACGGGCACCGCGTTCCTGAACCTTCTGCCTGACACGCCGCAGAAATATCTTGGCCTGTACAGTGATCAGCATCCGCAGGATTCCAAGACTGCGACGCTGCGCAACATGTTGATGGTCCGGCGCAACTATGACGCACTCGTTTCCGGCGATGGCGCCTGCGCCGGCTGCGGCGAGAAGAGCATCCTGCGGGCGATCGCCGCCGTAACGGAAGCCTACATGCGGCCGATCTACCACGCTAAGGCCGACCGGTTGCAGTCCACGGCCGCCCAGCTTGAGAAATCTGGCGTCGAGAAGCTGGGTGCCCTCAGGGCCAAAAACCAAGACGAATACAACCTGCTGCGGCAGGCGGTGGCACATCTCCTCATGGGGTTAGGCGGTGAGGACGAGAAAGACACCAAGGCTCGGATCGCTCGCAACGCGCCGATCTCCGATCAGGGACTGATCGATGCGATCGTTGCCGTCCTGTTGCAGGAAGCCTTCAACCACAAGGGCCTTCAGGCAGTGGACGGGCGGCTCGCCAATGGCATGTGCGTGATGGCGATGGCCGCGCACACCGGCTGTAACACTGTTTACGGATCCACCCCGCCCAACAATCCGCACCCCTATCCGTGGATGAACTCGCTCTTCCAGGACGGCATCACGGTCGGCTGGCTGATCGGCGAGAGCTTTATCGTTGATCACGCGCGCCGCTCCGTGATTCCCGAGCGGCTGGCCGATGCGCTGCTCCATCGCGATAAAGACGTGATCACGCCGCGCGAATACTACGAGTACGCGCATTTCAGTGACGCGCTCATGAGCGATCAGGAAATTCTCGAGCTGCCGAAGGTGTGGGTGGTTGGCGGAGATGGCGGGATGGGCGACATCGGCTATCAGAACACTTCGAAGGTCGTCCTCCAGAATCGTCCCAACGTCAAAGCGGTCATGCTCGACACCCAGGTGTACTCCAACACGGGCGGGCAGAATTCCGATTCGACCCCGATGCTGGGTGGCAGTGATATGAACGTGTTCGGCGCGGCCACGCAGGGCAAGAGTGTCGAGAAGAAGACCGTTGCCGAGACGTTCCTGGCTGGGCATGGGTCTCCGTTCGTCGCGCAGGTGTCGATCGCCAACGCGCCCAAGCTATACCGCTCGATCCTAGACGGCCTCGAATATCGAGGCACAGCGTTCCTGCAGTGCTTCACGACCTGCCAGCCGGAACACGGCGTCGCCGACGACATGGCGCTGATTCAGGCCCAGCGCGTGCGCGACTCGCGGGGAGCTCCCGAGTTCGTTTTCAATCCGCGGCTCGGGGAGACCTATCACGAGGCGCTCGATCTCAAGGGCAATCCCTCGCTCGAAATGGACTGGTACGAAAGCAAGTCGAAAACAACCGGCGAGCTGACCCGCTACACGGTCGCGCATTGGTGCGCCACCGAAGCCCGCTTCCGCAACCATTTGAAGAAGATCAAAAAGGACGAAGCGGAGAAACTGATCCCGCTGGAGAACATGCTGGTCCGCATCACTCAGCAGGATGTGGTGTACCGCCGCTGCCTGATCCCTGAGCATCGCGCTTACGTACCCGACTTCGGGGTCTATATCAAAATTCAGGGAACAAACGGCGACGCCGAGTATCGCTCAATTTCGCGCCAGCTGGTGCTGTTCTGCGTCGAGCGCAGGAAAGCGTGGCGGATGCTGCAGAGCAAGGCTGGCATCGAGAACAAGGAATACAAGGCGCAGCGATCGCTCCTGGCCGACGTCGATGCGGGTAAGATTTCGAAAGAGGAACTGTATGCGCGCGGCGAACACCTGTTGAAGGAGCGACTGAAAGCGGCTACGCCTGCAAAGCCAGTCGCGCGAAACGCAGCACCTGCATCGCCAACGTCTTCCGGTTCCGAAGCCGTCCAGCCCGCCGCGTCCTGAAGACGGTACCGATTTCGGCTTGCAGCTTCAGTCCGCCGGCATGGGCGCAGGCCGCCCGACCAGCGCGGGCACTTCCGCGGGAACCTCCAGCCATTTGCGCACCTGGGGCAGGGCGCGGCGCATCGCCATTGCACCCACGTGCATCAATTCGTCGGCGCGTTTGAAATCGTCGTAGTCAAAACCCGCGACATCGGGCTCGATCACCAGGTCGGCTGCGCTTCTCCACACGGAACCCATCATCTCCTGCGCGATGGCAAACGACTGCCCAATCACGTCAAACAGATGCCGTGGCGCGACCGTCTTCGACCACTGCCCTTTCAGGTGCACAGCGAGCACCCGCTCAGCACCCATTTCGCGTACGGGACGCGTCGGCACAGGGTGGGACAGCATGCCATCCACCAGCCAGCGCCCGCGAATTTCCACGGGCAGGAACATTCCCGGGTAAGCGCAACTGGCCCGCACCGGGTCGATGATCGAGCCGGAATGAAAAACGGCTCCTTCGCCCGTGTTGAAGTCGGTGGCAGTTACACCCAGCGGAATCCGCAGTTCCTCAAATGTTTGTACCCTCAAAATCTGCTTCAGGAAGGCCACCATGCGGTCGTTGCTGGCGAAACCGTAGCGCGAAAGCGTCCAGCGCGCGAACGTGGTAAACCGAACTTTATGGGCAACTTCTTCCAGTTCCGGGATCGTGAGCCCGCTGCAATACGCGGCGCCAATCAGGGCACCCACACTGGTACCGGCAATCATGCGAACCGGAATGCTTTCCTCTTCAAGAACCTTGAGCACCCCAATGTGCGCGATGCCGCGAGCAAAGCCTCCCCCCAAGGCGATGCCAATCGCAGGCATGCGCCTCCCTTCGGCCGGAGTCGACTTGCGCGACAGTTCGCGGCCAAAGGCTTGCACAGACCTGATAACCTTGCCCAGGCTCTTCATCGGGACCCAACCTCCTGGCTTGCTGGGGAGCCGCAAACCCCACATCTATATATGTAAGATGCCACGAACCGGTCCGGAGCTACAGTCCACCTTGGTGCCATCAGGGGGTTACTTTCTATCGGAAAGGTATGCTCTCTCGGGTAGTTACGAGAGATTACGCAGGGAATTACCGGAAGGTGACCTTCCAATGCCTCACGGTGGCTAATTCGTGTGATTCTCATAACTTGCCTTGTAGTGACCATGCCCAGGACAACCCCGCCCTGGCACCTCGCACAACACCCGAATTGCCAGTTGCACTTCAGAGTCCGTCTCACGCCGCCTGCGAGGCTTGTGTCGTCACGCTAGTGCAACGGGATAGAATCCAAAGTTCGCGAGTGATGGCAGTCGCCGAGTGGCAAATAGCCGCCCCTGAAGGAGGGAACCGAATGGCCAGCTACATTGGCGCGATTGACCAGGGCACTACCAGCTCGCGCTTTATCGTGTTCGATCGTTCCGGACGCATCGTGAGCTCAGCGCAAAAAGAGCACGAGCAGATCTATCCCAAACCGGGATGGGTGGAGCACAACCCGGAGGAAATCTGGCGCCGCACTCGTGAGGTCATCCAGGAAGCGATGGAGGCGCGCGGGCTACAGCCGCAAGATCTGGCCGCGATCGGGATCACCAACCAGCGTGAGACCACCGTCGTCTGGCACAAGAAGAGTGGCAAGCCCATTTACAACGCGATTGTCTGGCAGGACACACGCGTCGCTCCCGCCGTAGCTGAGTTCGCGGCACGGGGCGGACAGGACCGTTATCGCGCCCGGACCGGCCTTCCCCTCGCCACTTATTTCAGCGGCCTCAAGATTCGCTGGATTCTCGACGAGGTAGCGGACGCACGCGCGCAAGCCGAGGCCGGCGATCTGCTGTTTGGAAACATCGACACTTTTCTGATCTGGCATCTCACGGGGGGACCGCTAGGTGGCGTCCACGTCACCGACGTGACCAATGCCAGCCGCACGCAGCTGATGAACCTCAGCACGCTGGAATGGGATCCGGACATATTGAGAGACTTCGGCATTCCGATCAGGATGCTGCCGCAGATTGTTTCAAGCAGCGCAGTGTACGGCACTGCGAAGATACCGGCCGTCGCGGGAGTTGCGATCGCCGGCGATCTTGGCGATCAGCAGGCCGCCCTGGTGGGCCAGGCCTGTTTCAAGCCGGGAGAAGCCAAGAACACCTACGGCACGGGCTGCTTCATGCTGATGAATACTGGAGAGAAGCCAGTGCTCTCGACCTTCGGACTGCTAACCACGGTGGCGTACAAGTTCGGCGCGAAGCCGGTATGCTATGCGCTCGAAGGGAGCGTCGCCATTACCGGCGCGCTGGTGCAGTGGCTCCGCGATAACCTCGGGCTCATTGAGAAGAGTTCCGACATTGAGGCGCTCGCTCGCACGGCAGGTGACAACGGCGGCGTCTATTTCGTTCCCGCATTCTCCGGTTTGTACGCACCGTATTGGAAAGATAACGCGCGCGGCGTGATTGCCGGCTTAACCCGCTACGTGAACAAAGGACACATCGCCCGCGCTGTGCTCGAAGCCACCGCGTTCCAGGTGCGCGAAGTGGTCGATGCGATGGCCAAGGACTCCGGTATCGCGCTCGACGTCCTGCGAACGGACGGTGGAATGGTGATGAACGACCTGCTGATGCAATTTCAGGCTGACGTTTTGGCGAAACCGGTGGTTCGTCCGCTGGTGAAAGAGACCACCGCTCTCGGCGCCGCCTATGCCGCCGGATTGGCGGTCGGCTTTTTCCAGGATACAGACGAACTCGTCGCTAACTGGGCGGTCGATGAGCGGTGGGAGCCGAAGATGGATCAGGAATCTCGCGAGCGCCTTTATCGCTTTTGGAAAAAGGCGGTGACACGCTCGTTCGATTGGGTGGAATCGCCGTAGAGATGCGGCTCGCCGTGTCTGCCGTTGCGCGGTCTGTCTGTATCAGGGTATCGCTTTACAGACTGCGAACAAACTGATGTTTCGTATCAGGGTACCGCTTTAGCGGTACCGCAGTGTCCGAAATCCCCTGCCTCTTTAGGGGCGGAGCATCGAACATTTGAGAAAACGAAGGAGGTCCGCACACGATGCATGGACCATTTCTAGGCGAATTCATGGGTACGCTGGTACTGATCCTGCTGGGCGACGGCGTGGTTGCCAATGTTCTCCTGAAGAAATCGAAAGGTGAAAACTCCGGCTGGATGGTCATCGCAACCGGATGGGGAATGGCTGTGGTTGCGGGCATCTTCACAGCCATCGCCTTCGGCAGCCCGAGCGCCCATATTAATCCGGCAATTACATTCACGGTCGCCCTTCTGTCGGGAAACTGGTCGAACGTCGGCCTCTTCTGGGCAGCGCAAATCCTGGGCGCTTTCGCCGGAGCCAGTCTGGTCTGGATGACGTACCTGCTCCATTGGAAAGTGACGCCCGACGCGGGAGCGAAACTCGCCATCTTCTGCACCGCGCCGGCCATTCGCAACCTTCCTGCCAACCTGCTGACCGAAATCATTGCTACAACGTGCCTGATCGTGGTTGGCTTCAGCTTCGGCAGCAAGGCTGTGTCATCGACCGGCCTCCCCGCTGGATTCGGTCCGTGGTTGTGGGGAGTCCTGGTGTGGTCACTGGGCCTGAGCCTGGGCGGACCGACCGGATACGCGATGAACCCAGCACGCGACTTTGGTCCGCGCATGGCCCACGCTATCCTGCCCATCAGCGGCAAGGGGAATTCAGATTGGGGATACGCGTTCGTGCCGATCATTGGGCCATTGATCGCTGGCGGTCTCGGCGCTGGGATTATCAAGTTAGTGGGTACCCATTGATTGATGTGTGCTGTTGTAGAACCAGGTTTCAAGAATCGGTCTTGGGAAGGGCACGGCTTCAGCCGTGCCGATCCGCGAGCCAATAGAGACGCGGGCTTTAGCCCCTGGGGACCGTCTGTTGGCGCCTCAGAGTTTTCCGATACCAGTTCCAGAAGCATCACTGCAAGAAATGCTCGCATGAATCGAACCGAAATGTGGCGCAGCATCGAAGCGCATCCCAAAGCCTGGGACATGATCGTCGTGGGCGGGGGCGCGACCGGTGTCGGCGTCGCAATCGACGCCGCTGCGCGCGGCTACGATGTGATGCTCTTCGAGCAGAGCGACTTCGGGAAAGGCACTTCCAGCCGCAGCACCAAGCTGGCACACGGCGGCGTGCGCTACCTGGAGCAAGGCAACATCGGGCTGGTCATGGAGGCGCTTAAAGAGCGTGGACTGCTGCTGCAGAACGCGCCCCACCTGGTGCACGATCTTGCGTTCGTTGTGCCGAATTACGACTGGTGGGAGGCTCCCTTCTACGGTCTTGGCCTCAAACTCTATGAGTTGCTGGCCGGAAAATACGGGTTTGGCACCTCGCGCATCCTCACCAGAGAAGAGACGCTCGAACACCTGCCAAACTTGAAGACCGAAGGCCTGCGCGGCGGCGCGGTGTACTACGACGGACAATTCGACGACGCCCGTCTGCTCATCCACATGGTGGCGACCGCATTCGAGCAGGGCGCAACGCTGCTGAACTATGTCGAAGTCACGGGACTGACCAAGGACGGCCAAGGATTTGTGGATGGTGTCACCGCGCGCGATGTGGAAACGGGCAACGAGTTACACGCAGCCGCCAAAGTTGTGGTCAACGCTACCGGAGCCTTCAGTGACCTGCTAAGGCTTAAGGCCGAGCCGTCCGCCACGCCGATGATTATCCCCAGCCAGGGTATTCACCTGGTTTTCGATGCGAGCTTCCTGCAAGGCAGTAGCGCGATCATGGTTCCGCACACCAGCGATGGCCGCGTGTTATTCGCGATTCCGTGGCACGATCACACGCTGGTGGGAACCACCGACACGCCCATCTCAGCCGCCACGCTTGAGCCCGTCGCCATGGAGCAGGAAATCGAATTCATCCTCGCGACCGCGGCACAATATCTGACCAAAGCACCCACGCGCGACGATGTGTTGAGCGTATTCGCCGGCATCCGGCCGCTGGTTCGAGCTACCGGTGTAGCCAGCACGGCGGCACTATCGCGCGATCACGTCATCCACATCGATCGTTCCGGCCTGGTTAGTGTCTGCGGAGGAAAGTGGACCACCTACCGCCACATGGCAGAGGATTGCGTCGATCAGGCGGCCACACTCGCACAGTTGCCGGAAAAACCATGCGTGACGCACCACCTGCACATCCACGGTTTCCATGATGCAGCGAAACAATTCGGCTCGCTGGCGATCTATGGTTCGGACGCATACAAGATTCGTGAACTGATCGAGATTGACGCCGGGCTCAGCGAACCACTGCATGCCGCGCTGCCCTATGTGAAGGCAGAAGTGGTCTGGGCGGCGCGCTACGAAATGGCCCGCACAGTAGAAGACACGCTGGCCAGGCGCACCAGGGCGCTATTCCTGAATGCGCGAGCGGCCCTTGAAATGGCTCCCGTCGTCGCGGACCTGATGGCTTCAGAACTAGGTTGGGGTGCGCGGGCCAAAGAGAAACAGCTGGCAGCGTTTCGCGACGTTGCTTCCAATTACGTGCTTCGCGGTTGAATGGCGCGTCCGAATTCTTAACCACAGAGGCCACAGAGGAGCACAGAGGACACCGGTGCTTCTGTGTCCCTCTGTGCCCTCTGTGGTTAAGGGTTTGGAGTTAACTCTTAATCGTCCTCATCGCCGCGTCCCAGGTGACTGCCTGTTGCCGGAAGTACGACTCGTTCGCCATATGGCAAGCCAGCGCCGCGTGATGGCCGAACAGCGCGTCTTCGACCACCGGCTTGCGCGAGCGAACCGCCTCGAAGAAATTCCACAGGTGTGGTTTTACGTCGTCGTAGTCCGGTCCCTTGAACGTCACCGTTTCCGGCATCGGCTCTTGGCCGAGCTTGGGAGTGTTCTCGCTCCGCCACTGTTTCTCATAAGCATCGCGCATGGCATGCGGGAAACTGCCGTCGTAGTAGCTCGGCGCGGAATCCTTGCCCGTCTGCGGAGTGAAGCTCAGGCCGAACTCGGTCATCTCCAGAATTCCCTTGGAACCCTGGAAGCGGTAGGTCTCCGGCATCTCTGTGCCCAGGTTCAGGCGCATGTACACCGGAATGTCGCCGTACTGGTACAGGCTGGCGTGCACGTCCGGCATGTTGCGCCCGTCCTTCCAGCGCAGGATGCCGCCCATGGCCATGGCGCGTTTCGGTGGTTCGTTCCAGCCCAGCACAAACATCATGCCGCTGATCAGATGCACCAGCAGATCGCCGGCCACGCCTGTGCCGTACTCTCTCCAGCAGCGCCAGCGCGCAAAAATCTCGGGACTGAAAGCGCGTTTCGGCACGGTCCCTTGCCACGTGTCCCAATCGAGGTTCTGCGGTGAAAGATCAAACGGCGGAGGATATTCCCAGGCCCCAGTCGGATCGTTGCGGCCGAGCCAGCCTTCCACCATCATCAGGTCGCCCAGCATGCCTTGCTCGACCATCTCCTTGGCCTTCTTGCAAATCAGCGAACTGACCCGTTGCGACCCGATCTGCACGATGCGCCCGGTGCGCTTTTGCGCATCCGCCATCTCCGCGCCCTCGGCCGCGGTATGGGACATGGGCTTCTCGCAGTAAATGTCTTTGCCCGCGGAAACCGCGTCCACCACGATCTGCTTGTGCCAGTGATCCGGCACCGCCGCGATCAGGCAATCGATCGACTTGTCCTCAAGCAGTTCGTGATACCGGCGGGTTACAGGCAAATCAGGCTTCGCGGTAATCTCTCTCGCCAGCGTGTGCCGCCCGTCATAGAGATCGCACGCCTTGACGCATTCCACTCCGGGCAGTTCAATGGCACTGCTCAGCAGCCAGTTCCCCTGCATGCCGATCCCGATGATGCCAAAGCGGAGGCGGTCACTCGCCGCCATCGTGGAGGCCAGCAATGGCTCGGATTCCAGCAGGATGGTTTTCGCGGCCAGGGAGGCGCCGGCGGCCGCCGCACTGATTCCTAGAAATTCCCGGCGTGACAGACTGTTCTTGCTCATGAAGTCCTCCAGCAATAGTTTTTATGGCTGCAAAAGACTGAAGTTTTTCTGACTGCCGCCGAGCGCTACTTTGCTGGCGTAACCACGATGTTCCGGAACGCTACGTGGTTATCTTCACTTCCCTGAAGATAGATCGGCCCGGGCAATTCCTCGTGGCTGTCGAGTGCGCCTCCCGTGATCCCCGGAATCTCCTGCTTATCAATGATGGTCGTGCCGTTCTGGACGACCGTAATCGTCCGCCCCAC
>Ga0209698_10008509_pt1 | contig 10584 bp, 8 predicted proteins | sample LitLauG_LLR_2012_FD_187203 | JGI IMG/M metagenome (GOLD analysis project Ga0209698, IMG submission 187203) | Freshwater sediment microbial communities from Pennsylvania, USA - Little Laurel Run_MetaG_LLR_2012 (SPAdes) (version 2) | ecosystem: Environmental > Aquatic > Freshwater > Creek >... | reverse complement strand
GAGCATCTTGCCGAGGGCGCGCACGGGCTCGGTGTTCTTGTTGACGTTCAGAGTGACGAACAGGATCAGCTCCTGTTCGATGACATCGTCGATGGACAGGAGATCGTCGTACGGCCCCGTGATGATTGAGAGCGCGTCATCGAGAAACGTCATGCACTCGTTGAGTAAGCCCTGGATCTTCGGTACGCGGTCACGATCTTCAAAAGACTGCATCAGGTTGCGAACGGACATCTCAAAGTTCAGTCGCCGCTGCATGCTGATGGATGTGTCCGTGCGGATGTGCCGGCGTGCCTTGTCGATTTGCTCTTGCAGGACGCCCTGGTCGAGAACTGCCACAATCACGTCATAGAAGTTGAACCGCACCCCGGTGTAGTGCAGAATCCGGACGATGTCGGCCAAGTAATTCAACTGGTGTTTGCTGAAGAATTCGTCGTGCAGGTTGAAGGAGCCAAACACCATGTTCACCTGCGCCATGTAGTCGTCGTCCTCCGCGTAGAACGGGTTGTATAGGCTGGACAGTTCCGGCCGCGCGGGATTGATGAGGCGGAGGTCGTCGAGTCGGCCGGCGCGGTGAATATACGGCAGCAACTCCTGAAAGAACTCCAGATCGCCCTTACCGTCGAAGATCACCATGGGGATCTTGTGACGGTCCTCAGGCGGTCCCATTCGCCGCGTCAAATCTTGCGTGATGATGTTCTTGAGCAGCGTCGTCTTACCACTACCGGTCATTCCCAGCACGATGCCCTGCATCACGCGGACCTGGTCGGGCCACAGCCAAGGATCTCCATGAATGTCGTACCCGAGGACGACCCCGCCCTGGTCCCATGCCGTTGCAACCATCCTTTCGTCACGAGCGGGACTCATGACGAGCGGCGGATGGACTTTCCGTTTTTCCCGCCGGGCCCGGCGCGTCGCATAGAGCAAGAGGGCGCAACTGGGAATTGTCAGCGCACCGAGGACGTAGGCTGCCAGTTCAGCCGCCTGCTCGTTGCGGAAGTGGTAGACCTTCGTCAGCAAGAGCCAGTAGCCGAGGCAGACGACGCACAGGCCAATTACGATGAGGAAAGCCGGGGTTTCAGACAGCGGCGCGTGTGCTGGCCGCCGGTCACTAGATGCCAGATTGTCCATATTATTTCCCTGAAGATTGAGAAGGATTACATGCAAAGGAACTGAATGACGAGCAGGTCGGCGCCAGCTACGACCGCGTAGAATGCAGCCGTCCGCAGCCGCTTGTAGACCATCGCTCGGTGTGACGGCACGACGGTCTCTTCCGGTCTGCTGCGCATGAAACCAAAAACACCCCAAGATGCCCAGGCGATCATTCCGCCAAGGACCGTGAGCAGCAAGGTCACTTCGACTCTGGGGCGCTCGTACCAAGGTGGCAGATCGAGGAAGCCGGCCGGATGCGCCCGGCTGGGGAGGGCGGGCAAGCGTTCCAGCCACGCTACGTAGCCCGCCTCCACCAGCATCAACGCAGCCGCACTCACCAGCAGGCCTGCATCCTCTACTCGTTGCAACATTCGAAGCAGAAACGGTTCCTTACTTCTCGCCATGGCTTTCACCCTGCAATTGCTTTGAGATTGAAATAGAGAGCCAACCCCATTGCGGTGAGAATAAAGGTCCCAAGGACGATCGCCTCCTGCCTGAACTGACGACGCGCTTTGACATCGAAGGGGTTGGCTGGTTCCAGGAAGAGATTCGACAGACGCTTCCAAATGCCGGCGTCGTACGCTTTTCCGAAGCGCCTACCGAATAACTCCACGATCCGCGCCGCCGAGTTGGTCTGGATTCCGGCCGCTTCCGGCGGAATCGGAGAACTCGTTTGGGTTCGGACCGTGTGCAGAACGGACTCGGCCGTGATCTCCAGGTCTTGTTCCATGGCTCTTTACAGCACGAGTACTGCGCTTACCTCTCCGGCGCCGTCGGACGGAAAGGCAAACTTCAGAACGGCGGGGCCGTTCGTCCGGACCGGCCATTCAAACGCGACCAATCCCCAGGTAGTGTCGCCCGGCGCGACTGCCTTTGCGCGGACTTCCGCGTTCAATACCTTCACGGGAGCCTGCCCCTGGCTAATAAGCCGAATCCCGTCGCCGACGAGTTGGCTCTGGGAGAGCGCGTAGAGCGAACTGGAACTGCGGGGTGATCGTAGCGTGAACACGCCTGGTGTGCCCGGCACGTATGTCGATCGGCCTCTGTTTTGAATCGCGTAGCGGACATAAAGACGATCGCCCTCCCTATAAATGTCCTTGAGGATGACTTCTACGCGGTCGTGATTCTTAACCTCGCCGGCCAGGCGTACCGGTGTGCTGGCGAACAGCATCTCCGACGCGAGCTTCGCTTCCTGGACGGCCCGTGAATCCTCCGCGGGTTTTTGCGGAATCGCTACCTTGGCGACGGAGGGGCTGGGCTCCTGGTCAATCGCAAAGTGCATCTCTTCCACGGACCGTGCCGGGACCAGTTCATAGCTCAAACGCCCGGAGGCCGTCCAGATAAAAAGGTTCGTGGTGGCTTCCGGGTCGAGGGGCTGAACGAACACCTTGTTGCCGCGCCATTCGATCTTGTAGGAAGAGCTGCCTGCCGCGACCTCGGTGACCGGTTCCGCCAACTCGATGACGCTCAAGTGATTCGGGGCCGTTTCGACCCGGATGACCTTGTGCCGATCCGACTTCTCAATCTCGATCTTCTGGGCGTCTGCCGTTAAGGCAATGGCAATGGTGAAGGCAATGATTTTCTGCATGCCCAAGTTTCCAGCGATTCCTGCATCCCTCCAAAAAGTCATTACACGGCAACGGTCTCCGATCGTCAATCACAGTCGGCGGCAGACTTCTGTGCCTGAAACCCCCGGCTCACCCATCTGGCGAGGCGGAAAGAAATTCCGAGTATCTATGCCCGCTGGGGTTTGCAGAGTTCCGGCCGACTACTTCGAATCCTCAGGCAGGATCTGTTCGTTTTGCGGCCAATATCAGCGTCGTGTTTCCCGTCAACTTGAGCCGGGCGCGTGGTGGGTGAGATCACACAAGACGGCGGGATCAACGATGCGGATGTCCCGGCTCGGAGCGGGCTCGGAGCGCTTCACTGAGATTCAACATTTCTGCCCGCAGTTGTTTTCGTTAGAATTGGTCTGGAGGGACGATGCGCCACCCTTGAAACGATGAAGGACCGACGAACCATGACATCGAACTGACACCCTCTGGGCCATCGCTCTCAATTCCTGGAATGAGTAAAGTCGCGACGGATCGGATTACAGACGGGCCCGGTGTGGCCCGAGGGGTAGCGCAGATGGAAGGCGTTGACGTTCTCGCAAAGCTGTACGCGTTGAGGGACCACCTGAACCAACTAACGCCGGACGACGCGGAATTTGTTGGCGAGATGGTAACCCTGAATCAGAGCGGTCAGGTGCTCAACCGTCACCAAATACTGCGAATCGTGGACATGACGATGCCGGACGAACCGCCCAAACAGCCTGACGTCCACACCTTCGGAATGGTCAACGCCATCTTCGTCGCGCCCGACGAAAAGACTTGGCGCTATATGCCGCTCGAACAGTTGTTCGCCTTGCTCTCAACAAAGACCCTTCATTTTTCACCCCTGTCGGTCATGGAAGATATCGCTGAAGGCCAGTTGCCGGGGCGCGCGTGGGAAGAGACAAAGAAGCAACTACCGCGTGACATCCTGGAGGGCCGGGGCAGCATGGACGCGGACACGATGATGGCTATGATGGTACACCAGCGGCGAACTGATGCATGCATCAACTGCTGGTACATGGATAGTGCGGACTGTCTGAAGATGTGGGGAGAGTATGCACCGAAAAATGGCGTTGCTATTCAATCAACCGTTCGGCGCTTGGCTTCTTCTTTACAGGGCAGCGACACGTCCGTGACGATTGGGCCGGTCACATACTTCGCCCCAGAGGATGAGGACAAGTATGTCAACGAAGCATTCTACGGTTCCCTCCACATCAAGCGTGATCCCTTTCGGCACGAAAAAGAACTTCGTGCGCTGGCGTTCCGGGTGAATGCCGGATACGGCGTTGACATTCCGGTGGACCTTGAAATCCTGATCGAACGTTTAGTATTGTCTCCCGAGCTGAAGGACTGGGCCGTTCGGTTCGTCACGGAGGCCGTTCGGCATTTCAGGTTCGGTGGTTGCATCGAGAAGTCCACGCTCACATTCCTCAAAACGAATCCGACACCCAGTCTTTAAACGTCCGTTCCATGGGATGTGGTCGGGCTAGGGTCGGGCTGAACGCCCAGTGGCGAGATCGATGTCGCAAGGCTCAAGAACATTCTAGATTATTTACGTTCCGGCTTGGTAAAATTGTGGGCAGGTTGGTGCAGCATGACTGCTCAGCAGTCCCACGTCCATCATTACGTTTCACAGTGGTATCAGCGGAAGTTTCTGGAACCGGGCAAAGGTAGCTACTTTTGCCTGGACCTACATCCCGAAACCGTTCAGAGCGGCACCAAGACGTATCAGCGGCGCGCGCTTCTGCACTGGGGGCCGGTACGCTGTTTCTGCAAGGATGACCTGTACACGATCAAACTCGGCAGCTTCACAACGGACCAAATAGAGAAACGGTTCTTTGGCGTGGTTGACGCGAAAGGCAGAGAATCCGTCGAGTTCTTTGCCAACTACAACCACGATACGGACGGCGCTGTCCAGCATTTTCAACCCATGCCCGCGTTCATGGATGCCCAGCGCTTCCGCACACCCAGGGGGTTGGATCAACTCAAACGCCTAACCGCAGCGCCGGATCACAACGTGACGCTGCTAGCCATGCAACAACTTTTTCAACTCCACACAACCATGTGGGTAGAGGGTGTTTGGGAAATTGTCCGCGCGCGACAAAGCCCGACGAAGTTCATCGTGTGTGATGAGCCAGTCACGTTCTTCAACAGGCACATCTTTCCCAGCGAATCTGTCTATCCGGGTGGTATCGAATTGGATAAGATCGGAACCCGCACCCTGTTTCCCCTCGGGCCAGACGCGTGCCTAATCATCACACACGTCCAGCTCGTACGTAATCCCTGGATTAAGCCCCTTACCATTCGGGAGAATGCACGGTCATATGATCGGACTCTCAAGAAACTGACGGACATACAAACGGGCCGCGAATTGGAAGAGGATGAAGTGCGCCGAATCAATTTCATTCTCAAGACGCGCGCAACGCGGTACATAGCCGCCTCGAAGGAAGAGTGGCTTTACCCGGAGCGACACGTTTCCACGACCGATTGGGCGAAACTGGACGATGACTGGTTTCTGTTCCCGCATCTCTATAAGATCCCTTTCACCAGGGAGATTGTGATGGGGTTCAAGAGCAGTCCACCCTGGGTACAGGACGAATACGGGCGCAGGCCCACCAACCCCAAATTCAAAGATGAACGCCAACGCAATAAGGAATGGGATAGACATCTTCGGGCACAGCAGGAGTGGGCCAAGAAACGTGTCGGGAAATCAGTAGGGCACATCCATCCAGTCGGGCGCAGCGATGTGGTCGCAGACCAGATGATGCGGGAGCAACTACAGCGGGAGGGCTTGATACCACCGGACGCAAACGGAAGCGCCCCCGCCGCGTAATATGTCCACAGGACCAAGCCAAACGCTGGTGGCTGGTTTGGACGGCCAGTGTGCTGGACCATCCCGGCGCAATTGGACGCGGGCCGTGGGCGAGCTGAATTACTGGATCGCGATGTCTACCAGACTCCCGCTGTGTTCAATCCGGTGCCACATTTCGCGTCGGTACGCGTGATAGTAGTCCAACTCCGGTGCAACGACGGTACACATGACGGTTGGTCTTCGGCGTGCGCCTTCCGGCTTGGCCATGTCATCCGTCAACCGGCAATAGATGCGCCGCCAGCCCCCACCCAGTTCTTCCACCCGCACGACTTCAGAACGGTAGTCCCGATGGATGCCACCGGCCAACCCGCAAACGCTGTGCTCAACAGGATCAATTGCGACGTACATTGAGTGCTCCTGTCGATAGGATACCAAGCCGGCCAGCGCGCCACAGGGGGATGCGCCAGTTCAATAAATTCACCATGTGCTGGATTTTGTACTAGACGCGAGAACAGGCACCAATCCAGACAAGCCGAACGCGTGTAAGCTGTTGATTCTTTTGTCTGCATTGATGTCGGGGTTAGCAACCCGTGGGGCTGGTGCCCGGTGGCTATCCAACTTCGCCAGTTCGTGGGCCGGGGACCGAAAGAGGCTGGATTATGAAGTGTTCGATCATGGAGGCGATCGTATAATGCTAAAGGCAACCGGAACCGTTCGCTATGAATCCGAAACTCCCGAAGACCGCGACCGAGTTGCTGGCGCGCAGCCACAAGACGGTGTGGTACGAAGTCGAACAGAACACTTGCACGCTGCTGAAAGCTGTTGTGGCGCACCGGCTGCCGGCTCAGATGTCCGGCGACGATTTCTGGAATCTGATGCGCCTTACGTGGATCAACGCATTTCGAGGCGAGCCAGTCGAAAACCATTGGAGGGATTTGAAAATCCCCGCGCTGGCGGATCTTTTTACCGCAAGCCAGCCAGATTCAGACAGCATTGAATCGGCTGTCGGGGCGATGCAACTGCCGGCAGGAGTCGCCCAGGCAGCAGTTTCAGCCACCGGAATGATCAATTTCTACACAGCCTACAGGTACTCATGCCAGCGGTGGTGCGGACAAAACCAGGACAGTCTGCGAGATATTGTTCAACGTGCCACGGATCTTGGCTCAAACGACCAGGAGCGCCTTGATCTGGCCGCCGGAATAGAAGCTCTGCCACGAATCCCCTCGCCAAACAGGATGAGGAAAATGGAGGCTGCAGGTGCAGTGACACCCCTCGTGGCCTGCCTAGACCCATCCGGCCGCTTCCCGATCATCAACGGACAGACATCCGTCCGGAAGCTGCTGCATCGATTCAAACTTGACCACAGCGGCCTAGAATCACAGATTAAAGGCTTCATCAACCTAGTTGGGCAATTCGGCATATCCGATGCGCTAATGATCGATGTTTTGGCCGGGGAGCTGTCCGAACTTTCGTGGAACCTTGCAGAATCTGAAAATCAGTTTGAAGCCACCGGCGACGACGAGGGGTCCGAACTGCAGGACCTTGATGAAGCCGAGCGCACGGCAACCATTAACAGCGGGACGATCCAGTATCGCGCTCGGCACAGAATGATGACAAAGGCGTTCAAGAAGCTGCTCTCACAATTCGTGCTGAAACAGGGCAACAAGCCGGATTGCATGTACGATGTTCTCGTCAAGGGCTACGATGGCAAAAAACGAGATTTGCTAATTGAAGCGAAGCCCGATCCGGATCGCGGGGCGATTCGCATCGCGATCGGACAGTTGCTCGATTACCGACGGCATCTTTCCAATCGTGCTGGCACGGATCTAGCCTTTCTGACAATAACAAAACCGGAGCCCATGTATATCGAGCTCCTCCTGGATCTGCAGATATCTGTGCTGTGGTTCAGACGGGAAGACTGCGTGTCGGTCGAGGGGACCGGTAAGGCTTGGATTCCTATCGAGACCGCGATCAGGAGCAAGAAGACGGGGACGCGCCCTCTATAGCGGTGGACGCTCATATAAGATGCGCTTGGCGAGGCTTGTTAACCCTGCACCGCCGGCCGGAAATCTGGGCTGATTTGTCGCCATGTCGGACTTGGGCTTTGCCAACATTCTCAGCGATCGACCTTCTTTAACGCATATCTTTACTTCACAGTCAGCATCCGCCCAAAAGCGGACGCCCTGCGTAAACGAGCCCAACAGGCTGCGGTTGCACAGTCATGGAAAAGACCTCCAGGGCCGCCACTGAAAGTGGCTGCCCTGGAGTAGTCATCAGTTGTTACCCCTCAACATTGGAATGCCTGGACGCTGTTGTGTGTTCGGAAGTTCCAACCTCCCGTTGCGAATTTGCGCTTGACCCGGCTGAACAGCAAACGGCCGAACATGGTACGTTCGTCCATTGTCTGTGATCATCCGCCCGTCTCCCATAACCTGCAGGAGTAGGGTTTGGCGGCGCACCAGCGATCCGGCGCCATCGGACACTTCATCGACCAGGTACACACTGCCGGCCTCGTCGATGTTGACTTCCCCGTCGACCAGACTGGGAAGAGCGACGGTAATGGGTCTTCCACCCGTACGCTCCACAATCATGTCCACGAGGTATTGCGGGAAAGCATAGAATGCAATGCTTCCCGTATTCAACCGTCGATTCTCGCGCTGATCCCAACGGCGGCTCTTGCAGGCAATGTCCCACAATGCCGTTAGCCAATCCAGCGCGTGATCCTCCTTTCTCTCCGCCCACTTGCGGACGATGTTAATCAGGTTGCGCAGGTCCTGCCGGGAACGCTCCTCATAGAAGTGAAGCGCGGCTTGGGCCTGATTGCGTTTGCGAACCAACGCTCTTCGCTCGTTGGCTGCTTCCTTCGAAGCGCTCGCCTTCGAGATCGGGAAGGCGTCCAGCTTCGACTGAGCTTCCCGTACGGCATCTTCGTAAGCGTGGCGTTTCTCAGCGAGCAAGCCGATGTTCACGGCGTACACCGTCGAAATCACGCCCGCCTCCTTCAGCATGTCGCGGTCGTAGGTACCTCCGCAGATCGCGCCACGGAAGTCCTCCAGCGGTCGCACGTCCGCAAAGAATTCGTACAGTTCTTTCCGAACGTGGTTGTAGAGTGCGCCGATCCTGTCCGTTGGGGCAGTCGGAATCTGCAAAGGGAGATCCGAGACCCGCCTGATGCGCTTGAGCTTGAGCCATGGAGCGGTGCCAACTTCCTGGCGGATCTTGCCAATCTCCTCCTGATTCGGCTCGACTCCCCATTTGAGTTGGTCGAGCGCCTTCTGCAGTTCGACCGCGCAACGATTCGCGAGATCGGGCCGGCCTGCTGCCAGGCACGACGTCTTCAGGTCGGTGATCGCGCCGATCGCATTACCCTTCGCAGAGTACGCGACCTGCGGCAGGTTCCACCACGGGGACTCTTTCTTGCTTTGTTTGTTCTTCGTGTTTTCCCCGGCTGGCGTGTGCCTGAACCGATCCTCTACGAACAACGGGAACCGCGTCCCTTCGACAACACAAATCCAGTCGAAGTCGTAGTCACCGCCGTTTTTCTTGGCTGTGTCCGAATGAAGCGTCAACGTCCCGTCCAGGCGCAGTTGCCGGTCGACGATCTCGGTGACAGCAGCCTCCGAATCCATCGAGCACTGCTGCCTTTCGAGGTGCCGCATCAGAAAGTCCAGCGTGGTGGAAGCATTCAGCGCTTTCACCGGCAGCAGATCTCCCTTGGTCCGGATCGGATAACGAACCACCAGCATTCGCTCAGAGGCGAGGCTGGTGATTGCGTGCCATTCCGGAATCCAGTCGGAGCCGCTGTAGATTCTGCCGTCGTGCAGTACAAGGTATCCGTCATCGGCCAGAGCAAACGCCGGCAGAGTAAAGCCGCCCGCGGTGCACAATTTGAACGCCCACCTGGCTAGGGTGCGCTGAAGGTGAGAATTGACGAACGGATGCTTGACCCAGTACCCAGTGCTGTCCGCTTTGAGGACAGCCTCCACAACGGTGTGCTCGGATGACGTGTGCTCCGGATCGGTCACCGCTTCATCGGAACGCAAAAGTTCCACTTCCTCGGAGATCCCCAGGATGCGAAACAGTTCCGTGAAATCGTTGGTGGCGATCGCGGTTTTCACTCTCTCGACCGCCGCCATGGCAATCGGCTTGATCTCGGTCTCGATGGAGTTCAGGGGAGCGTGTTCCACGAGCGTGTAGCTGGACGAGAACTGGAGTTCCCGTGAAATTTCACGAATCCCGATCACCACCCGGCCGGTGGAATACTGCCCGCTGATGCGGCCGGCAGCGTTGGGACACTGACGAACGCACTCGGGCTTCTTGAACTCAGGCTTGCAACTCGACCGTGGAATGATGAAATCGACCGACAAAGCATCGGCGACGTCGTCCTCCATGATCTTGAAGCTGCCCTTGGCCTGCGTGTTCTCGAAGGACATCCGGAACTGGTAGAAGTGATGGTCGGCCAGGTGAAGACGCTCAAAGTAGGAGCGCCGGATCCAGCCGCGGCAATCATTCGTACCCAGTTCGTGGTCTCTTACAACGACGACGCGAGCATCCGGGATCTCGATACACACCTTGCAGGGTGACACGAGAATTCCGAAATACGTCATCGCAGCTTCTGGCCAGAATCGGAAGCGCTGCGCGATCGTCTTGGCGTGCGCGGCGTCAACAGCGTAGTACTTGCCATTCTTCGCGGATGCTGAAGCGCCCACTAGAATGTAGTCCACGCCGTCGTAAGCGATCCGCTTGCTCAGCGAATGCTCGACCATTGCCTGCTGGTACTGGTCAAGCTGCTGCTGCGGGATGTCGATCGTGGCGACACGAATATCCGGATAGTCCGCCTGCAGCAGCGTGTTCTCCAGTTGGCTGTCGCGATCGATTTTCATCTGCTTCTTCGATACTGCGCCGTCTTCGTTAATCTCCAACGCGATTACGCGAAGGACACTGGTTCTGTTCACAATGGACATTTGCGTATCTCCTTTGTTCTGTCTGTTGGGCTACAGCCAGAACGGGAGACCTCGCGGTCCCTCT
>Ga0209698_10008508_pt1 | contig 10585 bp, 6 predicted proteins | sample LitLauG_LLR_2012_FD_187203 | JGI IMG/M metagenome (GOLD analysis project Ga0209698, IMG submission 187203) | Freshwater sediment microbial communities from Pennsylvania, USA - Little Laurel Run_MetaG_LLR_2012 (SPAdes) (version 2) | ecosystem: Environmental > Aquatic > Freshwater > Creek >... | reverse complement strand
GGTCATGATGCTGCCGCAGAAGCTGCAGCTTGGGGCGTCACCCAGGTCGACTATGCTGGAGAGCGCGTCGGCGGCGTGGACGGGGCCGGATCTCAGATCGCGGTTCTCGGTTCGCAGCGGTTCCGATGTGCCGTTCGTCGCGGTGATTCCCTCTGGAGCCGGAGCAGGCCACGACTTCGGCCTCAGGTTGTCGAACAGCAACTGCTGCTGACCGGTCAGAAAACGAGCCTGGAGCCAGCGGAAGATGTAGTCCATGATCGACTTGGCATATCCGATGTCGGGATTGGTGGTCCATCCGCTCGGCTCAAACCGGGTGTGGGCGAACTTCTCGCAGAACAGTTTCAACGGAACACCGTATTGAAGACCGATCGAGACGGCCAGCGAGAAGCTATCCATCAGTCCCGAGACGGTTGATCCTTCCTTCGCCATCTTGATGAACAGTTCGCCCGGCTCGCCGTTGGGATAGAGGCCGACGGTGATGTAGCCCTCGTGATCGCCAACCTTGAATTTGTGCGTTACCGACATCCGCTCCTCTTTCAGCTTGTGTCGGCCGGCGCGAGGCGGGGCGTTCATGTCTTCTTCTTGTGGGCGGACGAAGGCGTCCGCCGCTCCACGAGCCGTACTTTCTGCGGTTTTCGTGCCTGCGGCGCTTAGCGGCTGAGATTTCTTGCAGCCGTCGCGGTAGATCGCCACTGCCTTTAACCCTAACTTCCAGGCTTGGATGTAGGCTTCGCTGATGTCTTCTACCGTCGCGTTCTCGGGGAGATTTACCGTTTTCGAGATGGCTCCGGAGATGAAGGGCTGGGCGGCGGCCATCATGCGGAGATGGCCCAGGTAGTGGATCGAGCGTGTCCCCTTGGCCGGCTTGAACGAGCAATCGAAAACGGCCAGGTGAGCATCCTTAACGTGGGGTGCGCCTTCGATGGTGCCGGTGGCGTCGATGTAGCTGACGATGGCGTCGGCTTGCTCGTGGGTGTATCCGAGCTTGAACAGGGCGGTGGGCACGGTCTGGTTGACGATTTTGATCATGCCGCCGCCGACCAGTTTCTTGTACTTCACCAGCGCGAGGTCGGGCTCGATTCCAGTGGTGTCGCAATCCATCATGAATCCGATGGTGCCGGTCGGAGCCAGGACTGTGACCTGGGAATTTCTGTAGCCGTATTTTTCTCCGTGGGCCAGGGCTTCGTCCCAGCACTGCTTGCTGGACTCGTAGATCGAGGTGGGAACGTTCCCTTTATTGATTCCATTCACGCTGGCGCGGTGCATGCGGATTACGTCGAGGAAGGGCTCGCGGTTTATGTACCAGCCGGGGCAGGCACCGCCGGGCATGGTGCCGGGCGCGCTCGCTTCGCTTCGCGGGACAGCCGAGGCGGCCGTCCCTACATTAGCAATGCCGGTTCCCAGATTTGTTTCTGAAAGGTTCTTCTTTGTTGCTTCCGTTGCCGGGACCAAGGGCGGGCATTGTTCGGCGATCCTTGAACTCTGCAGGTAGGCTTCGCCGCACATGATGGCGGTTACACAGGCGGCGTAGTCGCGACCGGCGTCGGAGTCATATGGGAGGCCTGCCGCCATCAACAGTGCGCCTAGATTGGCGTAGCCCAGGCCCAGCGGGCGGTAGTCGTGCGAATTCCGCATGATCTGCTCGGTGGGATATCCGGCGTTGTCTACGATGATTTCCTGGGCTGTGATCAGGATATCGACCGCGTGGCGGTAGGACTCGACGTCAAACGTGCCGTTGGGCGCGAACTTCAGCAGGTTCAAGCTGGCCAGGTTGCAGGCCGAGTCGTCGAGGAACATGTATTCGCTGCAGGGATTGCTGGCGTTGATGCGAGCGGTGTTCTTCGACGTGTGCCAGCGGTTGACCGTGGTGTCGTATTGCATGCCGGGATCGCCGCAATGCCAGGTGGCCTCGGAAACCTTGTTCAGCAGGTCTTTCGCTTTGTACGTCTGCATTACGTGACCGTCGATCACCGATTTGGTGGAGAAGTCGGTATCGCGGACCACCGCGTACATGAAGTCGTCGGTGACGCGAACACTGTTGTTGGCGTTCTGGAAGAAGATGGAGGAGTAGGCATCGGAGTCGGGATGCGACCCGTCGTATCCCTGTGCGACCAGAGCGTGAGCCTTGGCTTCTTCCTTCCTCTTGCACTCGATGAAGTCCATGATGTCGGGATGGTCGACGTTGAGGATGACCATCTTGGCGGCGCGGCGGGTCTTTCCGCCGGATTTAATGACTCCGGCGAAGGCGTCGAATCCCTTCATGAAGCTGAGCGGGCCACTGGCGGTGCCTCCACCGCTGAGGCCTTCCGTCGAAGAGCGAAGGGTGGAGAGATTCGTGCCAGTGCCGCTGCCCCACTTGAAGAGCATGCCTTCGGTTTTAGCCAGAGTGAGAATCGAATCGAGCGAATCTTTGACCGAGTTGATGAAGCAGGCGGAGCACTGGGGCTTGGAGTATCCGGTGACGCCGAATTCGACAGCCTGCGTCTGCGGGTTCCAGTGCCAGTTGCGGCCATCGGACTTGGGCTCGATGCGATCGCATCCTACGTTGAACCACACCGGCGAGTTGAAGGCGGCGTACTGGCGGACCAGGACGTGAACGAGTTCGTCGTGGAACGTGGCGCCGTCTTCGGGAGTCTTGAAGTAGCCTTGCGCCAATCCCCAGTCGCGGATAGTTTCGGCGACGCGGCCGACAAGCTGGCGGACTCCGGTCTCGCGTTCGGCGGTTTCGAGCTTCCCGTGCAGATACTTTGAAGCCACGATGTTGGTTGCGGTCATGGACCAGTCTTTGGGGACTTCGACGTCCTTCTGCTCGAAGATCACGTTGCCCTGGGCATCGGTGATCTGAGCGAGGCGGAGTTCCCATTCGACTTCGTCGTAGGGGGAGACGCCGGGCTTGGTAAAGAGGCGGCGGAAGGAGAGGCCAGGGGCCGTCTTCTTCTGGACGCCCGGGGTCGACGGAACGGCGGAGGTGGTGGTTTCGGTCACGGTTTTGGTTGGGGCCATCAAGGGTCTCCTGATTAGATTCTATGCGTGTTGCATCGATTCGACGTCCGGCAGAGGACGAGGAACCGGGGTTCTTGCACCGCCTTTCAACGGGTACGGCAGGGGCTAAAGCCCCGGACTTTTTCTGGTTCGGACGCGGCGCTAAAGCGCCGCTCGTCCTTGGCGGCGGCGGCTCCGGAATCGAGCTGCGGAGCTGCGGTGGGACGGGCGGTCGGCGCGACCGCCGGCTCCCCGGCTCGGGTTAGAGACGGATCGGCATTGTTGGACAGGAGTGTCCGCCCGACATCATGGGTCCGAGGCAACTCCAGGGAGGCGGCGAAATGGGAGCCGATCCCAGTCTTGCTTTCAGCCGAGTTCGAAAGCCACTGCGTGAGGGCATGGCAAATGGAGCGGCGCTGGAACAGGTCTTCAATGACCACGAAGCGCACGAAACAGCGGCCCGAATTCAGGTGAGCGCGCAAAGGATTGTCGCGCGTCAACATGCGGTCGAGCGCGAAGGCCATGTCGTCGGCTTCGAAGAACTGGGTGACAGCGAGCATGCGGCGCGAGGCCGGGTTGCTGGCGGTGGCGGAAGAATCGACACCCGGGGCTAAGACCCCGTCCCGCACAAACCCAGCCGAGCTTCGCTCGGACGGACAGCCGAGGGCGGCTGTCCCCACATGAAGGTCTACAATCTCTTCGGCAAGGGCGAAAACTCCAGGCTGGCTGGGAACCTGAAGCAGGCTGTGATGCGATTCGCAGCGGAACCAGCGGGACCAGCGCAGGCGACGGTAATCGACGGGGCGATCGAGACCGTGCCTGACGAGCGATTCAGAAACGAGACGAGTCAAACCTTCCATTGCGGGGCTCCTAGGTTCGCTTACCAACTACGCTGCCGCGCCGGAAGAAAATGCTCCCTCAGGCTGCCGGACGGGCAGTTTCTTGCACTTTTGCTGCGTTATCCGTTGTTGTCGCGCCCCGGGGGAGGGTCGGGGAACGGCCACCGCACAGCTCTCGGCTTCAGGTCAAGATTTCGGAAACCTCGGGCCTGAAGACCTGCATGCATCGGCGAAGGTTGCGGGCGCCGGACTCACGGATCCGCGATAACCGGGCGCCCCGTTGATGTTGGCAGCTCTCGCCAGGCTCACCTCTGGCCTAGCGAACACAGCTGCGCTGAACTGCTCGCTTTCGATCCCGCCCCATTCCCGTGAAGCGGAATTTTTGTGCCTTGGATTTGCAAAGTTACTCCCGCTGGTTGTGCCTGTCAAGAGGGAAACACTATAGGTTGTATCCCTAGCAATGACGGCCTTGATGCCGGGCTGAGGCCGCGTTTTCCACATCGCCAGGATTGCCGGCGCGGTGAGTGTTCGACGTTGGTGGAATTGAGAGAACCATCCTGGCCGGCCCGACGTTTTGGAGGGCCGGAAAGAGTGTCGCTGGAAGAAGGAGGTGCAGCAACAAGAAACGTGGCAAGGACTGTTAATTGCCTGTGGCAAACTCGAGAAACTTGTGGAACGGCTGTGGGAAGAATGACTTGTGTTTGAAGAGCGCCATGGGGTACAAGACCTTGGTCGCCGGGGCGATGAGCGTGAACGCGATCTTTTAACCGTCACCTCCCACAAGGGTATGATTGCGTCGTCGCGGAGAGTCGGATGGCGAGACTACTTTCCCGCTTATCCGCATCGCTTTTTGGCGTAGCGCTCCCCAGTACGCCGCAAACATGCCACCCGGGCACAGGTTCACAACTCAGGGACCACAAAACGATGTGGAATATCCATTCCGGGTACGTGGTGGGCTAGATTCGACGGGAACCCTCCGCTGCTATTGAAGACGGTGAAAACGGAATCAGAGCGGGGCATACGAAACCGACCTTCCATTCCGCGTTTGGACCATGACCTTGCGAGGCGCTCCTGACCACGACCGAGTTTGCCCGTCTTCGACACTTCCCAGTGACCGCATCTGGCAGGCCGGTATTAACATCTACCCCAGACCGCCAGTAGCGTGCTCGGTACGGGGCACACCCGAACGGCGGGCTGCGGTGGGCTGGGGCGAGGAATTCTTTAAAGTACGGTGTCGGCTACGGGGGCGACGTTGGAAGGTCACCTATTCGGTTTGCATGGGCACCGGACTCCCGGCAATTCAGGCAAATAACCGTCATCGTGAGTGCGCCACCTACAACCTGTTGTCAGTCGAAGCCGACAACGTTGCGTAGCATCCCTCGGAGAAGATCCTGGAGGCCAGCGGCAACGTCCTGATGAAGGACGAATCTGGAGCGCACAAAGCTGATTCAGTCAGGCTCCACCTTGAGGACGGGCAAGGGTCTGCTCTCCCGCTTGATCGTTGATGTATTCCGGACGATTTCATTTATTGACCCTCAATTCCCGCCGGGAAGATAACGGTGGGGGGCCCGAGTCTGGTGGGTTGGCACCCCTTCAGTTAACAGTCAGGACTTGGCTGCTGCTGGTGCCGCCGCTGGAGCAACCAAGGTTGCCACTGTTGCCTGCCGGCGTCTGCACGACGACGTTGAAGCTTCCAGGAGCTGCGATCATCGAGGATGTAATGTTGACCGTGAGTTCGGAACTGCTGACCACCGTGGTGGCCAGGCTGGCGCCATTGAAAACCACAACGGAGGAGGAAACGAAATGACCGCCGGTTGCAGTCAATGCAAAGCTGGGCGGCAGTTGCGAAAAGACCATGGTCGTTGGAGAGATCGAGTTGAGGGTCGGCGCGGGCCGGGCGCTCCCGCACAGGGGATTCAGTGCGTTGCACCCGAGAAGGAGCAAGAGCACGACCAGCCCCAAACTGCGGAACACGACGCGCGAAGGAAGGAACATGAACTGAGTGTAACTCACCGGAGCGGGTAGGGCGTTGACTTGTCGACCGCCAGTCCAAGGGCAAACCGAACCCAAAGCTCGTCAGGTTTCAGCATGTACATTCTCCAGTGACGAGGGAGTTGGGCCGCTTCATGGGGCTTCAAGGTCAGGAGTAGTTTGCGGACGGCTTATAGACACGTCGCAGGGGCTAAAGCCCTCATTCGAAATCGCCTCTGCGCGGCGCGGAAGCGCCGCTGTTCCCCATCCCTTCTTCCCGATTCCGGCAGCGGCGGATGATGAGTGTCCTCCCAACCAGTTCTGGCACAAAGGGTTGGCTCCAGAGGTACATGACCTTAGTGACTGTTGAGCGGCAACCGGAATTGCACGAGAATCACGCTGAGGGGCAATTCTGCCTACGGAGAAAGCGTTGCATCGTCAGATCCTGGGTGTCTTCTTGCTCGTTCTGTCCAGCGTCTCGCTGTTGGCGGCGCGAGATCTGGCCGTGGTCTCGAACAAGACCAACGGAGTGAGCGCGCTGGCCCTGCCGGAACTGGTCAAAATCTGCAAGGCTCAAACCAACCGCTGGCCCGACGGCAAGCCCTTGACGTTCATCATGCGCGCGCCTTCAACCCCGGAATTGAAGATGTTGCTGGAGAAGGTGTACGAGCTCTCCTCCGACCAGGTGCAGGAATTAGTGGTTACGGCCAACCACGGGCGCACCAATCATCCCGCCATCATGATCGTGGATTCGGACGAGGACCTGGTAAACAAGGTAGCGTCGATTCCCGGCGCGGTCGGCGTGGTGGACGTGTACGCCATTAACAGCAGCGTGGCCGTACTCAAAGTTGCCGGCAAGTTACCGTTGGAACCCGGATATCTGTTGCACGGCAACTAACTTTACGGGCCCTGGAGATACGTCGCGAGCTGCGATCTCGACGAAAATTCATGGGAAACGACAACAAAGCGAAAGCAGCGGCCGCTCCCGAGGGCAGCAGTACGCCGGCCAAGCAGGTGTCGAGTAAGTACACCTTTACCCGCCGTTTCCCCAGATTTGCCCTGGACGTGCGGCTGCAGGTGAAGATGTTCCAGGACGGCGAATTTCAGACCTGCTGGGGCCGGTCCACGGAAATTGGGCAGGACGGCATTGGCGGCACACTCACGGGCAATCTGGAAACGGGCGAGATCGTAACCCTGGAAATTCCGCTCCCGCTGACGCCGTATCCCATCAAAGTGCGGGCGATCGTGCGCTACCGCCAGGGACTTCGATATGGATTTGAATTTCTTACTCTGAACGAAGCCCAGCGCGACACGGTGCGGCGCGTTTGCCAGTATCTGGCGACGAAAGCTTAGGCAGAGCGGGCGTGAGAACGGGTTACCGCTCACCTCCTCCGAACCACCCAACATCTAACTGCCCGGAGGCATCCAACCGTACAATAATCAGTCCACTCATGCGCTCCCTGTTATGCCTGCTCGCAGCCCTGGCCACGGCGTCGGCGCAGACAGCGCCGCTGCCCACGGTTGCGGTCAGCGATGAGAATGGTGTGGCGGTAGCTTCGGCGCGGGTTTTCCTGGAGTCGCCTGCGGTTCCCGGGGTGCACTGTCAGACTGATTTCATTGGACGCTGCCAGTTTCCTTCCCTGCCGGCGGGAACGTACCAGATTCGAGTGGAGAAAGAGGGTTTTTACGCACTCGTGCAAAGCGGTGTGCAGATTGCTCCGGGCGGCACCGTGGAAGTGGCCATTACGCATCAGCAGGAAGTGAAGGAAGTGGTCGACGTGCGGGAGTCGCCTCCGGCCATCGATCCGGCACAGGTCGCGGCCCAGGAGACGATGACCGGTCTTGACGTCATCAACATGGTGTATCCCGACACGCATGACTACCGCAACGTGCTCAATTTCATTCCCGGCGTGGTGCAGGATCAGATTGGGCAGCCGCACGTGGCGGGAGCGCAAACCTATCAGACGGTGACTTTGCTCGACGGCTTCAATGTGACGCAACCGGCGAACGGGCGGCTTCTGGTGCGGGTGAGCGCCGACGCCTTTCGGTCGATTCAGGTCGAACCGTCGCGCGAGCCGGCCGAAGACGGCAAGGGATCAGGCGGCGTGCTAAGCCTGAATACGGGCATCGGCGACGATCACCTGCGTTTTTTTGCGACGAATTTCATTCCCTCGGTGCAGAACAAGCACGGCTGGAGGTTCGACCAGTTTCTGCCGCGCTTCACTTTTTCGGGCCCGATCAGCAAGCACAAGATGTGGTTCTACAACGCGTTTGAAGGAGACTACAGCAACCTGGTTTTCACCGGGCTCCCGGCGGGAGCGGACAACGATCACATCCTGCGGGTGGGGGATTTGTTCAAGATTCAGACCAATGTGACCAGCCGCGACATTCTGACCACCAGTTTCCTGGCGAATGATCTTCGCGATCAGTACGCGTATTTGTCGCCGCAGAGCCCGCAGCTTTCCAACCCGAAGGATGTAGAATCCGCCTACGTGATCAGCGTGAAGGAGCAGCATTCCTTCGCGGGAAACAAGCTGCTCGAAACCGGATTGGCCCTCGACCAGTACAACTTGCGCCTCAAGCCTTACGGAACGTTGCCCTATTTTGTGAATCCGGGGACCGATACGATCGGCGGCACGTCCGGCGGCAGCTACTATCTGGCGGAGCAGACCTACGCGCAGCGCGTGCAGGGGACAGCCAATCTTTTCCTGCCGCCGCATACATGGAACGGGACGCACGACATCAAGCTGGGCGTGGATCTGGACTGGATTTCATATAACGCGAACTTCGCGCGACGGCCGATTTCGTTCTTGAGCGGAAACAACCAGCTGACCTCGGCGGAGGAATGTCTGACCGCCAATCAGGACACAAGCTTCCCCTGTACGCGGTACTCGACGTTCAGCGCGGCCCCGTTCCATGAGCAGAACAATGCGGAAGTCAGCGCCTACGTGGAAGATCGCTGGAGTCTCACCAAACGCCTGCTGGTAGAGCCGGGCGTGCGCATGGACTGGGACCAGATTGTGCAGCGGGTGGAGGTGGCGCCGCGGCTGGCCGGAACTTACGTGCTGGACGAATCCGGCAATACCAAGCTGTCGGCAGGAATCGGGATCGTGTACGACGCGACCCCGGTCTATCTGATCGCGCGGCCGTATGCGGGATCCAGGCAGGATACGTTCTACTCCGTCAATCCCGAGTGCACGACCCATCCGGCGTGCAGTCCGGCGGTTCTGCAGAGCGGCCCGCTGGCCACCACCTTTCACGCCAACACGGACGCTCTCGAAGTCCCCGGTTTTATGAATTGGAGCGTTGGGCTGGAAAAGAAACTTCCGGCGGCAATCTACCTGAAAGCCGAGTTCATGCAGAAGCGGGGAACGCGGGGATTCGTATACAACGCCGTTGGTTCGGCAACGGATTTTTTTCTGCAGAACACGCGCGCCGACCGCTACGACGCGCTCCAGATTACCGCGCGGCACAACTTTCACGAGAACTACACCATCATGGGATCGTATACGCGATCGAGCGCGCGCTCGAACGAGGCGTTCGACTTCAGCGTGGACAATCCCATACTCGGCGGCCAGCAACCGGGGCCCTACTCCTGGGACGCTCCCCACCGCTTTCTCTCCTGGGGCTACGTGCCCTTCTTCAAGCTTCCCGTGTTTCATCAACTCGAGATGGCCTATTCGATGGAGGCGCGCACCGGATTTCCGTTTACCCTGCTGAACGATCAGCAGCAGGTAGTCGGCAAAGCGGGAGCAGAGCGCTTTCCGGAATATTTTTCGCTCAACCTGCAACTGGAGAAGCGCTTTCACCTGTGGGGCTATTATTTGGCTCTGCGGGGCGGTTTCGATAACATAACGGCGCGATGCGATCCCTTTGTAGTGAATAATGTTGTCGACGCGACGCATCCGGCTCCGACGTTCAGCGCCTGCCTGGGGCGGGCGTTCACATCGAGGATCCGGTTGCTGGGACGGAAGTAGAGCGCAGACTGTTCCCAATCCCTGCATCGAAACCACGCTTTCTGTCATCTCAACACCTGAATCCACCTGGAGGAACTCAATCATGGCTCACGAATTACCCCCATTGCCCTACGCTTATGACGCACTGGAATCGACCATCGATAAGCAGACCATGACGTTGCATCATGATATGCATCACGGCACCTACGTCAAAAACCTGAATGCGGCACTGGAGAAACATCCACATCTGGCGGGAAAGTCGGCCGAAGATCTGATCCGCGATCTGAACGCGATTCCGGAGGACATCCGCGGCGCGGTTCGCAACAACGCCGGGGGCCACGTGAACCACACCATGTTCTGGAAGATCATGAAGCCGCAGGGCGGAGGAGACCCCTCGGGCCCCATCGCGGAAGCGATTCACAAGACCTTCGGCGCCTTCAAAGATTTTCAGGCCAAGTTCAACGATGCGGGCGTAAAACAGTTCGGTTCGGGCTGGGTGTGGCTGGCGGGCAAGGCCACCGGCGAAGTACAGATCATTTCCACCCCCAACCAGGACAACCCGATCTCGCAGGGCCTGTATGCCATTTTCGGCAACGATGTGTGGGAGCACGCCTACTACCTGAAATATAACAACCGGCGGCCGGAATATCTCGCGGCATGGTGGAACGTGGTGAATTGGGACGAGATCAACAAGCGCTACGCCTCGTTCAAGGCGGGCAAGGAAGCCCACGAACCGGCCGGCGCGCATCGGTAGATTCAGAGCCCACCACAGGGGACACCGAGGGAATACTGGGGTTCCGCGCAGCTGGGGTTGGTCGCAGGGAACCGGACGACAAC
>Ga0209698_10008503_pt1 | contig 10587 bp, 7 predicted proteins | sample LitLauG_LLR_2012_FD_187203 | JGI IMG/M metagenome (GOLD analysis project Ga0209698, IMG submission 187203) | Freshwater sediment microbial communities from Pennsylvania, USA - Little Laurel Run_MetaG_LLR_2012 (SPAdes) (version 2) | ecosystem: Environmental > Aquatic > Freshwater > Creek >... | reverse complement strand
TCTCGGAAAATCGGGAACGTCGATTGTAGGGCATCCTGACGCGATTTTATTTTTGCGAATTTCCTGCGTATGACTTTTTCAACAGCCACGCCTGTTTTCGCCAAATTGAACGGTTCGGAATTATCACCTTCACAAAGCACAGTGATGGCAATCACAGACGCCCAAGTTAACTCCAATTACCATGCTCCTACAACCTGATGTCGTAGTAGCGAGAATGCCCGTCACTACATTCCTAGCCTGTTCGTACTGACGGGCATTCTCCCGTTATGGGGATTGAACTATCACTTATTGACCCTGTGTGGGGTTTTGATTGTCAACGCCTGATAGCGGAACTGAGGCTTCCGTATCCCATCGTCATTCGCAAGCGTGACCGCAGTCACTGACTTGCCTGCCTCGCGGAGGTAGAAATGAGTGGTACGAAGAGGGCCTCATATTCTTCTGTCTCCCTCGGAGACTAGACCCTGCGGTTGAAGCCGACCTCTCCGCAGTGACGCAATCTCGCAAGCCAATCTGGTCCAATCCTCCGAGGAGGATCAAGGGAGGATTTCCATGACAGCATCAGGTATTTGTGAACTGTTTGGTTTCGCACCGCCACGAGACCGGAAGCACGGCAGCGTAGGCAAAGCTAGTGGGTGGAAGATGGTGTGCGCCCTCTTTGTGCTCTGCGCCGCGAGCACGATTGCGTCGCCCGCACAGACCTTCAGGACTGTGGTACATTTCCACGGGACCAACGGTTCTTTGGGACAGGATCCTCTTCCTCTCATCCAGGGACTAGACGGAAACTTCTACGGGACAACGTGGGCGGGCGGGGTCTACTACAAGGGTACGGTCTTCAAAATCACACGCGGAGGCACACTGACCACGCTTTACAGCTTCTGCGCTCAAACCGGCTGCCCCGACGGATCCTCCCCTTTAGCCGGGCTGGTTCAAGCCACGGACGGGAATTTCTACGGAGGGATGGCTGGAGGCGGAGCCTACGGCTGGGGCACGATCTTCAAGATTACCCCTGGGGGAACGCTGACCACACTGTACAGCTTCGACGGGGCCGACGGTTATGGCCCTAGTAGTCTGGTCCAAGCTACCGACGGAAACATCTACGGAACAACTCAAAATGGCGGGACTCACTTTATCAACGGGTCGTATCCTGGCGAGGGCACGATCTTCAAAATCGCCCCAGGGGGCAAATTGACCACGGTGTACGACTTCTGCGCCCAAGCTCAGTGCACCTCCTATTACCCTGGCGGGCTCATTCAAGCCACCGACGGGAACTTCTACGGCGAAACCTTAGCATACACGGGCATATTCAAAATGACGCCAGCGGGCACGCTGACGTACCTCCATAACTATTGCACCCAACCTAACTGCACTGATGGCTACGTGGGCACAGGGCTGCTCCAAGCCACGGACGGGAATTTCTACGGAGCGATGGCCGGAGGCGGAGCCTACGACAAAGGTACGATCTTTAAATTGACCCCAGGGGGCACGCTGACCGCGCTGTACAACTTCTGCAGCCAAACTAACTGCAGTGACGGCGCTAGCCCTATAGGAGCGCTGGTTCAAGCGAGCGACGGGAACTTTTATGGGACAACCTACGAGGGTGGCCAGGGCCCCTGCCTCGATGGCTGCGGCACGGTCTTCAAAATCACGCCAAGCGGCACGTTGACTACGCTGCACAGCTTCAACGGTACCGATGGCATGAACCCCAGGGCCCCACTGCTTCAAGCGACCAACGGAACCTTCTACGGGACAACGCCGGGTGGCGGGGTCTACGGCGATGGCACGGTCTTCAGCCTGTGTGTGGGTTTGGGCTGGTTCACGGAAGAACTGCCCAACTACGGCAAGGTGGGAGGTACCATCGACATCTTGGGGACGAATCTAACGGGCGCGAGCAGCGTCACCTTTAACGGGACTGCGGCTCCTTTCACCGTCATCTCTAAGAGCGAAATCCAGGCCACTGTCCCCAGCGGCGCGAGGACCGGATATGTGAGCGTGACGCTTCCGAGCGGTAGAATACCGAGCAACAAGAAGTTCCGCGTGACGCCGCAGATTACCAGCTTCACTCCCACCAGCGGATCAGTGGGCACCCTGGTGACCATCACCGGAGTCAGCCTCACCCAGACTTGGGAAGTCACCATTCGCGGAGTGCATGCGAGCTTCACGATGGTTGACGACGGGACGGTGACTGCCACCGTGCCCACGGGAGCGACGACGGGGAGGATCAGGATTGCAGGGCCAGGTGGAGCCGCGACAAGTACCACGAACTTCACCGTGGATTAGCTTCTCTGAGCGTTTCGGAACAAGACTCTGAGCCGCCTCTCGTAGGCGGCTTTTCTGTTACGTCGCGGCAGGTTGGTTGGCTGGGTGCTAATGTAGTTGGCGCGAAAACCAACGGAAGAGCCTCATTGTCGGCGGAAAAATCGCGCTTGTTGCGGCTCGCAGATCGGGAAGGCCGAGACCACTTCCGTGTACGCGAGAACACAACGCCCGAGTGTGTCCTCCAACGGGCGCATCGTCACGTTTTTCGCCCAAGGGGGTCGGGTGGGGCGCGCTCGGGCCAAAACGGACACCCGACAATAGCGAACCGCGTACGATTTTTCTGGTTTTAGATTTTTTCAGAATTTTCCGGTCGGCCGCGACTTGGGAACGAGCAGTAGATAGTCCTCAATGCATGTAATGGCAATGTTGCAGTAGTTACCCACCCTTGCTTTTTCTTCGCATGTGCGCTGCCTATCTCGAGCATCGCGTTTGCAGGAGTGTGTGCGAGGTCACAGACAGTGGCGTTCCCGTGATGTTACCGTTTTGATGATTTGCTGTCGCCGGAAGGGATTAGCAAAGAGTCCCTCCGCTTGTACGCTTGACACCGGTTCGAACCACGCACCGAGGCGATATAGATTCCCACCGGAAGGGTCTCCGAATACGCATTCGGTTCCTCGGCCCGAAGGCCCCCACCCAACCAATCGAGGAGAACCCTATGTCGAGCAGGAATGCATTCCTCAGCGCATGCGTGTTGGTGATCTGCTGCGTTGTTCCAATGTCGGGCCAGCAGCCAGCCGCGAGCACAAGCAGTCGCAGCAACGTCGTGGTGCCACCGCTGGTGAATTACAGCAGCGTGCTGACCGATGTGAACGGCAAACCTCTGACCCTCATCACCGGAGTGACATTCCTCCTCTACAAAGAAGAGCAGGGCGGTGCGCCATTGTGGATGGAGACGCAGAACGTATATCCCGACAAGACGGGACATTACTCGGTCATGTTGGGATCGACCACCAGTACCGGCTTGCCTGCCGACATTTTTGTTGCCGGCCAAGCGCGCTGGCTGGGAGTACAGCCGCAAGGACAACCAGACCAACCGCGCGTTCTGCTGCTGAGCGTGCCCTATGCCTTGAAGGCCGTCGACGCGCAGACGGTGGGCGGACTGCCTGCGTCGGCGTTTGTGTTGGCGGCTCCCCCCACTGGGAACGCCACCAGCACGGCCAGTCCGAGCGGGGCGGCGCAGCCCCTGGCCACGGGAACGACGCCGGTCACCACCGCTGGCGGGACGATCAACAAGCTGGCCAAGTTTGATGCTACGGCCGACATCACCAATTCACAGATCTTCGACAACGGCACAAATGTAGGCATCGGCAACACATCGCCCGCCGCCAAGCTGGACGTTAGCGGTGCTGCCACCGTCCGCGGACTGCTGAGTCTGCCCGCGACCGGCACGGCAACCGCGACCGCAGGCAAGAACTCGCAAGCGATCGGCTGGACCGCTTCGGCGTTTAACGGCAGCACGACGGCCGCGGTGAATCAGAACTTCCGCTGGCAGGCGGAACCTGTGGGCAACAACACTGCGAGTCCTTCAGCAACCTTGAATCTTTTGTTTGGCGTGGGGACAATCGTTCCGGCCGAGACCGGCCTAAAGATCAGCAGCAAGGGTTTGCTCACCTTCGCCTCCGGGCAGACGTTTCCCGGCACAGGCGCGATCACGGGCGTGACCGCAGGCACCAACCTGACGGGCGGGGGTAATACCGGCACAGTGACCCTCAACGTGGACACGACCAAGGTGCCGCAGCTAGTCGCCAACAACGCCTTCACTGGGAATCAAAGTATTGCCGGAAATCTCAGCGCGACGGGAAAGGTCGGCATAGGCACGCCCGCGCCAGCGCAGAACCTGGATGTGAGTTCCGGAAACGCCATGGTACGAGGCGTGGGGAATTTCAAAGCGGCGGGGAACACGGCATTTCTCTACCTCGGCGATACGCAGCATCCGATCGAGGCGATCTGGAATACCGGACTGGCGATGGGCGCTTACAAGGTTCCGCAAGCATTCTTCATTCAGGACGGGACGGGCGACGTTGGCATCGGCACCACGACTCCCGCTTATAAGCTGGATGTGCATGGCACGGGGAACTTTTCCGGGCCAGTGAACTTTGCTTCAGGCCAGACGGTGAGCGGAAGCGTGAGTGCGAGCCAGTTGATCTCAACCGTTGCCTCAGGCACACCGCCCTTGCAGGTGGCTTCCACCACCCTGGTTCCAAACCTTAACGCCAACTACCTGGGTGGATTCGCAGCCGGCGGGTTCCAGCCTGCCGGGTCCTATGCCAGCTTGGGAGCGAATACGTTCACGGCAACCCAGACAATCAGTTCGGGCGATCTCTCAGTGAGTAATGGCAACTTGAATTTGAGTGGCGTGCTCAACATCGGTGGGGTTCCTTTCGTGAGTGTATCGGGCACCAACGATATTGCCATCGGCCCCGGTGCGTTCGGCCAGGGTTCTGGTAAATCCAATATTGCCATCGGCCCCGGTGCGTTCAACCAGGGTTCTGGTGACTCTAACGTTGCCATCGGTGCCTACGCGGCAATTTACTACGAGTTAGCCAACGACAACACCGTGATCGGTGCGAATGCTGGCCTCAGCGGGCCAGAGGGCGGGACCCTCACCAGCGTTACCTTCGTAGGGTTCAACGCGGGTCCGGCACCTCTTGGACCAGGACAAAGCCCTGGTGTGACAAATGACACGGCCATCGGGGCCAGTTCGCAAGTGTATTTGCTCTCAAAAAATGACACTGCTATTGGAGCCAATACAAATGTCAACGCGACGGATAACGCAACTGCGATCGGCGCAAATGCGGAGGTGGATGCCAATAATGCGTTGGTACTTGGGAGCATCAACGGCGTAAATGGAGCGACGGCAAGCACCAAAGTTGGCATAGGCACAACAACTCCGAGCAACGTGCTGACGATTGCCCAGAACGCAGGTCATGCCATCGCCGATGGATGGGACACCTATAGCTCCCGCCGCTGGAAGACGAACATCCACACTCTGCACGGGGCGCTGGGAAAGGTCGAACAGCTCCGCGGCGTCTCCTACGACCTGAAGGCGAATGGCCGACACGAAGTCGGCGTAATTGCTGAGGAAGTAGGCGCGGTGGTTCCCGAGGTTGTTGCTTGGGAGAAGAACGGCACATACGCGCAGAGTGTTGACTATGGCCGGCTCACCGCACTGCTGATCGAGGCGACGAAAGAGCAGCAGACGCTGATTCAGAAGCAGCAGGCGCAGATCAAAGTGCAGCAAATGCAGATACAAGCAGAGCGGAAGAGAGGTGACGTCCAACAAGCACGGGTTTCCCAGCTGATTTCGCAGGTGAAAGCAATCGAAGCCTCGCTCAAAACGAATAACGGAGCAGACCCAGAAGTTCGCACGGCGAAGGCAAGAGGGACGACAGTTCGCCAGTAATCGTTGGGGTAGAAAGGAGCCACCCTGTTTAGCTCGCATTGACGCGGTTAGGCCGGATGACCCCATTTCCGCTGCAGGGTCACCTTCCTGAAGTCGTGATCTCAATCACGAAGAGTCGTGACTAGGGGTGTTTCGCACAACACTGCAGTGAAAGAAGATGGTGTTCGCAATTTGCTTTTCTCCTGATCCGGGCCCCGTTGTCTCCCCCAATCCCCAGTCTTGAAGGGGTGCGTCATGAAGCCTGCCTGCTTCGCCTGTCTGTTGCTGTTCATTGCCGCGACTCTGTTTGCCCAATCAACTCCTGTTTCTCTCATCAACCAGCACCCGAAAGTGGTGCCTCCGGTCAGTGCGTCTCAGGCCGACCTGAAAGAGCAAGCTAAGATTCTCGACAGCTACGGGACTGGCAACGAGCAGGCTCAAGTAGTAGCCTCGCCGCCCACCAGAGAGTGCCGCTGCCAACCACTTCCGGGACAGGCCTATGCGCGGAAAACGGCTCACGTTATGGAGACCCTAATGTAAATGGGGTGCCCAAGACGGTTCATGTCAGCGGATACTATCGCAAAGATGGAACCTATGTGCGAGGACACTACCGCAGTGCCCCGGGGACAAACCCACGGAAGCGATAGTAGCTAAATGGTGCGGAACATTTCGGTGCCTACTTTCGCCGAGAAAGGTCTAACTGGCATGTTGAGACGAGGGCCATCTCAGTAAATCTTCTCCGGATCCGGAGGCTGCTATGAGTCGACTGGTCGCTGTTCTTTTGTGTCCGTGGTTTGTGATGGGTGCATTGCCGCAAGTCATTACGGACCGAGAGATACCAACCTTTATTCAATCATTGTGCTCAGGTGACTTTCCGTCAAGCAGTGCAAAGCCGGTCAAAGGAGTACAACGGCACAGGCCACGCCCGAAGCCAATTCCCCCTGACTGGAAGGTTGGTTCCCGCGCTGCACAACTCCAATCAGCGGACATGGGGACACAACCGAAACAGTTCCTAGATCCAATCGCGCGATACGAGACAGGGAACTATCCGAACTCAGTGGTGGTAGCCGATTTCAATGGCGATGGCAAGGCAACGGGGATGGCACGTTCCAGACGCATGTGGACTATGCAATAGGAACCGGACTCGGGATGGTGGTGGTCAGCGACGTCAACGGCGACGGCAAAGCGGACTTGGTCGTAGCGAAAGGCGGCCCTTCTGTGAGCGTGTTGCTGGGCAATGGGAATGGCACGTTCCAGACGCATGTGGATTATGCGCTAGGAAGCTATCCGAACTCAGTGGCGGTGGCCGATTTCAATGGCGATGGCAAGGCCGACCTGGCCGTAACGAACGGTGACGCCAATTCCTTGAGCGTGCTACTGGGCAACGGCGACGGGACTTTCCAGACACATGTGGACTATACGACAGGAAACACGCCCTGGTCGATGGCGGTTGGCGACTTCAACGGCGACGGCAAAGCGGACTTTGCAGTGACGGACTACAGCGACCGTTTGGTGAGTGTACTGCTTGGTAATGGGGATGGGACTTTCCAGACACATGTGGATTATGCGACGACAGGAAACAGACCCGTGTCGATGACGGTTGGCGACTTCAACGGCGATGGCAAGGCGGACTTGGTCGTAGCGAACGCCCTGGATAACTCGGTGAACGTGATGCTGGGCAACGGCGACGGCACCTTTCCGACGCTTCCGATTATTACAACGGGGATCATCAGTTTCGGCTCAGTGGGGGTTGGAGATTTTAACGGTGACGGAACGGCGGACTTGGCCGTAGCCAAGGTTTTTGGGAATTTTGTGGCCGTGCTGTTGGCCAATCGCGATGGTACTTTCCAACCGCAGATGGACTATGCAACGGGAAACGGACCCGGGGGGGTGGCGGTGGGCGACTTCAACGGCGACGGAACGGCGGACTTGGCCGTATTGAATGCCAATTCTGTGAGCGTGCTCCTGGGCAATGGGAATGGCACGTTCCAGACGCATGTGGACTCCGCGATAAGTGGTCCGGAAGTGATGGCAGTGGGCGACTTCAACCGCGACGGCAAGGCCGACTTGGCCATCGTGACCGGCGAGCTTAGCATTCTGCTAGGCAACGGCGATGGTAGCTTCCGGAAGCAATTGGACTACGCGACAGGACAAGACATTGTGACTGGGGTGGCGGTGGGCGATTTCAACGGCGATGGCAAGCCGGACGTAGTGGTAACGAACTACTCCCTACCTAATTCGTTCGGTATCCACATGGTAAGCGTACTGCTGGGCAACGGCGATGGCACCTTCCAGACGCCTGTGGAATCGCCGACAACACCGTATCCGCTCGCGGTGGCAGTTGCCGACTTCAACGGCGACGGCAAACCGGACCTCGCCGTTGCGGACAGCATAGGGGTTAGCGTGATGCTGGGCAACGGCGACGGCACCTTCCAAGCGCCTGTGGGCTATTCTTCGGGCGATGATATAGAACCCGGCAACCCTACAGTGGCCATTGGCGATTTCAACGGCGACGGTATAGCGGACTTGGCCCTCACGAACGACTACGACAATTTGTTAAGCGTGTGGCTGGGGAACGGCGATGGCACCTTCCAGTCGGCTACGGAGTATGTAAGGGGACAGTGTCATTCTTCGGTGACAGTTGGAGACTTCAACGGTGATGGCGCACTTGACCTGGCTTTTGTGATTCCTCCGAGCGATTTGAGTGTGCCTCTTGAGAGCGATTTGAGCATCCTGCTGAATACTGGTGTGAAGGCGCAGGGTTTTGCGGTGAGTACCACGCCTGGCAGCGCGACCTTGACGTCTGGTTCCTCGGCCGATTTTAACGTCAACGCAACTGCAATGAACGGATTTGCGGGTTACGTGTCGCTGACTTGCTCCGTTTCGCCGACACCAGCATTTGCGCCAACCTGCGCAGTCAACCCGCAATCCGTCGACCTAGCACTCAACGGTTCAGCCAATGCAAAGCTGACGATTACAACGACAGCGCCGACGGCATCTCTTTATACCGTGTCACGGCACGACTGGCATCTGTGGTCCGCGCTATGCTTTCCAGTCTTCGGTTTCGCCCTGATTGCAGCACGATCGCGCCGACGCGTCGAGAAAAGGATTCCTGCGAATGTACTGCTGGCTTTGGCTTTGGCTCTGGCAAATCTATCGGTGCAGTTGGCGTGCGGTGGAGGCAGCTCAGGCAGCACCGGTGGCACCCAACCCGGTACCCCCGCCGGCCAATATCACGTGACGGTAACTGCGAACTACGGATCTGTCGCACACTCATCGGCAGTCATCATTACTGTGCAATAAGACTCGTTGGATACGTTTTGGCAATCTCGGTCGGGTCGATCGGCGTGTGCTGAGTTGTGTTTGGCGAATCGCACCTCCTTCGAGTCGGTCGCTATCCTACCGCGATCAAGATTCCTTTTACTCGAACTTCCTCACCAACAGGGAGCGCAATGCCCAATCATTACTTCGGTGAATGACTGCAGCACCATCGGGATGTCCGGGCTCTCCCGCGTTCGAACCGACCTTTTGTCATGCCGACAGTCTCCCATGGACGGACGACAACTATCGAAATATCTCTATAGCACTCACTGACCCAACTCCGGGGCGAACACACAGCGCAAGCTTGTGCAATGGCCTGATGGCGACATTCATCGCCAAAGCCTGATTCTTCTGGGGCGAGCGTGGAAACAGATCATTGAGTATTTGAAGTATTTGAGTTGTGCTGTTGCGGTGGCAAAAAAATTGCGAACATGACAAAGATCAAAGCCATAATCAAGGTCCAAGTCCAGCCCGCCTTATGGTACCCGAGAAGCCGAACATCGGAATAGTTGACAAGCAAACCAAAGATCACGCCGACTACGAACAAAAAGACAAAGCGCAACACCTTGTTCGGCAACCTGGGCACAGTCTCGCCGACGACGAGCGCCATTCCTAATACAATTGCGCACCTAGCAACAATTCCAAAGACGAATAGCATTGTTTTCTAGCTAAAGACTAGAAGTTATGGGCTTTGGCGTCTAGATTACGTTCGCTCGTGAATCGAAAGTCGGATAGTTGGCGAAAAATCGCAATTACGCTCAAAACCCCCCAAGCCCCGGCGAAGAGACGGCGCAAACTTGCGCTAATCGTCTGCTTGCAGCAGTCATGTCCGGATTGTCGGTCACGCAGCCACAATCCCTGGGACAGCAGCTTCCCTGGTGTACAATCGTTGCCTCTACGGAGGACATAACACATTGACAACAAGAATCGTTATTGGCATCAGTCTGCTCTGTTGTCTGGCTCTCTGCCTCAACCTTAACGCCCAGGCAGGCGGCGACGTCGCCGACCAGATCAAGCAACTGCAGCAGGAGTCCAGAGATGCGCAGATGAAAAACGACGCCTCATGGGCTCAGCAGCATCTGGCCGACGGATTCGTCGCGGGAAACAGCTGGGGCGATTGGGAAACCAAAGAGGACTTCATCAAGGATTTGCAGAACAAGACAAACAAGTGGAAGAGCGGCAACATCAGCGACGTGAAGGTGGCGACCTTCGGCCCGAACGCCGCCGTCTCGCATTACACGTTCACCTACGATGCCGAACTCCAGGGCAAGCACCGGGCGCGAACCGTTATCTGCAGCGACACCTGGGTCAATGATTCCGGCACATGGAAAACGGCTTCGACCCACTGCTCGCTGGTAAAGGGCCAATAGCGGCGAGAGCCACAACCCAGAGGCTGGCCGCGAGGTCGGCCTTTTTCTTTCGTAGTCGCTAAATGCTCACCCTGAATCTGTAGTTGACGAAAAATCCCCATTACGCTCAGAACCCCTCAACACTCAAAGTTCCCTGTTTTTGGCGAAGGGAAAGCGCAAGCTTGAGAACGACGATGTTATCAGCGAAGGCACAGGCTT
>Ga0209698_10008502_pt1 | contig 10588 bp, 11 predicted proteins | sample LitLauG_LLR_2012_FD_187203 | JGI IMG/M metagenome (GOLD analysis project Ga0209698, IMG submission 187203) | Freshwater sediment microbial communities from Pennsylvania, USA - Little Laurel Run_MetaG_LLR_2012 (SPAdes) (version 2) | ecosystem: Environmental > Aquatic > Freshwater > Creek >... | reverse complement strand
AGGACCCACAACAGGATGTTCATCGTGTGCCTCCTCCCGGTTTCCGCGTCGGCGCGGCTGCCTATAACCTGTCGAAAAGATTATCATGACTGCAAAAGTCTTGCTTGTCGCGATGCGTGTCAAAACCCCCTTTGTGAAACGGGGCGCGATTGCCTCGATACGGATAAGGCGGCAGGGACCCTCAACCGGCGCACTGGAGTCCGCGGCACGTTTAACTTCAGGCCAGGAGGAGTAGTAAGATGACAGACGTGAGAGGGAAGGATGACGTTAGAGGAGAATAAGAAGCTGGTTTTGGACCATTACGAGGCGTTGTACCGGCAGGACGCTGAAGCCGTGGGGAAACAGCTGTCGGCGGATTTTGTCGACCACGAAGCGCCGTACGGCAGCATGCCACCCGGCCCGGACGCGGTGTTGCGGGCATTTGAGTCGGTGCTCCGGGCGGTTCCCGATCTGCGCGTGAAGGTCGAGGATATTGTAGCCGAAGGCAACCTCGTCGCCGTACGTGGAACCTGGACGGGCACACACAAAGGTCCGCTCCCTCCGCTGAACCTTCCACCGACGAACCGCGCCACCTCGATTACAGGCATGGTGTTCTGGCGCATCCGTGACGGCCAAATCGTGGAACGCTGGGGCAACCTGGACTGGTTGAGCTTGCAAAAACAGCTCAGTGCAGAAGCCTGACCGTGCGGTGGAACTCCCGTCTGAAGTGGGTAACAGGACGACGTTGCGTAAAGGACCCTTTCTGAAACACGGGCGAGAAGCTGGGTAATTGGGACCGTGGCGGGGCGAGCACTACTTCGCGGAACACTGCGCGACAAGTCAAGTGAAGTCCGCGTTGGCCATTGCGTCCAATTGGCCGATCCACACGAATCGACCATCCGATTGCTTGGCACAAGTGCTTTCGCGCAGGGCGTAGCGTATACTCGGTTCGGAGACGCGTGCGAATGAATCGAACGAGAGCAGGGAAAGCAATACTCACATTTGTGATTGCAGTTTTTCCTGTCATCAACGTCCTCGCGGATTGGAACAAGACGCATCTGTTTAACCCGGCATGGCATCCACATGCGCGGTTTCACGCGGCAGTGATGTCGCTCATTGTATGGGGCGTCTCGGCAATTGGCACTTGGCTGTTGTGGAGGCGGTCCATCGAGCCCGAGTTGGGAATCAAGGTAGCTGCGCTGCTTGCGCTCACCCTATGGACGCCGTTTCTTTACGCCGACCACCTCGTCCCCGGATCGAGTCAGTCGGTGACTTATCCCGAACCAGTCCCTCTCCCGCAGGTCGCCGGTATGACGCTTTACCCTCAAGTTGTACTGGCGTTGATCGCCGTAGTACTCATTGCTGGTGGATATAAACTGACGCGGCTCGGCGACGTCAGAACACGGTAGACACCGGTACAATTAGCGCAGCCTTGTAGTAACGCTCTTGGCGATAAAGACGCTGACTACGGGTTCGCGTAACGGCGTAGGCGTCCGCAAAGTAGTACCGGCCTCGTCGCAACGCATTGTGCAAAGGACCCTTTATGGGACAAGCTGAGCGCTGCCCGATGCCCGGTCGGGGAATGGCGCGAGGCGGCGATGCAGGGCAAATCCGATGCGGGAGAGACAGCCTTAGACTGTATCGAGAAACTGCACAACCGCCTGGTTGAACAGTTCTGGTTGATCGATATTCGCCGAATGACCGGCTTTCGGGATCACTACCTTGGCCGCATTTGGGATCTTTGCGGCCATGTAATCCGCGGCGGCGAGGAACGCCGTGTCGTTGGCGCCGACGATAATCAGCGACGGGACCCGGATGTCCGGCAGCGACTGGATCACGCGGTCGTCGCGTTGCGTCAGCATGCCCCGAGCGGCCCGGAGCAGGCCACCTGCCGAGCGGTGTGAGCTCATGGCCATCTCGGGGCTGAGCGATTGAAGATAACCGAGGCCTTCGGCCTCGAAACGGTTGGCGTATTCCAGAGCGCGCTGATTCCAGCGCTCCCGCGCTTCGTCATTCTTGAAGCCAGGCCCAGTGTCGATAATGAGCAGGGCGCGGACCCGCTCCCGGTGGACGCGATGAAAACCCAGCGACATGTAGCCGCCAAGTGACAGACCGCCAACAATGGCACGATCGGCTCCCGCTACATCCAGCAGCGCAGCCATGTCGGCGACGGTCGCCGCTTCGCTGTATGCGGAAACTTCCTGCGGATAATCGGACCGCCCATGTCCGCGCATGTCCCAGACGATCAACTGGTGGCGCCGGGACAAAGCTTCGATTTGGCCGCGCCACATCTGGGAGGTGGCCGCATATCCATGCGAGAGCAGAATGGCCGGGCCCTCGCCGTAGACTTCGTAGTGAAGATTTACGCCGTCGCGATTCAGACTGGGCATTGTTTTGCTCCTCTGTCAAAAGGCAACACAGGCCGGGGCCATTCCGGGCGGCTTCCTTCCGTGATTCAGGACACTGTTAGGGCTTCGGTGCAGCGGCGGCAGGGGCGCCTTCCGCTTTCGTCACTCTTTTCTTGAAGCGCCATCCCTGCGGCGTTTTCACCAATTGATCTTCATACTTCGCGGCGGTTGTGATCACAGGTGGCCGAACACTTACGTCGACCAGCAACAGGTACACCGATCCGCTCGCTCCCTCCGGAGTGCCGGCGATGGCGAGGTTCGTATTCCAGTGGCGCATGTTTGCGCCCTTCATGCTTTCGCGCCAGCGATGGATGAACCCGACCAGCGCGTCGTGCCCATTAAAGGTGTTGAAGACGCCGTCGGGAACAAACGTCCCGGCGTAGCCCTCGGCATCGCCGGAATCGATCGCGATGTTGTACTGGGCATAGAGCTGCTGGATTTCAAGGTAGTCATCGGCCGTAAGCGATCCCTTGCGCGGCTGGGCGTAACTCAACGCAACGCTGGCCAGAGCGAGCGCGGCAAATACCGTCAGATTCTTTCTTGTCATGCTGATCCTCTCCTGGTTCTTAATAACGTTCATTCGTGCCGCGGCGTGGCATCTGCTTCTGCTTCGCACTACGGTTCACTAGATTATGGCAGAGGAGCAAATGCCGGCGGCCACGATGGCTAGGTTGTTGCAGCGTGGGCAAGGCGATTGTGTCCGGTTGAGCACACGCTTCAGGGGCGTTGGACAAAGACCCTTAGCGATAGAAAAGACCGCGCGTCTCGTGGCGATAGTTTTCTGAACCGGAAGCTCTCGATCATTGGCGGGTCTTACGCAATGCGGAAACTGTCGTAGCGTCCCACATAGGGTAACCTGAATCAAGGAGCCGGGGCCCATCGCGCCAACGTTGAATGGCGCCACAGCTCGTGCTGGAAACGCAACGCATGGACAAGACTATTCGCAAATATACCGACCTCGACGAGATGAAGGCCGACGAGTACCGCTACTGGCAGAGTCGCCCGGTGCATGAGCGGGTGGCTGCTGTTTCAGAACTCACCGAGGAAGGTTACAGGATGAAGGGTATGGGGCCAGATGCATTCAGACTTCAGAGATCTCTTGTCCGCTTTGAACGACTGCAACGTTAAGTATCTGATCGTAGGGGCCTATGCCGTGGCCGTTCACGCGCAGCCACGCGCCACAAAATATCTGGACATTTTGGTGAAGGCGGACGCGGAGAACGCCAAGGCGATTTTTGCGGCCTTGGCGAAATTCGGAGCGCCGCTTCAGGGCATGACCTTTGCCGACTTCGCCGGACCCGGCCCCTCTTTCGGATGGGGCGTGAGCCGGTCGGCGTCGACATTCTCACAGTAATACCGGGCGTTGAGTTTGGTGCGGCATGGGACCGCCGGGTTGAGGACGTTGTTGATGAGGCGAACAACTTGCGGGCGAGTTTCATTTCCCGCGAAGACCTAATTAAGGCAAAGCTCGCATCCGGCAGACCGCAAGACCTTGCGGACGTGAGCGCCATTCAGGAGGCGCTGCAGAGCCAGCAGTATAAGCCCTCAAAATAGAACCCCCGGACCCGACGCCGGGCGGCTCTCGCGGTTGACTCGTTTTGTCTTGACGCTCTTCACGGACAATGCATACCGGGCTGTTGGCGGCTTGCCCGTGGTGCAAACAACGTGCCGACCGGATAACCCTGGCTACAGCTTGCGGCGCTGAAGGGCAGAGCGCCCCCGCGTCATCGCGGGCTCTTCTCGGAGCCGCTCAGGATCGCTTTCCGCGCCCCCGCCAGCGGAGCGCTGTCGTTATACACGACCTCCCGCCCATGCAGCGACACTCCCAAATCGCGCCACATCGCATTCAAATCCACCTTGACCGGCTGGTCCTTCCACACCATGTAGAGATCCAGCAAAACCGTGCACCCGGTGGCGGCATCACCAATTTTCCAGACCTTCTCAATGGGCCAGGTTGAAACAATGGTGCCGCCCTGGTGCACAATCCCTTGCAGCGCATCTTGCAGACCCTTGCGATTGTTCGTCTGCTGACGAATCTTTACATCGGCGACGAATGCAAAGAGCGCGCCGCCCCAATAGGTGCGTCCCCAGGTGTGAGTGTGATCCAGGCCGCGGTCGCCCGCTTCGGGTTCCCCCTGATGCAGGGAGCGAATCAAGTCGGCCCAAACTTCGTCCGGCGAAAGCTGTTTGGCTTGGGCCCGGGCAATGGGCTCGACATAGGTAGCCAACCCTTCTTCGATCCAGTGATGCTCGTCGGCCACGTCGGGAAAGGCCAGGTGAATGAACTCGTGCGTCATCATCCAGTCGTTATCCAACTCCGCCTGCGTGGTGCGTTGGCCCACCGAAATGCGCGTGAATCCTCCGCGCATGCCCCAAGTGGTTCCATTGAAAACGCCGTTTTCGCCTGCCACGGGATGCACGCGGATGTGCTCCGTCCTCAGAGGGAATTGGCCGTAGTAAGCGGTGACAGCCTCGGCGGCGCGCGCGACCCAGCGCAGCAGCGCGGGCCGGCCAACGTCGATCGGCCCAGAGGCGATCTCCACGGTGACCGGCGCGCCGCCCACGTCCAGAACCGCTGCGGGCAGACTGGCTAGAGAAAGCAGCAAAATAACGATTCGCACACTGGTATGACGCACCTGCTAGAATGAGGGTATCAATGATCGCTGACATACAGCAGATCAACCGCTTGCAAGCCTTGGATTTGCGTATCGAAGCATTGCAGCGGGAGATCTCCACCCTTCCGAAACACATCGCTAAAATCGAAAAAACTCTGGACTCTCACCTGCGCCGCGTGGAAGCGGATCGGGCCGCCCTGGCTGCGAACCTCAAAGAGCGCAAGAGTCTGGAAGACGACATCAAGGTCCAGGACCAAAAAGTCTCCAAGCTCAAGAACCAGATGCTGGAGGCCAAGAACAACGAGCAGTATCGCGCCTTTCAGCATGAGATCGAGTACGGCGAAAAAGAGACTCGCCGCTGCGAAGACCGCATTCTGCAACTGATGACCGAATCGGAGCCGCTGGAAGTCAACCTCAAGAAAGCCGAAAGCGCGCTCAAAGAAGAAAAGCGTCAAGTGGAGGCGGAAAAGGCCAAAGTTGTGGAGCGCACCGCTGTCGATCAAAAGCAGCTTGCGGAAGCGGAAGCCGAGCGCAAAGACGTGGCCGCCCACTTGCAGCCGGAGCTGATGAAGAACTACGAGCGGATTCGTAAAAAATGGCGCGGCATCGTTGTCGCGGAAGCCAGCGATGGCCGCTGCGGCGCTTGCATGATTACGCTGCGCGCGCAATTCGCCCAGGACCTGCGCAAAGGCGACCAGCTCATGTTTTGTGAAAGCTGCGGACGCATCCTCTACTACAATCCGCCCGTCGCCTTTGAAGCGGACCTGGCGGCGCAAGGCCGCTAAGGCTGAAACAGTTCCGCGCACACGCCATCGCGCAGACTCTTTTTCCATTTACTGATCTCAAATCCGCAATAGAGCGGCTTGGTTTCGTGCAAGCCGATCCGATTCGCTCCCCAGCGCGTGCCCAAGACTTGATTCTCCGGCACCGCGTGGACGGCTATCGCGCCGGCGATCTCGATCGTGACTACCGGCCGCTCGATCTGGAGGAAGACTACATTTACGCCTATGGCTTTGTTCCGCGCACGGTCTGGCAACTGTTGCATCCCCGCAAGGCATCCGGATTGACGCGACTGGAAAAGAAGGTGCTGGAACTGGTTCGGAGTTGTGACGAGTGTCATCCCCGGGACCTGGAGGCGCGCCTGGGTAATAAGCGCGCCGTGAATGCTTGGGGTGGATATTCCAAAGCCACCACCCGCGCACTGGATGCCTTGCACTATCGCGGTCTGTTGCGAATTGCCGGACGGGAAAATGGAGTTCGCGTTTATCAGGCCGCGCCGTCTTTGGCGGACCCGCTGCCCTTATCCGAGCGGCTGCAAAAACTCGTGATGCTGGTCGCGGGAATGCTGGCGCCGGTTCCGGAAAAAAGTCTGCGAGAGACCTTGGGGCATCTGCGCCACTTGGGGGATGCGCGCGAAGCCTTGCACTCCTGCGCCTTGGAACATCAGACGGTAGACGGCGTGAAGTACGTCTGGCCCGCTGACAGCAAACCGGCGCTGGAGGAAGCGCCCCGCGTTGTCAGAATTCTTGCGCCCTTCGATCCGTTGGTCTGGGATCGGCGCCGCTTTGAGCATTTGTGGGGATGGCCGTATCGCTTTGAAGCCTATACTCCCGCCTCCAAGCGAGTGCGCGGTTACTACGCGATGCCGCTGTTGTGGGGCGACGCGATCATCGGCTGGGCCAACGTGAGCGTGAACGCCGGAGCCATGGAAACCCAACTCGGCTTCATCGGCAAGCGTCCGAAAGACGCGGCGTTCCGCCTGGCGCTGGAAGAAGAACTGGCGCGGATGCGAGATTTTCTGGGATGTATTTGAATGCTTCCCTTCCCGGGCCATTGGAGCGTATACTAGCGACGGCATCCGCTTTAATTACATAGAAATATTGGTTAGCCTCGGAGACCGCATCGATGAACGTTGTTGAAAAAGTGATTCTGGTTTCGGCGGCATTCGTCCTGGCTCAGGGCGCTGTAGTCAAACGTTACGGCAATCTGCCTCTGGTTTTCGAGCCCAATCGAGGGCAAACCAATTCGCAGGCGCAATTCCTTGCTCGGGCCGGCGGGTATGACGTTTTCATTACAGCCGACAAGGCGGTATTGCGGATGGGGGCCTCGTCGGTGGGGATACGACTAAATGGCGGGCGAAAATCAGCCAAGCCGGAGGCGGTTGAGCCCCTGACGAGTTTCAGCAACTATATTCTCGGAAATGACCCGTCGCGCTGGCTGCAAGGTGTGCAGCATTTTGCAAAGGTTCGAGTAGCGAGTGTACTTCCTGGCGTCGACTTAACTTACTATGGCGAGGGACGGGAGCTGGAATATGACCTCGACGTCGCGCCCGGCGTGGACACCAGCAAACTGGCGGTGCAATTTGACGGAGCACAAGGGCTGAGTCTGGATGCGGAAGGAAATCTGTTGGTCCACACCGTAGCCGGCGATATCGTGCAGCACAAGCCGCAAGCATCTCAGGGCCAGAAGAGCATCGCAACGGAGTACGCGCTCTTGCCAGATGGCGCGGTGGCGATCCGGCTGGGCCAATACAACCACAAGCAAGCTCTGAAGATCGATCCGGTGTTGAGCTACTCCACCTATTTGAGCGGTTCCGGAATCGATGTTGCGACCGCGATTGCCGTCGACTCCTCGGGCAATGCCTTCGTCACGGGCAGTACCACATCGGTGGACTTTCCGGTCACTTCTGGCTCCGCCCAAGGCGGTGGCGATGTCTTTCTCACGAAACTGAACCCCGGCGGCACCAACGTGTTGTACTCCACATACCTGGGAGGATCGGGGGTTGACCAAGCGAACGCGATCGCCATTGATACCCTCGGCAACGCCTACATTGCCGGGTTCACTAGCTCGAACAACTTTCCTGGCGCGGGCTCGCTAATTGGCGGGACACAAAATAGTTTCGTATCTAAAATTAGTGCGGCGGGAATGCTGCTGTACTCCAAGCTCCTGGGTGGCGTCGGCAGCGGTTACCAGGATGCTGGAAACGGAATTGCATTGGATTCCAGCGGCGCGATATATGTCACTGGCAACACGGATTCCTCGGCTTTCCCGACCACGGCAGGCAGCTTTCAGTCCTCCCGGCTCATGGGCTCGACGTCATTTCTTTACACGGGCTACGTTGCCAAGTTGAGCGCCGCGGGAGCAGTTGTTTACGCGACGTATCTAGGCGGCAGCTACTTCGATTCCGCCAACGCTATCGCGGTCGACAAACAGGGGAACGCTTATATCGCGGGAGAAGCAGTTTCCCAAGATTTTCCCTCCACGCGAGGGGCATTCCAATCTACCAAACCATCCTCGTTCGGGACTTCGAGCGCCTTTCTCACAGAGTTGAATGCGGCCGGAAGCGCCGCCGTCTTTTCGACGTTCATAGGTGGCTCTCAAGGTGGCTACGCCGTGGCCGTCCAACTGGACAGCGCTGGAAACATGTACGTGGCGGGAACAGAATATTCTACGCCGTCGTTTTCACAAGATTTTCCTACCACGCCGGGCGCGTACATAAGTACGAGTGCCTATCTTTTTGGTGGAGGCTTCATTACGAAGGTTAACCCGGGTGGAGCTACGCTGGCATATTCGTCTTTATTAACGGGAGCCGGGTATGGGAAAGGACTTGCGTTGGATAGTAAAGGGTCGGCCTATTTCCTTAGCTTCGGCGTTGTTCTCGACTTCCCTGTAACTCCAGGCGCTCTCGAGCAGTTGGCGAGCAACACCCTCGATAACCTCCTCGTGCTTCAATTGAGCCCTGGTGGGGACACACGCGTCTATGCCACGATTTTGGGCGATGGTTCATTCTCAAGTGGAGGAATTGCACTCGATCAGTTTGGAGGTGTTTACGTCGCGGGTGGCACTTCCAGCCAGGAGTTTCCCGTAACGCCATCCGCCTTTCAAACTCAGTTCAAGATGCCATCCACCTCTCACGCATTTGTCAGTAGAATCGACTTTTCTTCACCCACGCTATGTAACTTCAACCTATCGAGCAATTCACTAAGCCCGCCAGCGTTAGGCGCTACTGGTAAATTCACCTTCACTGGTCAGGCTGCTTGCCCTTGGCAGGTAGTCGTGAATAATGGCGCTTCGCCTTCACCTTTCATCACCGTCAATCCGGGCACGTCCTTGAGCGGCGTGGGAAGCGGTTCTGTCAGCTACACGGTGGGCCCGAATCTCGACACTGGTTTGCAGACTCGCACCGGAACGATTACGGTAAATGGCGGCACACTCGTTCCCGGAAGCACGGTCTTCACGGTAAGCCAGCCGGCGGCATCATGCTCGGAGCCGGTGTTTAATACATCGCAATTGAGCTTCGGGACAACAGGCGGAAGCGGGAGTGTTGGAGTCGTTCTGAATCAAGGTTGCTGGTGGGCCATGAGTGCGCCGCCGCCGTGGATAACCTTGCAACCCCCTGTTCCTTATATCGGAAGCGGCACTCTCTCTTTATCCGTCGCGCCCAATCGGTTCTCGACACGTCAGGCGAGCATCACGGTGGCGACAAAGAGCATCACCGTAACGCAGGCCGGCGGTCCCTGCGCCTTAAATCTGTTGTCGCCTGGCGCATCCTTCGCGGCAACCGGCGGCACCGGAGCTGTCTCTTTCACTACCGGCGCACTCGGAATCACCTGCAATTGGTCCGCTTATCCGTTGGTTTCCTGGATACAGGTACCCAGTTCGGGATCGTCAGGCCAGGGCTCGGGCACAATGCCGTTTGTGGTGGCGGCTAACCCGACGGCTGCGCCGAGATCCGGCGGGATCCTGATTGGGGACCAAGTCTTCCAGGTGACGCAGGCTGCTGGCCCGGTATCCGGCGCTCTTAGCCTCTCCCCTTACACCGGAAGTGTTTTCGCGGGCAACGGCGCCGAGTCGTTCTCGGGCGACGGAGGACTGGCAAGCGTGGCAACCTTACACGCTGTCAGCGCCGTTGCTTTCGACACCCAGGGCAACGCGTATATCGCCGATTCGGGAAACAATCGGATACGCAAGGTGGACACGAATGGGATCATCACGACCTTTGCCGGAGGAGGAACCGCGGGGCTCGGGGATGGAGGGCCCCCCACAGCCGCGACTCTCAACAATCCCCAAGGAGTGGCAGTTGACAGTTCTGGCATTGTTTACATCGCAGACACTGGCAACCAACGAATTCGCAAAGTGGCGAACAATGTGATTTCCACTTATGCTGGCACCGGGACTGCCGGTTTTAATGGCGACAATCAGCTGGCTGTTCTCGCTGCGCTGAACTCTCCCACTGGAATCGCTGTCGATCGCACTGGCAACCTTTATATTGCAGACACAAACAACAATAAGATTCGCAAGGTAACGCTGGACGGAAATATCGCAACCATCGCCCCCACTGGCTCGGCAAGCCTGAATTCGCCGCGCGGTGTCGCGCTGGACTCAGCCGGCGACGTTTTCATCGCAGATTCAATGAATAACCGCATCCTGAAGCTTCTGCCCAACGGAACCATCATCGCCGCCGCGGGCAACGGCCAGTCGGATCAACTCGGAACTGACGGCATTTTGGCCACCTCATCCGGTCTGTTTCAGCCCTTGGCAGTCGTGGTCGACGGAGAGGGTTCGGTCTATATCGCCGACTATAGC
>Ga0209698_10008500_pt1 | contig 10589 bp, 9 predicted proteins | sample LitLauG_LLR_2012_FD_187203 | JGI IMG/M metagenome (GOLD analysis project Ga0209698, IMG submission 187203) | Freshwater sediment microbial communities from Pennsylvania, USA - Little Laurel Run_MetaG_LLR_2012 (SPAdes) (version 2) | ecosystem: Environmental > Aquatic > Freshwater > Creek >... | reverse complement strand
CCAACCTCAGCATGCGCAATCGTGGGCACGGCCACACTTGCCGCATCCACACTACTAGCTAAATCCTCTAATCCTTGGAACGCCCGCACCCCAAATTCTTGCGCAATCTTTTCGGCGCGCGCGGCATCCCGGTCCAGCACTCCGGCGAGTTCCACGCTGTCCATTTCGCGATAGACACGCGCGTGATTCCGCCCAAACTCCCCGGCGCCCACAACCGCAACGCGAATATTTCCGTGTACTCCACCCACACCCATCCGCTCGCTCATCCTTGCTTCATTCCCCGGGGCTCGCCCAAAGGTTCCGCGGTTGGCGGCGGAGGAACGGCCTGTATGGCGATTCCCACGGCGTCGGCCATGGCGATCAGTTGTACGCGGTCAAAGAGGAGCGTGCGGTTTGCGTCAATAGCCAGCGCCGTGGCGCCAGCCTGCTTCATGGATTCGACGGTGGGCAAGCCGACCACAGGTACATCGAACCTCATGTCCTGGCGGGGCTTGCTCACCTTCACCACCACCAGCGGCTTGCCGTTGGCGAAGCGCGCCGCCCGCGCAATCGTCTCATCGGTGCCTTCCATTGCTTCCACGGCCACGCATGCTAGGTCGGCCACCACCACGGTTTGCCCGATGTCTTTCGCCGCAATGTGTCGCGCTATTCCCATGCCATATTCGATGTCCGCGGCTTCGTGTTCATTAGGCGCGCGCTTCGTCAGCACGCCCACTTCCGGCAAGAGCGGCTTCAGGAACAGCGTGGAATCCACCAGTTGAATGCCTTCATCCTCCAGCACCTTGGCCACCGCGCCAATCAGAGAATCGGTGTTCTTGCGCGGCAGCGAAAACAGCAGCTTGGCCAGCTTCCAGTCCGGGCGAATGGAGCTGAAGATTTTGTTGTGCTTCACCTGCCCGGCCATCACCACGCGCTTCACGCCTTCCTGCTGCATCAACTCAATCGCATTGCTCAGCTCGCCGAGGCTGACCCAGTGCAGGCGTTTCGCCGTTTTTTCAAGCTCCGGCGAAGCCTCTTCCTTCAGGGCAATCACCGCCATCTCGATGCCCTGGCTGCGCGCTCCTTCCAGAACCAGAAAAGGAAATCGGCCGTTCCCGGCGATGAGTCCCCAACCCGCTCTTTGCGTGGTTTCTGGCATGGATTTGCGCTTACTTTACGATGCCGCGCGCGGCCGTTTCGACAAATTCCGCGAGTTCCTTCACGTCCTCCGACTCCGCCAGCGTATCGCGCATCGCCGCCAGCGCCTGGGAAGTATTTTTCTTGGACCGCGTCAGCAGGCGGAAAGCCTCTTGCAGCGCCTTGATGCGCTCAATGGAAAAGCCCTTGCGTTCGAGGCCGATGGTATTCGGGCCGAAGCAGCGCGTCTCCCGCTCCGTCACGATCAGCGAAAACGGCGGCACATCCTGGGTGATCACGGTTGAGGCGCCGATGTAAGAGTAGCGACCGAGGCGGCAAAACTGGTGCACAGGCGAAAACGCGCCCAGGGTCACAAAGTCCTGCACGGTCACGTGTCCGGCCAGCGTTGCTCCATTGACAAACAAGGTGTTACTGCCAATCTGGCAGTCGTGCCCCACATGGGAATACGACAGAAAAAAATTCCTATCGCCGATCCGTGTGACTCCACCGCCCTTGGTGGTCCCGCGGCTGACGGTTACGTATTCGCGAAAGATGTTTTCACTGCCAACAGTAAGTTCGACGTGTTCGCCGCGGAAAGTGTAGTCCTGCGGGTCGCCGCCAATCACGCAAAACGAATGAAAGATATTCCCCGCGCCGAATTTCGATGGACCCTGCACCACGGCATGCTCGTGCAACTCGCAGCCATCGCCCAGTTCCACGCCCGCGCCGACCACCGCATACGCCGCGATGCGCACCCCCGCGCCGAGCTTCGCCTCCGGCGAAACCATCGCCTGCGGATGAACATGAACTTCCATTGTCATCTACGAGTTTACTGGCTCTTCCCGGTCGGCCATCACGCAGAGCATCTTCGCTTCCGTGGCCAGGTTGCCGTCCACGAACGCCTTCGCGTCAATTTTGCAAAGGTCGCCCTTCCAGGTGACGATATTCACTTCGAGGCGCAGTTGATCGCCGGGCACCACGGGCCGGCGGAATTTCACGTCGCTCATCGAAGCCAAATACAGCAATTTCTTTTCGCGGTCGGGGATTTCCTGCAGCAGCAGCAAGCCGCCGGCCTGCGCCATGCACTCCAGAATCAACACGCCCGGCATTACCGGCTTGCCGGGAAAATGCCCCTGAAAAAAACCCTCGTTGATAGTGACGCTCTTGATCGCCACGATGCGCTTGTAGCGCTCCATCTCGACAACTTTATCGATCAGCAGAAAGGGATACCGGTGGGGCAGAAATTTCTGGATCTCGTTGATGTCGAGTTGCATTCCAACTCCTGTGTCGCTTATAGCCAAAGGAAACTTTTCCTCCCTCCGTCTGCAAACCTCTTATTATAAGCGGTTTTCCCCCTGCGGGAAGCTTATCATTTTCTCGCCTGAATCCGCCAAGCCGCTGCTTCCCCACAGGGCGGCTTGCCTTGACGTGCTACCATTTCTCCGCCATGGCCTCATTTCCCAATTTGCCTTCACTACGCAAGCAGCTCCCGCAAATGCTCGACACTCTGCGCGAGCTAACTGTGCGCGAATCTCCCAGCCTGGAAAAGGAGCCGGCCGACCGGTGCTGCGAATTTCTGGCCGATCTCTGGCTGCGGCGGGGAGCGATCTGCTCCATCATCCGTCAAGAGAAGCGCGGCAATCATTTGCGGGTAGTGTGGAACCCTCCGGGGGGGCGCGCTAATTCCCAACTGTTCGTGCTTGGCCATTACGACACAGTTTATCCCAGCGGCACGCTGGCCAAAATGCCGTTCCGAGTGGAAGGCGGCAAAGCCTATGGCCCCGGCACCTTCGATATGAAGGCTGGCATCGTGCAAGCGCTCTTTGCTCTGGATGCATTGTGCGAATCCCACGCCGCTGCGCAGAAGCGCCTGGTGTTTTTGTGGACGTCGGATGAAGAGATCGGCAGCGCCACCTCCCGCAAATTGATTGAAGAGGAAGCGCAGCGTAGCGACGCGGTCTTTGTGCTGGAGCCGGCGCTTGGCCCGAGGGGGCACTTGAAGACATCGCGGAAAGGGGTCGGCGAAGCGCAGTTGATCGTGCATGGCCGCGCATCGCACGCGGGACTCGCTCCGGAAAAAGGCATCAACGCCATCCACGAACTGGCCGCGCAAATTACCCGCATCGAAAAGTGGAACGATCTTCGCCGCGGCGTCACCATCAATGCCGATGTCGTCTCCGGCGGTTCGCGCGCCAATGTCATCGCCGATCGCGCCGAGGTCACTTTGGACCTGCGGGCGTGGCGTCACGCGGACATGCGTGCCCTGGAAAAGCGCCTGCATTCGCTGAAGCCCGCACATCGCGGCGCAAAACTTGAAATTCGCGGCGGCTTCGACCGGCCACCATTCGAACGCAAACACAGCGCCGCGCTCTTTGCCCGCGCCAAATCCATCGCCAAATCGCTCGGCTTCCAGCTCGGCGAAGCCGCGGCCGGCGGCGGCTCCGACGGCAATTTCACCGCCGCCCTCGGCGTCCCCACACTCGACGGTCTAGGCGCCGTCGGCGACGGCGCCCACGCCACGCACGAGCACATCCTCATCAACGCTATGCCCCAGCGCGCTGCCTTGCTGGCGGGCTTGCTCGCTTCTGCTTGATTGGGGATATAACGCTCACGGGCAGGTTCTTTTGATCGAGATAGCGGCGAACGGATAGCAGGTACGCGCCTCTTTTTCCTCGGTTTCAGATCGTTGCTATCTGCTTTCTATCAACTGCCCGCTAGTGGCCGTAATTTTTCTTCAGGTAATCCGCGGTGGATTGCATCAAGTCGCCGTAATCGTCGTGCAGCACGTCGCGTAACGCCTGCTCGGTGGAACTTCCAGCCGCAAGGCGATCCAGAATCCGCTCGATGTCTCCCATGCCTTGCGTTTGCACGATGTATTCGACGTTGGCCAGCGCCCAGGCGTACGCATAGCGCGCCATGTCGCCCGGCAAGCCCATCCATGAGCCTTCCAGCCGGCCCAGCGGCGCGGCCTGCCCCGCGTCATAGACCTGCACCAGCACGGTGGCGTTTTCGTCGCTGCGTTTTCCTTCCATCCACTGCGCGACGCCCTCCTGTATCCACGTGGGCACATGCCCGTGCGTCTTTTGCTGGATAAAGCTGTGCGTCAGTTCGTGACGCAGCACCCGTGACAATTCCGAATCTACCGCCGTCAAGCCCTGCACGGGTACGCGAATCCTTCCATCATTCAGCGCCCCCACCCAACCCGGCGCACGCGTGATGTCCGCGAAACTCTGCTGCGTATAGAGCACCACGCCAATCGGATCCGGCGGCGAAAAATTCAGTTCTGACTCGATCGCCTCGTAATGCGCTTCCAGGGCGTGGAGAACTTCGCGCGCCAGGGTGGGCTGCGCCTCCCCGTTGTATTTCAACAGAAAATGGGCGCTTTCATTTTCCTTGTAATTCTCTTCCTCGGCTTTGTCGCGAAGCGCTTTGTCCAGCGCCGTCTGCGTGTCCGCATCGGGCCGCAACGCCAGCGATTTTTTCCATTGCGCCACCGCCTGGTCCGGACGATTCATTCCGTAAAAAGCCCAGCCTTCCAGCTTGTAGACGTCAGCGCTTTTTGGTGCGACACGCTCCGCCCTCTGCAGGTATTCCAGCGATTCCTTGAACTGGCTTTGCCGCAAGTGCAGGTAGGCCACGTTCATCAACAGCACCGGCTCTTCGGGCACATACGTCAGAGCCGTGCGCGCATCGGCCAGCGCCTTGCCCAAGTCGCCCTTGGCTAATTCGAATTGGGAAGCCGCATGATACGCGCGCGCTGCTGCCTGGCTTGCCATCGCGCCGCCAGCACGGGTTTCGTTCTCCAGGTGCGCCAGGTAACTGCGGTCCACGGCGCCGTCGTGCACGGCGTTCTGATCGATCTCGGAGGCATTCGCAGTCGGAGCAAGTTCGGGAGGCTCGATGCTCAAGCTGGCAGCGGCGGCGGCCGGCGAATCCATCCCGGGCACCAATCCGCCCTTTTCGATGTGATCCACGATGGATTTCGGCAAGGCCATCTGCCCGGCGGACGTTTCGAAGCGGACCTTGTCGCCGTCTTCCACCACGTTGGACGCGACAATCTTCCGGCCGTTCTTGAGGACAATTTTGTCCGCGTGCGCGACGCCGGCCCACAGTACCGCGCAAACAAGCATGACCATCATCCTCAGGATGTGTCGCTTCCGGCGCATACCTCTATTTTAATTCCCCTCGAGAGTTTTCGCTGGCGCGCCTTGTCCCTCGATGCTGAATGTGTCTACACTCGTGCCATGGGGTTTCGCCGGGTTCTGCTCGTTCTTGTGTGTTTAGTGCCTGCGATGTGCCACGCCGCGGAGAGTTCGCCGCGGGAAATACTCGCCGCTCTCAATGCGCTGCAACTCGATTCCCAGAACGTCTACACCGTCACCAGCAAGGACCGCGTGGAGCTTCGCAAGGGCGACGCCGTACTTTCTTTCCAGGATGGAAAAATCGCCTTCTTCCGCCCATTTGAGGGCCAGGTAACCGGCTTCGTCTTCACCGGCATCGGCCATGTGCTGGCCCTGCCCCGTGATCCCGTCGAAAAGCAGCAACTCGCGCGATTTCTGGGCGCACCGGTTCTCGACGAGCAGTTTCTCTCCGTCTACGTCCGCTTCACCGACGACACGGCCCAGATGCTCCTGCGCGAACTTCAGCGCGCCGGGCTGACTCCCGAACCCAACGAGCATCTCGTCCTGAACTGGCAGATGAATCTCGACCGTCTGAACCCCTCTCACTCTTTGCGCATACTGGCCGAAAAATATTCTCCTTCGCTGCCGCATTTTTTCCACGCTGGAATGGATGGGGCGGTCACCGGCCCGTTCGACATTTTGCTTGACGCCACGCGCAACGAAAATTTCATGCTGGGCCAGCCGCGGACGGTTGAAAAAAATACCTACTACGACCTCTGGGCTTCGTATGCGCTATCGGGCTATACACCGCCAGCAATCCCGTTCGATGCGCTTCGTTATCGCATTGACACCGTGATTCACGCCGACAACTCTCTCGAAGGCACCGCGGCGATTGAATTTCGGGCGCTGGCAGGCTCGCAACGCATACTGGAAACTCAGCTTTCACGTTCGCTAAAAGTGACTGGCGTTTCCGACGAAAACGGCGAGGCACTTCCCTTTTTTCAAAACGAAGGTCTCACCGAGCAGGAGATCAACTCCCGCGGTCACGATGCCCTGGTGGTCCTGCTGCCCAAGGCCCCTGATCCGGGCTCCAACTTCACGCTGAATTTTCGTTATGGCGGCAATGTCATCGAGGATGCCGGAAACGGCGTCCTGTTTGTGGGGGCGAGGGAGAGTTGGTATCCGCACTACGGTGACGCCTCCGAATTTGCCCGCTACGAACTCACCTTCCACTGGCCTAGGAAGCTGCGACTGGTGGCCACCGGCGCAAAATCCACGGAAAGCGAAGACGGCGATTACCGCGTGGCGAAATGGATCACCGACCTGCCCGTTACGCAGACCGGCTTCAACCTCGGAGAATACGCCGGCACTTCCCTGCCTTCCGGCAATTACACCATCGAAGTCTACGCCAACAAGCAATTGGAAGAGATTCTGCGCGCGCAGCTTTCCAGAGCGCCGGCGCCAGAGAATCCCACGGCTGGTTCCATCCTTACGCATCCGTCACCTGAAGTGACACTCCCGCAACTCCCTCCAAACCCGGCGGCGCTCCTGAAACAGTTGGCGAAGCAGATCGATTCTTCGATTCGCTTTGATGAAACCTTCTCCGGCCCCTTCCCTTATCGAAATCTCGAAGTTTCCCAAATTCCCGGCACCTTCGGACAGGGCTGGCCAGGACTTCTGTACCTCTCCACGTATTCCTACCTGCCGGAAGAGGCGCAGTACCGCGCGGGACTTTCCACCGCCGGACGCTCGTTTTTCACGGACGTGGTGCCATTCCACGAGGTCGCCCATCAGTGGTGGGGAAATCTGGTCGGCTGGTCCTCGTATCGCGACCAGTGGATCAACGAATCGATTGCCGAATATCTGGCGCTGCTCTTCGCCGATTCGCAGAAACCTTCCGATCACACGCTCAATAACTGGCTCGATCGCTATCGCAAACGTCTCACCAGCAAGTCCGACGAAGAAGACCGCCCGCCGACGGAGATCGGCCCCATCATTGCCGGCACGCGTTTGAATTCTTCGCGCTCGCCCAACGCCTATAACACGGTGGTCTATTCGAAAGGCACCTGGGCGATCCATATGTTGCGCGAGATGCTTCGCCAGCCCGGCGCGACGCGCGGCAAGGAGCCCGATGCGCGATTTACTGCGCTCTTGCACACGCTGGTGACAAAGTACGCGCAGCGCGCCCTGACGACCGCCGATTTTCAACACGAAGTAGAAGCCGTAATGACCAGAGGGATGGATCTGGAAGGCGGGCATTCGATGGAATGGTTTTTCGCGGAATACGTCCGCGGAACGGGAATCCCGCATTACAAAGTGGAGTTCACTTCGCGCCGCACCGAAAAGGGATTTCAGGTGCGCGGCAAGCTGCTGCAAAGCGGCGTGCCGGAATATTTTATCGCACCGGTGCCGATCTATGCCAGTACCGGCCCGGGCCGCACGGCTTATCTGGGAACGGTGACCGCGACGGGGGAGGAAACGTCCTTCACCTTCAATTCCCCTGACGAGCCTCGCAAGCTGCTGATTGATCCGCGCATGACGCTGCTGTGCATCCCTGAATAACGCACGGCCTGAAAACCTATTTGACTTGCTGGGCCAGCAGTTTGTCTTTCTGCCAGTCTTCTCTCAACGGGCTCTTCGGGTGGATTTCCGCATGGCCCTTTTCTCCGAGCACGTAGGGGAACCCATCCGGATCCCGCGGCTGCGCGGGCAGCAGACCCGCATCCACTAAATCGCCGACTCTCGCCGGACGCCGGTGCGTCTTTTTCTCGAACTCGTCGGCGAGGCGGTCGATTTGCCGCAGGTCCATTTCCGCCTTCACCAGCCGGAGGTGTTCTTCGGCATTCTTGCGGACGTCCTGGTTCCCGGCGGTTTGGTAGAGATCCAGCCACAGCGCATAGGAAGTCTCCAGCGATTCGCCTTCCGCGGCAATTTTCGCGGCCATGATTTTCATGAATGGCGGAGTGCCCGGAAATTTACTGCCGGCCTCAAATGCCTGCGAGGCCTTCGCATAATCGCGCTTGTCGAAGTAATAGACGTTGCCGAGGTCCTGGTAAAACCTCCAGTAGTCGGGATTCGCTTTCATCCCGCGTTCCAACAGGACCACGGCCTGGTCCGGCTGGCCGGCGCCGCGCGGCGGACGGTCGCTGAGGAAAATCGACCCATAGCGGTAAGCCACGAGGAGGTGCGGGTCCAGCGTCGTGGTGATATCCAGCAGCGGCCAGAGCAGTTCCAGATTCTGGTCGTGCATGCGATGCTTTTCGCCGTAGTACTGCACCACCCGCGTCCAGTAAACCGCGGCCATCAGTGGCGTGTACTCCAGGCTCAATTTTTTCAGAACTCCGGGGGAGCGCAGCGCCAGTTCCTGCTTTTCCAACTGCAGCGAGGCGCGTTCTTCGTCGATTTTTTGCTGCAACTTCCACACACACACAAAGCCAACAGCGAGCGCTACACCCAGAATTGCTCCGGCAATTGACCTTGATTTCATTTCAGGTTGCGCCGGGAAAAGACTACCGCGGTCCCGGCGAGCACGATGGCGATATAAAGGATTGCGTAAAGGGTCGCGGTCCACACAAAGGCCGCGGGCACGTTTTGCCCGTGCACCACCGCAGCCATCACGTCGAAGTTTTGAAAATTCGGCAGCAGGTAGGAGATGCCGCGCATGAATTGCAGTGCCAGGGGATCGAGTTCCACCGCCCGCACGGCCCGCAGGTCCGCCGCGAACAATCCGGCAACATACAATCCCGCGGTGAACAGGATGGCCAGGAACGGCGAAGTAAAGCAGGAAAACAGCAGCGCCAGCGCCACGATCACCGCCAGCTTCAACAAGATCAGATAAACCGCAACCAGGATGTATACGTCGGCGCGCTCCAGCGGATGCTTGACGCTCCACAGCGCGACATAAAGCCCCGCCGCCATGGCCGAAGTGTTGACGGCGAGCGTCATCACCAATCCAAAGAATTTGCCCAGCAGAAATTCCCAACGGTGAACGGGCTTCGCCAGCAACGCGTACAGCGTGCGCTTGTCCATTTCCTTCGATACCAGCGCGACGCCCAGAAAGACCGCAATGAAAATGCCGACGATGGAGATGGCCGAAAGGCCCAGGCTGACGATCACATACTGCTCGATGCCGATCGAAATTTGCCCTACCAAGATGGCCGCCGCCATCATCAGCAGCGCGAAGAACACCAGATTGTAGAGAACACGGTCGCGCACCGCTTCCCGGAACGTGTTCGCGGCCACCGCGCGGATGTTCCTCATTTGCCGCTCACCTCAACAGCGCTGGCCTGCGCGCGGTCGGCTTCCACCAGGTTCACGAAAAATTCTTCCAGCGTCGGCTTGATTTGCGCCACGGACAGGATTCGCGCGCCGGTCGCCTTCAACTGCTCCAGCGCCGCGTACAACTCTGCCTCCGGTAATTGCACGCGATAACGGTCGCCCGTGCGCGTGGCCTTGGCCAACAGGGCGAGATTCGGTGTTTCGCCATGGAGTTCAAACAGGATTTCCATCCCCTGAGGGGTCATGTCCACCAATTCGCGAGGCGCGCCCACGCCACGCAATTTTCCGCCAACAATCACTCCCACGCGGTCGCAGAGCATCTCGGCATCGGAAAGCACGTGTGTGGAAAAAAGAACGGTGCGGCCACCGCGCTTTAACTCCAGGATGATGTCGCGGACTTCACGTCGCCCCAGCGGGTCCAGTCCGGACATAGGTTCATCCAGCACCACCACTTGCGGCTGGTGCAGGATCGCCTGCGCCAGGCCCACGCGCTGCAGCATGCCCTTGGAATATTTCCGCAACTGGATTTTCTTCGCGGTGTCGAGTCCCACCTTTTTGAGCATTGCCGCCACCCGCTCGCGCCGGTCGCTGGCCGTCAAGCCGTGGAATCGCGCGAAATAGTCGAGCACCTCGTATGCCGTGAGGTAGTCGTAAAAGTAAGGCTGCTCCGGCAAATAGCCGATGGAGCCATGCATCGAAACATCGTCAATGGATTTGCCCAGAATTCGCGCGCTGCCCGAAGTGGGAAAAATCAGCCGCATCAGCAGTTTGATCGTCGTGGATTTCCCAGCGCCGTTCGGCCCCAAAAAGCCGAAGACCTCGCCGTCTTCCACCCGCATGGTCAGGCTTTCCAGCGATTTCTTCTTCTTTAAATGCAGGAAGCCGTACGGGTATTCTTTCGAGAGATTCTCGATTTCAATCGCAGCTTGGCGCATGCTCTCATTGTTTGCAACCCGCCGCCCAGCGTCAACGAACTCCACCGCCGCCTGTTCGCAGCCCGCAACTCCAAAACAAAAGGCGCAGCCTAAGTTGCGCCAATTCCCCGTTCTCGGTTTTTCATTACTTCCTTACTTC
>Ga0209698_10008498_pt1 | contig 10590 bp, 10 predicted proteins | sample LitLauG_LLR_2012_FD_187203 | JGI IMG/M metagenome (GOLD analysis project Ga0209698, IMG submission 187203) | Freshwater sediment microbial communities from Pennsylvania, USA - Little Laurel Run_MetaG_LLR_2012 (SPAdes) (version 2) | ecosystem: Environmental > Aquatic > Freshwater > Creek >... | reverse complement strand
CTTAGCAGAACCATCTTGACAGCGGGCTTAACCTTTCTTACTGTACTTGCTCTCTTCTTATTCGGAGGCGAGGTGCTCCGTGGATTCAGCCTCGCTCTGGTCATTGGCATCTTAATAGGGACGTATTCCTCGATCGCGATTGCCGCGCCGATCCTGGTGGCGTATCAGGACTGGCGGATCGAAAGAGGCAAGCGGTCAGCGGGTATTTCGGCTGCCAAGGCCAGGTAAGTTACCTGATAGCGTCTTTGGAATCATAGGTTTATGCCTTCTTAAGGTAGGGTTTTCGAAGGTTTGCTCAGCGCGCCGTTTCGGTCGAAATCAGGACCCTTGGCGTGAAGGAAGATTCTGGGAGCAAAGGAGAAGCAGTTGGTGTCTAAGTATCCGTAGGGGTCTGACAAAGTTTGGGGAGATTTCCATGTTTGAAGACAGTCTTATCGAGTCGGGCGGCAAGCTGAAGACGAGCCGGGGATGGACGTCGATCGTCTCGTTCCTGATCCAGTTCGGGATCATCGGAGTCATGGTTCTGATCCCGCTGATTTTCACCGAAGCCCTGCCGAAAACAGTCACACTCGGATTCCTGGTGGCTCCGCCGCCTCCACCGCCACCGCCGCCGCCGGCTGCCGCACCGGTCAAAATCGTGCACCAGGTCCAGACGGACATCATTAACGGCCAGCTGCGCACTCCGACCAAGATTCCACAAAAAGTTCAGATGATTAAGGAAGACGAGGCGCCGCCGCCGGTCATGGCGACCGCAGGTGTCGTGGGAGGCGTTCCCGGAGGCGTTCCGGGCGGCTCGATGGGCGGCGTGCTGGGCAGCATTGTCAGCGCCGGTAGCGTTGCGTCTCTGCCGAAAATAGCCACCCCGCAGCGCGTGCGGGTTTCCTCAGGCGTACAATCTGGACTTCTGGTCCGCAAGGTTCCACCGGCCTATCCGCCTCTGGCTCGCCAGGCGCGTATTCAAGGAACGGTCGTCCTACAGGCGCAGATCAGCAAGAACGGCGATATCGAGAATTTGCAACTGGTCAGCGGCCACCCGATGCTCGCCCCGGCCGCGATCGAAGCCGTGAAGCAGTGGAAGTACAAGCCGTACCTGCTCAACGGTGAACCGGTCGAAGTTGAGACGACCGTGCAAGTGAATTTCACGCTCGCTGGGAGCTAGTCTCTCAAGCGTGGCGGCCGTAGAAGTTGCTTGTGTTAGTGTGCGCATTCAGCCCTCCCCTGTCCCACCTCGAACTTGCGGTGGCGGGAAGGGCTTTTCATGGAGCCCGGACTTTGCCGCCGTATGTCTCTCCAAATTATTGCGCGGAGTCTGAGCCCAGGCGCCACGAGCCTGGTACTGCTGGCGTGTAATTCCGGCCAGCGGTTGGAACAGTTAAGCGCATCAAAGGGTCCAATAGAGTAGGAAGTTCCGAGGAGGGAAAAGCAACTCATGCTAGCAATTCACGTAGGAGCAGTTCTCAGTCACGTACCCGCCGCAGCCGCCTGGGTAGTCCAGGAAGGTGGCGGCGCCATGGCGACCGATCCCCTTGGCCTGTGGAAGGCAATGGGCTGGGTTGCGCGCACCGTGGTTATCATCCTGTTCATCATGTCAGGCTGGTCCATTGGCGTGATGATCGACCGCTGGATGGCCTATAGCGCCGCCCGCAAGCAGTCGCGCGCCTTTGCCCCCGCCGTGGCGGGAGCCCTTCGCGATGGCCGCATCGATGAAGCCATCAAGGTTGCCGAGCGCAACAAGAAGAGCCACTTGGCCAAGGTCGTCACTGCTGGTCTGATGGAATTCAAGGCCCACCAGGACAGCCCGGGCGCAATCCCCGGAGAAACCATTGAAGCTTCCAAGCGCGCTCTGGAGCGCACCGAAGCCATTGTTCACGCCGAACTCAAGCGCGGACTGGGCGGCCTCGCCACCATCGGTTCGACCGCTCCCTTCGTGGGGCTGTTCGGAACCGTCATGGGCATTCTGAACGCCTTCATCGGCATCAACAACTCGAAGGCTACCGGTCTGGCGGCAGTCGCCGGCGGTATCGCGGAAGCGCTGGTTACGACGGCTATCGGGCTGCTCGTCGCCATCCCGGCCGTGATGATGTTCAACTACCTGACCGGTCGCGTGGAAGCGTTCGACGTCGAGATGGACAACTCGTCGAGCGAATTGATCGATTACTTCCTGAAAAAGCGCGGCGACATTCGTCGGTAATCAGCTCGCCGATCACGCTCGGTCGTTATCCGCAATGAGTTGCTTGTCCGGCGCCGGATATATCCGGCGCCGGACCTTCCCAACGAAATGCGGCTTTCAATTGTGGCCGAAGCGGAAGCACGGGAGAATTCAGGATATGGCATTAGCAAAAAGAGACGAAGGATCGAAGGTCAGTTCCGAGATCAATGTCACCCCCATGGTGGACGTGATGCTCGTATTACTGATTATCTTTATGGTGGTCACGCCCATGTTGCAGAAAGGCATCAGCGTGGACATGGCCAAGGTGAACAACCCGGAGCCGATGCAGGACGCCGATAAAGAAGACGCGTTGCTGGTCTCGATAACGCGCGACGGCAAAGTCTATTTCGGCAGCGAACAGATCACCGTCGACAATTTGACGAGCAAGGTGAAAGACCGGCTCGCCAACAAGCCCGACAAGCGCGTGTACGTCAAAGCCGACATGCGCGCCCGTTTCGGAGGCGTGGTGCAGGTGGTAGACTCTGTCCGCGCAGCCGGTGTCGATGATCTTGGATTGTTGACTGATCAGAGAAAGACGGCTCCAAACGCCCCACCTGCTCCTGCGCAGGCTGGGCAATAGAGGGGAATTACTATGGGAATGAGTCTTGGTTCGAAGGGTGGCCAGAGTGCGAACATCAACGTCACTCCACTCATCGACGTGCTTCTGGTGTTGCTGATCATCTTCATGGTGATTTCGCCAGTGACGCCGAAGGGGCTGGATGCGCTGGTTCCACAGCCGCCGCCGCCGAATGCGCCCAAGAACAACACTCCGGACCGCACCGTCGTCGTGCAGTTGATCGACCGCGGCGCCGGGCAGGACCCGGGCGTCAAAATCAACGAGGAAGAAGCGACTTGGGACAATCTCCAAGGGCGTTTGACTGACATCTATAAGGCGCGCGCGGAAAAAGTTATGTTTGTGAAGGGAGACGATGCTATTCCTTTTGCCAACGTAGCCCAGGTGATCGACATTGCTCACGCTTCCGGCGTGGACAAGGTCGGCCTGATTACCGCGAAGATCGAATCGGGCAGCTAGAACTGCCCAACCGGTACGGCCCGGGGTAGTACGATTCTTAGCCCGGCCACGGCACGGAAGCGGTCCCGCTTCCGTGCTGAGCAGTGGCCGCTTGTCAAACCGCTGTCTCTGGGCCTAGGATGCTGTGGCGAGGGAGACTTATACCGCAATGAATAAATATCTCAGACTGCTGACGCTGGCGGCGGTGGTGCTGGCGCTTTTCTCTTCTGTGGGATGCGACAAGCTGAAGGCTCGCGACCAGCTCAACAAAGGCGTCAAAGCCTACAAGGATAACCACTACGAGCAGGCCATCGATCATTTCCAGGAAGCCGTCCGGCTGGATCCTGCTCTCATCAACGCCCGCATGTATCTGGCGACTGCCTACGTGTCGCAGTACATCCCCGGGGTTGATTCGCCCGACAATCTGCGCACTGCGCAGCAGGCGATTGACGAATACTCGAAAGTGATCGATTCCAATCCGTCGCGCGATCAGAAGGTAAATAGCGCGAAGGGCATCGCCTACCTGTATTTGAACGAGAAGAAGTGGGACGACGCCAAGAAGTATTACCGCATGGCCTCGGATCTCGACCCCAACGACGCGGAGCCCTACTACTCCGTCGGCGTGATCGATTGGTCCGCCTGTTACGCCCCTCGCATGGAAGCCCGTGCCAAGCTGGGCATGAAACCGGATGAGCATCTCAGCGCAAAAAACAAAGATCAGAAGAAAGTTTGCGACGAGATGAAGGTAAAGAACAGCGCCATCATCCAGGAAGGCATTGACAGCCTCGATAAGGGGATCAAGCTCCGCGAAGACTACGACGACGCGATGGCTTACATGAACTTGATGTATCGCGAACGCGCCGACGTTGAATGCGACGATGAGGCTGCCCGCGCTGCAGACTTGAAAACGGCCGACGGATGGGTCGATAAAGCGATGGCTGCGAAGCAAGCCCGTGCTGCAAAGGCTGCCGCCGCTCAGGGTGGTCAGGTCACCATGGACCAGTCGAAATAGCTTTTCCCTGTTGAATTCCAAAGCCTTCCGCACCATCGGAAGGCTTTTCTCTTTGTGAATAGGTTCTCGTGCTCACAAGCGAATCAATACTTGCTGTAAAGCCTGATTTCGACCCGTGCAAATTCCCAACGCTGCATCCTGGGCAAATATTCCGGAAGAATCCGTGTGAGCAAGATCGTCGTCGGATCGGGGTTCTGGGCAGGCCCGTTGTTCATCAGCATAAGCCACATGCGCGAGTGCTTTCCGGACTCCGCACGGGCCAGTTCTTCTGTTGGTTTACCGGTAAAGTCCCGATAGTCCAGCCCGGGACCATGACGCGGGAAGAGTATTTCCGGTCCCAACCCCCCTGTGATTTCCGGCTTCGCGTCATTTGTTCCCTCGCGCAATGAGCGGAAGAATTCATAGGGCACCCGCGTCTCGGCAATGTGAAAGATGATGCCGTCTCCCGCCTGCGCGTGATCGAAAATGAAGTTCGTCGCGGCGCCCGACGCGTCCCGCTCATTGTCAAAGTCATGGCCATAAACGAATGGCACAAAATGCGCAGACAGCAACAGGACAACGGCGGCGCATGTTCCACTGAGCCAGGACGGGCGCAAACTGGACAGACCCGCTGCGGACAGAATCAGCAGCCCCGGAATGCAAAATATCATATAGCGCGCCAGAAAAACGGGACGCGCAAAGGACAAAAGCACCGTCAGGACGATGGGAAACAACAGCCAGAAAATCAGGAACCGGACTCGCCATGAGTGCCAGTCTCCACGCCGCGCGAGCAGCCCCTTCCTGACCGGGACCAAAGCGAGCAGACAGGCCACGAAGTAGATTGGCGGTAGTCCGTTCATAAAATCAGAACTGAAGCGCCACAGATCAGCGATACCGGGTCGCGAAATCCACTTTATGGGCCCTGCTCCAGTCTTCCCTACAAAAACGAGCAATGGCAGGACCGCGATCCCGATGACGATCCACGCTCTCCGCATCTGCCGCAGCGTTTGTTCACTGGATAGATCGGACGTGCGCGCGGGGATTCCGCTCCATCTCACTGACAGCCAATGGGCGGCGATCAGCAGCAGAGCATAGAAATGCGCGTAGACAGCGAATGTACTGACCGCAACGTAAGCCATCGAAGTGCGTCGTGTTGGCGTGCGGAGAAAGGAAATGAAGAATCCCGATGACAGGGTGGCCAATAGGACGAACAGTGCGTAACTGCGAGCCTCCTGCGCGTAGCGAATGCTGTATGCGTTGAAGGCGAACAACCCGGCCGCAATCAAGGCCACTCGTCGGTCGTAGAGCAGCCTGCCGACCCAATAAATCGCCGGCAGAGTAGCCATCGATATCGCGGCCGACAAGCTCCGGACAAAAAATGGACTGTGCCCAAAGAGTAGCCAGATGCGCAAGAGCAAGTAGTAGAGCGACATGTTCGCTTCCCGCCACCACATCAGGTGCAGGAAGTTCCGCCAGTCGATTCTCGCGACTTCGACGCTGAAAGCTTCGTCGAACCAGAAAGGCTTGCACGCGAGGCAATAAAATCGCGCTCCACCGGTAGCCGCAAGAAGAAGAAACAAAGTCAGCCAGTGCAGCCAGCCCGCTGAACTGGGTTGTGAGGGAGAAGCATCTGAGCTTTCATTCACAGCATGGGGCTGCATGCGGCCTGGGTTCGCTGTCCATCATACTATGGCGCAAAAAGCTTGAATGCTCTTTTGCCTCCAGTACAATGTTCGGTTTGATTGCGGTTGTTGCCTAAAGGCTTCCTAGTGTTCAAGAAGATTCTCATCGCGAATCGAGGCGAGATTGCCGTACGCGTGATTCGCGCCTGTCATGAAATGGGAATCGTCGCGGTTGCAGTGTACTCCGACGTCGATCGCGCATCCCTGCATGTCCGCAAGGCGGACGAAGCATATCCTATCGGGCCTCCGGCCGCGACCGAGTCATATCTGAATCTCCAGAAGATCCTCGATGTCGCCGAGCGCTCGGGGGCCGATGCCATCCACCCCGGGTACGGTTTCCTCTCGGAGAATGCCAAATTTGCGCGGGCCTGTGCAGACGCTGGGGTGAACTTCATCGGGCCCACGGCTGCTGCCATGGATGCCATGGGCTCGAAAACTCGTGCGCGACAAGCGATGGAGCGTGCCGGGGTTCCACTCGTCCCGGGCACGTCCCGCGGCCTGGAATCGTTCGAGCAGGCGGAACAGGTCGCTGCTCGTATCGGATACCCGGTGATGCTGAAAGCCGCAGCTGGCGGCGGCGGCAAAGGAATGCGCCTGGTACACGCAGCGGGGGAACTGAAGTCGGCTCTCGACTCAGCCCGAAGCGAAGCGGAACGTTCCTTCGGCGACAGCGAAGTCTATATAGAGAAGGCCATCGTTAACCCGCGCCATATTGAGATGCAGATCCTCGCCGACGAACACGGTAACACCGTGTATTTAGGCGAGCGCGAGTGCTCGTTGCAGCGACGTCATCAGAAGGTGGTGGAGGAAGCGCCTTCTCCTATTGTCGATGCCGATATGCGACGCAGGATGGGCGAAGTCGCGGTCCGTGTTGCGCAAGCCGCCGGATACACCAACGCCGGCACTGTCGAGTTCCTCGTCGACCAGGAGAAAAGGTTCTATTTCCTCGAGATGAACACCCGCCTGCAAGTTGAGCATCCGGTCACGGAGTTGATTACCGGACTCGACCTGGTGCACTTGCAGATTCATATTGCCAATGGCGAGCGCCTGCCCTTCACTCAGGACGAAGTGAAGATTCGCGGACACGCGATCGAGTGCCGCATCTACGCCGAGGATCCCGACAACAACTATTTCCCCAGCCCAGGCAAGATCACTCTGCTCTTACTACCCTCCGGCCCCGGGATCCGCCGCGATAGCGGCATGTACGAGGGCTGGACGGTGCCGATGGAGTATGACCCGCTCCTGGCGAAGTTGATCGGATACGGCACGGACCGCGAGCAGGCGATCGGCCGCCTGAACCGGGCTCTGAACGAATATTTCGTCGGCGGCATCAAGACCAATATCTCGCTGTTCCGCCGCATCCTGAGCAATCCTGATTTCCAGGCCGCGAAGCTGGATACCGGATTCCTGGACCGCCTGCTGAAACAAAGGGATCAGGCGGTGGATCAGCCTCCGGATCCTGAAACCACTGAGGTGGCGGTCATCGCCGCCGGGATGTTTTCGGCGTTAGGGGCCTCTGCCGCGAGTGCGGGCGAGCGAATCGCGAATGGCGCCACGGCCAAACCCGCGGCAGTTTCCGGCTGGAAAGCGGCAGCCCGGAGAGAATCGCTGAGATGAGTCACGCCCCCCAAATTTCGTCGGTTCGTGTCGGGAACTGGCGACCGGAAATTGGAAACTGAGAACGATTTTTGTGACTTACGACATCCTGATCGACGATAAGAGCTATCGGCTTGATCTCAATCAGGCGGAAGGTCGCTGGTCCTGCCGGGTAGATGGGCGCGATGTCGCAGTCGACGCCGTCCTGGCGCGCCCCAATGTGCTTTCCCTGCGGATCGGCAACAAGGCGTATGAAGTAAAGTGCGAGCGTGTCGGTTCGGACGTGCACATCTGGGTGGGAAGCCGAAGATTCGCCACCGAGGTGCGCGATCCCCGGTCACTCCGTGGCCGTGTTCGGACCGCCGATGATCACGGGCCCAAGAAGTTGTGCGCCCCAATGCCGGGCAAAGTAGTTCGTATTCTCGTCCGCCCGGGAGCGGAAGTTGAGGCTGGAGCTGGAGTGCTCGTGGTCGAGGCGATGAAGATGCAAAATGAGGTGAAATCGCCCAAGAAGGGAACGATTCAGAAGATCCTGGTCAGCGAAGGGGCTGCCGTGAATGCGGGGGATGTGCTTGCCATCGTCGAGTGACTCGCCGGCTTACTTTTCCATCCCGTTCCTGTCGAGTACCTGTTTCGCGTAATAATTCTCGACCTTTGCGCTATCCCGCAAAACTTCGTAGTAAGCAGCCTTCAGCAACTGCTCGCGGCGGTCATGCAATTGCGAGCGAATCGCCTGCTGCACTCGCGGATCAGAAAGATCCCGCTGCCCGGCCGGTTCTTTCGCCACTAACTTCACGATGCGGAATCCTACCGGCTGTTTTGTCGCCGGGTTCATCACGCCGATGATCGGGCTGTACTGGCCCGGTTTAAGCTTCATCACGGTATCGCGGGTTGCTTGGTCGGTCCCCTTCAGTCCGGATTCTGGTACTGTCCCCAGGTCGCCGCCGTTGCCAGCCGTTTCCGGATCTTCCGAGTACTTCATCGCCAGGGTTGCGAAGTCATCCCCGCTGTCCAGACGGTTGGAGATCATCTGAATCTTTTTGCGGGCGTCGGCTTCGTTCTGCGCTTTGTCATTCTGGTTATGAACTTGAGGGTTCGGCGCCGGCGTCACCATGATCTGCGCCAGATGATACTGGGGTTCGATCAGATTAAATTCTGCCTTGTGCGCGTTGTAGTAGTCGTTGATGTCCTGATCGGTGATGTTGATCTTGGAAGAGACTTCCTTGTTCAGAACCTTGTCGACGGTAATCGAACGCCGGATATCGCGTTTGAAATCAGCCACAGTGACCTTGCGGTCCTGCATGCGCTTGTCGAATTCTTCCTGCGTAAAGGGCGCCTTGATCTCGTTAAACTTCCGGTCCACTTCTTCGTCGGTGGCCAGCAGTCCCAGTTTCTCGGCCCGCCGCATCAGGATCTCATCGTCAATCATCTGCCGCAGAATGTTCAGCCGGAGTGCGGTCGCCTGCTCACCCGCAGGAGCTTGTTGCGCGGACGAGATCTGACTGTCGTAATACTTGTCCACGTCGGTGCGGAAGATTTTGCGGCCGTCCACCGTCGCCATGACGTCGCCGCCGGTTTTCGTGTTACAAGCGGCCAGCAGGGTCAACAGAGCAGCAGTCACTAGCCCAACGGCAGCGTGGGCGAATAACCAGTTCTTCTTCAAGTGTATGTCTCCGTTCAAAAACGGCAAATTAAAGGAAATCTGTCGTGAGAGCGCCGAGTTCTCTCGACCGGCTATTTTACTTGGATGCGGGCATCGGCGCAGACGGGGCGTGCGTGGGCACCGGTTGCCCAGCATCTCGGAGAGCCGCGTCCAGAGCGGCACGAACTTCGGAAATGGGTACCGCGCCGTCAATCTTCTGGCCGTTGATGAACAAGGTCGGGGTGGCATTCACGCCAATTGCGTCTGCCTCTTTCATGGACGCTCGCACGGCGTCCTCGTTCTGAGCTCGCAGGCATGCCATCAGCTTTACCACATCCAGATTGTGTCTTTGCCCCTGCATCTGGGCCATTCTGTCGATCGCATCCAGCCGCGCCCCCGGCGTTCTCTCGTTGTCCACCACCTGCTTATTGGCGTGAATGTAGTCGGCGAAATCCCAAAAAGCATCATTGTTCTGGGCACCCAGACAGCCCCCGTCGACTGCCGCATGCACGGCCCATGGATGAATCTCGATCAGCGGGTAGTCCTTGTACACAAACGTTACCCGGTCCCCATACTCGCTGAGGATTTGAGGAAATAGCGTCTGGTGCATGCGCGAGCAGAACGGGCACTCGAAATCGTCGTAGTTCACGACGACGACCTTTGCCCCTTTGACCCCACGCGCCGGGCGGGCGCTCACGTCGATCTTGCTCATCAAATCGGAGAACGCGTCTTTCGTCAGGTCAAATCTCGTCACACGTAACATCGTGTTGTGATCTTTCGACAGCAGGAATACGTAGTCCTTCTGCTTGCCCTCGTCGTCGAGCTTCACTGAGACGCTGTCGTATCCCGGAACTTCGTTGGACGGTGAAATAGCGCCGACCGTGACCTTTACTTCCGCGGGCAGAGTGTAGACCAGCCGAACCTGATGCTCGATCTTGCGCGCAAGATCAGGCGGAACCGACTGCGCTACGCAGCCAAGACAAACCAGAAGCAGAATAAACAAAGAACGCCGTAGAAGAGTCACCAGGAGCCGCCTTAAGTGCATTTGCTATCAATTGATTATCTCATAGCAGCGTGACGCGGCCTGCGGCCCTCGCGCCACAATGAGCGATAACCATGAAGGGTACGAGGGCAGGCGAAGTCGAAATTCGTTAGCGTCCTGGCCGGTTTACGAGTTGCTCGGCGGGAAGCAGGGCATTCATCGATCCCGATCGGAATCCTTCCAGATCGAGCGTGACGAACTTGAATCCCAGTTGCTTGAAGATCGCAGTGAATTGGGACGCAATACCAGGGGTAAGAGCCCGCTCCAGCTCTTCGCGAGCAATCTCGATGCGCACAATGTCGCCATGATGGCGCACACGAAACTGGCGGAACCCCAATGCCCGGATGGCATCTTCGCCGCGCTCAACCACGTCCAGAGCTTCCCGGGTCACCGGGCGCCCATATTCGATCCGAGAC
>Ga0209698_10008495_pt1 | contig 10592 bp, 8 predicted proteins | sample LitLauG_LLR_2012_FD_187203 | JGI IMG/M metagenome (GOLD analysis project Ga0209698, IMG submission 187203) | Freshwater sediment microbial communities from Pennsylvania, USA - Little Laurel Run_MetaG_LLR_2012 (SPAdes) (version 2) | ecosystem: Environmental > Aquatic > Freshwater > Creek >... | reverse complement strand
GGAGGCACCTTGCAGTCGCGCGCCGAATTTTAAAAAGTAATTCTGACTTTGCCGGATATCAATGTCCCCGAAATTGGCCTGCCAGCCGTGCTTTTTTATTTGCATATAAATACGGTCAAAATCACTTAGATTCTGCGTATTACCCTGCGGTTGTATCGGAATATTATTATCACTTATAGCGGCAGTGAGTTCGAGGCTGTCGCCAATGTAACCGTTCAACTGCAGATTCAGGGAAGAATTCACGACCGCATTCTGGCTATTGCCCAGGGAGATACCCCGCCCTATACTGCCGTTATAGGTGAAGTTGCCAAAATCAATAATTTTATTATCATTTGGATTGATGGCATTGCGGTAGACAAAGGGACGCTCCCTCTCAAAATTGAACCGGATACTGTCATAATTAAAATGACGGGTGACACTATTGAGTCTGACCGGGAAAACGCGGTAAGTGATCAAGAGGCTATCCTGCTGCGGCTTGTGTTTCCACCTTAATACCGCGTTTACGTAATCTACGGTATAAACGTCCGGCGAAATACCGGGAGCGGAAAAGGTGTTAGGAATGATGCTGCTGCTGTCAAGATGCAACGGATTAATGCTCGTTGCAATGTATTTCTTCCTCAGATTAGTTAATAGCGGCGAGGTGTTGATATCGGATGAATGCGGCTGATTGATTTGGGAAAAGCTGTCATCAGCCACAAACAATAGAATAAAGAATAAGAATATCCTTGGGGTAATCAATTAGTTCGGATTTTAAAAACCTTAAAATTAGTGTATAACACCGGAAGTTCCGTACACACCTCGGGACACATGGGGCGAATGCTTTTGAGTTTGGAAATGGAAGCCTATTAATAGAACGTTTCCAAGCGGAACTTCGTATTGAGGGCCCGGAAAGCCCCGAAATTTGGTTTGTATGCTCATTTGACCCGCCTGTTGCTCATTTTATTTCCTGTGTACCAAATCCAAAGACCCGGCAACGATGGCAATTTCCGATTAACTTCATGCCGACAACCGGCGAATTTGTCCCGGAGATAAGGATTTATGATGCTGCCCTTCGCCGGTCGCAGGTAATTAGACCGGCAGCTGACCATAATAGGCCATCGACCGGACCGCAGGCTGTCGCCTGCAACACCGCTGCACCAATTGCGCGGGATGGATGGCCCTCATTTTTGGATATCGTCGGAGAAAGAGTGCATAAGGGTATCGGTTCCTCCAAGTGTCCTCTGAAGTACCCTGCAAGGGGAGGGAAAGGAAGCAGTCTCGTCCCATGTTTACCAGATCGAATGGGCACCGGCCTTCCGTCAGTGGAATAAAAAGTTATTCTTTTCCCGGTTCGCCGGCCTCCAAAGTATTTTTCCAGTTCCGGCGACCGGTCAATGCGCCGCAGTCATTTCTAAAAACAAAAGCCATTGAGAAAGAACCTGTTGATTGTAGCCTTTTCAAAAATGACCAGTCGTATATCGATTTTCATTAATCATATACCAATGTAAATCAATAATTCTTCTGATTGCGATCATTAAATTTCAAAAGTTTTACTCCTATTTTCGTCCTGGTTTTTCATAGGATATTGGATTAAAACGGGGGCAGATTTCTATCCGCCCCCTCTCGATGGTAGTGATCCCAGAAAAGACAGGGCTAGCCATTGTTAATAACCAATCATCTGAATTTCGAAATGATGACCAGGATTGATCAAACCGGAAGCGTGCTTCATCGCGGCGTCCGGCAACGCTCGTCCAGCGGAGGGTAGCGGCATTGCAACAGACTGAAAGATATTCTGCGGGCCACGTTTAATCCTCCTCTGGATGTTAGCTGCAGACCTCTATGTGTCAAATCAATCTATTCAGTGTTTCCGGGACTTTTTCCAGTCGATACGCCTGCCGATGATGACTTTAAAAACAAAAGCATCGGTAGCTTTCGTCAATCCCCAACCTGGCCCGAAATTGATTTCCCAGCGAGGATCAACATCCAGGTCGGCCGCGGCGAAAATGGCATGATTTTGCTGGCCGATGGCAGGTATTTTATCTACCTGGCCCACACTCCCGTAATATTCGACACCCACGGCCACTTTATGGATGGCGTAGGATGCTTTTACATTGGGCTCAAAAGAGGGCGCATGGTCGCCATGGCCATTGAGTCCGATGCCTAAGGTGGGGTTCACTGAAATATAGAATTGGTGCAGTTGTTTGTCAATGATGGGCCTGATCTCCAGGCTCCAGGTCTGGTCAGCGTACTGGCTGCTTTGAAAGCCGACTTCCGCGGACAAACTTACGCCGACCGGCCAGTGCCATTGATCCGGCACCTGCACCCGCGGACGAATGTGTGAACCCACGTAGCGGTATCCATAAGGGTTAGTATAGTTCGTGAAAAAGTAAAAGCCGATCTCAAAATTATCCGCCACCCCCTGGGTGATCTCCAGCGTCTCATGCAGGGCACGGTTGCTGGGGCGCACGCCGTCAAGCACATCCGGTTGTCCGGCAAATGTATAATTACTGTGCAATTCCACCATCGTTGTGCCTTTAGTTTGCGTGGGGGAAGAATAGACCTGGATCTCGTAATTATCCTGGGCTTTTGCAGTGGTACAGAGGAACAATATCAGCCCCAGGGAAATAAATGTTTTCATGGGACAAAATAAAGGAATAGTGACTAGAACACCGGATGAAAACTAAGAAATCTGCCGCAAAGCCGGCCTGCAAAGCTGTCATCATTACCATTTAGGTGTCATTTTTGATCTATCCTGGCCATATGAAAAAGCAATTGACAGATGTTCCCTTTAGTGTCCTGGATTTGGCCACGATTGTCGAGGGGGATACCGCGGGGGATTCTTTCCTCAAAAGCCTGGCCGTAGCCCGGCTTGTTGAAAAGTTAGGATACCGGAGGTATTGGTTTGCCGAACACCACAACATGCCCAATATTGCCAGCTCGGCCACGTCGGTGCTGATTGGCTACATCGCCGGAAATACTAAAACGATACGGGTGGGGTCCGGCGGGGTGATGCTTCCCAACCATGCACCGCTGATTATCGCGGAGCAGTTCGGAACCCTGGAATCCTTATACCCTGGGCGGATAGACTTAGGATTGGGCCGTGCACCCGGAACAGATCAACAAACTTCCTATGCGTTGCGAAGAAACCTCAGAGGATCGGCCGACAATTTCCCCCAAGACGTAGTGGAGTTGCAAAATTACCTGGCGACACACGCCGATCGGCCGCCCGTCCGCGCTATTCCCGGGGAAGGAACCCACGTGCCCATTTGGCTGCTCGGATCCAGTACCTACAGCGCGCAACTTGCTGCCGTGCTGGGGTTGCCGTTCGCGTTTGCCAGCCATTTTGCTCCAGCCCACCTGCACGAGGCGCTGGATATGTATCGCCGGAACTTTACGCCCTCCTCACAGTTGCAACATCCCTATACCATGGCCTGCATCAATGCAATTGTCGCCGATCAGGGCGACGAGGCTGACTTTCTAGCCAGTTCCTTTTACCAGCTCGCCTCGGGAATTGTTACCAACCGGCGTAAACCATTGCAGCCTCCTGTTAAAGATTTTTTCAACCAATGGGACGAATATGAAAAGAGCACCGTGTTACAAATGATGAAATATACCTTTATTGGCAGTCCGGGTACGGTAAAAAATTCCCTGCAATCCTTCCTGGATGTCACCCAGGTTGATGAAATAATGGTTGCTTCCTACATCTATGACAACATTGCCAAAATGCATTCTTATGCGCTGATGGCAGGTCTTTTCCATTCCTGAAAGGAATCGCTGCCCGCTGTAACGGGCAGTGGCCCCCGCTGCGGCGATCCGGGGCCCGGGGGAAACTCCTGATCTTTTTCGGTGAACATGGGCCGGTATCAGGGGTATGCTACTGGCTCCAGATCCAATACCTGGTGGAGGTGGTGCAGCAGATGCTTGTTGTAATCTGCCGCGAGCCATGCAATCGGGTGAGATTGATTGGTTTCGGCCATTCTTTGCCGGAAATCTTCGGGCATATTGGTAAGAATCCGGCAAATATGCCCGTTGAGCAGCACCCACAACTCGATAAGGTCGGGCGTAACATAATATTGGTAGCCCGCCGCTGCCACCCACCGGTCCTGGTCATAGACGATTTTCGGATTTTCTTCGTACTGCGCCACGACGAAGCGCCGCATATTATTTTGCGCAGAATCAACGAGGTGCCCCAGTATTTCCTTTTTGCTCCATTTTAAAGGATTGGGCTTATGAACCCATTGTTCTTCGGATACCCCTCGAAGCTTGTCCGCGTACACGCTGACTATTGATTGCAGTTGTAAAATGGTATTTTCCATATTGATCCTTTGACTGGTGATCCCCAATTGAGGAATGACACATATTGTTTCAGCATCGGGTGATAAAAGTGGGCGTAACTACCGTCGTGCCATTGACTACTGGGCGGCCGTTTGTCGATTCCCGGAACCTCATACAGAGGGCAGCTTCTGACAAATTGCTGGCTTGTTCACATTCATCGATGCTATACAGCACAGTAAAAAATGAAGGAAAGAACGATGCGCTGCTGGCTGACAAGGGTCCTCCTGTCGAAAAAATCATTTGGGGCCCGGGTGATTGCCGCAGGCACTATTGACAACAGCGCCCCGCCTAGATCTCTGAACCAAGGGAAGCCCCCAGGTATTCGCGGTTCATCCTGGCGATATTCAGTACGGAAATGCCTTTTGGACACTCGGCTTCACAATTGTAAATATTGCCGCAGTTGCCAAAGCCTTCCTTGTCCATTTGCAGCACCATATTAATCACCCTGGTGCGTTTTTCCGGTTCTCCCTGGGGCAACAGGGCCAGTTGCGACACTTTCGCGCTCACAAACAACATTGCCGACCCGTTAGGGCATGCCGCAACGCAAGCGCCACAGCCGATACACGCAGCGGCATTGAAAGCCTCCTCCGCCTTTGCACGGTCGACCGGCAATGAGTTGGCATCTACCGCGTTGCCCGTATTAACCGAGATAAAACCTCCGGCTTCAATGATCCTGTCGAAAGCCCCACGGTCTACCATCAAATCTTTGACCACCGGAAATGCCGAAGAACGCCAGGGTTCCACCACGATCGTGTCCCCGTCCTTGTAGGCGCGCATGTGCAGCTGGCAGACCGTATTTTTTTGCCAGGGACCATGGGCCCTCCCATCGACGTACATGCTGCAGGCCCCGCAAATCCCCTCCCGGCAGTCATGATCGAAAGTAATAGGGTCCTTACCTTCCTCGATCAGCCTTTCGTTGAGCACGTCAAACATTTCCAGAAAAGACATTTCCGAAGAAATGTTTTTAACATCATAGGTTTCAAAACGTCCTCTGGACTCCCCGTTTGCCTGCCGCCACACTTTCAGGGTGAGATTCATAATATAATGATCCATTGCTAAACTTTTTTATGATTTTACGAATTACTTATAACTCCGCTGGCTGGGGTGGGCTACTTCAAAGACGAGCGCTTCCTTATTGAGCACTTCGCCGTCGGGCTTGAATTCCCATGCCGCGACGTAGCTAAAATGTTCGTCGTCACGAAGGGCCTCTCCTTCCGGGGTCTGGCTTTCCTCCCGGAAGTGGCCACCGCAGCTTTCCCTGCGATTGAGGGCATCCATGCACATCAATTCACCCAGTTCGAGAAAATCAGCCACTCTCCCGGCCTTATCGAGTTCCGGATTCATTTCAAAAATGCCGCCTGGAATTTTTACATTTTCCCAAAACTCCTTGCGCAGCGCCTGGATCTCGGCGATGGCTTCCTGCAGTCCTTGTTCATTGCGGGCCATACCGCATTTATTCCACATGATTTTTCCCAACCGCTTATGAAAACTCTCAACCGTTTCTTTTCCTTTGATGCTCATAAGTTTCTCAATCCGCTCTCTGACGCTGTTTTCAGCTTCCTCAAATGCAGGATGTGAAGTCGGAATGGAAGGGTTTCTTATTTCGTCGGCCATATAGTTACCAAGGGTATAGGGAATGACGAAATACCCGTCTGCCAGTCCCTGCATGAGGGCCGAAGCACCGAGGCGGTTGGCGCCATGATCGCTAAAATTCGCTTCTCCCAGCGAATACAGTCCGGGGACAGTTGTCATCAGTTCATAGTTAACCCAAAGTCCTCCCATCGTATAATGAACGGCCGGGTAGATACGCATCGGCACATCATAAGGATTTTCTCCGGTTATTTTTTCATACATCTCAAACAGGTTCCCGTATTTTTCAGCGACGACTTCCTTTCCCAATTTGATGATTGTCTCTTCACTTGCATCTGCAATACCCCGTTTGCCGATTTCAATTTTTCCATAACGCACGATCGCATCGGCAAAATCAAGATATACGGCCATTTTCGTGGTGCCGACACCGTAACCCGCATCACACCTTTCTTTGGCCGCACGGGAAGCCACATCTCGCGGTACCAGGTTTCCAAAGGCAGGGTACCTTCGTTCGAGGTAATAGTCACGCTCCTCCTGGGGGATATCAACGGCCTTTCTTTTTTCGTCTTTGGATTTGGGTACCCAAATTCTACCATCGTTGCGCAAACTTTCACTCATGAGGGTGAGTTTACTTTGGTGGTCACCGGTAACGGGAATGCAGGTCGGGTGAATTTGTGTGAAGCAGGGGTTGGCAAAAAAGGCGCCCTTCTTGTGCGATTTCCAGGCCGCTGTGACATTGCTCCCCATGGCATTGGTGCTCAGGTAAAACACGTTGCCGTAACCGCCCGAACATATCAATACGGCATGTCCAAAATACCTTTCCAGCTTTCCCGTGACTAAATTGCGGGCGATAATGCCGCGCGCTTTCCCGTCAATTTTTACAATGTCTTCCATTTCGTGGCGCGAATACATGGTAACGGTGCCCAGCGCCACTTGCCTTTCCAGGGCACTATAGGCGCCCAGCAGCAGTTGCTGGCCCGTTTGGCCCGCTGCATAAAAGGTTCTTTGTACCTGGGTTCCTCCAAAAGAGCGGTTGCTCAAAAGGCCGCCATATTCGCGGGCAAAGGGAACACCCTGGGCTACACACTGATCGATAATGCTGCCGCTTTCCTGCGCCAGCCGGTATACATTCGATTCACGCGCCCTGTAATCTCCCCCTTTAATGGTCTCATAAAACAGGCGGAACACGGAATCCCCGTCATTCTGGTAATTCTTTGCCGCGTTGATGCCCCCCTGGGCCGCAATAGAATGCGCGCGCCGCGGGCTGTCCTGGAAACAAAACGCTTTCACTTTATAGCCGAGTTCACCCAACGTCGCCGCCGCCGAAGCGCCCGCCAGGCCGGTACCGATAACGATCACTTCGAGCTTCCTCTTGTTAGCGGGACTCACCAGGTTCACATGGTCCTTATAATTTACCCATTTTTTCTCAAGTTCCCCTTCCGGGATTTTTGCGTCTAATGCCATACGTTAGTGTTATTATTTTAATACTGAAATGTTCAGCACACTGATTATTGTAACCATCCTGCCATAAATGAAATCGGCATCATGGCAAACAGGATACAGATAGCCACTGAATAAAATATGCCGATACCCCTGATGATAGGAGTCCATCTTTTATGGTTAATTCCAAAGGTCTGAAAAGCGCTTTGAAAGCCCTGCAGCAAATGGAAAAGCAGCGACGCCAGTCCCACCATATAAAGGGTAAAAAATAACGGATTGGTAAAAACTTCCTTCATCTCCTGGTACAAGTCAATGGTGGGGCCGTGGAAATACAATTCATTTTTTGTGCTGGCCCAAAAATGGTACAGGTGCATTACCAGGAACAGGAGCAAAAAAGTACCCAGCCAACCCATATAGCGGCTATACCATTTTATTTCTTTAGGGAAACTTGTCCTGGCATAAGAAACGCTCCTGGCTGCCCGGTTTTGTTTCCACAGCAGGAGGCCCTGAACGATATGGAGGATAAAGGTGGCAAACAAGCCGATTTCTAAAAATCGTACCAAATAATTATGTAACATAAAGGAAGCCCCCGCGTTGAAGGTTGCGCCGTCATCATCATAGAATATCAGTGCATTGAGTGAGGCGTGAACGATTAAGTAAATAATCAGGAAAAATCCGGTTAACGCCATCAAAATCTTTTTCCCGATTGAAGAAGTGAATAACTGTTTCCAGGTCATAAGTGAGAGAGTTGATATATTTCAGATTCGCAAAAATACTACAGGAAGTTTAATATTTGATATTTGATCAGCCGCACTGATTTTTCGTTGGAACAGGTACCTTAGCCGAAAATAAGTTAGTCCAGCCTTCGCAGCAGTATATTATCGATCTGGTTGAAAATCACTTCCGGCTTCAGGGTCCGCCAGGGAAGAAAATTGATCAATTCAATATAGTTGTTCAAATGCGCCTTCCGAAAGTCGTACTGTGTCTGTTCGGGCATATTCAGGACGACAATCCACCCGCCGTTCTCGGAAACCTCCTCAAACCACTCTTCATAATAACTGTCATCACTGCTGTGAAAATTCAGGACATTTTCCGCGATGAGGATGTACTTGGTAATGCCCTGGAGTTCAAACTCGTCAATCACGTCGCGCTTGAGCCGCATGATATCGTTTTCAATGGCGTCATTCCATTCGCCGATCAACTCGATGATCGCGTACTGCTCCTGGTAATCGGCCATTAATACTTTGAGATAAAGGGTCGCGCTGCCAAATTCATCCCATTGGGGATGTATATAGTAATTGTATACAGTTTGAGTAAAGGCAAATTCACTGTATTCGCGGCCGTAAAATGGGGAACGCTCATCGTTTTCCGACTGGTAGAGGTATTGCCAGTTATTGTATGGTTCTATGTTTTGCATCTGGGAGTGGCGGTGTGCTTGCACCGGGTCAGTATTTTCCTGCAAAAATATTACATCTGTCCAAGCCTGACATGATTTCCACGGGGAATTATCCAAATAAAAAGGCCGTCTGTCAGAGAACGGCCTGATGAATTAAATGACTGACGGATTATTGTAAGACAATTTTGTCCGAATACACCTCTTTGCTGGTGCCGTCGATGACTTTAATTATATAAATACCCGCCGCCTGTTTTCTATTCATTGCAAAATTTTCAACCTGGCCCGGGCCTTCAATATATACCTCCTTGGTAGCAATGATTCTGCCGGTCAAATCCGAAAGGGTAATCTTGTATTTTCCAAAAAGATTCTTATCGAAAGCGATCTTGATCTCCTCGTTTTCAACCGGGTTGGGATATACCGCGATGAAGCGATTACCCAGCACTTCGGTAGCCTCCAGGGAGGCAGCACCGGTATTATTTTGCCTTTCTGTCTGATGAAGGAGGTTCCCGCTCGCCAGGTCCGAGGCGTTGTACACTTTGCCGGCTGTCAACATTTTGGTGGCAGCTAGCGTGTTAATGTCAACTTTATAATACCCGTCAAAAGTATTGGCACTGCTGACCATTACATTTTCGTCGTCGATTACGGCCGCACCGTTGACCGAATAGGTCCCGGGCAAATTACTGATGGTGCCCTTATAAGTAGCGGTCATGGTTTGCGGCTCAATCAGAAATACGTTGCGCCCCGCAGTGAGCAGGTACATTGTACCGAAGGCATCGGCGACTAAGTCGCCACCCCAGCTGCTGCATTTGTTATGTACGGACAGGCCATTATTGGATGCGGCATCAATAAGGCCGCCGAGGTCGGTGATGATCGTTTTACTGCCGGTGGTGAAACGGATCAGGTGTTCGGCATCGTTGGTTAGCGCGTAACCGTTGCCGTCTGCACCAACCGCCATCCTGGTGATATTCAGGGCTTCGTCCGTATAATCAAGGTTCCCGATGAGCGATCTTTGCAGCGTATAGAAAGCCGGTGTCCCATTGCTGTTGCTCAGATCGAGCCACACCAGCTGGCCCGTGCGCATGGCCGCGAAAAATAATTTCTGGTGCTTTTTATCATACGCGTTTGCGGCGCTCATCAGCGCAGTAGGTGAAGAATTGTCCACGATAGTCTTTACACCAGCCGCATTGTTGGCGGTAGCTGCCGGCAGGGGATTTCCGTTGATCGTCAGTTGATCGACATTCCTGCCCGTCTCTGCATCACGAAAGGTAAAATGTGTTTTCCCGCTTTCGAATAATGTGGAGCCGGCGGTGCCGGAGGCCAGGTCGATGGCGCGGATGTCCACCCAGTTAAAATTGGCATTTTCCTGGCCGGTGATCGCATAGGCCGTGTTGGTCTGCTGCCCAAGAGAAACAGTCACGCAGCCGACAAAAAATAAGGAGTGTATAAGTTTAAGATCCATAAGAAGCGCTTTTGGTTAACAATAAATATAGTTAGATAAATTTAAGCAAATTTGATTTAAGACCCTAATAATTTAAGGTTTTCGACTGCCTTTTTCACGCTCCCATAACGGAGTAACATTTCTTTGGCCCTTTCCGGATCGGAGAGGCCGGATTTTTCCATCAGCATCCGGGTACCCCTTTCAATAATTTTTGAATTAGTTAACTTCATGTTTACCATAGTATTATCTTCCACCCGGCCGAGTTGGATCATGACGGCCGTGGAAATCATATTCAAAATCATCTTGGTGGCCGTTCCGCTCTTCATCCGGGTGCTGCCCGTAACAAATTCGGGTCCGACGATCACTTCCACCGGGAAACCAACAATGGCACTGATAGGAGATCCCGGATTACAG
>Ga0209698_10008493_pt1 | contig 10593 bp, 4 predicted proteins | sample LitLauG_LLR_2012_FD_187203 | JGI IMG/M metagenome (GOLD analysis project Ga0209698, IMG submission 187203) | Freshwater sediment microbial communities from Pennsylvania, USA - Little Laurel Run_MetaG_LLR_2012 (SPAdes) (version 2) | ecosystem: Environmental > Aquatic > Freshwater > Creek >... | reverse complement strand
CTTTGTCAGAGCTCAGGGCCCAGCTGATCTCCCAGGAAAAGTCAACGGTCAACAAGGTGACGGAACTCACTACTGACTTGGCTGAGCGTGAGCAGCGATCATGTAATGTCATCATCACACGCCTGCCTGAGGAGTCCGATGAGGACGAAGCATCCCTGCGAGCAGCTGTCGTCGATCTGTTTGCACTCACTGCATCTGCTGTGCATGTCCAGTCAGCCAGGCGCCTGGGTAAGCCTGTCTCAGGGGTTGCCAAGTCCCGTGTGGTCTGCGTGCGTTTGGCTTCCGTGCAGGCGCGTAATGAGGTGCTACGTGGACGGAAGCACCTCAGAGACAGCAAGTACAGCACTGTGGGCATCAACGAGGACCTGACCAAGGCACAACAGGAGCTGAAGAAGAAGGCCTGGCCGGCCTTCATCAAGGCCAAAGCGGCTAGCATCCACTGCTACTGGAGGGCAGAGAAGCTCTACATCGACCAGAAGGAGTACTGCTGCCCATAGGGGCACAGGGAGTCACCCATCTTTTCAGTCTTGCTTTGGAACGCGCATGGACTTTCACCTGATAAGTTTGCTTACCTGTCGCACTTGACCCACCGTCCCAGCATCGTTATTGTCACAGAAACATGGCTCAAGCCTGGCGGCATCACCCCAGATGTGCCAGGCTACATGAGCATATCTCTGCCACGACCATTACGTAGGGGTTTATCGAGGGGATCCGGAGGAGTTCTCGTTTATGTCGAGGACTGTTTTGCACAACACATTACCATCATTGACTTAGATACATCTCATGGCATAGCCTGGCTAAGGGCTGACGGCATCTTTGGAGAACATACTGTGTACATTTGCTGCGCATACATACCACCCGCTGATTCTGTACTGCATAAAGCACCTGATAGCATTGACTATTTCACAGTGCTGGGCTCCAGAGTGGCTGACATCCAAGCTCAGGGGGACCTTGTCTTGATGGCTGGGGACTTCAATGCTAGAACAGGCTCTCTGGAGGACTTCATCTGCACTGAAGCTCTTTCAAGGCATGTGCAGGAACTGCAACCGGAGACACCAATTGTGGATGTTGCTGTGCCTGCCAGAGCCAACATGGACACCACCACCAATGTTTTCGGCACGCAGCTCCTGGACCTCTGCCGCAGCAGCGGGCTGCTCATCATGAATGGGCGGACCCGCGGCGACACACGAGGGGAGTTCACGTTCCGCTCTTCTGACAATGCCAGCACAGTTGACTACTTTGTTGCTTCACCTCAGCTCCTTACCATGGCTGACACCCTCACTGTCCATCGTGATATTGTTGTATCAGATCATTTTCCGCTTGAGCTGGTTTTCAATTTGCCTTGCAGCACTGCTGCCCAAAGGCCTCCTACCCATCACAGCATCTCCAAGCATATTCCTCGTTTTAAATATGATATCACTGCAGCTGATGCTTACAGAGACAAGCTCCAGTGCTTGCTTTCTGAGCACCTTGATCCAGAGATGGACACGCAGACATACGTTACGAAATTACAGAACTGCATTACTGAGGCTGCTGCAGATGTTTATGGTCTGAAGGTTTTGTCTGCAGAACCTAAGACCGCTACTCAGCCCCAGAATGCATGGTTTGATGATGAGTGTAAACACATGAGGAAGCAACTAGGAGCTGCACTGCGATCGTCAGGTTGCGATGCAGCTGCCAAACTTCTACATAAACAGTACAAGAACATGCTGAAAAAGAAGAAGGCAGATTTCAGGCATACATCGGCTCAGGAGTTCTGTGATCTCGTGCAGAAAAAGCCCCAGAAGTTCTGGGCCACGTTCAAAACGTGCAAGCGACAAGACAACACTATCACCAAGGAAGAGTGGTTCACATCATTCAGCACCCTCCTCAACCCCGGATCTTCAGCACACACACCAACAATGCCAGCATCTGCCAACACCCCAACATCTGGGGCGCCTTCCCATCACAGCAGTGGTGGGCAAGGCGCCCCCCAAGGTAACTCCCCACCTTCATCTGCCGTACTAGACATGGACATCACAGCATCAGAAGTGCTGGCTGCCATTGAAGGGATGCAGAGAAATAAGGCCGCCGGCATTGACGGTATCAAGGCCGAGTTTTTGAAGGATGCCGCAGCATGTCTTGTGGCACCCCTGACTGCTCTGTTCAACAAAGTCTTCACTGAAGGTGCCCCTGCTGAGTGGAACATTGGCATCATTCACCCCATTTTCAAAAAGGGTGACGCATCAGATCCTGGAAATTACCGAGGCATTACCGTAGGCCCTGTTCTCAGTAAGCTTTTTGCGATGATTTTAGACAACAGATTACATGCATGGACTGAGGAACACCATTTGCGTGCTAAAGGACAGGCTGGGTTCAGGCGTGACCACAGGACGACAGATAATCTGTTCATTTTACGCACCATCATTGAGGACAGCAGGGCTTCCGGACGCAAGTTGTTCACATGCTTTGTCGACTTCAGAAAAGCCTTCGACACCATCCCACGTGATGTGTTGTGGCAGGTGCTGGAGCGGCTCGGCATCAGCACCAAGCTTCTACGGTGCCTTCAATCCATGTACAGCAATGACAGCGCCTGCGTCTTTACACCCAGCGGCCTAACAGACACTTTCAGCTGCAGCATGGGCGTCAAGCAGGGCTGCCCGCTCAGCCCCATGCTCTTCGGCCTCTACATTGATGGCTTGGAGGATTTTCTCGCTGATGTAGCCCCAGCACCAGTCATTGATGGTGTTGCCGTCCCACTGCTGTTGTATGCAGATGATCTAGTGTTGTTGTCCCACACCCGCAGTGGGCTTCAGGATCTGCTGGACAGATTACATGAGTTCTGTCAGCAGAGACGCCTCTCTGTGAATATAGAGAAGACCAAGGCTGTCATATTCTGCAGAGGGAGAGTGCCCTCTGCTCAGCCAGTGGTGTATGACGAGGAGGCCATTGAGTATGTGCAGTCTTTCAGATACCTTGGTATTGATCTACATCAGACCAGGGGGTTTACATTTTCGGCCGAACATTTAGCGAGCGCTGGCCTCAAAGCCGCCTTCGCATTGAGACGTAGATGTGCTGAGTTGGGCATCAGAGATGTACGTTTGAAGTGCAGATTGTTTGATGCACTGGTCGTACCCGTGCTGAGTTATGGCTGTGAGATATGGGGAACTTATTCTGAGAACGATCATCTGCGGAGGTTAGAGAGAGTCCACACTCAGTTCCTGAGAGGTATGCTAGGGCTGCCCATCAGCACTCCTTCAGCTATAGTATTGGCAGAGTTTGGGCGCACACCACTGAGGCTGCATTGGGGGCAGCAGGTGGTCAGATATTGGAACAGGCTCATGTGTCTCGATGACCACCCTCTTTTAAAGGCAGCCGTGAATCATAATTTGCGGCTGATGAGCTACCATTCACCTTACATCTGGAGCAGACAGATGTGTCTATTTTTCTGCCAGCACAACACTGGCGGTTTGGTTTCTTTCGATGAGCCTGTAGATGAGGCAGCTATCGTCGCCTCACTCGCGTCACAGTACATAGAGTCTTCTTTGCAGCCTGCAGATGCATCTAGGAAGCTGCGCACATATAATGTGATTCGAGGCGAGGGCTATGCATTCCAGTCCTACCTCACTGTGTTTAGGAATTTGCATCAGCGCCGTGTATTGTGTCAGTTCAGAGTGGGCAGCCACTGGCTTCGTGTGCAGATGGGTCGCTTTGAGAGGTTGCCTTATGAGAGCAGGCATTGCATGCAGTGTGAGTCTCATGAGGTCGATGATGAGATGCACATGATCTTTGATTGCCCACACTATACTGCATTGAGAGCAAAATATGCAGAGCTGTTCATTGGAGAAAGAAAATGCCTGCATGAGTTCTTGAGCCACCACCCCATCCTAGTGGCAAAGTTCTTGACAGAATGCAAGAACACGAGAATTTGCAAGTGAACACTTTCGTAGGAATGCTGGATAACCAGCAGAACATGATGATAGACATTACTATTTGATGTGGGGCCCCTGACTGGGGGGACCAAAAGACCTATGAGTCTAGGGTGACTCCCAACAGGTCTGTAAAATCTCTTACATACTTACAAAATGTGTGTCAGTCGCTCGCTTCCTGACCACCACATGAAGCAAGATAGGACAAACCTAGGAGTGGTGAGTATGCAGCCCAGCCCTGAAGTGGGGGGGATCTGCCATACTGATGTGTGTGAAACAGCTCAGGCAAGGCAAGCAACGAGCAAGCATACATGCATGCACGAACAGGCTAACCCCACCGAGTGTGGGCGGAGCGTAGAAAGGGCACTGCGTGAGTGAAATATGTAGGCCATGGGGCACATATTTCTGTAAATGTGCCCCATGGGGTGTAGCCGAATGTTCAAAGAGTGTCACCGACTGCTAGACACTAGGGCTACCTGCCAGGTGTGATGCACTACAACGCAGCAATGCACAAGTGCACGCATCTCAAACAGCAAGGTCCAAAGTCCAAAGTAGCGGATCAGGCAAGGTCCCAATCAGACCACGTGAAGGCAGAGTCCCCAATCAGGACTGCATGGAAAGGCAGGATATGTTTGGTATTGTCTGGCAGGCAGCAGAATCTGATGAGTCCCTAGACACCCGCTCAGGTGCGACCTAAAACACGCATCTCAAGGGAACCAACCATATCACACTGCATACTGCTGGATATCATCAGGCTGTTGAGCCTTGCTCTGCTTGAGCCCCCTGACTGCCCATAGCAAATAGAGAACTCATCAGGATCACAACATGGCACACCCGTGGGTGGCACACCCCGGGTATCTGATAGTGGTGTGAGGAGTATAACTGTGTGTGGCGCTCATCCGGGCATGTCTCCATGGTAGCTGGGAGCAAGCCGGGCCGGCCGGCGAGACAAAACCCCAGCAGAGATTGCTGTATTTGCATGTCTGACCCGGGTGGCAAGGCCTGGTCAGAGAACTGGTGGGCGAAGCCAGCCACGGTAAGAGCGACGCCTGCTCAGTACCGTGCATGCAGTGGGGGCTGTCTGCGCGAGACCGACGCCGGGTTGCGATGTCCCTTCCGCGCGGCGCTGGCTGCTGCTTCCGAAGAGTCTGGGAGGGATGTGGCGGCTGCTGTCTGTCAAGCTCATGTGTATCCCAGGGTGTGCCCAGAAAGGCAGCTATCAAGGTAGCAGCAAACTGTTGACTGCACAACAACGACATGGCTGGGCAGCCAGAGATGAGGTAGGGCTACGTGGGACGGATACAATCATAAAGATCATCATAGAGGCCATCAATACATCATCAGGGCATGGACATTAAAGTCTCCATGCTCACATCTAGGGCACCAAGGGCCCAAAAGGGTGCGTGATACAAACACGCTAAGAGCGGGTGTCGTGCCAGAAGGGCACAAGGAAGAGAATGATCATACACTCCACGATTTAGGCGGTGGGAGGCCTCTGAACAAAGCCCAGATGGCTATCAATTTGCCAGTTGTAAAGGCCATGGCGTGCCACCCGTTTTAAGCCTGGGCAGGCTGACCCGTTTTGAGCCCGGGCAGGCTGTGTGTGTTAGGGGCTCCTCAATGTGGCAGCTGCACGGGGTGCTGTGCTGTCCAGTGGATGGTAAGCTGGGGGTCCTCTGCGTCCCCCACGTCACACAAGACGCTGCCATGGCACCAACGCTGAGCGAAGGCTGCTGCACTGAGCTGTGGCTGTCTGCCACGGAGCCAATCGCTGACGACACCGGCTCGCCGGCGGAAGTCTGTGCCAACGATCAGCCAGTCACGGCGAATGAGCTCCCTGCAGGCTGTGATCACCCTAGCTGTGGTGTGAGCAGCGCTGTGCTGTGCACCAGGCCTCAACAGGGCCGTCATGTAGGCGGCATAGATCTCCCGAATGATCATGAGTCTGATGCGATGCCACAGAGGGAGATGAGCTGCCTCTGGCTGCCAGCCCTGGCGTCTGTCATCGGCGAGAAGGAGCTCTGCGCTGATGGGTGGAGCTGCTGCGGCTGTAATGGCTGCCCATATCGCCGCAAACCACTGCCACACTGGGGCAGCTGTGGGGCAGGTCAGCATGACATGGGTCAAAGTCGCCAGCTGACCCTGGCAAGCGGCACAAGGGCAAGTGTGCTGAAGGGCGTGCCTCCCACGCTGGCGCTGAAAGGCACCAACGAAGAGCTGCCCATGGAGGAGGCGCCATGCTGTGACTCTGGCCTTCCTGTCCAGGCCGGAGTCTGCTATAGCTCGCCACGGCTGGGAGAAACCGGTACTGGCCCCATCGACGGCGGCCGCGGCCCTGTCAACAGAGTCATCGGCTCCGTCGGCAATGGCCGCTGCGCTGAGATCTGGGACGGGCTGAGGAGCTGCATGTGTGCGCTGCCGCTGAAGTGCTCTGCGATCAGCAGGGCTGGCTCGTGGAGGCTGTCGCTGCTCCAGTCGCAACCAGCTGTTGCCGCCGCAAGCATAGTCGGGCTCCGCGCCGGGAGCTGCGTGCTCTGGCTCTGTCTGCCAGCGCATCTCGATGCGTCGGAGGCCGCTATGCGCATCTCCGTAGGTGTCTCCCCAGATGGGTGGTCTCAAGGGCTGAGCCGCCTGGGGACTGCCACAAGCTAGACGGTGAAGCAGCCGCCTGCGTGCGGCGGCCTCCTTCACCACAAACTGATGGGAAGGCCGGCTGCCCAATCCCCAAGAGTGGGGGTCTACTACGCCACGCTGCCAAGCCCCCAATAGATGTGGGACTGCTGTCGAAGGCTGTGCCGCTGCTGCTGCCACTGCTGCGTCATCCTCATCGTCTGCCGCCTCTGTATTAGACCGATGGCGGGGGTGCCAGGGGCGGTCAGGATCCCAGTCTATGATGAGAGCTGGGACCAAGCCAGGTGGGACTGCCTGGCTCGGTGCTGCAGGCTCATCCAAGAGGAGGCCTGAAGGGCTGGCAGTGTGTGTGTGTAGGATCTGTCCGTGAGGGCCGGCTGTCCATACTCGTCGGTCGCTGCAATCGGGGAGGACCAAGTGCATGGCTGGCTGGTCAGCGCCGATCACTGCATCACGCCAAGCGGCTGGCAGGGCTGAGAGGAGCCTCTGAATCTGCTGTGTCATGACAAGGCCGGGATCGGCATCACGAAGGCTGCGTAAGTCGCGGATGCGCACTAAGCCTTGCAGTGCCCAGTCGTGCCAGGCTAAGCTGGCGCCGCTGCCGCTGTCCCTGATCCTGGGGTTATGGAACAAGGGCTGGCTCATGATCTCCTGAAAGGGCAACGCGTCAGCGGCCACCAATCGGTGGTGGCCCAACTGCATGAAGGCTGAGATGTACGCCAGGGCTCGAGGCGGTGCGTCCAATCGGCTGACTGGGAAACTGGAAAACAGCAGTGCACGTCCAAGCCGCCAGACGTGCTGTCTCCCCGGCTCTCGCAGCTGGGGTCTGCTGACCAACTCTGCCTCGTCTCTGAAAAGGTGGCGATCAAAGAACGCCTTCCAGGCAAGCGGCTCTGGCTCGAGAAGCCGGCTGATGATTTTCGCCTGGAGGGCGCAGAGCTGCGACTGGATGTGCACCAGGCCTATGCCGCCTTGCAGGCTGTCTCTGGCGCTGGTCTCTCTGCTGGGATAGAGTGCTGCTGCTGCCAGCTGCCCGTCCAAAACTGGGCGATTCGCCGCGACGAAGGTGTAGATCGCCCGCTCGAAGTCGCGCAATAGCACGGCTGGGATCGGGATGAAGGTGGCGTGGTATGTGAACATGGACACCAGCACCTGCTTGGCCACATACGCGCGGCCAAGCAAGCTGAGGCGGAAGCCTGACCAGCGTGCAATGCGTGACCGCAGCTTCCCCAGAATGCGGGTGAACAGCTCATCGGCTGCTCTGGCTGCATCCCTGGCGAGCGGTATGCCGAGATGGCGCACGCTGGCATCTGGTGCCGCAAATGTGATCCCTGTGACTGGCTCCAGGCCGTGCAAGTGGCCGGCTGCTCCCAGGCCGAGCCCCTGGGACTTGCTGCGCTGAAGCCTGGAGCCGGTGGCACTGCAGTGCAGATCCACGCTGTGCGTGAGTAGGCTGTGTGCGTCCTGCGGGCTCCTGGCATGGAGCGTGGTGTCGTCGGCATGCTGGTGTATGAAGGGGACTGCTGCTCCCGATGGCAGGCTGAGGGGCTGGATGCCCTGCTCGGCTGCTGTGCGCCTGACATGGGCGGCCATAGGCTGAGCGGCCAGTGTGAAGAGCAGCGGCGAGAGAGGACTGCCCTGGAACACGCCCGAGCGCACTGGGAAGGCACTGGTGTGCCAGCCGTTGAAGGCTACCTTGGCTGTGGTGCCACTGTGTAACAGGTGTACCCAGCGCCGTGAGCCTGCTGCGAAGCCTACTGCTGCCATGCACTGCTCGATCCAGTCTCTATCGAGGCGGTCGAAGGCCTTCTCGAAGTCCAGGAATAGGATGACGCCTGGAAGGCCAGTGTCCTCGTGATAGGCTATCTCCTCCAGGTGTGCTAGCACATTATCGCCGATCCAACGCTGCGGCAAGAAGCCGGTCTGCGTGTTGTCGACGACCGAATTAAGCAGCGGGCCCATGCGACTGGCTATCACCCGCGCTGCCAGCTTATAGTCTGTGTTGAGCAGCGTGATGGGCCTATAGCTGGCTGGCTGTGCTCTGTCGGCACCCTTGCCCTTGTAGAGCAGGGTGATGCGGCCCTCCAGCATGTCCGGGGGAAGACCGGGCCCCTCTGCGTCTGTGAAGGCTGACTGGAGGACCTCGCAAAGTTCTGGGCCGATGGCGGCCCAGAACCTCTGATAGAACTCATATGGCAGGCCGTCGAAGCCAGGCGATTTGCCGCGAGGCATGGCTTTCACTGCCGCTGCAAGCTCGGCCTCGCTGATGCTGCCGTCTCCTGCTGGACCCTCGCCCTTTGCGCTGTCCTCCAGTGACAGACGTAGGTCGACCGCTGCCAACAGCTGCTGCTGCGCCGCCCGGGACACCTCCGGCGGCTGGAAGAGGCCGGTCGGAGAGTCGCCACTGTAGAATGCTGTCAGGACCGTGCTCGCCTGCTGTGTGTGCTCTGGACTGTCCAGCGGGATCACGGGAGCATCAAGGGCCGGGGCAGCACGGAGAGCTGCGATGCTGGTCGCTGCGCGGCGCTCTCTGGCCAAATGGTGAAACCAGAATGTGGAGGTCTCGCCGTAGTGCTGCCAAAGAACGCCGGCCTGTAGGGAAGCTGTGCGGGCATCAACTGTGTGAGAGGCCTGTAAGAGGCCCTGATGGACTGTCCAGTCAAAGAGGGCTTCTGCATCTGTCGGATCGGCCTCGTAGCGTGCTAGAGCAGCTCGATATGCTGCCTCGTTTGCCCGCTGCTCTGCACGGCGGTGGGCTGCCAGCGCAAAGGATCTGGCTGTGGCCCCAGCTCGGATCCGCTGCTTCAGATGCACCCAGCGCTGGCCTCTGCTGAGCTGTGCTGACAGCGGGTGCTCCTGGAGGAAGGCCGGGATGAGGGCTGTGACCTCCTCGACGAACAAGTCGTCGTCTAAGAGGTGAAGGGGCAGACGCCATGCTGCACTGCCCAAGTGCGTGCCGCCTGGCGCTGACAGGCGGAGCGCAACTCCCAAGTGATCTCCCGGATAGCCGGCTGTCTGCCCCAGCGCTGACACGTCCCGACTGACCCAAGTGCGTGTCTGCTCCGATACTAGCCAGCGGTCCAGGCGAGCTGCTGTGCCGTGTGCCGCTGACAAGTGTGTGAATGTCCGTCTGTCTGGGTGCCTGTCTCTCCAGACGTCGTACAGCTGATGATCCGTCTCTACCAAGCGTAAGCCATCAAAATAGCCAGTGATGCGTGCGCCCGGGGCCCCGGCGGGATCTAAAATGTCCAGCTGCTCAGCTATGCAGTTCCAATCGCCCCCCAATAGGAGCTGTCTGCCGTGGGTAAGCGCTTGGGGCAGCTGCCGTGTGAAGTATGGGACGCGCTGGTCGGCTGTGGATGGTGCATATGCGCTGACAGCCGTGAAGGCTCCGCCACAGAATGTGAAGTCTATGGAGAGCGTGCGGCCATCTGTGCTGTTGTGCCGCTGATCGATATCGGCAACGTCTGCTCGCGGGCTGATGAGGACTGCCACGCCGCATGACTGCGTACTGTAGTGGGACCAAAAGGACGGGCCCGCCCAATTGACGCGGAGCCCGTTGGGGCCCTCCTCCGCCCAAGCCTGTCCCTCAGCGGCGCTGCTGTGATGCGTCTCCTGAAGCAAGACGACGTCCCACTGATCTCTGTGAAGGAGATTGAACAGTGTCCGCCGCTTGGCTGGATCGCGCAGGCCGTTGACATTCAGGCTGAGTAGGCGAAGGGAGGGCTGCTTCCTTCGACTCATTGTGGGCTGGCCGTCCGACGACTGGCGGAACGGCCTCGGGGGCGCTGCTGCTGAAAGCTGGGGTGTGTCGTGGGCAACACGCCTCTGTAGTACGCTACTGGAGGCTGTCGCTGGCGGATGGGGTTCCGGCGGACATGTCCTCCGTTAGCCAGCGCTGCGCTGACGCTAACAGTGATGCCCATGGGGGTGGCTGCAAATCCGGGAGGCACACGGGGAGCACCAGAACTGGCTCTGCTCTGTTTCCCGCCTGGGCTACGATGGGGCACTCGTGCTGCCGGGCTCTGTGAGCGCTGGGGGGACGAATGAGAGG
>Ga0209698_10008492_pt1 | contig 10595 bp, 5 predicted proteins | sample LitLauG_LLR_2012_FD_187203 | JGI IMG/M metagenome (GOLD analysis project Ga0209698, IMG submission 187203) | Freshwater sediment microbial communities from Pennsylvania, USA - Little Laurel Run_MetaG_LLR_2012 (SPAdes) (version 2) | ecosystem: Environmental > Aquatic > Freshwater > Creek >... | reverse complement strand
GTGCCACGCCCGTGGGCGCCGCTGGGGCGCAGCGGCGCCCACGGGCGTGGCACGGCGCATTCCGTTCATCGTGACCGGGGTGCAGAGCGTGGCCGATGCGATCGAAGTGTTCGACCGCGATGCCGCGGCCTGCGTGGGCTGGCCGCTGGACGACCAGTCGATGAACAAGGCGCGCCCGCTGCAGCCTGGACAGGCGGTGGTGCTGGAACTGCTGCGTCTGGTGCGCGACGACGCCGACCTGGACAAGATCGACGCCACGCTGCGGCGCGATCCGGCGCTGGCCTTCAAGCTGTTGCGGCTGGTCAATTCGGCCGCCTTCAACCTGCCGGTGCAGATCACCTCGTTCCAGCACGCCGTGATGATGCTGGGCTACAAGAAGCTGATCCGCTGGCTGTCGCTGCTGCTGGCCACCGCCTCCAAGGACACCAATACCTTCCCGCTGATGCATGCGTCGATCCGCCGCGGCATCTTCCTGGAGACCATAGGCGCCACGGCCAGCCAGGGAGAGGTGCGCGACGAACTGTTCATCACGGGCGCCTTCTCGCTGCTCGATCGCATCACCGGCGCGCCGTTTCCCCACCTGTTCGAGCTCATCTCCCTGTCCGAGTCCATCGTGGACGCGATCTTGAACCGTGCCGGCCCATATGGCGCGTACCTGACCCTGATCGAGGCCATCGAGCGCAGCGATCCGATCGCCATCCGCAAGCAGGCCGAGGCGCTGGCCATCCCCATCGCCAGCTGCAACGAGGCCCTGCTCAAGTCGCTGGCTGCGGCGCAACTGCTCGACGGCGAAATCTGAGCGGCCCAGCCTGAGCGCCCCCGGCGCAGCCGCGCCCGGTGTGACGCCCGGATCGGCGACGGTGCGCGGCCCAGCACGCTGCCGCACCGCTCGGGCAAATGCGGCGCCGGCGCGGGCAGGCAGGCGCCTGCGGCTATACTAGGCGGCTTCGGCTTGCGCGTTCCCGGGCCTGCGTCCGCGCGCGGCCGTTCACCTCTCCCGCCGCAATGATCGCCTCCGACTCCTGCCTCGTGCTCGATGGCCCGGCCGCGAGTTCACCCTTTCGCCTTGCGCGCCTGCTGACCCGCCTGCAGGCAATCGAGCCCGCCGTGACCACGCTGGCGGCGCAGTTTCGCCATTTCGTCCTGCTCGAGGCCCCGCTGGACGCCGCCGCCCGCACCCGCCTCGAACAGGTACTGCAGTACGGCGCGCTGGCCACGGCGGCGCCCGCCAGCGTGCAGTTGCTGGTCGTGCCGCGCCTGGGCACGACCTCGCCCTGGTCGAGCAAGGCCACGGAGATCGCGCGCCATTGCGCGCTGCCGCAGGTGCGCAAGATCGAACGCGGCGTTGCCTACGCACTGGGCTTGCGCGGCGCAGCCACGCCGGCCACGGTACCGCGTCTGGCTGCGGCATTGCACGACCGCATGACCGAGACCGTGCTCGATGACAGTGCCGATCGCCTCGCGGGTGCGCGGCAGGTTTTTCGCGGCGCCGAAGCCACGGCGTCTTTCGGCCGCGTCGAGTCCATCGATCTGCTCGGCCAGGGGCGCGCCGCGCTGCAGAGCGCCAATACGCGAATGGGGCTGGCGCTGTCCGACGACGAGGTCGATTACCTGGCCGCGTCCTTCCAAAGCCTGCGGCGCAATCCCACGGACGTCGAATTGATGATGTTCGCGCAGGCCAATTCCGAACATTGCCGCCACAAGATCTTCAACGCCACCTGGACCATAGACGCGGTCCAAGCCGGCGCCAGCCTCTTCGACATGATCAAGGCCACGCACGCGGCGGCGCCGCAGGCAACGGTTGTTGCCTATCGCGACAACGCGGCCGTGATCAGCGGCCGCACGGCGGCGGTGTTTGCGCCGCTGGCCAGCGCGGCCGATCCGGTCTCGGCGGCGGCCTACGCCCGCCAGGCGCAGACCCTGCACCTCGTGTTCAAGGTCGAAACGCACAACCACCCGACCGCGATCGCCCCCTTTCCCGGCGCCGCGACCGGCGCCGGCGGGGAAATCCGCGACGAAGGCGCCACCGGGCGCGGGGCGCGGCCCAAGGCGGGCTTGTGCGGATTCAGCGTCTCCAACCTGCGCCTGCCGGGCGCGCAGCGGCCCTGGGAGAGCGACGCCGACGTGACGCGGGGCGCGGCGGGGGCCGCTGCCAGGGCGCCCAAATCCGACTACGGATTTCCGGGGCGCATCGCCGATGCCCTGGCCATCATGATCGACGGACCGCTGGGGGCGGCGGCGTTCAACAACGAATTCGGCCGACCCAACCTGGCGGGCTATTTTCGCACCTACGAGCAGAACGTCGGCGGCACGCGCCTTGGATACCACAAGCCCATCATGCTGGCGGGCGGCATCGGCAATGTGCGGGCCGAGCAGGCGCTAAAGGGCGCGCTGCCGCCCGGCGCGCTGCTGGTGCATCTGGGCGGACCGGGCATGCGCATCGGCCTGGGCGGCGGCGCCGCGTCCAGCCTGGGCGCCGGCAGCAATACCGAAGAGCTCGATTTCGATTCGGTCCAGCGCGGCAATGCCGAGATCCAGCGTCGGGCGCAGGAGGTCATCGACGCCTGCGCGCGCCTGGGCAGCGACAACCCCGTGCTCTCGATCCACGATGTCGGCGCCGGTGGTCTGTCCAACGCGTTTCCGGAACTGGCCGAGGGCGCCAGTCGCGGCGCACACATCGACCTGATGCGCATCCCGGTCGAAGATCGCGCCATGAGTGCGCTCGAAGTCTGGTGCAACGAGTCGCAGGAGCGCTACGCGCTGGCCGTGGCGCCCGCCGGCTGGCCGCTGCTCGAGCAGATCTGCCGGCGCGAACGCTGTCCGGCCGCCGTGATCGGGCAGATCAGCGACGATGGTCATTTGAGCGTTGCCACCGGCAGCGCACTGCCGGCCGTCGACATGCCCATGGAAGTGCTGTTCGGCAAGCCGCCCAAGATGCACCGCGACGTGGTCTCGCTCCAGCGCGTGCTGCCGCCCTTCGATGCCACCGACATCGACATCGCTGCCGCCGCGCTGGCCGTACTGCGCCATCCGGCCGTGGCCAGCAAGGCGTTCCTCATCACGATCGGCGATCGCACGGTCGGGGGCTTGAGCTGCCGCGACCAGATGGTCGGACCCTGGCAGGTGCCGGTGGCCGATTGTGCCGTGACGCTGCTCGACTACGACGGGTATGCCGGCGAGGCCTACGCGGTCGGCGAGCGGGCCCCGGTCGCCGTGATCGACGCGGCCCGCGCCTCGCGCCTGGCCATCGCCGAGGCGCTGCTGAACCTGGCCGGGGCCGATGTCACCTGGTCGCGCGTCAAGCTGTCGGCCAACTGGATGGCCGCGTGCGGCGTCCCGGGCGAAGATGCCGCACTGTACGCGGCGGTCGGGGCGGCCAGCCGACTGTGCATCGCCCTGGGCGTGTCCATACCTGTGGGCAAGGATTCGCTTTCCATGCGCACGTCCTGGCGCGACGGCAGCGATGAAAAGCAGGTAAGCGCGCCGGTGTCGCTGGTGGCCAGCGCCGCGGGCGTGGTCGACGACGTGCGGCGCAGCCTCACGCCGCAGTTGCGTTGCGACGCGGGCGCGACCGAACTGCTGCTGATCGACCTGTCGGCCGGGCGCCAGCGCCTGGGCGGATCGATCCTGGCACAGGTCAGCGGGCAGATCGGCAACGAGGCACCCGACGTCGACGACCCGGCGGCCCTGGCCGCCACGCTGCAGGCGCTGCGCACGCTGGCCGGCGCCGGGCTGGCGCTGGCCTATCACGATCGCTCCGATGGCGGCCTGTGGGCCGCCGCCTGCGAGATGGCCTTTGCCGGGCGCTGCGGCCTATCGCTCAACATCGACGTGCTGGCGCTCGATCCGCTGAGCGCCGATACCGGCGATTTCAAGATCCGCCCGGAGCAAGGCGCGATACGGCGCCACGACATGGCGGTGCGCGCACTCTTCAACGAGGAGCCCGGCTGCCTGATCCAGATCCGCAAGGCCGACCGCTCCGCCGTGATGCGGATACTGCGCGATGCCGGCCTGGGCGCGCTGAGCCATGTGCTGGGCCCGGTGCTGGCGGGCGCGGCACCCCGGGTACAGGTGGTGCACGAGGCCCGCACCCTGCTCGAGCAGCCGCTCGATACGCTGCTGGCGGCGTGGAACGAAGTGTCCTGGGCCATCGCGCGCCTGCGCGACAACCCGGACTGTGCCGATGCCGAATACGGCCGCGCGCCGGGCGCGGCGATGCCGCAGCTGTCCTTGTCGGTGCCGTTTGATGCGGGCGAGGACGTCGCCGCGCCGTGGGTCGCCAGCGGTGTGCGGCCGCGCATTGCGATCCTGCGCGAGCAAGGCGTCAACAGCCAGTACGAAATGGCCTCGGCCTTCGACCGCGCCGGCTTCACCGCGGTCGACGTGCACATGACCGACCTGATCGAAGGGCGCATTGCGCTGGCATCGTTCCAGGGGCTGGCAGCCGGCGGCGGGTTTTCCTATGGCGATGTGCTCGGCGGCGGCGGCGGCTGGGCCAAGACCATCCTTTTCAATCCGGCGCTGGCCGACCAGTTCGCCGCCTTCTTCGCGCGGTCCGACAGCTTCGCGCTGGGCGTGTGCAACGGCTGCCAGATGATGAGCCAGTTGCGCGAGCTGATCCCGGGCGCCGGCCACTGGCCGCGCTTCGAGCGCAACGTCTCGGAACAGTTCGAGGCGCGCCTGGTCATGGTCGAGGTGGCGCCTTCGCCATCGCTCTTCTTTTCCGACATGGCCGGCAGCCGCATTCCCGTGGCCAACGCGCACGGCGAAGGGCGGGCCGTATTCGCACCCGGACCGGCCCTGGGCGCGGCCGCGGTGGCCTTGCGCTATATCGACGCCAGCGGCGCCGCCACCGAGCGCTACCCGGAAAACCCCAACGGATCGCCGGCGGGAATCTGCGGCCTGACGACGGCCGACGGCCGCTTCACGATCGTGATGCCGCATCCGGAGCGCGTGCGGCGCACCGTGCAGATGTCCTGGCAGGCGCCAGGCCTGGGCGAAGACTCGCCCTGGATGCGCATGTTCCGCAACGCCCGGCGCTGGGTGGCCTGATGCAAGGGCGCGTGATCCCTCTGGTGGATGCGCGGTCGCGGCGCATCGCCCCGGCCGTCCCGGCCGATCCGGCGCCAGCCGAGGGCACGGTGCTGGATCGGCGCGGGCGGGCACTGCGCGACCTGCGCATCTCGGTGACCGATCGCTGCAATTTTCGCTGCGTGTATTGCATGCCCAAGGAGCAGTTCGGCGACGACCATCCCTACGTGCCGCACCGCGACCTGCTCAGCTTCGAGGAAATCACGCGCCTGGCGCGCATATTCGTGCAGCGGGGCACGCGCAAGATCCGCCTCACAGGCGGCGAGCCGCTGTTGCGACGCGATATCGAATCGCTGGTGCGCATGCTTGCGGGGCTGCGCGATGAACTGGGTCTTGCACTCGACCTGGCCCTGACCACCAATGGCGCGATCCTGGCGCGCAAGGCCCCGCTGCTGGCGGCCGCCGGGCTGCAGCGCATCACCGTCTCGCTGGATGCGCTCGACGACACGGTGTTCCGGGCCATGAACGATGTCGACTTTCCCGTGGCCAGCGTGCTCGAGGGTATTGCGGCCGCGGCGCAAGCCGGATTCGCACCGCTCAAGATCAACATGGTGGTCAAACGCGGCCTCAACGATGACCAGGTCCTGCCCATGGCGCGCTACTTCCGCGAACACGGCCATGTCGTGCGCTTCATCGAATACATGGATGTGGGCAATTCCAACGGCTGGCGTGCCGACGACGTGCTGTCGAGCACGCAGATCCTCGAGCGCATCGACGCCGAACTGCCCCTGGAAGCGGTGCCCGGCGCTGCGGACGGGGGTGTGGCGCAGCGGTGGCGCTACCGCGACGGCAGCGGCGAGATCGGCACGATCTCCAGCATCACGCGCGCGTTTTGCGGCGATTGCACCCGGGCGCGACTGTCGACCGAGGGCTCTTTGTACCTGTGCCTGTTCAGCGCCAGTGGCCACGATCTGCGCGCCTTGCTGCGTGCCGGCGCCGACGACGCGCAACTGTCGGCGGCCATCGGCGCGATCTGGGGCGATCGCGACGACCACTACTCGGAGCTGCGCGACGCGGCCCGCGCCCGCGGCGTGCCGCGCGTGGAGATGTCCTACATCGGCGGCTAGCCGAGCGGACCGCCTATCGTGAAGCCTTCGTGCGCCAGCCTGGGTGGGGCCCGGCGATCGCCAGCCCGATGGCCTATCCGCGCCGCGCAGAGGCGGTCGTGACCCAAACTCCCGCCACGCCGGTCACCGGGCTGGTGCTGGCCGGCGGCCAGGGCCGGCGCATGCAGGGCGCCGACAAGGGCTGGGTGTACTGGCACGGCCGCCCGCTGATCGAGCACGTGCTCGCCCGCCTGCGCCCGCAGGTCGACGCGCTGCTGATCAGTGCCAATCGCAACCTGCCGCGCTACCGCGCGCTCGGCTATGCCGTCGTCGAGGACGACCACACGCGCTTAGGCGCCTACAGCGGCCCGCTGGCCGGCATCTACGCCGGCCTGCAAGGCGTGCGCACGCCCTGGCTGGCAGTGGTTCCCTGCGATGCTCCCGCGCTGCCGCTCGACCTGGTCGGGCGCCTGCTGGCGGCGGCCCGCGCGGCGCAAGCTCCCGCGGTGGCAGTGTGCGCGCAGCGGCGCGAGCCGGTGTTTTGCCTGCTGCCGCGGTCGGCGGCCGCCAGCTTGGCAGCCGCGTTGCAGGCCGGGGTGCGGCGGCCGGCGGATTTTCTCGCGGCCGCCGGCGCCGTCGAGGTCTGCTTTGACGATGCTGCGGCCTTCTTGAACCTGAATCTGCCGGTGGCCGGCATTGCGCTGACGCCGGAGGCGCCATGACCGCAGGCAACACCCGCCCGGGCACCGGCGAACTGACGATAGACCAGGCCTACACGCGCCTGTGCCAGGATCTGCCGCCGCCCGGCGGCTCGCAAGCGCTGGCCTTGCGTGCGGCGCGCGGTCGCGTGTTGGCCTCGGCCTTGGTCGCCGCCCACGATCTGCCGGGCCAGGACGTATCGGCCATGGACGGCTACGTGGTGCGCGCCGCCGATCTGGCGCACGGCGCGCAGGTCCTGCCGGTCGCCGGCAGCATCCTGGCCGGCCACGGCCTGGCCCAGGCGCTGGCGCCAGGGCAGTGCGCGCGCATCATGACGGGGGCGCCGCTGCCCCTGGGCGGCGACGCGGTCGTGGTGCTGGAACAGGCGCAGGCCCTTGCCGATGGGCGCGTGTTGTTGCCCGGCCCGGTGGCCGCCGGCGCCAACTGCCGGCCGCGCGGCGAGCACGTGCGCCGGGGCGATGTCGTATTGCCGGCCGGTCGCGCCTTGCGGGCCGCCGACCTGGCGCTGGCCGCGGCGCTGGGCTGCACTAGCCTCACCGTGTACCGGCGCTTGCGCGTGGGCGTGTTTTCCACCGGCGATGAACTGCAGGATGCCCCGGCATCCTTGGCGCCAGCGGGCGCCTACGACAGCAACCGGCCGCTTTTGTTGGCCGCGCTCGACGCGGCAGCTCTCGATGGCATCGACCTGGGCATCTGCCGCGATGACCCCGCATCGCTGCAGCAGCTGATCGGGCGCGCCTGGGACCTGGGCCTGGATGCGCTACTCGCGTCCGGCGGCGCGGCTTTGGGCGATGCCGATCTCGTGCGTGCACTGGGCGGGGTCGAGTTCCTGCCGGTTGCGGTGCGACCCGGGCGCGGCATCGTGCACGGCTGGCTGCGGCGCGGGGGCGCCGCGCTGCTCCTGCTGGGTTTGCCGGGCAATGCCGTGGCCGCGTATGTCCTGGCGCACCTGCTGGCGCTGCCACTGCTGTCGCGCCTGGCCGGTGCCGCCGCCGCGGCACCACCCCGGCCCATCGCGCTGGCCACGGCGCGCGAGCTGCACACCCGCGCCGGGCGCATCGAGCTGCGGCGCGCACGGCTGATCTTCGATGCAGCCGGCAACTGCAGCGTCGACCCGCTGGCCGAGCAGGGTTCGGCAATGCTGCGGTCGGTGTGCTCGGCCCAGGCCATCGTGGCGGTCGGCCCGAGCGCCCATTACCGTGGCGGCGAGCTCATGCCGACCTACTTGCTTTCCGCCTTCGAGGACCCACATCAGCCTCAGTAGTGCAGCGCCGGCGCATCCTGCTGCCGGCGTCGCGGACTACACCATCGGAGACAGCGCCATGCAACAGATCCGCCGCAGTGCCGAGCGGGGCCAGGCCGATCACGGCTGGCTGCGTTCGCAGCATTCGTTTTCCTTCGCGGACTATTACGACCCAGCGCACGTCTCCTTCGGGGCGCTGCGGGTCATCAACGAAGACCGGGTGCAGCCCGGCAAGGGTTTCGGCACGCACGGCCACCGCGACATGGAGATCATCAGCTACGTGCTCGAAGGGGCGCTGGCGCACAAGGATTCCCTGGGCACGGGCTCCATCATCCGTCCCGGCGATGTGCAGCGCATGAGCGCCGGCCGCGGCGTCATGCACAGCGAATTCAATGCCTCGACGACCGATCCGGTCCATTTCCTGCAGATCTGGATCGTGCCCGACCGGCTCGGCATCGCTCCGGGATACGAGCAACGCACGTTTGCCGACGCCGACAAACGTGGCCGCTTGCGCCTCATCGCCGCGCCCGATGGCGCGCAGGACTCCGTGCGCATCCAGCAGGATGCGCGCCTGTACGCGGGCCTGTTCGATGGCGCGCAGACGCTGGATCTTGCCTGGGAGCCCCGGCGGCGCCTGTATGTACACGTGGCGCGCGGCAGCATCACCGTCAACGGCCAGGCATTGGCGGCCGGCGATGCCTTGATGGACAGCGCCGCCGAGCGCCTGCGCCTGCAAGACGGCCGCGATGCCGAGGTGCTGGTCTTCGATCTGCCGGCTGACGCCGTCTGAAGCGGCGCGGCCGACACCAGCGCTCTCCCGCTTGGCGGGAGAGCGCTGGCGTGCCGCTTAGTTGCGCGTCTGTACCTGCACCAGCGGCTCGGCAGCTTCGGCCGGGCGCTTGACGCGCTCGCGCCCTACCGGTCGGGCAGCCGCTTCGCTGGCGATGCGCGCCTGGGCCGCGGCGAGCTTGGCCGGATCGGTCTGGGCGAGCTCTATGCCGGCAGCGTCCAAGGCCGGCGTCAGTTCCTCCAGGTTCATCGGCGCCGGGGCGACGATGGGCTCGGAAGGCTCGCGCACCAGTGCCCCATAGCGCGGGGTTTCGCGCGGCGCTTCCCGCGGAGCCTCGCTTGCTGGCTCGGGCGCTGCGACGCGGGTCGGCTCTGGCGCTGCCTCAGGCGCCGGGGCCAGGACCACGGGCGGCACAGGCACGGCGGCCTGGGCAGCGGGGTGGGGCGTCACAGCCTGCGCTGGCGCCGTGGCACTGCCCTCCAGCACGGGTTCGTTGCCCCAGTCGTGCGCCGAATCGCCCGCGTGGGCGGCGGCTGCGTCGTGCGCCGTGAGCTCGGTGCCGAGCGCTTCGGGCGCGGGCACCGGCAAAGACGACACCGCGACCGGCGCCAAATCGCCCTGGCCTTCGCTATCGTCGTCACCAGCCTCGACGGAGCCGGCTTCGGCGCGCTCGCCGTTGCCGCGGCCACGGCCACGGCGGCGGCGGCGGCGGCCACGCCGTTCCTCTTCGCCAGCGGCACCGGCAGGCTCTTCGCCCGGCGCTTCCATCATCGCGGGGGCCGCCGCGACGGCGCCGGCGTCCAGGTCGGGCGCCGCAGCCGGGCTGAGCAGCAATTCTTCCGCCGCGGCGGGCGCCTCACCCGGGGTCCGTTCGCGCCGACCGCGCCGGCGACTGCCGTCGTTGCCGGGTGCACGATCGGCTAAAGGACGCTCGGCGGTGCCGCTCTCCGCGCTGCGTTCGCTGTCGGCTTCGGCTACGCGATCCCGGGCCACCGGGGTTGAGCGATCGCCGCGCGGCGGGGCCGGGCTGCGCTCGCGGCGCGCCTCGCCACCTTCTGCCGGGCGGTCTTCGCGCTTGCGTCCGCCACGCCCACCGCGCTCGTCGCGTCCAGCGCCACGCGTCGCGTCACGGGCCCCGTCGCGGGGATTGTCGGCGCGGCCGGCCTCGGTGCGGCCAGCGCGCTCGGGTTCCGTGCGCTCCGGGCGCGCGCCGCGTTCGGGGCGGCGGTCGCGGCGCTCGCCGCGGCGCTGGCCGTCGCGGCCTTCGTCGCGCGTGCCACGACCGCGCTCGCGCTCGGCGCTGCGGTTGCCCGCAGCGGCGCCAGTGCCGCTGCTCGGTGCCGGCGCCGCTGCGGGCGCAGGGTCCGCGCCGAACCAGCTGCGCAGCCGATCCCAGAACGAGACGGGTGCGGCGGCGGCCGGGGCCGGCCTTGGCGCGGCAACTGCCGGCGCTGCGGCCTCGGCCGCGACCACCGGTGCCGGCGCCTCGGGCACGATGCCCTTGACCACCGCAGTCTGTTGGCGGTTCTTCGATTCCTGCTGGGCCACCGGCGTGTACGGCTGCTCGGTGGGCGGCGCAATTACGCGGTCGTAGCTCGCCAGGGGCACGTCGAGGCGTTCATCGTCGTGGCGCAGGCGCTCGATGCTGTAGTGCGGGGTTTCCAGGTGCCGATTGGGGATCAGCACGATGGACACGCGCAGGCGC
>Ga0209698_10008491_pt1 | contig 10595 bp, 11 predicted proteins | sample LitLauG_LLR_2012_FD_187203 | JGI IMG/M metagenome (GOLD analysis project Ga0209698, IMG submission 187203) | Freshwater sediment microbial communities from Pennsylvania, USA - Little Laurel Run_MetaG_LLR_2012 (SPAdes) (version 2) | ecosystem: Environmental > Aquatic > Freshwater > Creek >... | reverse complement strand
GCTCGAGGCCGACCACCGGCACCGGCAGGCCCAGGGCCTTGCCCAGCGTGCCGATCTGGTCCTGCAACAGCTCGGCGGTGCAGGACTCGCCGACCAGCATCAGGCTGGGCGTGAAGCGCTCGTAGGCCGCAGTGATGGCGTTTTGCGCCAGTGTCGCGGTTTCGCCGCCCAGGTCGCGCGCCTGGAAGGTGGTGTAGCTGACGGGCGGGCGATGGTCGAAGCGCTCGATCATCGTGAACAGCAGGTCGGCGTAGGTGTCGCCCTGCGGCGCGTGCAGCACGTAGTGCACGTCGCGCATCGAGGCGGCAATGCGCATCGCGCCCACATGCGGCGGGCCTTCATACGTCCAGAGGGTAAGTTGCATGGTGCCGCCTTCCGCAAGGCCTTATACGGCCAGCTGCGCGCGCCGCCGCAGCGGACGGGCACAGACCTCGGCCAGATCGGCGGCCTGGTCGTAGCCGTGGATCGGGGTGAAGACGAGTTCGATCGACCACTTGGTGGCGTAGCCCTCGGCTTCGAGCGGGTTGGCCAGGCCCAGGCCGCAGATGGTCAGGTCGGGACCGGCGGCGCGCAGGCGGTCGAGCTGGCGTTCGACATCCTGGCCTTCGCTCAGGGTGACGTCGCCCGGCAGCAGATCGAGTTCGGCCTCCATCAGCGCGCGGTCGAGGTAGGGCGTGCCCACTTCGATCAGTTCCATGCCCATTTCCCGGTGCAGGAAGCGGGCGATCGGGATTTCGAGTTGCGAGTCGGGCAGCACGAAAAGGCGCCGGCCCGCCAGGCTCTGGCGATGGCGCTCGAGGCTGCGCGTGGCGCGTTCGGCAGGCGCATCGAGCACCGCGTGGCGGCGCGATGCCGGCACGTCCCAGGCCGCGCAGGCCGCGCCGAACCAGGCACTGGTGCCCTCGGCGCCGATCGGATAGGGCGCCGGCAGCACGCGCGCCCCCAGGGCCGTGAGCGCACGCACCGTCGCGCCGTTGAAGGGCTGGGCCAGCAGCAGGTCGGTACCAGGGCCCACCGGCGGCAACTCGGCGGCGCGCCGGCCGGGCAGAAAGTGCACCGGACCGATGCCCAGGGCCTCGAAGATGCGGCGGAACTGGTCTTCGATCACGTCGGCCAGGCAACCGACCACCATCACCTGGCGCGTCGTACTGCGCGGCAGCACCGGCACCAGGGATAGCAGGGCGTTGTCCTCGCCTTGCGTAAAGGTGGTTTCGATCCCGGAGCCGCTGTAATTGAGCACGCGCACCTGAGGCATCAGGCGTGCGCTGAGCCGCTCCGCGGCCTTGGCCAGATCGAGCTTGATCACCTCGGAGGGGCAGGATCCGACCAGGAACAGGGTGCGGATCTCCGGACGACGCTCCACGAGCTGGGTGCAAATGCGGTCGAGTTCCTCATTGGCATCGGCCAGGCCGGCCAGGTCGCGCTCGGTGAGTATGGCCGTGCCAAAGCGCGGTTCGGCGAAGATCATGACGCCGGCCGCCGACTGGATCAGGTGGGCGCAGGTGCGCGAACCGACCACCAGGAAGAAGGCGTCCTGCAGCTTGCGGTGCAGCCACACGATGCCCGTCAGGCCGCAGAAGACCTCGTGCTGGCCGCGCTCGCGCAGCAGCTTGCGCGGCGCCGTGGCGCGCACCAGGGGTTGCGGGACCGCCAGCAGCGTCACTCGGCCCCCGTCGCCAGCAGCGCGCCGGTGCCGCCGTGCCGGGCGACCGGCTCGGTGCGCGCGCGGCGCAGCTTGATCAGGAATTGCGCCGCATTTACCGCGTAGGTGCTATAGGCGGCCAGGGCCAGTAGCATCTGCTCGCGGGGCGCCAGCGCCCCGGTGAACAGCGCGACCAAGTAGGCCGTGTGCAGGCCCAGCACGACGAAGCTGACGGCGTCTTCCCAGAAAAACGCCGGGGCGAACAGGTAGCGGCCGAAGACGTCGTGTTCCCACAGGCTGCCCGTGACCATTATCAGATAAAGCGCCAGGGTCTTGCAAAGAATGGACAGTGTTGCGGCTTCCCAACCATTGCCGGTGATCAGATACCGCAAAACCAGGGTGAGGCTTACCAGGAACACGCCGAACTGCACGATTGCCAAAACGCCCTGGACCTTGGTCCAGACGGAGGCATCGCGGCGGCGCCGCTGCTCGCTGGTGTAGAGCGGTGCTCGCGGGGCGCGCGAAGCTGATGATTTTGTTGCTTTGTACGATTGCATGGACCCACTCGCCGGCGCCGTGTGTTCAGCCAATCTAGTCCGTGACACCGGCAAGTGTCAACACAAATTTACGTAATGGCATATTGACAGGGTTGGGGGACCGAGAGCTATATTGGCGACGTCGACGGGATTCGCCACGATTTTCAATAGATGGTCTTCCCTCCGACGTCGAGGCAGTGAAATGCGCGGCGGGATAACAAGAAAAAGTTTGCCTGCTACCGGTTCACTCGGCGCGGTTCGGAAGGAGGGGGATGATGATCGAATCGGGGCGGCATCTCGCAGGTTCGGGTGCCCAGATTAGCGAGTCGACGGGCTTGCGCTGCCCGCCGTGCGACGAAGCGTCCTTGGAAGCGGAGCTCCAGGAGAACTGCCCGGGGCCGCTGGAACAAAGCCTGGAACGCATGCGCCTGCTGGTGACCACGGTCGAGGCGCAGATAATTCCGCGTCTGGTGATTGCCCACCGCTCTCCTGCCAGCAGCCATGCGGCCGTGGCCGAAGGCGGCACGGCGCGCGCCCGCACGGCGGAGGTGGCCGAATGCATCCGCCGGCTGCTCGACCCGGGTTCCGGTCCGCTGCTGACTTTCGCCGAGGAACTGCTGGCGCGCGGACTGAACCTGGACGCGATTTACCTCGACATCTTCGCTCCCGCGGCGCGCGGCCTGGGCGAGATGTGGGAACGCGACGAGTGCAGCTTCACCGACGTCACGATAGCCCTGGGCCGCTTGCAGCAGTCGCTGCGGCGCTTTGCGGCGCATTTTCGGCCCGAGAGCCTCGATGGCGAGCCCTGGCGCCAGGCCCTGTTCGCCTCCGTGCCGGGCGAGCAGCACACGCTGGGCCTGTCGATGATCGTGCAGTATTTCCTGCGCGCGGGCTGGGACGCCGCGATGATCCCGAGCCCGGCCGCCGAAGAGCTGCTGCGCCTGGTTCAGCGCGAGTCCATCGCCCTGATCGGGCTGTCGATGGCCCGCGAATCGCACGCTCCGGCGCTCAAGGGCCTGATCGGGCGGCTGCGCTCGTGCTCCGTCAACCCGACGCTGTGCCTGATTGTTGGCGGGGTCGCATTCGATGGCCGCCCGGGCCTGGCCGCCGAACTGGGAGCCGACGGAACGGCCAGCGACGCCCTCGATGCCGTCAACTTGGCGCAACAGTTGGTACTGTAGTTGATCCTGTAATATTGGAGCCTAAGAATCGGATAAGCCTTAGTTGTTCTCGGTCTGCGGCGTCGAAAGCAGCGCAGCTGTCAGAGGGGAAGCGAGTTGCTCCAGTCGTTCCGTTTGCCGGGTAAGAGCCTTGCGGGGCTGGACGCAGAATCTGCATCGAGGGTCATATCCGCCGCTGCCGATCTCGCGCTGGTGGTCGACAGCCGGGGCCTGATTCGCGACGTATCCATTGCCAGCGAGGAGCTGGCCGACGACAGCTATGCGACCTGGATCGGCCGGCCGTGGCTGGATACGGTCACGCCCGAAAGCCGGGCCAAGGTCGAGGCGCTGCTCACCGACGCCAAGCAATCTGCGGCGCCCATCTGGCGGCAGGTCAATCACCCGAGCACCCGCGGCGGCGACGTGCCGGTGCTCTACTCTACCGTCAAGGTGGGCAAGGTCGGTAACGTGATCGCGCTGGGCCGCAGCCTGCGCAGCGTATCGGTCCTGCAGCAGCGCCTTTTGCATGCGCAACAATCGCTCGAGCGCGACTACGAATTCCTGCGCCAGGCCGAAACCCGCTATCGCATGCTGTTCGAGCTGGCGGGCGAAGCGGTGCTGATCCTCGAGGCGGGCAGCCAGAAGATCGTCGATGCCAATCCGGCGGCCGCCAAAGTGCTGGGGCAGGGCGTGCGCTTCATGATCGGGCGCAACTTTCCCGAAGGCTTCGACGAACCGAGCACGCGCGCGATCCAGGATCTCATCGGCGCCATACGGGTGGCCGGGCGCGTGAGCGAGATCACGGTCCGGCGCGAGGGCGATGCCCGGCGCTTCCTGGTGTCGGCATCGCCCTTTCGCCAGGAAAATTCCACGCACATCCTGCTGCGCATCGTGCCGCAGGATGGCGCCGCCGCCAGCGACAGCGAGACCCCGCGCAATCGCCTCGCCGCCGTGCTCGAGCGCCTGCCCGATGGCTTCGTGCTCACCGATCCGGCGGGCCGGGTCCTGGCCGCCAACCGCTCGTTCCTGGACCTGGTACAGCTCACCTCGGAAGGCCAGGCGCGCGGCGAGCCGCTGGAGCGCTGGCTGGGGCGGTCCGGCGTCGACCTGAACGTGCTGCTGGCCAATTTGAAGGAGCACGACTCGATCCGCCTTTTCTCGACCACGCTGCGCGGCGAATACGGGGCCATCTCCGAGGTCGAAATCTCGGCGGTCAGTGCGCCCGATGCCGACCCCCCCTGCGTGGCCTTCTCGATGCGCTCGATCGCCCGGCGCTTGGCCGAGAAGGGCCTGCCCGGGCGCGAATTGCCCCATTCCGTGCAACAACTCACCGAACTCATCGGGCGCGTGCCGCTCAAGGATGTGGTGCGCGAAACCACCGATGTCATCGAGCGGCTGTGCATCGAAGCCGCCCTCGAACTCACCGGCGACAACCGCGCATCGGCCGCCGAAATGCTCGGCCTCAGCCGCCAGAGCCTCTACGTGAAGCTGCATCGTTACGGCATGGCCGACACCGTGCCGGGCGCGGCCGACGAGCCGGCCAGCTAGCCTTCCGCTCGCGTATTTGCGGCGGTGCGCTGCCGCCCGATTTGCCCCCGCAGTGCCCGCGTTGCCTATGCGCGCGATCCCGGTTTTCTGTCAATGAAAATTGACATCGAGAAGTGTCATCGTGTAGCCTAGACCGCATGATCAGGAGAGTCCCGGCACCCGCGACGGTTCTCGAACTGCTGAAACCCGTTACCTGGTTTCCGCCGATGTGGGCTTTTGCCTGCGGCGTCGTTTCCGCAGGCGTATCGGTCTACGACCACTGGGGCCTGGCACTGCTGGGGATACTCGTGGCCGGCCCCATGGTCTGCGGTACCAGCCAAGCCACCAACGATTGGTTCGACCGCAAGGTCGACGCCATCAACGAGCCGCGGCGCCCCATCCCTTCCGGGCGCATGCCGGGGCGTTGGGGTCTGTACATCGCCATCGCTTGGACGCTCATTTCGCTGGCCGCGGCCAGTGCACTGGGTTCCTGGGGCTTTGGCGCGGCGCTGTTCGGTCTGCTGCTGGCCTGGGCATACAGCGCCCCGCCGCTGCGCCTCAAGCGCAATGGCTGGTGGGGCAACGCCGCTTGTGGCCTGTGTTACGAAGGCCTGCCCTGGGTCACCGGGTGGGCCGTCATGGTTTCCGGCGGCGCTTCGCCCACCCGGGTGCTGGTGTTCGCCGCGCTCTACAGCATCGGCGCCCACGGCATCATGACCCTCAACGATTTCAAGTCGATCGAAGGCGATCGCCAGCTGGGCATCGGCTCGCTGCCGGTGCGCCTCGGCGTGCAACGTGCGGCACAGGTCGCCTGTGGCGTCATGGCCGTCCCGCAGGCGCTTGCGGTGGGCTTGCTGCTGGCCTGGGGCGCACCCTGGCATGCGGCCAGCGTCGCCGCGCTATTGACGGTCCAGGCGGCGATGATGCGTCGTTTCCTGTCCGATCCGCGCCGCTATGCGCTGTGGTACAGCGCCACCGGCGTGATCCTGTATGTCTCGGGCATGTTGATTAGCGCGTTTGCCTTGCGAGGAGCCTGAAATGCCCAATTCGTCCCCATCGCCGCAAGCGGCGGCCCAAGGCGATGCCGCGGCCGTCCTGGATCCGTCGATCTTCGATGCGGTCGTCGTCGGTGGCGGCCCTGCCGGCGCGACGGCTGCCACCGAACTGGCCCGACGCGGCCGCCGGGTGGCCATGATCGACCGCGCTGGCCGCATCAAGCCCTGCGGTGGCGCGATCCCGACCGCGCTGATCGAGGAATTCTCCATCCCCGACCACCTGCTGGTGGCCCGGGTCACGGCCGCGCGCATGGTGGCGCCCTCGCGGCGCGAGGTTGGCATGCCGATCGAACAGGGCTTCGTGGGCATGGTCGATCGCGAGCACTTCGACGAATGGCTGCGCAACCGCGCGGTGCTGGCGGGGGCGCAGCGCATCACGGGCGGCTTCGAGCGCCTGGAGCAGCAGCCCGCGGGCGCTGCCGCGCGGCTGCATGTGCACGTGCGCGGCGCCGACGGCGTGCGCACGGTGCTGCAGGCCCAGGCGCTCATCGGCGCCGACGGCGCGCGCTCGCGCGTGGCGCAGCAATGCATACCGGGTGCGGACAAGATGCCCTACGTGTTCGCGTACCACGAGATCATCGCGTCGCCCGACGGCGTCAAGGATTTCGATGCGGCACGCTGCGATGTGCACTATCGCGGCGAGATCTCGCCGGATTTCTACGGCTGGATCTTCCCCCACGGCGCCACGACCAGCGTGGGCTCGGGCAGTGCGCTGCACGGGTTTTCGGTGCGCCGCGCGGTCGAGGCCCTGCGCCGCGATACCGGCCTGGAGGCTGCCAAGACGCTGCGCCGCGAGGGTGCGCCGATCCCGATGCGGCCGCTGGGGCGCTGGGATAACGGGCGCGACGTGGTGCTGGCCGGCGACGCCGCCGGCGTGGTGGCACCGGCCTCCGGTGAGGGCATCTATTACGCGATGGCCGGTGGCCGCTTTGCCGCCGAGGCTGTCGACCAGTTCCTGGCCACGGGCGACGCCCGTTGCCTGACGCAGGCACGGCGGCAGTTCATGAAGCGCCACGGCCGCGTGTTCTGGGTGCTGGGCATCTTGCAGCGCTTCTGGTACTCGAGCGACAGGCGCCGCGAACGTTTCGTCAGCATCTGTGCCGACAAGGACGTGCAACAGCTCACGTGGCAGGCCTACCTGCACAAGCGCCTGGTGCGTTCGCGTCCCATGGCCCACGTGCGCATCTTCTTCAAGGACCTGGCGCACCTGCTGGGTATCGCCCGCACGTGAACGAGGCTGCCGCCGGCCTGGGCGGCCTGCTGTTGCAGGCACGCTGCATCGACCTGATCCTGGCCGGCGTCGCTTTGGAGGCGTGCGCGCTGCTGGTGCTGCGCCATCGCACCGGCGGCGGCGTGCCGTCGCGCAGCCTGATTGCCAACCTGGCGGCGGGAGCCTGTCTGCTCGCCGCCATGCGCTTCGCGGTCGGCGGCGCAGGGGGCCTGCTATGGGCCGCCGCCTGCCTGGGCCTGGCCTTGTTGGCCCATGTGGCGGACCTGGCGCTGCGCTGGGAGCCCCGTGCGACCGTCGCCCAGGGCGCCGCGTCCGATCGCGGTTAAAAACTCGTCACAGCCGCGTGCTGCCCGCATCGCCGGGCCTAGCCTCGGCCTGCGCCGTATCGGGCCAAGCCGGGTCAGCGCGCCGCTGCGAGAGGTAAAAGATCAGGTTTGCCAGACCCATGGCGATCGGGATCAGCGCCCAGGCGGCCGTTGCCGCGCGGTGATTGAGGTACAGCGCCACCATCAGGGCCGCCCCGCCGAACATCCAGACGAGCGCGCGCCGCAACGGATTGCGCCAGCGGTAGCCGCGTTGACCGGCGAGTTCGACCACGGTTGCGGCGTGGTGCAGATCCACGCCCAGGAAGGCCTCGGGCGGCAGTGGCGGCACCTCCATGCCGCGTTCGATCGCCAGCATCCGCTCGCGGTGGTGCAATTCGTAGATTTCCTTGCGCCGCTGGTAGCGCAGCCAGGTCGAGAGCATGGCGTAGCCTATGCCCATCACGATGGCCACGAGGGGAATCATCAGCGGCAGTACGGATTCGAGGTTGATGTCCATTGCGCCTTGCTCCGCTTGGTCGGGTTCGATGCGCTTGATACCCTGGCGAGCGCTGAGCGGTTGCAATGGCTTCGAAATAAAGTTTCACGACCGGGAAACCGCGGCGCCGCGCCCTGGGTAGCAAGGGTAATGGAGACCGCCACGCCTCTTTCGGCTGCCAGCCAAGCCGCCCTGCGCGACCGGGATATCGCCGACCTGGTGGCCGGCGGCCGGCTGGAGCGCGCCTTCGAGCTACTGCTCGACCGCTACGAAGGCAAGGTGTTTCGGCTGTGTGCAGGCTTGCTGCAGGACCCGGCCGCCGCGCAGGACGCCGCGCAGGAGAGCCTGATCCGTGTCTGGCGCGCCTTGGCCAGCTATGACGCGCAGGCCGCCGCCCTCTCGACCTGGATCTACGCGATCACCCGCAACCGCTGTCTCACGGCATTGCAGCAGCGGCAGGATCGACAGCAGCGCCACCCCTCGCTCGACGACGAGGCCGTGCGCGAGCAGGTCGAGGCAATGGCGGCCAATGACAAGGATGGTACCGATGGCGCGGCGCTGGCCCGCCTGATCGAGCAATTGCCACCCGATCTGCGCCAGGTTTTGCTGCTGTACTACTTCGAGGATCGCAACGTTGCCGAGCTTGCCGCCCTGCTGGGATTGCCACCGGCAACCGTCAAGTCCCGCCTGTTTCGCGCCCGCGGCCGCCTGCTCGAGGCTTTGCAGGCGGCAGGACTCGGCGCTGCCAGCCAGTGGCTGACATGAAGGAGAATCCCATGCCATATTCCGCAAGCGCGAGCCCCGAATCCGGGGAACCGGACGAGCGCCTGCCGCGCGACGTCCTGGATCAACGCCTCGGCGACTTGCTGGCGCCGCCGCCGCTGCCGGCGAATTTTCGGCAGGATCTGTGGCGTGCAATCGCCGCGGCATCGGCACAGGAGCTGGCGCAGCGGCGCCACGCGCTCGAGCTCGAGCGGGCGCGCCAATTGCGCCGGCTGCAAACCGACTACGTGCGCATGCGCCGCGACACCCTGGCCATGGTCCTGGCGGCCGCTGTGACCGCCGGCGCGGCGCTCGCCGTGGCCTTGCCGTGGCTGGCGGCCCAGCTCAACACCAGCGTGGCCCTGCTGACCCCTTGGGCCCTGCTCACGCTGGCACTGGCCGCTGCCGCCTGGATCTGGCGCGGGCCGCTGCTCGCCCTGGCGTGGCAATGGGTCGACTGACGGCATCTACCGGGAGATCCGTCCGCCCACGCTCGAGCCCACGACTGGCCGTGCTCGCGCTGCGGCCGCGCCGCCTGGCGCGCAGCAAGGGCGGGCGTGAGCTCCAGCACCAGGTAGCGCCGCTAGCCGCTCAGCCTCGACGTCCCGCGCGGCTCACGGGCGCGGCGGCTTGTAGCGTGCCGCTAGCGCACGCGTGGCCTGCGCCAGATCGATATCGGCAAGAAGCAGTCCTTCCACGTTGTACGGTTGGTGGCACAACAGGGTTCCGTCCGGGCGGGCCACGGCCGAAGTGGTCGGCGAGCCCGCGCTGGCGCAGTTCACCGTCGCGACAAAGCAGGTGTTCTCGGCCGCCCGGCACAGGATGGATTTTTCGTGGAAGGAGTTGGCCGGGTCCGCGTAGTGCGTGGGACGGTAGCTGCCGGGCTCGGCTGTGCTCACGTGAGGGTGGAACACGAGCTGCGCACCGCGCCGCGCGGCCCAACGCACGGTCTCGGGGTAGCGGAAGCCTTCATGGCAGATCGCGATGCCAAAGTGCAGTGCTCCGGCCGCAAACAGGTGGCGCTCGGTGCCCGGTTCGTAAGTTGTGTCCTCGGACGGATCGAGTTGCACCTTGTCCTGGAAGCCGGCCACGCTGCCGTCGCGGTTGATCACCAGAGCCGCAATGCGCAGACCCGCGCCCACCACGCGCTCGGTGCCCAGGATCACCCCGACATCGGACTGCGCGGCCGTGGCGGCAATGCGTGCCCAGGCGCGCTCGAGAAAGTCCGCATCGGGTGCTGCAATGGCCCTGCCGAAGCAGCGATATCCCGGCACGTAGCATTCGGGAAAGCAGATCAGGTCGGCCTTTTCAAGGCCCGCCTGGCGTATCGCCGCGCATGCCAGGTCGACGGAGGCCGCGGGCGTAGGCGCAAAGCGCAGGTTGGCAAGGGCGATTCTGATGGTGGTCATGACGCTGCGGCCAGCTCGGCGCGCGCAACCGAAGGCAGGCTTGCTTTCGATGGGCGGGCGGCGCCAAGGCCAGCCAGTATATGCGCGCGCCCGCCCGCTGCGGCAGCGGGCGCAGGCGCAGCGGCCTTAAGCGGCTCCGCCGTCGAAAACCCCTTCGAGGCGGTCTTCGAGTTGTTCGCCGGCGCGGCGCAAGGCCTCGAGCGTCTTGGCATCGGGTTGCCAGAAATTGCGCTCGGATGCCTCGATCAGGCGGTCGGCCACGCGCGCCGAGGCGGTCGGATTGAGCTTGGCCAGCCGCTCGCGCATGGCAGGGTCGAGCATGAAGGTCTCGCTCAGCTGCTGGTACACCCAGGGCTGCACCTGGCCGGTGGTCGCCGACCAGCCCATGGTGTTGGTGACGTGGACCTCGATCTGGCGCACGCCTTCGTAGCCGTGTTCGAGCATGCCCTCGTACCATTTCGGATTGAGCATG
>Ga0209698_10008490_pt1 | contig 10597 bp, 16 predicted proteins | sample LitLauG_LLR_2012_FD_187203 | JGI IMG/M metagenome (GOLD analysis project Ga0209698, IMG submission 187203) | Freshwater sediment microbial communities from Pennsylvania, USA - Little Laurel Run_MetaG_LLR_2012 (SPAdes) (version 2) | ecosystem: Environmental > Aquatic > Freshwater > Creek >... | reverse complement strand
GTCATGAGGCGAGCGCTCCCCGGTCGGCGAGGATCCGGTTGCGGGACTGGCGCCGCTCCCGCTTCAGGTTGGCGAGGGTGAGCCGGCCGTCCGTCGACCGTTCGCGATGACGCCGGTCGGCGACGCGGGTCAGCGTGATGTCGACACACTTCTCGGCGAACGCCGGGGCGCAGGCGAGGGTGTCCTTCGCACAGATCCGGTCATGGCGCCCGCACAGCTTGCAGGTGGTGATGACCAGGCGGTCGGCGATGTCCTGAGGAGAGTCGATCTGGTCCACGACGAAGTCGGCGCCGGCCTCGGCCTCTTCCCTCTTCGCATCGAGCATCGCCCGAGCTTCCTCACTGACTGGCAGCGGCATGCTTCATCTCCTCGTCGTTGTCGTAGCAGTCCCAGCTGCACCAGTGGTAGTGGATCGGCGACCAGTTGAAGCGCCGACGGCAGTGCCGGCAATCTTCCCACACCGACGTCTTACCCGGGGGCATGCGGACGTCAGGCATGGCGGCGCGTACGGTGGGCCCAGGTGTGGGGGCGCGTGACGTGCAGGGTCGGGATCCCGATCTCGTTGAGTGCGGCGACGACCCCGGGATGATCGTCGATGGCGAGATGAATCTCACGCCCCTCGTCCATGAACGACTGAGCGACGGCCACCTTGAACGGAGCGTTCGGGGTCGTGTCTCCCTCGGTCCTCATAGACAGACCGCTATAGGGAATGGCGTACAGGTCGAGCCAGTGATTGGTCTCGGGCTCGGCGGCAGCCTGCCGGCCGGTCACGAGTTGGATCTCGTAGGAGAGATCGAGCGTCTTCACCAGTTCGACCATGTACGGGATCGGCGGGTCCTGAGTGCAGGCGCGGTCGTAGGCGAGCCAGTTCTCGTAGCCCCAGTCGTGGGCGTCGTCGTCAGGGAAGTAGTGAGCGAAGCGGGCCTCGTTGTCGGCGAGAGTGCCGTCGAGGTCGACGAGGACGATGGGGACACCGTGGGTCATGACGATTCCCCCTCGAAGATCTCACGCCAGTCGCCAGAGTACGGCCCGATCTTCACCTCATTCTTCGAGGGCGTCCCGTCCCTCTTCAGGGGGTTGACCCAGATCTCGAACCGGGCGGCGCCGTCGTCGAACTCGATGCCATCGAGAAGGCGAACGCCACCGATCGAGTACACCTCGATCTGCTTGATGATTCCACGCCGCCAAGCGTTCTGCTGTGCTCCGTAGCCGGCCTTGAACTCGATCATGTCGCCGGCCTTGCAGGTGAGATGCGTCCGGATGAGGAAGTCGTCGAGTTCGGAGCGGGCGTCGCGGAGAGACTGCTTCGCTGCGTCGTGACGGTTACGGGCTTCGGCAAGGTTTTCGCGGAGGAGGTGCTCGGCAGTGGCGTTGAAGGTGTCGGTCGAGGACGTCATCGGATGAACTCCAAGGTCCGCAGTTCGTGATCGGACAGCAGGTGATCGGCGGTCATGTCATCGTGCTCGACCAGGAAGTTGAAGTAGTCGACCAGGCGTCGATGATTGGTGAGGGTGGAGCGCGTGGTGTCGATCATCGAGCCGGTGACGCCGGACGACGCTCCCTCTTCTTCGAGGATGCGAAGCCGCTCCTCGTATTCGTCGACGCGACGGTCATGATGTTCGAGCCGTCCGATGAGGTGCTCGTGGAACTCGTCGGCAGCGACGACGACCTTGATGCCTTCACGAATCATGAGTTGAACTCTCCATTCCAGTTGCGGAAGAACCCGAGGACGAGGAACAGTGCCTGCATCTCGGTGAAGCCGGCGCCGCGGAAGGCGACGTAGTGCTGGTGCCAGTTGATGGCGGCGACTTCGAGGGGGGAGGACGGATCGACCATGGCAGCGTCGATGACTTCCGGACAGGCGTAGAGCCACTCACCGGGCTTCGCCACCGCCCCCTCGGGGCAGGGGTTGTGGTAGCGGAACTCTCGGCCACAGTGGTCGCAGACCTCGGCGTCCTTCTTCGGCTTCGGGTACACCCACACGGATCCTCGCGTCACGTCGTCGCCGGCCATCACTCGATCACCTCCCAGTGAACCTCGCCCACCTCGCACCACCCGTACGTCCTCTGAGCGTTCTTCGCCCACAGTTCCACTTCCACCTGACTATGAAGCGACGTCTGCAGCATCGACTTGATCCGTGCCGCCGACTGCATGGCCTGCTCGGGAGTGGAGAACGACGGCACCTTGATCTTGAGGGTGATGGTGCGTTCCTTGCACGGGCCCGGGGCAACGGCTGGACTGACGGGGGTGGACTTCGACAACGCTGGCCTCCATCGGTCAGGTCGAGTGGTGAGTGGTGAGTGGTGAGTGGTGTGCATGAACCCTACACGGTGCAGGCACTGCGCGTCACGTCATGTTCCTCACGTCCCTCAACTCACGTCATCGAGAACGCTTCCGCCACCTGAGCATCGACGTGCCGGTTCACGATCTCCTCGGCTCGTCGCTCGCTACTGATCCGCTCGCCCATCCAGCCCTCGCCCATGTTCGGTGACCACGTAATCGCATCCGGGCGCCACTCGTTCTCCTTGACGAAGCCCTCGTTCCCGGGGTCGAGGTCGAGCCCCCACATCGGCATCTTGGCGAGTAGGTTCACCGCACCGGACAGTGCATCGACGATGTCGTCGTGGTCGCCGTCGGGGAAGATCTCCACCTCACTCAGCATCGACTCGTGATCCCATGTCCCGTCCGCCACGTAGAAGACGTCCCCCGCCTGAGCGTGCGATGCGGTCGGGCCGGCGGCGAGGATCTTCGGGAGCGGCGTCTTACGGCCGGCAGTGAGTGTGGTCGTGCGGCCCTTCGACTTGCCAGCTGCGAGGATGGCCCGGAACTGTGACGTGGCGAAGGCGTTGACGCGGAGATGATGGACGGCGATCTTGCCGGCCGCACCGGGATCCTGCTCCACCGCCTCCGTGACGCGCCGGGTGTCCTGTAGCGCCACCTCCTTCATGAAGACGTCGCTCTCGTTCGGGCCGACTCTCCACCGCCGCATGTCGTCGATCCAGTACCGGCCTTGAGGGTCGCGCCCGATCCGCATGCCGACCGTCCAGTCGGGGTCGTAGCCGGGAGCGGGGTCAGTGGCAGCGGTGTCCCAGAACCGCACCCAGATGCAGTTGCCGGGGATGGCGGAGCGCGGCACGGGCTTGAACCACTCACGCTTGAACATTCTCCCGTCGGGCCGGATGTTCCAGTCGCCACGGAGGAGTTGTGCACGCGTCACCGGATCCAACTCCATCAGCGACTCGATGTAGTCCTCCTGGTCGAGCATCGGGTTGTCGGAGATCAGTGCCGGCCAGAAGTTGCGGCGAGGGCGCGGGCCGCGACCTTTCTTCCACGCCTCCCACGCAGCGATGAAGCGCGCATGCACCCACTCATGACCGACGCCGCCAGGGTTGGCGGTGGAGCGAACGCGGATGGGGAGATCGGCGAGCGGGCCCGTCTTCTTCCGGCGGACGCGGCTGAACAGGTAGCGGTAGTCGCGCTCCTTCTGCTGGGTGAGTTCGTCGAACCCCACGAAGTGATACGCACCGCCCTGATACTTGAACCGGTCGTTCTCGTTGTCGAGTGCGCCGAACACGATGCGCGATGTCCCGCCGCCGGGGACGTCGAACAGATAGGTGTGCTGCTGGCGATCGAACTTGACGCCGTCGACGCCGCCCCACCACTGCTCGGCGATCTCCATCAGTGCGCCCGGCTTGCCGAGGTCCTGGTACGACTTACGAAGTAGAAGTGCTGAATACCCGGGCACATGAAGGAACTGGGATGCCGCCATCATGATGGCGATCGACTTCCCACCACCAGCTGCGCCTCCGTAGAGTGTCTCCCTCCCCATGTCGAGCAGGAAGCGCGACTGCGGGCCCTCGTTCGGTGTCCACGGACACCACGGGATGACGAGCAGACTGGCGAGCGTGGTGGCGAGTTGGTCCTCGCCGGCCGTGGTGAAGGTCGGCCGCTTGAGTTCCTCCAAGCGTTCGAGGTGACGCATGTCCTCGACAGTCATCGCCTCTTCGAGGTCGGACGCTATCTTGCCGACGTGGTCGCCGCCCTGGGTGAAGGTCAGGGTTGTGGGGTCGGCCTCAACATCATTCACAGGACGTGCCCGTTGTAGAAGGTGGGGTCGGGGTCGATGTCGGGGTCGTCGTCGACAGCTGGCCAGTGCCAGGCGTTGTCGTTCCACCAGGGGATGCGCTTGCCGCCGATCCAGCGGCCGGGGACTTCGGTGTCGGTGTCATAGCTCGCACCATCGTCCTCGTAGCTGTAGTCGTCATCGTCCTCGTCCTCGACCACCACTGCGTCGATGATCGGGCCGGCGGCTTCAAGCGCTGCCACCTGCTCCTCGGGAGTGCGGCCTGATCCCACGCCATCGAGGTTGATCGCATCGAGCCCGAGCATGGCGAACTTGACGCGGGCGACGAGGTCATCGGCGACGGTGTGCGTCACCTCACCGTTCACGTTGACGTCGACCGATGCGTCGGCGCCGAGCCCCCAGTATCGACTGAGACTGGTGAGGGTTGAGGCGACCGAGGCGAGGAGCGGGGCGGGAACGTGTGCGCCCGTCGCCTCGTGGTCATCGAGGATCTTCTGCGCCGCCGCCCGCTGGGATTCGGCGAGCGTGTCCATGTCCTCGACGATGAGGTCACGCTTCTCGGCATGACGCGTGTGGACTTCCTCTCGAATGATCCGGAGCACCGACGTGCACGACTTGAGCCCGAGCCGGCGAGCGATCTCGCGCGAGCCGGGACGCGGTGTCTCGTGCGCCCACATCTCCAAGACGGCCGTCTTGATTGCCTCGTGCTGCATCATCTCGCCGCCGCGCTTCGGCGGGCCAGGCTTACCGGGTCCAGCCATCGGGAATCAGCGCTCTACTTTCAGCTGAACGTCGAAGTAGCGGGCGAGGTCACTCGGCATCACTGCGATGTCCGGCTTGTCGGGGATCAGTCCCAGGCAGCGCTGGGCAGCGACGGCCGACGCCGAGCACACCACTGATTGACCCACGGTCAGGAACAACGGGAGACCGGTCAGGCAGTAGATGCCGTCACTCACGATCGAGGCCCACCCGTAGGGGATGTTCACGTACCAGGATGCAACGGCCTGCGCCGCAACACGCTGTGCAGTTCCAGCTGAATCCACGGACACGATCGCGAACCGTCGGCCGCTCGCCTCGTAGTCAGCCAGGTTGGTCAGCCGCCCTCCTCCCCCGTCCATCTCTTGCACCACGACGTCGGTTGCAGTGACGCTCACCACGGTGGCTGCGTGGTTCACGGTGGCATAGATGCGGTGCCCCTTGCTCAGGTGCATCCGCTCGCCGAACTGAATGAGTCGGTCAGTGAATCCGTCCCCGCTGAACAGCACGAGGTCGCCGATCCTCACGGTGATGGGGTTGACCTTCCCCTTCACCCCGCCCACCACGCCCTTGCCGAAGTACCGAACATGCGACGGGGGAGCGAAGAACGAGCCGCGGTAGTCATCCGTCATGGCCCACCACCTCACCCTCAACGCCGCCCTCGATCTCCGTCCCTTCCGCGTCGCGCCTTGTGTTCCCCTGCAGCCCGTCACTGGCCATCGAGTACCAGCCGCCGGTCCGTCCACTCCACACGACCCCGCACTCGCCGCACGCCAGCCACTTGCACTTGAGGCAGTGACGATCCGTCGCCGGCCGGGCGCACGAGGGGCACGATCCGGGTCGAAGCTCGGCGGGAGTGATGGGGATGAGGCCCATGGGGACAGGGTGGCACACCTCACCCCGACACCCGTGGACTGGCATGGTCACCCACGCGCACATTCTCATGGCGCGCACATCGTCGAGCATCGGAGTGGCGAGGGGAAAGGTGTGGTAGAACAGAGGGATGAACGCCGTGTGCCCGAAGTGTCAAGCGATGCGATTGGTGGTCAGCAGCGAGATGACGCGGACCCCGGGCGGTGGCGGGTACGTCGAATGGACGTGCCCGGTGTGCAGCCATCGAGTGCAGTGGTCACCGTTCAAGGACCAGGGACTGAAACGGCCCGTGAGGGTCACGATCAAGAAGGTGAAGCGGTGACGGTGACGGTGCTCGACGACGTTCGATAGGCGCGTCGCTTCGGGGACACCAGCCGGCGCCGGTCGTCAGCCGTCAGCCCGCCCTGGATCCCCCACCGGTACTGGTTGAACTTGATCGCCTCACCGAGACACTGGTCCCTCACCGGGCACGATGCACAGATGGCCTTGGCGTCGGCGACGAGCCTCGGGTCCGAGGAGCGCGTCGGGAAGAACAGGTCGTACATCTCGCGCTGCGTGTAGACCTTGATCCGCACGAGCCGCCGGCAGAGAGCGTGGTCGCGCCAGGTGTCGACGGTCGGGTCGATGGACGGGAGCGGGGGATTCGATGACGAGCGAGTTCCAGTTCGTGACATGGGGGACATGGTACGGGAGTCGTGAGGTGGTCCACGGGGATACTTCCAGCTGAGACTGTGGTGATGGCCATGGGAAAGGTGTGCACGAACAGGTTTCAGCTGATAGTATGGGGGCATGCCCGGGATGGACCGGGGCAGTTACCACCACAAGGAGAGCATCACCATGGCCCACGAAGTCGCCAACATGGCGTACGTGAACAACGAGCAGCTGGCCCGGACAGGCGTCCCGTGGCACGGGCTCGGAGTCAGCTTCGACAGCTGGCTGACCGACGAGGAAGCGCGAGGCGTCATCGACTGGGAGGTCGAGCTACAGCCGCAGTACCGCCGCAACGCACAGGGGCTCTACGTCCAGGTGGAGAAGGCGAACGCCATCGTGAAGACGGACACCGACCAGTGCCTGGGGACGGTCGGCGACTACTACGTCCCGTTCCAGAACAGGGAGTTGATCGAACTGGGGTCCATCCTGGTCGACGACTGGGGCGCCAAGTGGGACACGGTCATGTCGCTGAAGAACAACGGCCTGATCGTGGCCACGCTGCGGCTCGACGTCGTGAGCGGTGACGGGCGAGGGCTCGCCATGCTCGACGACTCGGACTACTACTCGTGGCTGATGTTGAGCAACGACCACACCGGCAGCCGGTGCGTGAACGGTCAGGTCGTGTGCACCCGGGCAGTGTGCAACAACACCTACCAGATGGCCAAGGCCGGCGGGAAGCCGGGATGGTCGGTCCGCCACACGGGCGACATCACCACGAAGGCGGTAGAGGCCCAGCGCACCATCGGGCTGGTCACCCAGCACCAGAAGGACTTCGCCGACATGGCGGAGCAGCTGGCCGAGGCCACGATCACCGAGGGCGAGGCCATCGCTGCCATCGAGGAGATCTTCCCGGTGACGTCGACCATGACGGACCGCGCCAAGGAGATCACCGAGGGGAAGCGGACCGAGGTCCAGGCGAACTGGCTGACGTCGAGCACCATCCCGGCATCGGTGAGGGACACGAAGTGGGGCCTGCTCAACGGCATCACCGAGTGGTCCGAGCACCTCGCCGACCACAAGGCCGACAAGCGGACCAACCCCGCCGAGCGCCGGCTCCTGAGCAACGCCTTCGGTGGCGGCGAGCAGAAGCTGCGTGAGCGGGCGATCGGGGTGCTGACCCGAGCCTGATACCATGATCCCGAACGGGATACGGAGCCAGTGCTCGATTCACCCCTCGTCTTCGGGCGGGGGGTGAGTCGCGTCCTGGCGGTTCTTCAGCCACCGGTACACGCACCGCCACCCGTGTTCCTGAGCGATGCACACCACATGGCTGAGGTGTTGCTGGTCCTCGGGCCAGTCCGGGTTGAACTGGTGATAGGCGATGTGGATCCGGTTCGTTCGAGCGGCCACCTGCCGCTGCACCCGCTCCTCGTCACCGAGATGCTTGAACAGACTGAGCCAGTGCTGGCGAGCCACCTCGACGTCGAAGTCACACACTCGAAGTAGCGAATGGCAGTTCAGGCATGCCCCTTCGTGAGTGGACACCAGTCGGAGGACGTTGGCAGTCTTCCCGCACACCGAGCACGGGCCCTGCATGGTCTCGATGCGCGCCTTCAGCCGCTGCTCGGGCGGCAGCTTGAGGAGGGCCCGTCGCGCCTTCGCCCCCGCACTGTTCCGCTTCGAGGTGCACGGCTTGCAGTAGGTCGAGGGGACGTCGACCTTCTCCCGCACGATCCAGGTGTCGCCCGACTCGTCGGACTTCGACACGTTGCGGGTCCGCTTCTGGTGGTACCAGTTGAGCGAGTTGAGCGGCAGGTTCCGCTTGCAGTCGGGGCAGATCCGAGTGAGCCCGTACCGAGGGGTGAACGGCATCTCGTCCGGCGGCGTGGCGCCGGGGCCGGGCACGCCGGGCAGGATGCCGGCAGGAGCGATCGAGGTCGTGACGGTCGGCTTCAACTCGCCCAGCTGCGGCAGGCGATCAGGGTCGGGTTCGAGGTCGGTCGGCAGTCCGAAGATGTCGCCGAGGGACGGGATGTCGGGGGTCATGAGGGCTCCGATGTTTTAGTACGTTATGCCTATAGTCTAGGGAACAGGGGTCTCAGAGGGTTGTTCCCTAGACTATAGGCATAACACATCCTAAAACGTTCTGTCACGTCATGTCGGCTGCATATATAGGAGAGGTCCACGCTCGAAAAGGGTCTATGGAAACGGGCTCCGGTTCGCAGTGGAGCATAACGTACTAAAACATGGTGCTCAGTCCACCTGAATGGCCCTCGATCGTGGGAAGATTCGACCCCATAAGGTTGACGGAACGGGCCCTCGATCAGTACGATCATCACCCCACCACGCCACCACCACGACCACCCAGGAGACCCGAGTGACGATGACCACGACGCCGGCCGGTAACGCCTCCTCGACGACCATCGGGCAGGCCATCAACGCCTGGGCGGCGGCTGCAGCTGCCGGCGGGGGGCTCGGCTACGACCCCACGAAGTTCTACTGTCGAGCGACCGATGCGCGAGGGCACGGCGAGAAGATCTCGGGGAAGATCCCGCCCGACCTCTACGCTCAGATCTGTGCGCTGGTGTTCAGCCCGGACTTCCCCGACTACACCATGCCGATGGACTTCGTGCGGGATGCGATCGTCCATCAGCTGCAGGCGCGGCAGAGCCAGATCGGCGACCCGGCGTTCCGTGAGGCGATCGACAGTGCGCTGCGGCGGCTGGCCTTCGACGAGTTCTCGCTCCGGATGGCCGAGGACGTCGACCGGTGGGAGAAGATCGAGGAGCGGCTGAGGGAGGCCCTGACGGCGCTCAGGGGGGCGAAGGCCTGGGGCCAGCTGTACGAGTACCTGAAGCACGGTGAGGAGCTTGCAGACCCCCTGCCGGAACCGTACCGGACTGGGATCCTCAACCTGATCGAGGAGTGGAAGCCGCTCGTGCCGGAAGAGTTCAAGGTCGATGGATGGGGATGAGGGGCTGACCATCCGCACGGGCGTCGCTCCCGTGTAGTAGTGTGAACAAACAGCACTCGACCACCACCGAGTGAGGACGAACCGAGGAGACCGATGATGGAAAGTGAACTGAGCGACGAGGAACTGATGCACCTGCGCCGATGGGTCACCGACGGCCGAGCGGTCACGCTGGGCGTCAACTCCAAGACGGTCGAGCGGTTGCTTGCACGATGCGACTCCCTCACCTCCCGTCTACGAGAAGCCGAGGACACGATCCGTTCGGGCCAGGACTACATGCGGGCGATGGAGTCACGGGTCATCGCCACCATCGACGCCCAATCCACCCAACTCACCACCTACCGAGAAGCGTTGGAACGGATCAGTTACCTGCTCGACGGCGAGCGTCAGCCGGGGGAGTCGCCCGAAGAAACGATGGAACGTATCGCCCGTGCTGCCCTGTCCCCCACCCCAAGTGAGGAGGAGAAGTGAGCAAGGAACTGACGGACAAGGCGTACGAGGAGATCGTCCGGGCGGCGGGCGTGGCGCTGGCTGACGACCTGTGCCACACCCGGTTCCTGGGACCGACGCCGAATGAGTCCCGACCCGGCCCGAACACCGAGCGGATCATCCGCCGAGCACTGGAAGCCGCTGAGGTTCCGTCCCTCACCTCCCGTCTACGAGAAGCCGAGAAACGGGCGGAGGAGGCGGAGCGCAGGTGCAATCACGACAGCCGAGAGTTCCAGTTGGACCTCAACGAAGCCGCCGACAAGTTGGCTGCTGCCACCGAACGGGCGGAGCGCGCAGAAGAGGCGCTGCGGAAGATTGCCAAGTATGAGTGCCGTGGATGCGGCGATGGCAACTGCGAACACGACATCGCCCGCCGTGCCCTGGAAGGAGAGACAGAGAATGAGTGAGGAACTGACCGAGGATGAGGTCGCCGGAATCGTCCGCTACTGGGAGCAGCCGACTGGGTACTTGCGGGTCATGGAAGTGGAACCGGGGATGGTGATCTTCGCCAAGTCCTCAGTTGACCGGCTCGCTGAAACCATCGCCGCCCTCCGTGCCAAGGTCGTGGAGTTGGAGGGGGAACTGTCCGAGTTGGAGCGGCTGAACGAAACGATGGCCCGCAACGTGGTCGATAACTTCGCCGCCCGCAAGACCGCTGTCGAACGTGCCCTGGCCCTAGAGGGAGTCGTATCGGCGGCACGGGAGGCGCTGGAACAGATCGCACAGAGTGACACCGATCAGGCGTTCTACCTGCGAACCATCGCTGCCTGCGC
>Ga0209698_10008489_pt1 | contig 10597 bp, 9 predicted proteins | sample LitLauG_LLR_2012_FD_187203 | JGI IMG/M metagenome (GOLD analysis project Ga0209698, IMG submission 187203) | Freshwater sediment microbial communities from Pennsylvania, USA - Little Laurel Run_MetaG_LLR_2012 (SPAdes) (version 2) | ecosystem: Environmental > Aquatic > Freshwater > Creek >... | reverse complement strand
TCAACAAAGACATCATGCAGGGCGTGAAGGAACCGTTGAACCCGAAGAAGAAGACACGACGCCCGCAAATCAATCCGCTCGTCAATCCCAACGGAGTGACTGCTGGTGTTGGGGTGCCATCGCAGAATTATCCGAAAAGTCCGAGTGATGAACGCTGCACGATTTGTGACCAGTATGAAAACTCACACCGCCACTCCGTAGGTTGGAGGGATCGTCACGACTTCTCACCACCGCCCAAAAAGGAAAAGCGATACATTGGCGGCCCCAATATGCCTCACGCTGGCGCAAAGACTGCCGACTACTCGCAGCAAGACTGGGAACAGGACGAACAAGCACAATACGCCCTTGATCGAGTGGAAGAAGCTGAGGATGAAGCGAAGCGTTACTTCATGCAGGAAGGCTACATCAAGCAGCTTGCTGAAGAGAACCACAAAACTATGGACGAGATGTGGGAGATGATGGGCGACGAGTACACCGCCGAATTCTACGGTCTTCCGTACAAAACCATACCAGACTACACCGATGAAGAAACGCCCAAGCAGGCTGCGACGGCGAAGGAATGCCCCGGCTGTTTGCAAATTGAAAAGGTTCAAAACGGCAAGTTCGTTACTCACGTGACACGCGGGAATAACGTCTGGTGCAGTGGCTCTGGAAAAATCGCCTCAGAGGAAAAGTCTGAGGTACGCATCCGCTTCAAGGGTAAGGAAGAAATACTGCCCTCGTACAAGCCTGAAGAAATCATGAAGGCAGTGAGACATGCGGAGAATCTGTCAATGGCGAACCCCGGATTTCCTGTGGTGTTCATCCTTGACGAGGCAGGTGTCATCAGCGAGGACACCTACATCAACGGCAACCACGTGGGTGAGACGGTGGAGAAATTCGCCTTCCGGGCGACTAGGTAGAGGGTGTAATGTCCTTTAAGAAAACAGCCAACGCGGTGCTGGAAAATCCGGTTCTTAGCAATGAGGACTGGCACAAGATGTTTGGGAAGCGTGCGTTCCGAGGCTGCCACTTGGACGGAGACCATCCGTTTTGTAAAGTAGCAAGTGCGAAGCTCGCCACAGAAGCGCAGAAAATGGCTGCTGATACTTCAAAATATCTCCTGTCACACGTGACGATCATGAGCAGCGTCATGGTGGAAGAAGAGCCGTTTGACTACCTGATCAAGCCGGAAACCAGCCATCTCGTCAATAACAACGACGATGCTTGGACGAACGAGGTTCTGAAACTGAGCTACCGCAGCTTCGTTGGAGCCTTCAACTTCGTTGAGCATTTCCAGAATAGCAAGTATGCGAAGGGGCACATTCTTGATGCCGTCCTGCGCAAGGTTAACGTCGCCGAGGGTGGTTCAATCTGGGTCTACTACTGCGACATTCTCGTCGCTACCGATGTCACTCATGAGAAGCTGGTTCACGACATCCGCGAGGGGCATGTCCGTTACCTGTCCATGGGATGTGTGACCGACCTCGTTATCTGTTCCTATTGTGGCTCCCGCGTCACCGACGCCAACACGTACTGCAACCACCTTTCTTTTCAGAAGGGTACGTTCCTGGCGGACGACGACGGTGTGCCCCGCCGCATCGCTGAGCTTTGCGGGCACAAGAGCATGGTCAATGGCGGCGTGAAGTTCGTTGAGGCAAGCTGGGTTGCGACTCCCGCGTTCCCCGGAGCGGCAAAAAGGAACATTGTCGCCGAGGAATGGGTGGGTCCATCTACCCCGTATACGCAGAAGCAGTCATCGGTACCCTCAAAATTTGCCATGACAGCCTCAAAAAAGACTGAATACGAAGACCTTTCATTGAGTGAGGCATTGCTTGACGCTGATCTCCTCGGAGACCGCAGAAGGTAATCAATCTATGGCAAACCTGAAGAAAGTACAAGCAGCGATGGCGAAGAAGCAAGCTGACCTGGATATGATGGACGATCAGCTAATGGGCATGCCCGAGATGGCACCCGACGCCCCTGCCGATATGGGCACCTCGCCCGAGTTTGATCTCCTATCCGAAAAGCGCGAAGAACTGGAAGAAGAGATTCGCCAGATGCGCGAAGGCGTAGAACTTATCTCTCAGTGGGAAAAGTTCAAGGACGGTCCGTGGTCTGAACAGATCAAGGGCTTGCTGGGCGAAATTGACATTGAAATCAGCGACATCGCTGGTGGCGAAGTCGCCGCAGCCGATGAACTTGGCGGTATGGGACCCGGCACACCTGCACCCATCGGGGCACCCGCTCCCGATATGGCAGCCCCGCCCGCCGACGCAGCAATTGCTCCAGCCCCAGAAGCACCTCTTGCCGAACCCGCCCCGGCAGCCGAAATTCCCGCAGAACCAGTAGCGGAAGCAGCCCCGCTAGAAGCCCCAATGGCATCAGCAAAGGCTGGAAATACCCCAGTCACAAAGAAAAACAGCTACGCATCCCCTGTTAAGAAGGGCGTTTCTGCCCGTTCTGACATGAAAAAGGAAGGCTCTAACATGGCAAATACGACCCCAGCCAAGGCTTCAGTTCAGGAGAAGCTGGCAGAAGTCAAGACCAAGCGCGAGGCAATTAAGCGCGAGGCACAGCAGCGCGTCGCGGCTGCGTGGACTATCGCTAAGACGATGCTCCCGACCGCCCCGGCAGAAGTCCAGAAGAGCGCCGCTTCCAGCCTGCTCCAGAACAGCACTCGCGTCCTGAGCGCGATGCTTCGTCAGACGGCAAAGAACGCGCACTATTCCAAGCTCGCCGAAACCTTCAAACAGGTTCACAAGACGGAACTCAACGAGTTCCTGACCGAAGGCGAAGACCTCTCCTCTCTCAAGTCCTCCGTTGCAAAAGAACTCAGTGGTGATCCCAAGAACGCGGCAGCCAAGACAGCCGACGACCGCGCCGATGCAGGTCCTCAGACCGAGACGTACAACGACGGTCGCGGATGCGGCGGTGGCAAGCACACCGAACCGAAGCCGATGGATGCAGGTTCATCCGCATCGCAGACGGAAGCCGCAGGACGCCCCGAGAACACGATCAACAAGTCCGAAGGCGACGGCAAGGCAGCTTCTAAGGCAGCAGCAGCGCCGAAGAAGGCTGAAGCCGAGTGCAAGTGCGAAGGTCCTTGCAAGTGCGGAGCGAAGGAAGCCGCAGCCAAGGTAGCCGACGATCTACCGATTGATGCTCCCGCAGCAGAGGAAGCACCAGCCCCGATTGAAGAGGCTCCGATTGGCGAGGAAGCCCCGATTGAAGAAGCCCCGATTGAAGAAGCCCCGATTGAAGAAGCCCCGGCAGAGTTGCCGATTGACGAAGGTGCCGAAGGCGACACCGCAGGCGAGATTCTCAGCGACGAAAAGAAGATGGTCGTCGAAGAGAAGATCGAAGAGGCGCAGGAAGCTATCAAGGCTCTTGAGCAGGAGATTCTGCAAGAGGGCGAAGAAGAACTTGACCTCGCGCAGGTTTTCAACGAGGAAGACATGGAAGACAAGGTCTCCTCACTCGCGAACGAAGGCGACGAGCACACTGCTGGTAACGGCGAAGAGTTCTTCGCACCGTCCGCAGCAGAGAGCATGGAAGCCAGCCTTGACGATACGCAGATCGCGTCAATGGAAGACTTCTTCAGCTTGCAGGGTTCCGACTCCGATCCTCTCCGCGCACTAATCGCAGGCGAGGTTCGCACCGCAGCCGAAGTTGCTGGAATGGATGTGGTTCCGTCCTTCACTGGCGAAGCTGCAAAGCACTTTGAGTCCGAGACCTCCGACGCAGATAGCCGCGACAACGAGAACGATCACGACGGCGACCTGTTCGCAGAAGCCATCGAAGATCAGAAGCCCGAGGACGGCGGTTTCAAGCGCGTCAAGCAGGACGAGACCAACGTTCTTCAGGCACCGAAGTCAGCCAAGAAGACAGCATCCGCAGCCGCTCCCGCAAAGGAAAAGGGCGCTCCGGTTATCAAGAAGCTCAAGAACGTCACCGCATCCGAGCAGAAGCCGTTTGACATCGCAGGCGCACTGCTTGGCAACGACGAATTCTAACCCTAGCCGAAAGGCTATATCCGAAAAGCCCGGCCACAAGCCGGGCTTTTTGCTTTTAGCGTGACTGCCTTCGTGGGAGTTTCATACGCTTCGCCCAGTTGAAGAGAGTCTGCGGATACACGCCGATCTTCTCCGCCATCTCGGCGTAAGTGTACACGCCCTCCGCGTGCATCGTGGCGAATTCCCACATCTTGGTTTCGGGCCAATTCTTGCACACTCTCCGGTGCGCCCCGTACACGCCTTTGGTCACCTGTTTGAACTCGGCACCGCAGTCCGGGCACGTGAAGTCTTGCAGCTTGGCGTTCTCGATTTTGTTCACAGCGCGTGCTACGGATGCTTGCTTGCGACGCATCGTCTCATCCCAAGCTGCGGACATCTTGTTTCTAGTTTCAGCGGAGGTGACTTTCCCTTTGTGGGTCTGGCTGGCGACTTTCTTTTGTAAAACGGAAGTAGGTCTGCCCAATGCTTTCTCTCTGATCTTTTGTCTTACCTCATCAGTTCCGGCGACGCCTTCGCCGCCATGGGTCATGTTGTAGCCGTTGGGGGCAAGTGTTCCTAGTTCTGCAATGAAACGACACTCCAAGGAATTCAATTCATCAACAGTGGTCGCCTCGGCGAGAATTTCAACTGAGAAATTCTCAGCGCCGTGCTTGCGGATCGCCCGGTACAGGTACTCTTGCTTTTTGGGGTTCCGTGCGTTACCGCGATGGTCTGCCCAGCGGGCTTGCACGGTCTTCTCGGTCTTGCCGACGTACTTCTTGCCGTCTAGGAGGTTGGTGATGAGGTATACAGGCATCTCTGTATAATACGGGCAAAGCGATAAAATCACCAGTTAAGAAATCTTTCTTTTTTCCCTTCCCTTATTGTAACCGTGCTCGACTATAGTCCCACTCGCCCCCAAAGCGACCGGATTGGTTAAGCACAAACTCAAGGTTACTTTTTCGACCTCAGATCATAGGAGAGAGACAAATATGTCACTCAAATTAACCTACTACGGTCAGAACGATTCGGTCAATTGCACTCCGGCCGTTTTCCTGACTGGCGATCCGGGTACTGACCAACAGACTCTTACCTCCGCTGGCTACTTTGGCGGCGTCATTGTCGCGATCATCGACTCGACCGCATCACTGACCGCTCCCCTCGCTTTCCAGCCGTCGTATGAACCCGCAATGGGTTCCATCGGCAACATCGTCCCCGTTGACGCGGGTGCGGGCGTTGCTTATGGCGTCGGCAAGGGCAATATCCCGTTCGCAACACTGCTCAACGGCCCCGGCGAATTCGCTGGCGCTATCGGGCCTTCTGGCTCCCGCAAGGCACCTGTTGTCCGCGCACTCTGGCAGGGCAACGTTGACTTTCAGGGGTACGACTCCGCCTCAGTTTTCCACCTTGGACAGTACGTCTACGCTGGAAGCACGGCGAACGCAAACATCGGCAAGTACGCCTCTCAGGTTGTTGGCGTGGCTGTCGGCATCTGCACGCACGTCCCCTCGGCTTCCGAGCCTTGGTTGGGCGTAGCGTCGCTCCTGTAAGGGGGATTCGACTAAGACAACTTCTTAGGAGAGAAAAACACCATGGCAAATCTATCACGCACTCAGCAGCAAACCGCAATGCTCGGTCAGCTTCTCAAGACCGCTGGCGGACGTCAGAAGCTCGCAGCCTCGTTGGGTCCTTCCCTCCGTCGCCGCCGCGACTACATGTCCATCGCCCGCAAGGCATTGATGGTTGAAACACTCCCAGACGGCGCACTGCCGATCTACGATAAGGAATTCGACACGGCCGCAATGACGGTCGGCTCCACGCCGGGTTCTTCCTTCGTTGAGGCATTCGTGGTCGGCGAGGAAGGCGGGGACATCGTCCGCGTCACCAAGCCGAAGCGCGTCACCGTCCCGACGTTTGAAATCGTTTCCAACCCGATGATCCCCATCACCCAGATCAAGGAGCGCCGCTTCGACCTCGTTGCCCGCTCGCTGAACCTGGCGAAGGCGGAAGTCGGAGCACAGGAAGACGCATACGTGTTCTCCCTGTTCGACGCAGTCGCAACCGCAGCGGCAACGCACGCGGCAAACGACCCGGTATACAACCCGGACATCGCGATCAACGCCCCAATCGACATCAACTCGATGGCGGACGGCTTTGGTCAGGTGCAGCGCCACGACTTGTCGGTTGCGTTCGTGTTCTTCAACCCACGCGACTACACCGACCTGCTCAAGTGGACTCAGCAGAACATCGACCGCGAAACACAGCGCAAGCTCCTGAAGACCGGAGTTATGGGCTACCTCTGGGGCGCAACACTTCTCCAGTCGCGTAAGGTGGGCTACGGTTCCATCTACATCCTCGCGGACGCAGAGTTCCTCGGCGTCATCCCCGAGCGTATTCCGCTCACGGTGATGTCGGCCGACCGTCCGGACCTCCGCCAGATCGGTTTCTCGATCTTCGAGAACCTCGGCTTCTTGGTCTTCAACCCGTCAGGCGTTCAGCGTCTCACGGTCAACGGCCGCTTCGTCGCGTCCAACAACACGGGCGAGAACTAAACCTCTCGTTCCACTGGTTCACCGAAGGGCAGCCTCAAAAGGGCTGCCCTTTTTGTTTTTTTGGTGACCCCAAATCTCCGTTTGCCCACTTTTCCTTCCATTATTGAGTATTTAACCTACTAGGGAGACCCAACCTTGCAAAGATCGTATTTAGTCAAGTCACCCGTCCATTTCGCTGACCTCGGCTTTTTCGTTAAAGTCGGGGATATTCTGGTACACGATACATCCAATTCCAACAGACTCACCGTGTACCGCAATGGGGAAGTGGTTAAAGCCGTCAAACAGACGACTTTGGGGCTTGCCGCGATGCAGAAGAGTGGGTTCATTGAAGAGATGACCCAGCAGGCTGCCAAGGTGGCTCCCAAAGCGCCTCAGAAGCCCGTGGAGGCTCCCAAGCCTGTCGCCAAGAGGGAAGACCTCAAGCCAGCCCCCAAGCCCGTCCCAGCCCCCGTGGTGAAGAAGGAAGAGCCTAAACCGGAACCCAAGAAGGAAGAGGCTAAGCCTAAATCCAAGCCCGAGGACGAGGAATGAAGCGCTGGTTCGCATTGATTCTACTCGTTCTTGGGTTTGGGGTCAGTTCGGTGCGGAGTCAAGAACTGCCGGACGCGCCAAAGCCACAGCCGAACTTGGCGACAAAGCAAAGCCCTATCACCTACCCGTTCAGGGCGACCGGAAGCACGCTAAAAGACGTGGTTACCTTCAAGGATAAGCAGTTTTCGGCGGTGGCACTGTTCTACGTCGGATCATACGCGGCGGACATGGTCTCCACGAAGGAAGTGTTTGACAGATGTTTGACCTGCCGGGAGGCTGGTGCGTTCTTCACGGGGACTCGGGATACGGGAAAGTTGGCTTTGGCGTGGGGGGCTGTAACGGTGGTCAACATAGTCGTGGCGCATGAGTGGAAGAAGCACGTCCACAATCGCGTCCTTCGCGATCTTTGGTCTGTCGGGATGCTGTATCAAGCGGGTAACCACATAGATGCAACGGTGGATAATTCGGGGATTAAATGAGCTTTCAACGTGCCCAGAACTCCGCGTAAAAACCAGTGGAACCGCGCTGCCGCGAAATGTGGCGGGCGCTGCTGGTACTGCGGCGTGATGCCCGACCCAGAGACTCTCACCGTTGACCATGCTACGCCTCGGTCACGGGGCGGTAAGAACCGGGACAACAACTTGTTGCCAGCTTGCGAGTACTGCAACAATCTCAAAGACTGCCTCACCCTGAGCGAGTTCCGCAAGTTCGTCAAAATTCGCATCTCCCGTAACCTAACCGCTCTCGGCTATTGTAACTCCAGCGTGCGCGTGGTGTTCTGGGGCGAGGGCAATGATTCGCCCTTCGCCTACTGACTTTCCGCTACTAAAGCAGAGGGCAAAGTGCGCTTATGAGCGAGGTTTCCCCAATCCTGATGGCAGAATCGGTAAACACGGAACCCATCGAGATCACAGGGGCTTTCGTGACGATACCGCTTTCCGCTGCCGTGGACGTTGTGGACGGCGTCGGCAATCGTGCGGTGAAGACAGCAATCTCCTTACCTGATCTCGTCCGTCAAACTAACGCCTTTTCCAAAAAGTACAGGGGCGGCTGCCAGCCGCGTCTGCTGGACTCAAACCCACGTGCGCTCTTTCTCCACTACAACGTGAAGTGCAACAAGGAAGACAGCGATCCGGCTGGTCACGATGTGCGTGTGCAGTTTGATGTGTCAAAGGTGCAGGAAAGCCAGAAGGCAAAAGACCTAGACGTTCAGGTGCAGTGTTCGTGTCCCGCGTTTCTCTATTGGGGTGCCCAATGGAACTTGCATCAGCGCGACGGTCTACTCGGTCCGGCACGCCCTGCACTGCAAGCGCCGAAAGAACGCCTTGACCTCCGGGGAAACTACGTCATCTGCAAACACATCCATGCAGTGTTTGAACGCATCCTGCCCAGCGTGCAGCACAACATCGTGAATATCCTCCGCAAGCGCGAGGTGGAACGGCGCAAGCTGGAACTTGAAAACAACCCAGAAAAGCTCCAAAAGCAGAAAGAACGGGACGAGAAAAAGAAGAAGATTGAAGATGTCCGCAAGACGAAGAACAAAGAGATCAAGCAAAAGCTGCTGGACGCGCTGAAGCAGGAAGAGGAAGCGCGGATGATGCACGAGAAGGAACTTGAAGATCAGGTGCCCGAGACGGTTGAACGCACGGAGCCTGCAACCGCACCGCATGAGGCTCCGAAGAAGCCCGCACCTGCACCAGAACTGCCCGAACAGCCGGAACAGGAACTTGCCGACATCAACGAGCTTACGGACGAGGAAGAGAAGAGGATTGAGGAACTTCACAAAGAAAACAAGCCGCACATCCACAAGGGGCTGCCCTACGACACGGAGGAAGGCGGCAAGAAATCTTCAAAGCACGCCTCAACAGATGAGCCTGGCTTGCTCTGGCGTGCGCCGGAAGACAATCAGAGTCACGACTATCAGCCCTCGTGGGACTACGAGCCGCGTGCGAACAGCGACCCGGAGCTTGCGAAGATCGCAATACAGGCAGCAGCGGGGATTTACAGGAACACCAAAGAACCGTTTGAACTTTGGGATGTTGATATGGCCGAGCGTGGCGCGGTCGGAATGTACATCAACGGCACATGCGGGTTCCCTGTGGTGTTCGTTGATCTTGAGGCACACCGTGGATACGAAGACCAGATTTTCAAAACTATAGACCACGAACTGAAGCATGCAGTGCAAGACTCTGAGGGTCGGGACTTTGACGAAGACGAGGCGGAGGAAGACTGATGTTCGTTGAGACCAACCTGCCTTACCCCAACAGAATTCAGATCGTGCTCGCCCCATTCATCGGCCCCTTCGCGCAGGACGGTCCTCTCGGTTCGTTTGATCCGCGACGCGACTTGGAAGTGTACGTTGACGGCACGCTACAAGTGGTGCAGACGTTTTCGTACGATGCCGTAAACAACCGCTATCTTCTTTTCATGCAGAATTCCATCAACACTCAAGGCGTTGTTCAAGTCATCTTCCATGTGTCGTCGCCGTCGTTCCAAGGCGGAGCCGAAGCCACGGTTGCCGCGACCTCCGCCAGCACTAGCTCCGCGCTGGGCTGGGCTGCGCACACGAACTACTCCTTGGGGCAGACCGTCGTTGACATCAACGGTAACTTGGAAACTGTCGTGGGAGTCATCGGCGGAAACGAGACAGGAACATCGGGCGCTTCTACTCCCGCTTGGGGTACGACCACCGGAGCTACGATCAGCGACAACAACCTGATTTGGGCAGTCCATGTGTACCAGCAAACGGTGACGGGATTCGGGGTTTTTGACAAGTCCGCGCAGAATGGGGGATCGGCTACCCCCCTTACGACCAGCCCCCTAGCGCCTGCGAACGTAGCTACGCTGGCTTTGCTTGCCGCGAGTGACGGCGGTGTGTCGGTCGCCTCGGGCTGGACAGACTTCGGGGCAATAGCGGGCGTATCGGCTGGGCTATTACAACTCGCGAGCTTCGCGACGCCTTCCCCGATCAGCGTCACGACGACCACAACCACTCGGTGGGCGAGCAACCTGCTGCTCTTTGCTGGAAGCGGGCTTGCCTTGACTGCCTCCGTCACTTCTGTCCAAGTGGCATCCAACGTGCTTACCCTGACTGTAACAGCGCCCCAATACATCCCCGGAACTACGCTTTCGTTTTCCGGCTTCGTGAGCGCCGTGTTCCTCAACGGGCAGCATGTTGTGATCTTGACCAACAGCGGCACGCATATCACAGCGGCGTTTACCCACGCCAATTACGGACCTACGGGCGACAGCGGAACGGTGACCTATCATCCCTACTTGCAGTCCGTGACCATAAACGGTCTCGTGAGCACCAGCGGAACGTACACCAATTCATTTCCTAACCCCGTGCAAGCCGGAAGCACAATTTTGGTCGTCGCTATAACGGGCGACAACAATGCCCGTGCCGACATCACTGCGGTCTCGGACGGACACAGCGGTTCCTACACCATTTTCACCGCGTTCAGCCCCGGTGGACTCCCGGCCAACCGTCCGGGGTCGTCGGTTGCGTTTACGCAAAATGTTCCCGGTGGCGCATATACG
>Ga0209698_10008488_pt1 | contig 10598 bp, 12 predicted proteins | sample LitLauG_LLR_2012_FD_187203 | JGI IMG/M metagenome (GOLD analysis project Ga0209698, IMG submission 187203) | Freshwater sediment microbial communities from Pennsylvania, USA - Little Laurel Run_MetaG_LLR_2012 (SPAdes) (version 2) | ecosystem: Environmental > Aquatic > Freshwater > Creek >... | reverse complement strand
TTGGAATACAATGCGCCGCCGGGAGCCGGGAACCCAGTGCGGAACTTGATCGAACGAGTCGCCTTCGGTTACCTCCGACAACTCGGTTCCGTGCAACGGCAGCGTGGCGATATTGGAGCGCATATTGTTCTTGTGGAAAGCCGTGGCCGCCAGCAGCGCTCCGTCCGGGTGCAGCGCCGCGTGGCGAATGCGAAAATCGGCCGTGTGAAAAAGACGCGTCTCGGTGCCCGCCGCATCGAGCAGGAAGATGCCGCTCACTGCGTCCGTCTCCATCGAATAGAGGAGAGCGCCATCCGGCCCGGCGGTCAAACCCGTCGGCAGCACGGCCACGGTGTTGCCGTCGTTGTTTTGATTGGCCCAGGCGCCGCCCATGAACATCGCGCCGCGCCCCTGTGTTTTCCACGAATGCCGGCGCTCAATCGAAGCCGATCGTTCCCGCACGGTGCGTTCAAATTCACTCTCCACCACTTGCGTTGTGCCGTTCTTGCGCACGTGGAGTTTGCGCTGCGATAGAAACGCGACCGCCGGCTCAGGCATATAGTTCCTTTCGACTCTTTTCCGCCGAATTTCCGTAAGGCGAACAACTGAGCCTCCAACCTACTTTGCGGCAAGCCGGGCTCGAATCCCCTTCATCTGTTCGCGAGTTTGCGCTAACCGCTTGCGGCCGTCCGGCGTGGCGTCGATCAGCTTCTCCACATTGGCGGCGAATTGGGGTCCGTACGCAGCTCGAATCTCACCGAGAATCGGCTCGATCTTCGCAAAGACACCTATGTGCTCACCGTTGCAGTCCGCGAAGAGCTCCAAACTGATCGCTCCGTGGTTGACCAGAGCGGCCGCCATATCCCAATAGGTGATGACCATGCGCAGGTGACCACTATGGTCCCCGAACATTTCCCGATTGAAGTCCGCGAACGATTGGGGATCAAACTCGCGAAAATACCAGTCGCGCGCTTTGCGCATGGCGTCTTCGCGGCGGAGTTCATAAAGCTTAAGAATGAGGCCGGCTTCTGCTTGTTTTGACATGAACCGATGTCCCTTTGTGATCGCTTTCGGCGCAAGGCGCGCGGTCGGTTTGAGTGTAACAAAATTGGTGCACCGCAGCGCCCGGTTGCATCCGCAAGGGGTGTGCGAAACGTACCCATGATATGTCCCCTCCCTGCACCTACACCAACTCGATTGTGACGCGGCGGCCCACCATCGCAGCCGCCCGTTGCAGGCTGCCGAGCGTAATATCGTTTTTCGGATCGAGGATACGATCAACCTGGGTGCGGCTCGTCTTCAGCAGCGTTGCCAGCTTGTTCTTCGAGATTTTCTTTTTCTTCATGGCCTCGGCGAGCTGCCACGCGACGACCTCTTTGACCGCCTGCGCTTGCGCCTCTTCGAAGATGCCCTCCTCCTTGAGGAAGTCATCAATACTGGAACCCATATGCTTCTTGCTCATCGCTCCAACTCCTTCTGGCGCTTTCGCGCCGTTGCCAAATCCTCATCGGGCGTGGCCCGCGTTTTCTTGATGAACCCGTGCAACGCAACCAGGTGTTCGCGGTAAACGCAGAGCAACACACGTGCCGTCCGTTTCGTCGGAAGGTCCGTGCGGACCTCCCACAGGCCACTTCCCATCGGACGGCACAGCGGCATCCCCACCGGCCACCGCCATTGCGCCCGCAGCAGGTCCTTCCCTATCGCATGGCGCTCCGCTTCATCCAGCCCTTTTAGCCACTCCCTCACTGGCTCGCTACCCGCCGCCGTGTGGTAAAAAATCAGCGGGATTTTTTGCGGCTGTGGGTCGTCTGACATCCTGCACCTTATCTAGTACAATGTACCATAAAAGGTTCATGCCTGCAAGCGTCCCGGAAGAAAGCCCGCCGCAGGCTCATACTACTGCACCTTTCGACACAGAACCCCGTAAGGGAAACAACTGAGCTTGCCCCTACTTTGCGGCAAGTTGGGCTCGAATCGCCTTCATCCTAAATCCGGCAGTTGAGTTGCCACCTCGCCCCAGTTTGGCGTTTACCGCCAACTATTTCCAACTGCTGCGCCGATCACCTTCAGGGTGACAAGCGCTGAATCAGCAAGTAGTTGCGGCTACAGGTCAATGCGTGCTTTTGGTGGCTCAACTGCCGGATCTAGGATTATAGAAGACCGTTTGCGCGGGCTGCTGCCAATCCATACTCCTGAATTGCGTACTGGTACGCACAGTCAAGATGCCGGTACCAATCAAGAGTCACGTTTTTACAGATCTGTGCTACGTTTCATTAGACGGCTAGGATATTGCCTAGGCTGAAAGTCCGTGAAGGAGCGCAAATGGGGGCCTCGAAGCGTTGTTGGAGTGTTCTGGCCTGTCAGTTGCTCGCCGTATCTGCGGGCGCCAGCCCCGTCACCTTCTTCTTCACCGGACAGGTGAACAGCGAGGCCATCAACGGATGCGGCGCTGTGGTCAACTGCGGCGTGGTCTTTGGCAGCTACACGTTCGATTCTGCAACCCCCGACCTCAATCCGGACCCAATCACCGGACTCTATGCGGCGACAAACATTACTTTCTCGATCGATGGAGTGTCGTTTTTCTCGAGTCCCAGCGGGGTTATTAATGTCGCCAACTTCTCGCCGCCAGATCAATATGGTCTGCTCGCGTCAGGGACAGCTTCCAATTCCAGCTTGGCCACACTCTCTATTCTTCTGGCCGATCCAACTGGAGCGGCCTTTAGTTCCGACGCCTTGCCGCTGAACCCGGCAGCCTTGACCTCTTTGCTCCCGGGAACGTTCCAACTCAATGCGGCCGACGATACCTTTCAACTTCTGGGATCGATCGACTACATCAACGCCTTGCCGGCGGGCTCAGGCCTGGTCCGGGTATGCAAAATCGGCGTAGCGGGCGTCACTGTGGGAACGAATTTCAGCTTCAACGTAGCGGGAAATCCGCTAATCGTACCAGCGGGCCCGGCCCCGGCGGGCACTTGCAGCATGCCATTCGCTGAGCCGGCCGGTACGCTGGCAATCGCCGAAACATTACCGGCAGGGGTAGTGTTGACGGCCGTTACCACTACGCCGGGCGCCGCCCTGCTCAGCAGCGACCTGAGCGCAGGCACCGCAGCGGTGAACGTGACTGCGGCAGGGCTAACCACTGTGTCGTTCACGGATGCACTCCTGGTCAACACTGGCTTGGTTCAGGTTTGCAAGAGCGCCGGAAGCGGTGTTCCGCTGGGCACCTCCTTCGTCTTTAACGTTGCCGGAACGCGGGTCGCGGCTGCAGCCGGCTCTTGCGCCCCGCCTGTGCGGGAGCCAAACGGTCCGGTGGCGATTGCGGAAACTTTACCGCCGGGGATCACGGTAACCGACGTCAGCGCATCGCCGCCCGCCGCGCTGGTCACCGCCAATCCCGGCGCGGGCACCGCTACCGTAACCGTCACTGCCGGGGCGCAGACTACGGTCACGTTCACGGACTCCATCATGGCTGGCACCAACATCGCAGCCGGCCCATTTCAAGTGCGCTTTGCAAGTAACCTCGACGTCGGCGATTCGTTCATCGACCTTACCAACACTGGTACTGTCAGCGGTAGCACGCTGGACGGCGCGGACCCGTCCGGAAACGTGTGCGTCAACGCATACGCGTTTGACCCAGCCGAGGAGTTGATCTCCTGCTGCGCGTGTCTAGTGACGCCCAACGCGCTCACTTCGCTCTCGGTGCGAAACGATTTGCTGAGCAATACGCTCACGCCGGCGAAACCAACCTCGGTGGTGATCGACTTGCTCGCTTCGACGCCGGTTGCCGGAGCTTGCAATGCGGCCACGCCGTCGGCGACCAATCTCGTGCTGGGAGTGCGCGCCTGGGGTACTGCGTTGCACGCCTTGCCAACCGCTCCGGTGACTTATGGCAGCGTGGAGACTCCGTTCTCCCCGTCGCTGCTGAGTCCGGGGCAGCTATCGCATCTCACCACGGTCTGCCAGTTTATTCAGTCCAATGGGAGCGGTTTCGGCGCTTGCAAGTCGTGCCAGTCCGGCGGTCGATAAATATGTCTTTCAATTCAAGCGAATTCTTAGGAGGAAACAGAAGATGCCACACTTACGCTGGTTAACCCTTTCGACACTCTTCGCCGGTCTTTGCGGCAGCCTATACGCGGTGGATGGGGTCGTGCTCATTGACCAGAACCGCGCCCTAGCGGGGAACGTCACGCCAGGCGACACGCCGGGCTTCCCGGTCACCATCTCGCTGCCGGGTAGCTATCGCTTAACCGGAAACTTGACCGTTCCGGATGCTAACACGAATGGGATCGTGATCACCGCGGATCATGTCACCATTGACTTCAATGGCTTCAGCATCCTTGGTCCCGTAGTCTGCACCGGCTCCCCTACCGTCACATCCTGCAGCCCCTTGGGTACCGGAAACGGCGTGAATTCGAGCGCGAACTATATCACCGTGATGAACGGCGGCATCCATGGAATGGGTTCCGTTGCAGTCTCGCTTTCGAGTGCCATCGGCGGTCAACGCGTTGAGAGGATGCTGATCGATTCCAACGGAAACACCGGCATCAACGTCGTTGACGGCACGGTGGTCAATAACATTGCCAACTATAACGGCTTCAGTGGCATCAACATCATCCGCAGCACCGTCACCGGGAACACCGCCCTGGGTAACCAAGTTAATGGCATTTCCGCCACCTGCCCCAGTGCGATCATTGGCAATACCGCGGTCAATAACGGATTCAATATCTTTACGTCCGGCGCGGGCTGCGTCGTCGCGAACAACGCCGCGCCATAACTCCCGTCAACGGATGCGGGGAGCCTTGTTCTGGAACCCCTCCACGCTCACGCCGTCCACTTCGAGGTGGATTTCGCCGCCCGCCGCATGGGGACCGATACTATTCGCCGGTCTGTTCCGGCTGCTTGTACGTGGTGGATGGAGTCGTGCTTTGGCGGGCGGCGTAACGCCGGGTGACGCGGCGGGATTTCCAGTCACCCTCTCACTCCCTGGGACCTATCGCTTATCCGGTAATCTTACGGTCCCGGACGCGAACACCAACGGAATCGAAGTAAAAGCCAACAACGTAGTCATCGACTTGAATGGCTTCTCGATATTGGGGCCCACGGTCTGTCCGATCGGTTCGACCACCACCAGCAATAATGGTGAGACTATCGTAACCGCCTGCAGTCCGACGGGAAGCGGTATCGGGGTAAAGGCCGGAGACCCCTACACGATCTCGAGCACCGGGCCAGTCGCCAACGGTCAAGTCGGAGTTCGAGTCATCAACGGTAACATTTCTGGAATGGGCAGCCACGGCGTCGTCCTCGGGCCGGCCGGCCGAGTGGAAAACCTCACTGCACAGTCCAACGGCGGGAACGGCGTCATGAGCGGCCGCGGCAGCATTGTCCGGAACAATATCGGGATTGGCAACGGCGGCATCGGCTTCTTTGTTGGGAACGCCAGCATCATCCAGGGGAATACAGCGACGCTGAACATGGGGATTGGTTTCGAAGTGGGCAGCGGGCTGACTTTTGACGCGTTTTTGACAATGTGGCGGGGAAAAACGGCGGTGCTTTTGGAATCGTGCAGTTCGGAGATTCGGCGCCCCACGTGTTCTCCAACAACTCCTCGCAGCCGTAGGCGTGCACTCGAGAGTGTCCGGATGGCCTGAGCGTGGTACTACGCAATCAGGTAGGCTTCTTCACGCCTTCCATGAGCGAGCCTGGCGCCGGCATCAACGGTCCGGAAGCAAGTCCGCCATGTCGCGAATGATCTGCTGCTCGCCATGATTGAAGCTTTTGCGGAAGTCCTGGCTTTTTATCCGGCCGGCTCGCTCATCCGCCGGCAGATTTCCCAATTGCTTTAGTTCCTCCCGAATGGCTTGCTGGCGATCGGCTGGCTGGTTGCCGAACTTCTCAAAGGACTTGCGCACGGCCTGTCGGCGTTCGGGAGGAAGCTCGCTGAGGCGGCCGTAGGTTTGGCGAAGCATGGCCCGTTGCTCGGGCGGAAGGCTGCGCAGATGGGCCAGTTGCTGCTCCACCTTTTTGCGGCGGTCGGCCGGCAGTTTGGCCAGTGCCTTTTGTTGCTGGTCAGGCGGCATGCGCTCGAACTCGTCGATCGCGGTTTCCGGCTCCTTCGCGGGAGCGCGGTGGATCGCGCCGCCTCCTACACCGCGGTGCACCTGGGCGCCGGACGCACTTGGCGGTACCAGGCCGAGAATCATGGCCAGCGCGATGGAAGAAGTTAGCCGCATGGCAGAGGCTTACATCTTCTCCCGCGCGGTATTTCCTTGGCTGGACGGCAGGCCCATCTGATTTAACATCTCGAGGTCCTGCAGTGCGCTTTCCACCTGCTCGATCTGCGGGCCGTGCGGCTGGATGACAACCGTCTGGACCGGACCGGGACCAGGTTCGCGCAACATGAATCCTGCGATCAGTGCGATACAGGCGGCGGCCAGGGGCATGGCCGGACGCCAGGTCCAATCGGCGCTAAGAAGGCGTTGCCACCAAGGCTGGGGGATCCGGTCTTCCGCCAAGCGACGGTAGAGCCTTTGGTCAAAATCCGGGGAAATCTGGACGGGCGCCCAGGAATCGAGTGCAGCCCACAGCTCACGCTGGGACGCGGCCATCTCACGGCAGCGCTGACAGGTATCTAAATGCCGCTCGAACGCACGCTCCGCGATCCGATCGAGCGAACCTTCCACATAGGCAATCAGTAACTCGGACGACTCTGCGCTTTTTGACGGACACTCCATGATCTTCTTCCCTAAACAGCGCATTTCCCGGACGCATGACTTATGCCTCTTGATTTCGGGCCATGTGCGCCAAAGCAAACCGCAGAGATTCGTAGGCTCGGAATAATAACGATTTTACCGCTGATTCCGAGCAATGCAACACCCTGGCGATCTGTGAATACTCCATCTCGTCATATTTGTGCATCAGTACCGCCGCCCGCTGTTTTGCCGGAAGGCCGTTAATCGCCTCCCGCACCTCCCGTAGGCGTGCCTGGTACAACATTTCCTGCTCAATCGAACGGCCCCGGTCCGCCAACTGCCTGCCGGTACCGTCCGAGGTCTCTTCATCCAAACTGTCCTGCAGCCGTTCCTTCTTCCCATCGCGCAGCGAATTCAGCGCCAGATGGGTCGCGATCCGAAACAGCCAGGTCGTAAACTTCGCCGTCGGCTCATAACTGGAGCGCGAACGGAAAACCCGTAGAAATACCTCCTGCGCCAGTTCCTCTGCAACTGCTTGATTCTGAACCATCCGGCAAAGGAAATGGAATAACGGCCCCCGATGGCGCTGGAGCAGCAACCCGAAACTAGCCTCGTCACCATCCCGGACTCGCAGCATCAGAACTGCATCCCGGTCCAGAGCCACCCCGGCTCTGTCCTCATTAACCCGCACGTTCCATGAAGGTTGCGCGTCAAAAACAATCCCGGTGCCATGATCCATGCCTGTCTCACCTCGTTGCGGCGGATGTGCCCGCTCTCTCCCCAGGACGAGAGTTTTCTTAGGGGGTTGACATCTTTGCTGAAAGTGCACGTGGCGGGGTCCGACGCGGATTTGGACACTGCGGGCTCGAGTCCGTCGCTTGGGATCCACCGCAGCAATGTTCTCCTTGGCTCATTTTGCGGGGTTTAGCGAATGAGTTTCTGGAAAGTCTGTGCTGGAATTCTTCAGCTCTGCAGTTCTGAAAAATCTTTGGGACACTGCGAACAGCAACCTGCGGTGTCCCCAAGATTTCTTTCATTGATGATGGTTGTGGTAGGCTCTACTGCATGAAAAAACGTCTCTGCTGTGCGGGCTTGTTGGCGACCACGTGGTTCGCCGCGGTGCTGGGCGCCCAAAGCCACGATCTGGGCTACGAGGATACGCCTCTGTTGCCGGGCTTACCCTATCGCGTTCATGACGCCAAGCGTCCCCACCCGCCGGTGGTGACGCCTGCCAAGGAGCCAGGCGGTGCTCCTTCGGATGCGATTGTGCTTTTCAAAACAAAAGATTTGTCCCAGTGGCACGCGGTGAAGGGAGGGCCGGGATGGAAAGCGTTTGACGGCTATTTCGAAGTGGTCCCCAAGGCCGGCGAACTCGCCACCAATGAGAAGTTCGGCGATGTCCAGCTCCATATTGAATGGGCGTCGCCCAGCGAGATCGTCGGGAAAAGCCAGGAGCGCGGAAATAGTGGCGTTTTCCTAATGGGCAAATTCGAGATTCAGGTGCTCGATTCCTATAACAACCCGACCTACGCCGACGGGCAGGCGGGCGCGATTTATGGTCAATGGCCTCCGTTGGCGAACGCCGTGCGGCCGACGGGCGAATGGAACAGCTACGACATCGTCTTTGAAGCGCCCCGATTTGATGGCGCCAAGCTCGTCAAACCGGCGTACATCACCGTATTCCTGAACGGCGTGCTGCTGCACAACCGGAAAGAGGCGATGGGGCCGACGCTGCACCGGGAGTTGGCGCACTACGAACCTTTGCCAGCGGAAGACTCGCTGGTGTTGCAGGATCATGGCAGCCGGGTGCGGTATCGGAACGTGTGGGCTCGCCGCTTAAAGACATACGACCAGCTAGAGAAGTAGACCCGCGAGGGATATGCAGTTCTGCAGGGTGGGGCCGATGCTTGATGTAGGAGATTGACTGATAAATGTCCATTCTGAACATCGCTTCGACCCTCGGATCCAGCATCGCATCGAGCATCGCGTCGAGCCTGGCGTCCACGCCGAAGTTGCCGCCAAGAGCCACGCAGGATTTTTCGCAGATCGCCCAAGCGCTTCAGGTGGGAAATCTGCCGGGGGCGAAAAACGCGTTCTTGGACCTCGCCCAGCAAGTACCAGCCGCGTTGAAGCCGGTGCAACAGGATTTCTCTTCGTTGGGTAGCGCACTGGCGTCGGGCAGTTTGAGCCAGGCACAGAATGCCTTTTCGAAATTGTATCTGGATAGTACGGGCATTGCCAATCAGATCAAGCTGTTCGGGTAAGGCTCTCTATGGTCCAATGCCAACACCAACGCAAATCCGTCTCTGGTCGTCGTGCTCATGGGTCAAAATCAAGGTCCAGGAAGCCGATGAATCAAAGACGTAGAGATCCTCTGGAAGGGCTGGCAGCAACTGGAGAAGCAGGTTGGGTGGCAACTGGACGACAGAGTACGGCGGATAGGGCCAAAGGGGAGGATTTATGACCCGGTCGCGTGAGTGGTCGTCGGCCATCATACAGACTTCGCTATAGCGAACGACCTCCTGAATGAAACGTTGATAGGTGAAGCGTTTGAAGACTCGCAGACAGTCCCACAAGTATCCGGTGTAATGCTCACCATCCGAAAACATTTGCCTCCTGGCGACGTACTTTTGGTAATGCTCCGATGAGGTAACGATGAACGCCTGAAGATATGCATCCCGTAGCGCGGATGATTCTTCTAGCGGCAGAATCTGAAGCCCAGTTTTTGACATCGGAAGTACAAGCTGTTCGCGCAGCCGCGATTACTTGGTTGCGTAATCCAGCGGCGGTTTTGCGTCCGCACCGATTCGTGTAGTCCACTTGCGGCCTGCCAGTCGCTGCTCGAACGCCTCATGAGCGGCCTTCACTTCCGCCGGGTTTTCCAGCAGTTCGACGGCGGCCAGAGAGAGCGTGCGTGCCGCCACCACCATACCTTTGCGTCCGATGCTGGTGCCGGCGCACGCGGCGGCTTGCCAGGTGTGGGCACCGACTCCCGGCACGAACGTAGCTGCGCTTAACTGCGCCGTGGGAACCACCCAACTGACATCGCCCGCATCGCTGGAGGCGGAGGCGACGCCCTCCGATTTGTCTGTTTGCACTTTGTCGGGACCGGGGCCCCGGGCCGGCGTGCCCAGAGTTTTCTGCAGTTCCTCGGCGAACTTGCGTTCCTCATCCGAATATTGGTAGCCGCCGGCTCGCTGCAGGGCGCGGCCCAGTACTTCGCTCAGCGCGTCGTTGGGGAGAACGTTGGAATAATTTGTGCCCTGCTCAAACTCCATGCGTGTTTCCGACGCTAGCGCGCCGGCTTGGGCGCATTTCATGATGCGCTCCCAGATGCCATTGAGAACGACGGCGTCTGGGTTGCGGGCCACCAGCGATGCTTCGGCGAATGACGGCACCACATTCGGCGCGCTGCCTCCGTGGGTGATCACGTAGTGGATGCGGGTCTCCTGCGGGACGTGCTCGCGCAAAAATTCGACGGCGGTGAGCATAATCATGACGCCATCCAGGGCGGATCGGCCGCGTTCCGGCGCCGCTGCCGCATGCGACGATACGCCGTAAAAACGGAACTTGCCGCCATTGTTTGCGAGCAGGGAACCGAGGTTGACGCGATTGGCATCGCCGGGATGCCAGGCCAGCACGGCGTCCACGTCGCGGAACAGGCCGGCGTGCAGCATATATATTTTTCCGCCGCCGCCTTCTTCGGCGGGCGTGCCGTAGTAGCGGAGCGTGCCTTTGAGGCTACGAGCCTGCATTTCTTCTTTGATGGCTACGGCGGCTAAGGCGGAGGCGGAGCCCAGCAGATTGTGGCCGCAGCCATGACCGGGAGCACCCGGTTCCACCGGAGATAGGGTAGGCACGTCCTTTTGCGAGAGGCTAGGCAGAGCGTCGAACTCACCCATCAGAGCGATCACCGGTTTGCCACTGCCG
>Ga0209698_10008487_pt1 | contig 10598 bp, 7 predicted proteins | sample LitLauG_LLR_2012_FD_187203 | JGI IMG/M metagenome (GOLD analysis project Ga0209698, IMG submission 187203) | Freshwater sediment microbial communities from Pennsylvania, USA - Little Laurel Run_MetaG_LLR_2012 (SPAdes) (version 2) | ecosystem: Environmental > Aquatic > Freshwater > Creek >... | reverse complement strand
GTGCAGCTCTCACCGGAGCTGGAAGAAGCGGCGGCGCGCGTGCAGCAGGAAGTGTCGGCGGAGATCGAAGCGGCGGAGCGCGAATTGGAGCTTATGCGCCAGGAAGGCGAAGCCGAGGAGATGGCGGCCGAGTAGGCCTGGCTCCTTCGACTACGCTCAGGACAGGCTGTCCAGGCAACGTTTCCGAGTTTCAACTCAAAAGGCCCGGTGAAAGCCGGGCCTTTTTTTGCGCAATATAAGCGGCTTTGCTAAGATTGGCCCGATCAAGAATCGAGAGGCTGCTCGTATTATGCCTAATAAAGCTATTGCAAAAGATCCTCCCAAACGAACACCAGTATCGAAGCCGCCTGTGCTGATGGAGCGTACTCAGCCGGTGATAGAGCGGCTTTCTGCTGCTCTTGGCGAGCCGGTAATCAGTTATTGGAATTCAACTAAAGGTTCCATCTGCCAGAACGACGTTGTCGGGCTCTACGCGCTCCTCCGCAACGCCGGAAAGCTCGAACGTCTCTCATTGTTCCTGAAGTCGGATGGAGGTTCCGGGCAGGCTGCGCTCCGAATGGTCAATCTGCTACGAAGATATGTGGATCATTTGACAGTCCTGGCTCCGCTTGAATGCCAATCGGCGGCAACAATGCTGGCGCTCGGCGCGGACCGCATCCTGATGGGTCCGTTGGCCCATCTTTCAGCCGTGGACACTTCCCTGACTCACGATCTCTCTCCAATCGATCGGGACAATGATCGGGTGAGCGTAAGTAATGACGAGTTGCTCAGGGTAATACGCCTTTGGACAGAACAGGCGAGAGACTCCACAGCCAATCCCTACCAGGCGCTTTTTCCGTATGTTCATCCGCTCGTGATCGGCGCGGTCGCCCGGTCCAGCGCGCTCTCGACGCGAATTTGCGAGGAGATCCTGTCCTATCACATCGATGATATGGGCAAGGCGAAAGAGATCAGCAATATCCTCAATGCGGGTTACCCATCGCATAGCTATCCGATCACATTGCGTGAGGCAAAACGGATAGGCCTGAATGTTGAACCCATGGGCGAATCAGTGAATGCAATGCTGTTTGAGCTGAATGAGATCTACTCGGAGATGGGACAGAGCGCATCGACAGATTTCGATGAAAGGAACTCGCATGACAATAGCATCGTAAATATCCTCGAGTCGCATGGGATGCTCATCTACTATCAACTAGACAAAGACTGGCATTATCGCAGCGAAGAACGGCGCTGGGTAGCCCTGAACGATAACAGTAGCTGGCGCAAGGCAGAGATCGTCAAGGGAAAGGTCGCAATCTCGCAACTACACGTCCGGTGATTGTAATTCTGACTCCAGATGTTCAAGTTGGGGTCTCGCCGCACTTCTATTCGTTCGCCGTTCTTCGGCATCAGTTTTGGGTAGCGCGGGGCGGATCAGGCTACGGCGATTGCTGCTCTCGCATGCTTGGCGACATACATGTCAGCGTCTGCGAAACGGAGCATGGCGTCGCTGGTGGCGGCGTCCTCGGGGTAGAGGGCAATGCCGACGCTGGCGGAACCAAGGATGACGTTGCCGTCGGCGGCGAAGGGCTCGTCGAAGCATCGTTCGAGCCGGACCGCGATTTCCTGAACGCCGGCGCGGGTACGCACCACCGGAACCAGGACGGCGAATTCGTCCCCTCCGAGGCGGGCCAGGATGTCGCCGGGGCGAAGCTGGCGCTTCATGCGGGATGCTGCCTCCCGCAGGTACATGTCACCGACATGGTGTCCATAGCGGTCGTTCACCAGCTTGAATTTGTCAAGGTCGATGTAGATCAAACCGAAGACGCCTGCGGTTCGGCGTGCATCGTCGATGAGAGCGTCGAGATGTTTTTCCATCGAGAAGCGATTTTGAATGTCGGTGAGCAGGTCGAATTCCGAGCGATGGATGAGGTCGGAGTAAAGCCGGCGGGTTGCAATGGCCAGCGCAGCCAGGCCGGCACCCATGGCGATAGCGTCATCGTGTTCGATGGAGGGCTTTGAGAGCACGTCGAAGGCGGAGAAGATTGTTCCGAGCGGCGCTCCGGAACGAGCGGGAATTTCGTTGGATCTGACTCGGAACGCGCTGAGGTCGGTCGGACAGTTTCCGAGGCGTGCTCCATCGGCAATCTGGCACCAGCAAGGCGCGCCTTTCAGCCTGAAGGAGACCAACTCGGTGATCTGCTCGACGATTTCAGCCAGTGGACGGGCGCCATTGATGTCTTCAAGGATGCGCCTGCGCCGGCGTTCCAAGTAAGCCAAATTCGCAGTTTGGCGGCGAACCCGGCGCTCAAGGATCCAGCTTCTGATGCCGGCGACCATCGCAAAGAAGAGCAAGAAAATGGCAACGATCGTCACGTTGCGAACTGTCAGCAGAGAGGGTTTTGCCACGATCTGGACGTCGTCGAAAGACCGCAAGAGAATATTGAAGGGGACTTCATTGTTGGACGGGTCGGCAGCCTGGGGCAGACAGATGCCGGTAACCTGGATTGTGGCTCCAACGGGTACTTTCAACATGGGCGGGAGCGGGATTGGCGGAGGTGGATGCCGGTAGATCGCAGTGAATTCTCTGCCATCGGCGAGAAGGACAAACTCATCCTGCATGGCCTCACGGATTGCCGAGACGACGCGTCCGTCGATGGAGACCAGATCGAATTCATGCCCGCCAAGTTTGCTTCTCTCAAAGAAGGCAAGTTGGCTCCAGGTGGCCGCCAACGGCTGGATGGGCGCCATCAACTGGCTGTCCCGGACCTCGGCATGGGCCAGGGTCAACCGTCCGTCGTCGGTATCGGGAAAGCCGGTCGCGTCGGCAACGTCGCCGATCCGCAGAGGCTCGCTGGTTTGAGTTGAGATCCACAAGCTGGTAGTGCTGTTCTCAATGACCACGGCCGAACCCGGCTGGTAGTAAGTGATCGTTCCGCGAATGCGAAGCCTTTGCGAGAGATCGCGGACGTGAGTGCCCATGACAATGTCTTGAAGAGGCGTAAGCGGCATTGACCAGGGGCCTGCGCCGGACTTCTTGATCACTCTGATATCGGCAATGGAGGAGACTTTTACCTTGGCTCCGACTTGCTGCATCTTACTGTCGAACTTTCTTCCAGTTGCGCCAACGACCTCCACATGCGCGTCGAGGAGGTTCTTTAATCCGATCACGTCGTAGCTTTCCACTTCGACGTCGATGTAGCCGCCGTCCATGAGCATCTGCAGCCGTCCGGTTGGTGTGCCGGGACTTGAAACGAGATCGGCTGTTCGGATAACTCCACGAACGCTGACGTACCTGCAGTTGATCTGCTTATGCACCAGGTCTTCGTAGGTGGCAGGCAAGGGGGCTGGGAGGACGCCGTGGCGGAGCACGGTGACGTCGGTGCCGACGACGTAAGGGAGAAAGCTTGGCTGCATTGTTCCCCTGATGAGGACACGGTCGCCAGGAAGGAGTTGGGCGCCCATAGGGGTTCTAACGTAAATGGCCTCGCTGTTCTCCTGAACGTCGAGGTTCCTTGTTTTTGCGTCGAAATAGGTGACGGTTGCCTCGAAGGCGACGGGCGTGTGCCGGGTGGCATCGGCGTTGGTGAGGGCGGCGATTGAGTGCAGGGTTGTGAGAGGAGCAGTCGCCGCAAGGCAGGCGACCGGGGGACAAGCGAGAATCACGGCGAAGACTGGAACGTGCGTCTTCATTGGAAAAAACCTTACTGGAGAAGATGTTATGTAATCCAGCCGACATGTTCTGTATCGGCTGACAGGGTTGTTTCAATCAGTCAACTGTCACACAAAGCTGAATCGCAGAACGAGGGCTGCCGAGATGGGCACCCGACTGAAGGCTCGTCAAAGGCGGCTTTCAGAAGTGAGCTCGAGGTCCGCACGCTCTACTGGAATTCTTCGCCCGCCCTTCCTGTTATTCTTCGCCGAGTACATATTGGAGTCAGCGGTTGTGAGCAAACCGTCCCTGGTTGTTGCGTCGGCGGGATAGAGGGCGGTGCCGATGCTTGCCGAACCTCGGACAGCAAAGCCATCTACCGCGAACGGATCGTCGAAGCAGCTATCGAGCCGCAATGCAATCTCCTCGACATCGGCGCGATGTTGGATGACTGGAACAAGCACCGCAAACTCATCTCCGCCCAGGCGAGCGAGTATGTCTTCCGGCCGCAACTGGCGCTTCATGCGCATGGCAGCCTGCTGGATGTACAGGTCGCCCACGTGATGCCCATACACGTCATTGACCTGTTTGAATTCGTCGAGGTCGATGTAGATGAGACCAAAGACGCCATCGGTCCGGCGCGCCTCTTCGAGCAAGCAGTCGAGGTTCTTTTCGAAGGCGAAGCGATTCTTGATATCCGTGAGCATGTCGAACTCCGAACGGTGAACCAGATCGGAATAGAGCCGCGCAGTCTCGATGGCCAACGTGGCCAGTTCGGCTGCCGCGGCCAGTGCCCTTCTCTCTTCGGCATGCGGAGCGGTACGCGCGTCAAAGGCGGCGAAGATGGAGCCGAGGGCCGGTCCTGAGCGGGCTGCGATCGCGTGTTCGACGATGCGCAGGCCGGTGGTGTCCGATTGTTGTGGAGCGTTCCCCAACTGGAGTCCATCCGCGAGCCGGCACCAACAAGGCGCACCCTTCAGGCTGGCGGAGCCGAGTTCCGTGATGCGTTCCAGGATGCCGGGCAACGGCCGCGAGTTGTTGATGTCTTCAAGGATGAGTCCGCGCCGATTGCCCAGGTAGCCCAACGCCGCGACCTGCGCGCGCATGGTGCGGTCTACGAACCACGCCCTTGCGCCAAACCCGAGCATGGTAAGGAGCAACAAAAGGACCAGGGTACCGAGATGGCGAACCGTGAACCAGGAAGGCTCGGCGAGAACCACGAGATCGTCCGCGGTGCGAAGCAGGATGTTGAAGGGCACGTCGTGACCGTACGGATTGGCGTTGACCATTGTGCAGATTCCGGTAACGCGAATCCTGCTGCCAATGGGGACCGTCCGCATTGGCGGCGATGTGACGGGCGCGGCCCCGTGGGGAAAGACCGCTGAAAACATGTGGCCTTCTGAGACAAGGACGTACTCGTCCTGCGAGTCTTCCCTGGCCTCTGTCACGACCTGTCCATCAATTGAGACCAGGTCAAAGATGTGCTGGCTTGAGGCAAGCTGCTGCCAGGTGGCGTGCGCGGGACTGAGAGGGGAGGGGAATCCGTCATCCCGGATCGCGCTGCCGTAAAGCATGAGGAAGCCGTCGCTTACGTTGGGGAAGCCGGTTGCCTCGGCGCGATCTCCGATGGGCATGGGGCCAAGGCTCTCCGTTTTGATCCATATGCTCTTGCCGCCATACTGCAGCACCAGCGCCGAGCCTGGGTTAAAGTATGTAACGGTGCCGCTGACCCTGACCCTATCGGTGAGGTTCTTCACGTGATAGACGCTCAGAACCTTGTCCATTGGTGTGAGCGGGAGAGACCATGGGCTGACGGCGGCCGGCTTCAGGGTCCTGATATTTGCAGGGCTTGCAACATGAAGCACGATCCCGGTGAGTTGGCGCTTGCCGTCGAATTTTCCGCCGGCCACGCCGGTGATTTCGACCTCGGAGTCGAGCAGGTTTGAAAGCGCCTGTGCATCGTAGCTGTCCACCTCCGCATCCACATAGCCGCCGTCCATCAGAACCCGGAGAGTTGTGCCGGGCGCATGGCCGGTGAGCGGCGCATCGAGATTGGCAGACTGCACAACCCCGCGGGCAGTGACCAGCAGCGAGTCGAACCGGCCCCGGATGAGTTGATCGAATGTGGCCGGCGAGGGTTTTGGCAGGGGGCCATGACTGAGCACGGTGACGGTGCTCATGACTACATCGGCAAGGTACCCCGGGGTGGTGTTTCCCAAGACCAGGACGCGGTCGCCTGGAACAAGGTTGAGGCCGTCAGCTCCGGCTATATAGATTCCCTGGTTGCCGTCCTGTACGAAGAGGCACCGCCGATAGCCCTGAAAATAGGTAACCGTAGCTTCGAAGGAGACGGGAAGCGCCTGTTCGGCCTCGAGGTTGGTGAGAGAGCGGATGTCGCGGATTGAGGTGAGCGGCTGGGAGGCGGAGACAGAGGGGGATGTGGGCGCGGCAGGGCTTGCCCAGGCAATGGAGATGCACCCGGCGGCGAGGACAACCGAGGCAGAGATCCACTTCATGGGGAATGATCCGGAGAGTTTGATGCTTGTCGTCACAACTCTTGAAAGCCTCTTTCGGCATCGGCCGGAACGCCATGAGCGGGGGTGAAAAAGAACCGCGAATGCCTTTCACAAGCGGAAAAATTTCCGCAAATGCCACGACCTCATCGTACGCTCAATAAAATCCGCATAAATAGCACTTTAGGAGTGTTGATGACTCTTTGGAGTGCCATCAAATGCCAATTTGCGCCGATAATTGGAGATGCGAAAAAAGCCAAGGGACAAACCGCATGGAAGCAAGCACGTGACTTTGTCGGGGGAGGGCTATCCGATGGAAAGAAACAGCGAAGAATCGCACGGTTCAATGGCGTATCCGCATGGCGGCGCCCAGGCACTGCCAACGCGCAGGATCCAAGTGCTTGGCGTGCCGTTGGACCTGGGCGCGAGCCGCCGCGGTGTGGATATGGGCCCCTCCGCGATGCGAGTGGCGGGTCTTGAGGCGCGGCTTGAGGAGCTTGGTCACCAGGTGGCCGACGGCGGCAACATACGCGTTGAAATCGCCGAGACGCAGGTCCCTGGCAGCCGTAACGCGCGCTATTTGAAGGAGATAACCGAGACCTGCACGCGAATTGCGGGGGCAGTTCTCAAGACACTTGAAGAAGGCAGGACGCCGCTTTTGCTGGGAGGAGACCACTCTCTGGCGGCCGGGTCGGCCTCGGGCGTGGCCGAGTTTTACTGGAGGCAGGAGAAGAAGATCGGGCTGGTCTGGATCGATGCCCACTCCGACATCAACACGCCGGAGACCTCGCCCTCGGGCAACGTGCACGGCATGCCGCTGGCCGCGCTGCTTGGGCTCGGACCTGAATCGCTGGCAAGGATCTGCGGGTTTGCGCCCAAGATAGCTGCGGAGAATGCAGTGCTGATTGGAGTGCGCGATATTGATTCAGCCGAAAGGGAAAACATACGGCGGGCGGGCATGACTCATGTCTACACAATGCGCGACATTGATGAGCGCGGCATGAGGGTGGTGATGGAGGAGGCGCTTGCAGCGGCCGGGAACGGGACTGCCGGCTACCATGTTTCGCTGGACATGGACTGGATCGATCCGGAGGACGCGCCTGGGGTGGGTACGCCGGTGAGGGGCGGAGCTACGTATCGGGAGGCGCACCTGGCTATGGAGATTCTTGCTGACGACGGACGCATGCTGAGCTTCGAGATTGTGGAGGTAAACCCGGTGATCGACGAGCATAATCGGACGGCGGAATTGGCGGTGGAACTTGCGTGCTCGGCGTTTGGGAAGAAGATACTGTGAGGGGTTCTACACTTAGAGAGTTGGAGCAAGAGTTTCGAGAACGGTGATTGAGAACAGAATGGCAAAGAAACTACGAGTCGGGATTCTTTTTGGCGGGCGGAGCGGCGAGCATGAGGTTTCGCTGCTGTCTGCGGCTTCGGTTTTGAAGGCGATCGATCGGGAGAAGTTTGAAGTGGTGCCGATCGGCATTACCAAAGAAGGCCGCTGGCTGGCGGCCGGGGCGGCGAACAATCTGCTGGAAGGCAACGGCGGCGAAGTGGCGCGGCGATTGCGCGCCGGCGATCCGGAGACCACCCCAGGCGCAAAACTGCTGCACGAGGGCATTCCCACGTTGATGTCGCCGGAGCCGGGGGGGGGCATGGCTCTCAACCAGAATCAAGGCCCGGGCGGCAAACCCCTGGACGTGGTTTTTCCCGTGCTTCATGGGACCTTTGGTGAGGACGGAACGATTCAAGGGCTGTTTGAGCTGGCGGGAATCGCTTATGTGGGGTCGGGCGTGCTGGGGTCCGCGGCGGGCATGGACAAGGATGTGATGAAGCGTTTGTTCGCCGAGGCGAGGCTGCCGATTGTGAAGCATGTGACGCTCTTGCGCGCAGACTGGGAGAGATCGCCGCGCAAGGCGATGGTGCGGGTGGAGAGAGCCTTGAAGTATCCGGTGTTTGTGAAGCCAGCGAACCTGGGCTCGTCGGTGGGCATCAGCAAGGCGCACGACCGCAAGGAGCTTGGGCCGGCACTCGACCTGGCTGCGCGCTACGACCGCAAGCTGGTTGTGGAAGAGGGCGTTGGCGGCAAGAAAAAGAAGGCGCGCGAGCTGGAGGTCGCGGTGCTGGGTAACGACGCGCCGGAGGCGAGCGTGGTGGGCGAGATCATTCCCGGAAAGGAATTCTACGATTACGAGGCGAAGTATTTGTCAGAAGGCTCGGTGCCGGTGATTCCGGCGAAGCTGACGCGGGCCGAGACAAAGCAAGTGCGCGAGATGGCGGTGGCGGGGTTCAAGGCGTGCGATTTGTCAGGGTTGGCGCGAGTGGATTTCCTGATGGAGCCGGATGGCAGGAAGCGGATCTTCCTGAATGAGGTAAACACCATGCCGGGGTTTACGCAGATCAGCATGTACCCCAAGCTGTGGGAGGCGACGGGCCTGAGCTACAGAGGCCTGATTACACGGCTGATTGAGCTGGCGCTGGAGCGACAGGAAGAGAAGAGCCGGACGACGTACAGCAGAGACTAGGGACTGAGGGACATAGGGACTAGAGAACCGGAATTTTGCCGACGGTGTCTAACTTAAGGATGGGTGAATCATGCAGGCGAGGCAAACAATCTCGACGTTGCCCACAAGCCGAGGGCTAGTCCCTGGTCCCTCAGTCCCTAGAGGTCATCTCGTAAACCCGGTTTGGTTCGTGCAAGGCGTCCCTCAGGGGCTGAAGCCCTGGTTTTATTGGACGCTTTTCGGCACGACTGAAGTCGTGCCCTTTCAAAGCCGGTTTATGGGATGGCTTTTAGTCCCTGTCTTCTGTCTTGCCGTATCCTAACCAAGAGGAATCAGCCCGATGACTTTGCTCGATGCTCCCAAGTTTGACGCAGTACGCGACCGCCGTAACCGCATGATTTTCTCAGGGTCGGCGGGGTTGGTGTTTGTCCTGTTGGTGACCTGGTGGCTGATGTCGGGCCGGCCGGTGGACTGGCCCTGGAACTGGAACGCCCACCTGCTGGGGCGGATGGCAGTGAACAACTTTCTTGGGGCTGTGGAACAGAATGATCTGCAGAAAGCCTATGGCATCTGGCAGCACGACAAGGATTGGCAGCAGCACCAGGCGCAATTGCCTGGCACTTATCCGTTCTCGCGCTTTGAGCAGGACTGGAGCCGCACCAGCCCGGACAACGAGTACGGCGTTATCCAGAGCCACCGGATTGCGGCGGCGCGGGTGTATGGGAATGTGCTGCTGGTGGCGGTGCTGATCAACGGGCGCAAGAGCGGGGCTCTGAATTTGACCTACGATCCGAAGACGCACACGCTGAACTTCTCGCCGCCGGGCGAGGAACTTTACCTGGGGCCGTAGACTGGCTCCCGGTCAGCAGCGATTCATGAAAGAGGAAACAATGCGGAAGACAGGATGGTTGCTGGCTTTCCTGGCAACTCTTGCGGTTGCAGCCTGGGCGCAACAGCCAGGTCCGGCCACCGGCTCCGGTCGAATTCATGTTCCGGTCATTGCCAAATCTCATCCCGCTCCTAGATCGACCGTATCTGCACCGACGCCTTGCCCCGCCGCGTTCTACGACAGCCTAAAGACCGACGGGATTGTGGGCACGGACCATGACGGCGTGACGCTTCCGAAGGCGTTGTTCAGACCTGAAGCTCAACTTTCGGAAGAGGCACGAACCTACATTCAGCAGCAGCACATTAGGAACTTCAAGGCAAGCGCCCAATTCATCGTGGTAATCGACAGCAAAGGCAGCACTCAGAATCCTTGCCTGCTGAAATCCGCGGGCTACGGTCTCGATGTGCAAGCGGAGAAGGCGGTTCAGCAGTATAAGTTCGCCCCGGCAACCAAAGACGGGAAGCCAGTGCCGATACGGATCGTCGTCGAACTGAAATTCAAAACCTACTGAGCGGCCCCGCTACGAGACAGCGTGCACGCCCTTGAATTCCGCCAGCGTTTTTTCCAGGCTGGCACCATCTTCCACATTCAGCGATTTCAAGGCCGGGTCGATTTGCTTGAGCAGGCCGCAGAGGACCTTGCCGGGGCCGACTTCGATGAATAGTTCCGCGCCCGCGGCTTTCAGTGCCTGCACGCAATCGACCCAGCGGACCGTGCCGGTAACCTGGCGGGTGAGGGCGGCGCGCACGGCGTCGGCGTTGGTGACGAGGCCTCCGGTGACGTTTGCGGCGACGGGTATACTCGGATCGCCGAGGGTTAGCGCGGCGAGTACGCGGGCCACCTCTTCCTGCGCGGGCTGCATCAAGGCGCAATGGAAGGGAGCGCTAACGGGGAGCATGACGGCGCGGCGGGCTCCCCTGGCCTTGGCCAGCGCGGAGGCCTTTTCGACGGCGGCCAGCGCCCCGGAGATGACGGTCTGTCCGGGCGAGTTGAGGTTGGCGGCTTGAACGACGAGACCGGTCTCAGCGGCGGCCTCGGCGCAGGCTTCGGCCACCTGGGCGGGG